>ENA-OQKY01000005-OQKY01000005.1-human-gut-metagenome-genome-assembly--contig:-NODE-5-length-327892-cov-6.650399_pt1 | contig 327892 bp, 303 predicted proteins | sample MGYA00242652_ERZ504805 | MGnify/ENA primary metagenome ERZ504805 (study PRJEB26092, sample SAMD00036400) | human gut metagenome | host: Homo sapiens | study: EMG produced TPA metagenomics assembly of...
TGCTCCTTCTGGAGTCTTTGCCCATTTCCCTTTTCGATATAATTCGACACAGTTTCTCTTGTACTCATAACTATATTTCATAAAAATACCCCCAATACCGGTTGTCCAGTATTGGGGGTACATATCACTATCGGAAGCACCTTTTCTATATTTATAATAGCACAAACACAAGCTTTTGGCAAGTTTAGGCAGGCCTACCTGCCAAAGCTGCGCAAATACTCCTTCAACAAAAAGGTGCAGAAATAAGGAAACGTATAGACATTATTATTGCAGCCTATATTACCACCTACAACCTTAATCCCGAATCTTATATCAGGATACTTATCGCTATTAATCAAGGTATTCAAGGAGCGGGCCATGTTATTAGTCGCTTTAACCTCAACCGGCACAAGATTGTCAGCAGTACGCATAAAGAAATCTTCTTCCAGCGTAGAATCATCTTTTTTATAATAATACAAACCGCAACCGGCTTTTTTTAACGCCTCTGCTGCAATATTTTCGTACAACGCCCCCTTATAGACACCTAAATTTTTATAAGCACGCAAATCCTCCTGCGCCTCATCGTCAAGCATGGCCACCAACAGACCGGTATCAGCCATATACAGCTTATATTTCGTCTCATCATAATTGCCCTTAAGCGGCAGCTCAGGAAAAGACAGACAGTAGCAAGCATTAATAATCCCTGCATCACACAGCCATTCTATGCAGCCACGATAATCCTTAAAGCGTGCCCCCCTAGCTACCTTCGTTATCTGAAACTTTTTATTATCCTTCGCCAGCTGTACAGGTATATGCTTGAATACATTCAGAATACGTGTCTGGTCCATGCCATCGGCATACTTACGTATATCCTCCTCGTAATCCGCCAAAAGCTGCCTTTGTGTTTCCAGCGAACCGGCAAAAGTTCCCTTCTCTATATATTCGCTCACCACAGCAGGCATGCCACCTAAAATGCAGTACTCTGTAAATAATTGCATGAACACCTGCATTTCGACCTCACTAAAAGGCTTAAGCGTGCGCATATGCTCTAAAAAGCTGTCGCGCACAGATTTTTGATGTCCCTTGGCCCACAAAAATTCCTCAAAATCCAGGGAATACATTTCGTAATCTGTTTTATAGCCTACACTGTTGCTTTCAATCCTTTTGTAATTGATACCAAGCATGGAACCACTGCAGATAACATCAAAACGTCCATCAAGCTTAAAAAATTTTAACGCTGTAGCAATTTCAGGAAAATCCTGTAATTCATCAAAGAAGATTATTGTTTTCTGCGGCTCGAATATTTTACTTGTATCCAGCAAGGAAATATTTTTTATAATCGCATCTGTATTATAGCCATCAGCAGTAATCATCTTGTACTTGGGTTCTTCAACAAAATTTATGTAAATAACATGCTCGTAATTTGCTTCAGCAAAACGTCTGACAGATTCAGTTTTGCCTACCTGGCGAGGACCTTTAACAATCAGCGGCTTATGCTCTTTTTCCTGCTTCCACTGCATCAGATAGGTATCTATTTTTCGCTCCAGATAAGTCATGCCTTCACTCTCCTTTTGTGCTCTTTTTTCTATTATACAACGTACGCAATACTCCTTCAACAAAAAAATGAGCCTATTTTTAGGTATTCGCTACAATTTCATGAGGATATTTTGAAGTGTCGACTACAATTTCATGAGGATATTTTAAAATTCGCCAGCTCAATACCGTACACATGCAAAAAACCGTACAGCCCCAAAGCCTTGTGTGGCAAGGGGTTGTACGGTTTCATCTTTCAGAACAGCTCCGGATACATACCATGAGCAAATTTTTTAATACCTTCGCCTGTTTTGATAGCACTGTTATACGTATAATTCAAGGATATACCATATACCTTGCCTTCACGAACAACATTAAGTGATTGCAGGCCAGCATGCTGACGGAAAAAATCCGCTGCCTCCTCAGGATTACCGCCACTCTTCACAACAAAAAGCACGTCAGGATTCTCTTCGATAATAGTTTCCAAGCCTATCGTTCCTGAAGAAAAGCTGGGGACATCAGCACCTAATTTAACACAAATATCGCCTGCCAGCTTGGTCGAATCATAGGCAACAATGTTCTTGCCCAGCATTTCGATAATCATTACCTTAGGCTTTGGCATATTCTGCGTTTTTTCTCTGATCACAGCGATATCCTGCTGCATATCGGCAACAATTTTCTTTGCTTCGTTTTCCTTGTCAAAAATTGTGCCCAAGCCCAAAATAAAATCACATTCCTGCTCCAATGTCTCCTTTTTAGTATGCGAGGTAGGAGAATTAGCATTGGTAGAAACATATGTATGAATTCCTCGCTTATTCCAAAAATCAGTGCTTTTGAGCTTTTTATCTGCATAAAGCACCTGCCCGGAAATAATCAGGTCAGGCTGCATAGCTAAAACATTTTCCATATTCAAAACAACATTGTCCTGAAACTTAATTTTGTTATATCCCGTTGCATACTGTGGTTCAGGCTTATAGAAGGGATTACCATAACGCACTGGGCAGATAACATTCTGTTCCACGCCTAAGGCAACCAAGGTTTCATTAATCTGCTCACCGACAGCAATAACCCTTTGCGGTACCTTGTCATAATAAGAAACATTATCCCCCAAGGCATTATAATTCTGCACTCTGACATTTTTTACAACTCTTACGCCATAGGCTGATTGAGCATGCGTAACAGGACGGTTAGCGTCAAACGCCTGCATCTGCGTAAAATATATGAATGCACAAATACCAAGTACTATAGCCAAAGAAACCAAGGAAAAGCGTTTATTCATAAGTAAACTTCCTCGGGTGCCTGGTAGCATCGGAATGTGTTCCCCAAACGATTTCTATACCATGGTTATGGAACCTATCAACCAGTCTCAAAGCCTCCGGACAATACTCGTTATCATCGGTACGCGTCTTGCAGCAAATACCAACATGAATAACATCAGGCTTGATACTTAAAATTCTTTCAATCTTTTCCTCTAAGCCGCTGCTATCGCCCAAGGTGATTTTACGGCAGCCATTGCAGGCCATAAACGCCACCAGTTGGATTTCCTCATCGCCATAACGTGCGAACTGACAAGAGCGCTCATTAAACGCCTGGAAACAGGCCGCTCCGGTACAATTTTCTTCTGAGCGCAGGCAGCGTAGTATAACAATTTTTTTCACTTTATTCCCTCCAATGCTTCGGCAGATAAATAATATTTATGCGTCCTGATTCTGCATCGTAAGCAACTTTACTATGTACATTATACATATCGTAAATGAATTCTTCTGTCAATAATTCCTGCGGCGTGCCCATGCCGACCACGAGTCCGTTCTTGATAGCTATCAGCCTGTCGCAGTACATGGCAGCGATATTCAAATCATGGATTGCTGCTGCAACGGTAGCATTTAAGCTTTTTACGATATCCATTATTTCCAGCTGATATTTAATATCCAGATGATTCGTCGGCTCGTCCAAAACCAGACACTCCGTCTGCTGCGCCAACGCTCTTGCCAAAATAACACGCTGCTGCTCACCACCGCTCAGCGTAGAGAACATGCGCTTTTCAAAGCTTTCCATACCCACTCTCGCCAAAGCGCTTCTGGCAATTTTAAAATCCTCCAGATTATCACGCTCCAGCATTTTTTTGTGTGGCGAACGCCCCATAAGCACAACATCCAGAACCGAAAAATCAAAGCTATAAAAATTATGCTGGGCAACAACCGCCAGCTTTAAGGCCGATTCGCGATAAGAAAGCTCGTCCAAATGCTTGCCATCAAAATAAATATCACCGCTAGTAGGCTTCTGCACACGATAAACGCACTTCAGGAAAGTACTTTTGCCACTGCCGTTCGGCCCTATAATACCAAGAAATTCTTTATTATGTAAAGAAAAATCAATTCCCTTCAGAATCTCCTTGTTTCCTACAAACATTTTGACTGCTTCAGCTAATATTTCCACAATCAGTTACCTCCAAAGCCATAGGTACGTTTCACCATCAGATAAACAAAGCAGGGAGCACCAATCATCGCTACAAGAATGCCAATCGGCAGCTCTGCTCCGGGAATCAGGATACGGCAGAGCGTATCAGCTACAACTAAAAAAATTGCACCGGCTAAAGCAGTCACCGGGATAAGCTTTTTATGATCTGTACCAATCAGCATTCTGATAACATGCGGAACTATTAAGCCTACGAAACCTACTGTACCGGCAGCATAGACAACAAAGCCGACAATAATCGAGCTGATTAAAAGATAAAATTGCCTGTAGATATGTAAATCTGTACCCAAGGTCAGCGCTGATTCATCACCAAGAAGCATAAGATTCAAAATACGGCTTTGGCTCCAGAAGAACAGCACAGCGACGATTACTATCGGCACAATAACAATCAGGTTATCCCACTTAGCCCCGGAAAAACTGCCCATCATCCAATAGGCAATAGTCTGCATGCCTTCTTTGTTGTTGGCAAAGTAAACTATAAAGCTTGAAAAAGCACTGCACACGGCACTGAGCGCCATACCTGCCAGCAAAAGCTTTACCGAATTACTGCGTCCGCCAAGATTCGAAATAAATAACACCAAAAGAGAAATGGCAAAAGCCCCGGCAAAGGCTGCCAGGCCAATAAAATTTTCACCCAGGCCTGCACCTATCCCCAAAAGGATGGCCGCCGTTGCGCCCAAGGAAGCACCGGAGGAAATGCCCAAGATATATGGATCCGCTAAGGGGTTTTTAACGATAGCCTGCATAATGACACCACTGCTCGCCAAGCCTGCGCCGACGGCAGCAGCCAAAACGATTCTCGGCAGGCGCAGCTGCCAGATAATGTCATGCACAGAGCCTTTAAGCGCATTATCAAGTGAATCTCCGCTTTGCAATTGACTGATGATTGCTGCACTAATCTCCTCCAAGGGTATTTGCACCGTGCCGACGGAAAGTGCCAAAAACATAGCTGCTATTAAGACAAGCACCAACGCAACGCACACACACACGCCGTTTATTTCTTTAAAAAAGCTAAACATCATAAAATTTCCTTACTGTACAAAAAGATACCAAAGTACGCTCATTAAAAATTAATGAGCGTACTCGGTTAAAAATGATGAGAGTATGATGTATGAAATATATTGAGTATATGAACTGAATTTAATTAGATATCAAATTCAGCGGAGAGCATAAAGGTTCTCGGACCACCAGAGTGCAGTGTATTGCCGCTAGGTGCCCAATACTTTTTGTTAGTAACATTATAGCACATTGCTCTTAAGGTTACAGGTGTACTGTTAAGGGAGGTTTTATAATTTACGCCTGCATCCAGGGTGAAGTAGCTGGGAACGCTGTATTTTTCATCGCGTACATAGGAGGAACCAACATAGTTACCACGCATTAATACGGAGAAATCATCGTTAGCCTTATATTCTACGCCCAGGTTTGCACTCCATTCAGGCACGCCGTTCGGACGCTTGCCATTAGTAGCTGCGCTGGTAGTTTTTTGTTTAGCATTCAAGTGCATAAAGCCGCCAATCAGGTTCCATTTTTCTGCCAGAGTACCGGTCGCAGTGTATTCAAAGCCCTTGTGTCTTGCTTCGCCGTCAGCAAGCAGGAAAGGTTTGCTGAAGCCGGGTTTGGTAACATCTACACTGTTGGCTTTCTTAATATCGAAATAGCTGATTTTATGGAAGAAATCACCGGTTTTGAACTTCACACCGATTTCGTTTTGCTTGGTTTTGTACGGATCTAAAGTGGTACCTTGATTCTGATATTTGGAGCCGACAATACCGCCCTCAACAAACTCTTCCGTATGGTTTGCATAAACAGCTACACGCGGGTTAAAGGTGTAGTTGATGCCAAAGCTCGGAGATACATCATAATAATCGCCGGTTTGTTTATTGTGAGAACCATCAGGTCTATAGGAATCCTTAGCGATAGACTTACCGTTCACGCCAATCAGGATATTCAGTTTCTCATTGCCGGTGGTAATAGAATCCATCACAGACCAGCCGCTGATGCGTGCGTGAGTTCCATAGTAAGCATCGGATTGTGCAAAGGTCGGCGGAGCAAAGCTGCCGGTATTAGGATGATAAATATTACCTGTCCAGCCGGACTCTTCTTTATAGTCTTTAGCACCACCATAATAGTGCCACATTCTGTCAACGCCTGCTACCCATTCATGCTTCAAATCACCTGTTTTAAAATCGCCCTTCAAGCCGATTTGTGCATAATCACGTTTCTCCAGCAGAGAGTAGTTGTCAGAGGTTGCGCTAAAATCACCGGCTTCATTCAACAAAGTCTTGCTAAAGCCAGTATAGTAATACCAATCCTGTTTAAAATGACCAGCGTTCAGGAAAGCCTTCAAATGGTCATTAATTTTCTGTTCATGGTTCAAGGTCATAACGAGGTTAGTATTTTTATCACGACGCCAGGTAGGATTGGTATTGATTTTTCCGTCAGGAGCGCTCGGTAAAGCATTGCCAACAAACTTACTGCTAACAGTTAAACCATAAGGTCTGCCTTCACTGTCAGTATCAGTATAGCCAAACATAAAGTTAGTCTTACTGTTTGTGGTTTCCTGATCCAGGTTGATATAAATATTTTTCTGCTTCAAGTTCCAGTTTTCAATAGAACGCTCGCCATTGGTATTGCTGGCATTAATACGCACGCCATAGCTTTTATCTTCACCTAAGCGAGTGCCAAAATCTACATATTCCTCATGCGCACCTTTAGAATGATATTTAATGCCAACCTTACGAGTATCTTCATCCATTAAAGCCTTTTTGCTGTTAATGCTGATGGTACCGCCGGAACGGTTAGCCATACCGGAACCGTTAATACCGGTTGCTGGTCCCTCGATAACATCAACAGATTCAATGTAATTGCTGGATTGACGAGTCATAGCCTGCATACCAGGAATACCATTGATAACAAAGCCGCGGCCATCATCAGCAAAGCCTCTGATAGAAACACAGTCTACTGCTGCATCATAGGTTTTAACAACAGAAGGAACAAGGCTCAGAGTCTTGCTCAAGCCTTCGGTAGAGGACAAGAAGGTTCCTACAGCCTTTTCCGAAATAGTAGTTGTACTAATAGGACTCTTCATAGCATCCTGCTCACCTAAAATACCAACATTAGATGTTGCACGGACAAATTCACCGGCAATGTAACGTTGACCATGTACAACAATCTCGGCAAGATTGAATGACATTAAATCATCATCGTTTTTTTCTGCAGCAAAGGCATTACCGACAAAGCCTACACTTGTCAATGCCGTGCAGATAGCAGCAGCTAAAGCAATCTGTCTTTTCTTCATAAAATATACTCACTCCTAATATAAAATGTATATTTCACATAAGGTATCCTTGTTTCCCTTACGCAATATATCAGCTTTCATACACAACAAAAACTCATTGCTCTTGGTATTCATTGCAAACACACTATGCGTGTGATATAATTAATTTGTTAAGTAATTTTTGCATATTAGCACCAAGTACTATTACATTATATCGTGATGCTTCGTATTTAGCAAATACAGATATTCTATACGCGTATTGATGATTTTAATATACACCACAGGAGGCAGGCTATGCTTTTGCGTCAAATGAAATATTTTCTGGCAGCAGTATATTGCAAAAGCTTCAATGAAGCAGCAAAGCAATGCTTTATCTCACAGCCTTCCTTCTCTCTACAGATAAAACAGCTTGAAAAAGAGCTTGGTGTAAAGCTCATCAACCGCAACAATTGTAATTTCAGTCTTACACCAGCAGGCGAAAAGTTTTACGAGCCTTGTAAACGCATAGTCGGAGACGTACAAAATTTAATGCAAAACATGCAGCATTTTGCGGAAACCGACCAGGTACCGAGCTATATCATCGGCTGTAAAACAGGTTATAATGTCTGTCGCCTGCTCAACGTTATCAATATGCTCAACAAGAACAGTCAAACATATCATCTGGAATTATTGTACGGTGACCATGAACAGCTCCTGACAATGCTTGCAAACAAAGAAATAGATATGCTTATCACGGAAGATCGTGAAGCTGATAATAACTTTCTTGCGGGAGAGCTTTTAGAAATCGCAGATTTATGCATTTGCGTACCGAACCATTCTTTCCCACCTGAAATCAAAGCTCTTCATATCAGTGATTTATCAGAGCAAACATGTGTTATTATCGCCAACAGAGATTATGTTATGCAGGAGCAAGAATATTATGCAAAATGCTTAGGCTTCCATGGCACCTTTTTCACCGCCAGAGATATTCCCACTGCACTTACCAAAGTAATTGATGACAAGGTAAAATCCTTTCTGCCGGTAACGAGTAATAATGACGCCCCATTCTATTTCAGTAATTTCACCAGAACCTTGCCATTATTAGCAGATAATGAGCCAGTAGAAATTTACTATAAGATTTTTTAGCAAAAGAATAATCCCAACCGTAAGATAGCTGCTATCGCTCAGCATATAGCAAGCCTCATGCAGGATCATTAATAAAAGCTTACAACGCACTGTTCGTCGTAAGCTTTTTTTATTTAAACTCAATACCGTACACATGCAAAAAAACCGTACAGCCCCAAAGCCTTGTGTGGCAAGGGGTTGTACGGTTTTGTACGGTTTGTACGGTTTTATCAGAGAGTCTTCAGGTATTCCAGGCGCTCGTTAATCGCAGCCTTTTTACCATTCAGCTCTTCAGCCTTAGCCTTCTCTTTTTCGATAACAGCCTCAGGTGCTTTAGCCAGGAAGCCGGCGTTGCCCAGCTTGCCTTCAACACGGCTCAGCTCCTTGTCGATAGCAGCCAGCTCTTTGTTCAGGCGGGCATTTTCCTTCTCGACATCAATCAGGCCTGCCAGCGGCAGATAAACCTCAATGCCTGCTACAACTGCAGCCATAGCATTTTCCGGTTTAGCAGCGTTGTCAGCCAGCACAGTCAGCTCGCTGATAGCGCCCATCAGGTGGATGTAGTCGGCGTTAGCCTCGATACCGTCCTTCAAATCTGCTGCAGCCAGCATGGTTGCCGAAACCTTCTTTCCGGGCGGTACGTTAACTTCTGCACGCATGTTACGGATAGCCTTGATGCTTTCCATAATTGCGCCCATCAGACGTTCTGCCTCGTCGTCCATCAGAGCTTCGTCAGCCTCAGGCCACTTGGAAATCATAATGCTTTCCGCTTCATGCGGCAGGCATTGGTAAATTTCCTCGGTGATGAACGGCATGTACGGATGCAGCAGCTGCATAGCGCTGGTCAGTACGGTTGCCAGAACATGCTGTGCGGTTGCACGTTCTTCGGCGTTTTCTTTATTATACAGACGCGGTTTAGCAAGCTCGATGTACCAGTCGCAAACCTCGCCCCAGATGAAGTCATAAATCATGCGGCCTGCTTCACCCAGCTCGAACTTCTCCAGCATTTCGGTAACGCTCTTAGCGGTGTGCTGCAGACGGGACAGAATCCATTTATCAGCCAAGGTATACGGAGCCAGCTTAGCGTTGGCATCGTAGCCTTCCATGTTCATCAGAGCGAAACGGGAAGCGTTCCAGATTTTGTTGGCAAAGTTACGGGTTGCCTCAACGCGCTCCCAGTAGAAGCGCATATCGTTGCCCGGGGTGTTGCCAGTAATCAGCATGAAGCGCAATGTATCGGCGCCGTATTGATCAATAACCTCCAGCGGGTCGATGCCGTTGCCCAAGGATTTGGACATCTTACGGCCTTGGCTGTCGCGAACCAGACCATGGATGAATACCTTGTCGAACGGAATCTCATGCATGAATTCCATACCCATAATCAGCATACGTGCAACCCAGAAGAAGATGATATCGTAACCGGTTACGAGCACGCTTGTCGGATAGAATTGCTTTAAGAGCGGAGTCTTATCCGGCCAGCCCATGGTAGAGAACGGCCACAGAGCGGAGCTGAACCAGGTGTCCAGTGCGTCCTCGTCCTGATGGATATGTGCGCTGCCGCATTTCGGGCAAACAGTCAAATCAGTACGGCTGGCGCTCATTTCGCCGCAGTCATCGCAGTACCATACAGGAATGCGGTGACCCCACCAAATCTGACGGGAGATACACCAGTCGCGGATGTTATCCATCCAGCCGGTATAGGTTTTGGTGAAACGTTCCGGTACGAACTGAGTACGGCCGTCTTCAACGCAGTCCACAGCAGCCTTAACCAAAGGCTCCATCTTAACGAACCATTGGGTGGAAACCTGGGATTCAACAGCATGGCCGCAGCGTTGGCAGTGACCTACAGCATGGGAATGCTCTTCAACCTTAACCAAATAGCCATCAGCCTTCAGGTCGGCAACAATCGCCTTACGGCATTCCTCACGGGTCATGCCTTCGTATTTGCCTGCTTCCTTAGTCATAATGCCATCCATGCCGATAACAACGATGCTCGGCAGGTTGTGGCGGATACCCATCTCATAGTCGTTAGGATCATGGGACGGAGTAATTTTTACAGCGCCGGTACCAAATTTGGTATCAACATAGCTGTCGGCGATAATAGGAATAATTCTGTCGGTAGTCGGCAGACGCAGGGTTTTGCCAACCAGGTCGCCATAACGCGGGTCCTCCGGATTAACTGCTACTGCAGTATCGCCGGGCAGAGTTTCCGGACGGGTGGTTGCAATCATCAGGCTGCGGCCTTCTTCTTCAACTACGGGGTAGTTGATGTACCAGAGATGGCCCGGGTCATCCTTATGCTCAACCTCGATATCGCTCAGTGCGGTGTTGCAGTTTACACACCAGTTGGTGATACGGGTGCCTTTGTAAATCAGGCCCTTTTCAAACAGAGTACAGAAAACCTCGCGAACAGCCTTGGAGCAGCCTTCATCCATAGTAAAGCGCTTACGCTCCCAGTCGCAGGAAACGCCCAGATGCTTCAGCTGGTTGATAATGCGGTCGCCATATTGCTCCTTCCATTTCCAAACGCGTTTCAGGAACTCTTCGCGGCCCAGGTCATAACGAGTCTTGCCTTCCTCTTTTTTGATAACCTCTTCAACCTTAATCTGGGTTGCCAGACCTGCATGGTCATAGCCGGGCATCCACAGAGTGTTGTGGCCCATCATGCGGTGCCAGCGGATCAGGATATCCTGCAGGGTATTATCCAGTGCATGGCCCATATGCAGCTGACCGGTGATATTCGGTGGGGGGATAACAATACTGAAGGCTTCCTTGCCCTCTTCTACTTCGGCATGAAAATAACGATGCTCTTCCCAGAATTTATACCATTTCTTCTCTACGGAAGCAGGATCATAAACCTTAGGGATATTATGCTCTTCACACATAAAAAAATTCCTCCTTAAAATAAACAAGCCCTGTCCTTTACGGACAGGGCGAATAATCGTGGTACCACCTATCTTCCTTATGCTTTTTGCACAAGGCACTCAATGCACGTAACGTGTGCGCACGTTTTTGCCTACTGCAATGTTCAGCAAAACAGCTCCCGAGCTACACTCACCTCACCGCCACACAGCTTGCACCAACCGCTGCTTCTCTTTAGTAGCTTTACGGAGATAAGCCTCTCGTTCCTCGCCTGTAGATATTTTGTTATACTCTATATCTTAGCAAGGAAGAGGTGGGATTGTCAAGATGATTTTAGTAAAACAGCTCAATCAAATTTTTTGTTCACAACATATGTAGTTTTGCCATCAGGAATATCCGGATTCTGCTCAACAATAGAGCATCTTACAGACTTTAATTTATCGGTAGCGGCATCTGACTGCATATAGATGTAGTAAACCTGTTGCTGATAAACTTCCCGGCCTTTGGAATTTTTAAACTTTATCTTCTCGTTATGATTGGGACCAATGGCATGCATACTAATATAGTGAATTTTTTCATCAGGATTCTTTATCCGGGAGTTATTGATGAATTTCCCCTTGTAAGACGGGTGTATTTCAACCGTCGAGGCAAAATCATCAATGTACTTAACCATTTCCGGCGTAATTTTAGGTGTTTTCGTCGCATCATTAAAGTTACTGGGATATTTGTAATATTTTCCGTCCTGAGGTCTTACTACAACAGGCTTCGCCTTCTGATCTGTTTTCTGCTCTGTCTTGATGTCCGGTTTATCAACTTCTTTCTTGTCCTTGGCATCATCCCCGCAGCCTGCTGCCAAAAGCAGTGCTGCAACCAAGCCCGCCGCAGCCAGATACTTAAATTGCTTTTTCATAATCTTCGCCTCCTTTTTTCATCTGCTTAAGCTTTTGCTTTTCTCTACGCTCATTATATGCCAGGGAACTAAAAAGCGCCCCACCCCAAAACATGTTTTAGGGTAGGACGCTTAAAATTTTTATTGATTTATGCTAAAGCAGGTCAATCAAATCTTTTTTTCACAACATATGTAGTTTTGCCATCAGGAATATCCGGATTCTGTTCGAAAATAGAGCATCTTACAGACTTTAATTTATCGGTAGCGGCATCTATCGTCATATTGATGCTGTAAACCTCCTGCTGATAAACTTCATTACCTTTGGAATTTTTAAACTTGATCTTATTGTTATGATTTGGACCAAGAGCAGACATATTGATATAGTGAATTTTTTCTTCCGGATTCTTTATTAGGGAGTTATTGGTGAATTTTCCCTTGGAATCCGGATGGAATTTAAGTGTCGAAGCAAAATCATCAATGTACTTAACTATTTCTGGTGTCATCTTCGGTGTTTTGGTCACATCCTTAATGTAATCTGGATATCTGTAATATTTTCCGTCCTGAGGTTTTACTACAACATTCTCCACCTTCTTCTCCGGCTCAGGCGCAGGCTTCTTGTCCTTGGCATCATCCCCGCAGCCCGCCGACAAAAACAGCGCAGCAATCAAGCCTGCCGCAGCCAGATACTTAAAATGCTTTTTCATAATGTACGCCCCCTTTTTTACATCTACTTAAGCTTTTTGCTTTTCTCTACGCTTATTATATGCCCAGTAGTGAAAAAGCGCCCCACCCCAAATGCTATTTTAGGGTAGGACGCTCAAAATTTTTATCAATTTATGCTAAAGCAGCTCATTTAAAAACCTTCTTCATGATTGTTCTGCTCTTGCCGTCCGGAATGGCCTCATTCTGCTCATAAACAGAATACTCAACATATACAACTTTATTGGTATCTGCCTTTACAGACATACGGATATGATAAACCTCCTGCTGATATACTTCCTTCCCCTTAGAATTTTTAAATTTGTTATTGCGATTATGATTGCTGCCATTGGCATGCAGCCAGATACGATGATATTCTTCATTAGGTCTATTAATGCGTGAATCATTAAGGAATTTACCTTTTTCAGACGGCGCCAATTTTACGGTCGAAGCAAAATCATCTACATATTTAATCATCTCAGGCGTCATTTCCGGCGTTTTGGTTACATCATCAAGATAGGAAGGATATCTGTAATATTTTCCCTCTGGCGGTTTAACTACCGGTGCTTGGGCTTTTTTATCTACCTTCTGCTCTGTCTTGATGTCCGGCTTATCAACTTTCTTCTTGTCCTTGGCATCATCGCCGCAGCCTGCCGCCAACAGCAGCGCTGCAATCAAGCCTGCCGTTGCCAAATACTTAAAATGCTTTTTCATAATCTATGCCCCCTTTTTTACATCTGCTTAAGCTTTTTGCTTTTCTCTACGCTTATTATATGCCAGGGAGCGAAAAAGCGCCCCACCCCAAAACACGTTTTAGGGTAGGACGCTCAAAATTTTTCGTTTTTTTAGCTAAAAAAGTTATTTTTCAGTGGAAATTGCTTCTTCAGGCAAAAGCTCAGGCAGTTTTGCCCTTCAGCTTGAGCACTGCTGCCAGCAGCAGGCTTACTACAAAGCAAGCGCTGAAAAAGTACAGTGTAAAGCTGTAGCTGTGCGTGCGCTCGTAAATTACTGATAAAAGCAGCGGTCCCGCAATACCTGCCAGGCCCCACGCTGTTAAAATACGTCCGTGAATTGCGCTCAGCTGCTTGGTGCCGAACAAATCACTCAAATACGCCGGCATGCAGGAGAAGCCGCCGCCGTAGCAGGTGATGATAATGAACACCAGAAGTTGGAACATAAAGCTTTCATTTACGCCACCCAAAAGGTAGAAGGCCACAATCTCAATCACGAAAAATGCCAGATAGGTATTCGCACGGCCAATATAGTCGGAAATAGTGGACCACACCATACGGCCGCCGCCGTTCAGCAGGCCGATGATACCAACCATAGACGCCGCCGCAATCGGAGACATACCGATAACCTCCTGTGCCATGGGCGAAGCTACAGCCAAAAGACCGATACCGCAGGTGATGTTCGTAAAGAAAATCCACCACAAAGCATAGAACTGCCAGGTGTGCATAGCTTCCTTTACGGTATACTGCACACGCTCAGGCATCTGCGCTTTGAACTGGCCCTTGCCTGCTGCAGTTTCCTGCTTTGGCGGCTCCAGATACAGCGCGGAAGCAGTCATCACTACTGCATAAATGCAGGCCAGAATCACAAAGTTTTCAATCAGTCCGTATTTAGCAATCAAAAGCTGCATCAACGGACCTGCAACGAGGCTGGCAAAGCCAAAGCCCATAATCGCCAGGCCAGTTGCGAGACCACGATTATTGGGGAACCACTTCACCAGTGTAGACACCGGCGTAATATAGCCTGTTCCCAGACCAATACCGCCGATAACGCCGTAAAAAAGATATAACAGCAGCAGGCTGTGCTGCGTCAGTGCATAGGCTGTACCCAGCAAGCCGCTTACGAAAAAGCACATGGATATCAGACCGCTGCGGCGCGGACCGTATTTTTCTACATACGTTCCCAAAAAGCCTGCAGAAGTACCCAGGAACAAAATCGCCAGTGAAAAGGTCCAGGTAACCTCCTTCAGCGAAAAACCCATAGCCTGCATAATAGGCTTAGTCAGTACACTCCATGCGTATACGCTGCCAATGCTGATGTGAATGCCGATGGCTGCCAGCACGATCAGCCATCTGTTTTTTGTCTGTTGCATCATGAATACCTCTCTTTATAAGTATTACCTAGTCACCCGGGTTTTCCTTTTGCTCCTTATAAAGAAAAAACGTCTGGGCGATTTTGCCCAGACGGTCGGCGCATACATTCATCTGCCTCCACGTGGTCAATTCCACTCATCCGTCAGGAAGCAGACTGCATTAGGTTATGACTCTATTATACACAAATTTCTGCAATTGTCAACATATAGTGTTTTGTTAATATTTTAATACTATATAGTGTAGGAAAATTTCCCTTCCACCTCACTTCGCTCGGCACCTTTTCTTATGGGACACAACCCTCAGTCATCGCCTACGGCGATGCCAGCTCCCTTGCAGGGAGCATATAGAAAGTTAGAGTTTCAATATATCATTATATCTTCCCTGAAAGGGAAGGTGGCTGCGAGCTTTGCGAGCAGACGGAAGGGTTGCGATATATTAATTGCGATGCTTTTGTTCCCCCCTTCCGCCTCCCTTCGTTCGGCACCTTCCCCTATGGGGCAGGCAAGAAGGCTGAGCTAAAGCTCACACAAGCACAAAAAGAGCCGCGCAAACGCGCGGCCCTTCAATACTCATCAAGCTAAATTTATTTCTTACGAAGATTTACAGTTGTCGTATGCTTGCAATGCGAGCAGCAAGCCTTACCGCCACCGGCATCACAACCAATGCAGCCACCGGTTTTATGTGCCTTGATGACCTGCTTGGATGCCAAATACACACACCCGACAATAATCAGACCAATAATCCAGGTTGCCATACGAAACACCTCTTTTATTTTGCATCAACGCTCATAACAGTCTCTTTGTTATATTTCTTAGCCGGACGGAAGAGCAGATACAGGAACGCAATCAGGAAAACAACAGCTACAGCAGTACCGAAGCTGAACGCTTCACCGCCGACAAGCACTCTGCCGAACTGGTAGACCATCAGGCAGATGCCGTAAGCATACAGGTTTTGGAAGAGGATAGTTGCCCAGGTCCACTTCTTGCTGTTCATCTCCTGGCTCATAGTGGAAATAGCTGCCAGGCAGGGAGAATCCAGCAGGTTGAACACCAGGAAGGAGAACGCTGCAACCGCACTCGGGAAGAACGCCATAACAGCAGTCCACAAATCAGGCTCATCCTCAGCTGCATCAGCCAGACCGGAAAGAATAGCCATCGTGCTGACGATAGATTCCTTAGCCACAAAGCCGGAGAAAGCAGCAGCCACAGCCTGCCAGCTGTCAAAGCCCAGAGGAGCGAAGATAGGAGCAAGACCATTACCAATGTAAGCAACAAAGCTCTTTTCAGTATCAACCATAGCAACAGAGCCTTCATCAATACCAAAGCTTGCCAGGAACCACATAACAACGCAGCACAGGAAGATAATAGTACCGGCTTTTTTCAGGAAGCCTGCAACACGCTCCCAGGTATGCAGCAGCACGTTCTTAGCAGCAGGCAGATGGTACGGCGGCAGCTCCATAACAAACGGAGCAGGATCGCCGGCAAACAGCTCAGTCTTTTTCAGAATGATGCAGGCAGTAATTACAGCGAAGAAGCCAACGAAGTACATAATCGGAGCCATGTACCAGTCACCACCCATAATAGCGCCGGAAAGCAAAGCAATAACAGGCAGCTTAGCACCGCAGGGGATAAAGGTGGTAGTCATGATAGTCAGACGACGGTCGGTTTCGTTTTCAATAGTACGGGAAGCCATAATACCTGGTACGCCGCAACCTGCAGAAATCAGCAGAGGAATGAAGCTCTTGCCGCTCATACCGAACTGACGGAAGAAACGGTCCATAATGAAGGCTACACGCGCCATATAACCGCAGTCCTCCAAAAAGCTCAGCAGCAGGAAGACAATCGCCATTTGCGGAGCAAAGCCAATCGGTGCACCAATGCCGCCGATAATACCGTCAACAACAAGAGATACCAGCCAATCCTCACATTTGGCAGCCTCCATGTGCTCCTGCACCCAAGGCTGAATCCATTCGCCGAACAGTGTATCATTGGTGAAATCGGTTACAACAGTACCTACGGTTTCTACAGCAATGTAGTAAACCAGGAACATGATAATTGCGAAAATCGGCAGAGCCAGGAAACGGTTCGTTACAATGCTGTCGATTTTATCGGAAATAGTCAGACCGGTATGGCCTTTGACAACTGCATTGCTCATCAGCTCGCCAATGTAGTTATAACGCTCGTTGGTAATAATGCTTTCCGCATCATCATCCAGTGCTTCTTCGCAGGCTGCAACGATTTCTTCAATCTTAGCCTGCTCGCCTTCGCTCAGGCCCAAAGCATCAGCAATTTTCTTATCACGCTCAAACAGTTTTACCAGCAGCCAACGCTCGCTCATACCGTGAACCTTGTTGCCTGCTTCGCGGGCAATCGCAGTCAGAGCATCCTCAACCTCGCTGCAGAAGCGCATATATTTCGGTGCAGCACCGCCGACAGCTTTAATTGCTTTTTCGGCAGCCTCACCGGTACCTTCACCCTGCAGTGCGGAGGTTTCCACAATCTCGCAGCCAAGCTCGGCAGCCAGCTTAGCGGTATCAATCTTATCGCCGTTCTTGCGGACGATATCAATCATGTTCAAAGCAATAGTTACGGGATAACCCATCTCCATAACCTGCGTAGTCAGGTACAGGTTACGTTCAATGTTAGAGCCGTCAACCAGATTCAGTACGCCGTCAACATCATTTTGCAGCAGATAGTTACGGGAAACAACCTCCTCCAAAGTGTACGGAGACAAGGAATAAATACCGGGCAGGTCGGTAATAATTACATCATCATGACCTTTAAGGCCGCCTTCTTTTTTCTCTACAGTTACGCCGGGCCAGTTACCAACATATTGGTTGGAACCGGTCAAATCATTAAACATTGTTGTTTTGCCGCAGTTAGGGTTACCAATCAGGGCAATCTTGATCTGTTTCATCTTTTCCCTCCAAATTATTCTACAACGATGTGTTCAGCCTCGCCGTTACGCAGTGTCAGCTCATAACCACGCACAGTTACCTCTACCGGATCACCCAGCGGTGCAACCTTACGTACGAATACGCTCACACCCTTAGTCACGCCCATATCCATAATACGTCTTTTTACCGCACCCTCGCCAACGAGCTTAGCAACGGTAACTGTTTCACCAACAGGAACTTCTTTTAATGTTTTCATAACATCCTCCACTTGCATCAGATAAATATTTTGGCTGCCATCTGCTTGCTCAGGGCAATGCGGGCATCCTTCACATTGACGATAAGATTACCGTCAATTTCAGAAATAACAGTTACAGCTGAGCCTTCTACAAAGCCCAGGTTAGCCAGAAAGCGTTTGATTTCATCCTTGCCGTGAACAGCGCTGATCTTGTTAGTCTCGCCGCGACGGGCCATTAATAAAGGCATCATAATTCCCTCCAAAGAATTTGTTAGCAGATACTAACTTGACACGATTTTTTTTAGTAGTTAGGCATTCCTAACTACTATTGAAAGTTTACGTCAGCTATAAATTTTTGTCAAGCATTTTTTGTAAAATCCTATGCTAATTTACAAAATTAGTTAGCTTCTGCTGTCATGTTTACAAAAAAATATCGGCTGACTTTATAGTCAGCCGATGTAAACTAAATCAGCATATTAGCTATAGCTTTTTATTATATCTTTTTGTAGAGAATACGGATAGAATTCAGTACACACAGCAGTGATACGCCGGTATCCGCAAAGACTGCCGCCCACATGGAAGCGTAGCCCATAAGGCCTGCAATCATAATGATAACCTTAACAGTCAGAGCGAAAATTACATTCTGCCAGGCAATCGCACCGGTTGCACGCGCAATAGCAATCGCCTGCGGAATAGCCTTCACTTCGGAATTCATGAAGACAACGTCGGCAGCTTCAATCGCTGCATCTGCACCGCTGCCCATAGCAGCGCCAGCATCCGCACCCGCCAGAACAGGCGCATCGTTAATGCCATCACCAACGAACATAACCGGGCCGTACTTGTTGCGCAGCATGTTCAGCTCGCTGAGCTTATCCTGCGGCAGCAGCTGAGCGCGTACCTCGTCAATGCCTGCTTCCTTAGCCACAGCCTGCGCTTCCTTCTGCGCATCGCCGGTGAGCATAGCAGTTACCAGGCCTTGTGCCTTCAGGGAAGCAATTGCTTCCTTGGCATCTTCCTTCAGGGTATCGTTAATCAGCAGCTGGCCCATGTATAAGCCATTGTCAGCAACAAGCACCTCACTGCCGCTTTCGGTAGGAGTATAGCCGCCGTATTCAACGTTAAAGCGTTGCAGCAGCTTGGTATTGCCACACAGAACCTTACGTGCACCAAAGTACGCAACCAGGCCTTCACCGGCAATTTCTTCAAACTTATCTGGGCGTACAAGCTCCAGCTTTTCAGCCTTAGCAGCCTCTACGATGCTTACGGCAATCGGGTGTGTAGAAACAAGCTCTGCACTTGCACACAGGCGCAGCAGCTCGTCGGCATTCATGCCTTCGGCAGCATTAACCTTCTGCAGTACAAAGTTACCCTTGGTAACGGTACCGGTTTTATCCATAACTACGGCAGCAATGTTTTTCAAAGCCTCCATAGCAACGCCGCCTTTAAAGAGAATGCCGTACTTGGAGCCGGCGCCGATGCCGGAGAAGAAGGCCAGCGGCACGCTCAGCACCAGTGCGCAGGGGCAGCTGATAACGAGGAAGGTCAGCGCAGTATAAATCCATTTATTCCAGTCGCCGGTAATCAGGGACGGAATCACGGCAGTCAGTACTGCGGCAGCAACAACAAACGGAGTATAGACACGTGCGAAGCGGGTAATGAAGCGGTCAATAGTCGGCTTGCTGGCAGCAGCGTTCTCTACACTGTCCAGAATACGGGTAACCATGGACTCCTCCAGAACCTTTTCTACACGGATTTTCAGCATACCGGAGGTATTCACGCAGCCGGAAACAACCTCATCGCCATATTTGCGTTTTACAGGCACAGGCTCGCCGGTTACCGGGGAGGTATCTACCAGGCTTTCGCCGTCGATAACAACGCCATCCAGAGGAATACGGTCGCCTACGCGTACCAGCAGAATGTCGCCTACATGGGCATCAGCGGCAGGAATAACCTTCACCTCTTCGCCTACGAGCAGGTTGACAACCTCCGGACGCAGGTCAACAGCGTCCATAATCTGGCCACGGCTCTTTTCTACCGCACGCTGCTCAAAGTATTCGCCCACACGATAGAAGAACATAACGCCAACAGCTTCTTCCCAAGCCTGAATTGCAAACGCACCCAATGTTGCAACAGTCATGAGGAAGTTTTCGTCAAATACATTACCCTTGGCAATATTCTTCAAGGCAGTCAGCACAATGCGTCCGCCCAGCAGAATGTAAGCAAAAATCAGGAAGTACATATGATATGCTTCCGGCACCAGTCCCAGCCATTCGGTGATGATAAACACAGCGCCGCCAAGTACGATTTCGATAATTGTCTGTTTTTCGCTCAGCTCGGAGAAGATACCGCCGGATTTTTTGCGTTCCTCCAGCTCGGGAGCCAGAGAAGGCTTGCTTTCAGCCTCCAGCAGTACAACACCCTCTTCTACCTTATCGGTTACAGCCTGCATTTTCTCCAGCAGACCGTTGTAATCCTTAGCGCTTACGCGCAGCTTTTTCGTAGTAAAGGTCAGGGTAGCTTCATCAATCTCAGGCATAGCGTTCAGCGCGCGTTCAATCTTGGCACCGCAGTTAGCGCAGTCCAGATTTTGCACCAAGTAGACTCTGCTCTTGCCGCCTAATTGCGGACGGCGGTCACGCGGTACTACCACTACGTCGGACTCAATAGATGTGCAGATTTTTTGAATTTCCGGCAGCAAAGCCTCATGGTCTGCAGCGCTGAGGCGCAGCTGCTTGGTAGCAAAGCTTACGTTGGCATAGGTTACGCCCGGCAGCTCTTTGATTTTATATTCCATTTTGGCAGCGCAGTTGGCACAGCCAAGGTTTTGCAGAATATATACACGCTTAATTTTATCGGCATCCGGCATACGGCAGGTGCAATTAGCCAGGCTCTCGCCGCATACATCGCAGTACTCCTCATGCGGATGGCAGATTTCGCAATTACAGTCAGCAGGATGACCGGGAACGTGATGTCCGTGTGCATGAGCGTGCTCATGACCGTGGTCGTGTCCGCAGCCGCATGCGTCACCGTGTGCGTGAGCGTGAGCGTGTTCTTCGTGCTCATGGTCGTGTCCGCAACCGCACTCGTCGCCGTGTGCGTGAGCATGTTCGTGCTCGTGGTCGTGTCCGCAACCGCATTCGTCGCCGTGTGCGTGAGCGTGAGCGTGTTCGTGCTCATGACCATGGTCGTGTCCGCAACCGCACTCGTCGCCGTGTGCGTGAGCGTGTTCATGTTCGTGCTCATGGTCGTGTCCGCAACCGCACTCGTCGCCGTGCGCGTGAGCGTGTTCATGTTCGTGCTCATGGTCGTGTCCGCAACCGCACTCGTCGCCGTGCGCGTGAGCATGAGCGTGTTCTTCGTGCTCATGACCATGGTCGTGACCGCAACCGCATTCGTCGCCGTGTGCGTGTGCGTGAGCGTGTTCTTCATCTTCATGCTTATGATCATTGCCACAGCAGCAGTCATCGCCATGCTCATGGGAATGCTCTTCATGGTCATGATCGTAATCGTGTCCGCAACCGCATGCATCACCATGAGTATGCTTAGGCACATGTCCCATAGTTTTGTGATCATGGTCCTTGCCGCAGTGACCGCAGGTGCAGCCTTCCGGATGCTTGCTGTAATCCTCTACACTATTGATATGGCCGTCAATATGACGAAAAGCTCTTACATCGCCGGCACCGTTACGGATATCTTCTAAATCTTTCTTCATTGTATCTACCACCTTTCTTTTCAGGTTATCTCGCTCTTCATATGAGTATCTATTCATATGTTATGTAAAAAATAATAGGAAAGGCGTCAACACCTTTCAGTAAATTCTTTGATACCTATATTATAACACAAATAATGTATGAGTCAATACTCACTCGTGAAATTAGTGATAAAAATTCCTAAGAAAAAAATGGGTACAGCATTCACTGTACCCACTATAAAAATTGATGGAGAAAATTACTTTAAGATAAGCTCTATGCTTGCGCATATTGCTTTAGGACTGCCTTAATCAAACAGATGGCAGGCAACCCAATGGCCGTGCTCAACCTCTTTCAGCTCAGGCTTAACCTGTACGCAATGCTCGGTGCAGTGCTCGCAACGGCTGGCAAAGGGACATCCCGGCGGCAGGTCCAGCGGACTTGGGATTTCGCCTTCCAACGGCTCAATCTTTTCACCCGGCTTGAAGTCTACCTTAAACACAGCACCCATAAGTGCCTTGGTGTACGGATGCTTGCAGTGTTCTGCAATGCGACCGTGCTCCAGCCATTCTACTACGTTACCCAAGTACATTACCGCAACCTGATGGCACATCAGGTCTACCAGACCGAGGTCATGGGCAATGAACAGATAGGTAATATTTTTTTCTTTTTGAATGCGGCACAGCAGCTCGCAGATTTTTTCCTGTACAGAAACGTCCAGCGCACTGGTCGCTTCGTCGCACACGATAATCTTCGGTTCCAGTGCCAGAGCGCGGGCAATGCCCAGACGCTGACGCTGACCGCCGGACATGCTGTGCGGATAGCGGTCCTTGAATTCAGCAGGCAGCTCAACCATTTCCAGCAGCTCTGCTGCTTTGGCGTCTACCTCGCTGTTTTTAATCAGGCCGAAATTTTTCAAAGGCTCGGTGAGGATATCCTTAACAAGCATCTTCGGATTGAAGGCAGCAGTAGGATCCTGGAACACCATCTGGATGTTCTTTCTGTCCTGACGCAGCTGTTCACCCTTGGACTGCATCAAATCATGGCCTTCGAAAATTGCTTCACCGCTGGTAGCAGGGTGAATACGCAGCAGAGTACGCACCAATGTACTCTTACCGCAGCCGGATTCACCGATGATGCCCAGGGTACGGCCTTCGTATGCACGCAGGTTGATGTCATTGCAGGCAGTCAGAAACTTGCCGCCGTCAACTGCGAATTTTTTGGTAAGGTGGTTAATCTCCAGTACCAGTTTAGTACGTTCATAGGCCGGTCTTTCATTATTGCTCATAATATGTCTTACCTCCTATGACCGGAACTGCCCTCAGCAGCTGTTTTGTATAATCATCCTGCGGATTAGCAATAACGTCTTCACGCTTGCCATATTCCACAACATGACCGCCCTTCATAACCATCAGCTTGTTGGATACATAGGAAGCAACGCCCAGGTTATGTGTAACCATGATAACGGCAACGCCGTACTCGTTACGGATATCAACAATCTGGCGGATAATCTGCGCCTGAGTAGTTACGTCCAACGCACTGGTAGGTTCATCGGCCAGAAGGATTTTTGGGCTGAAAATCATAGCCATAGCAATACCTACACGCTGACGCATACCACCGGACAGCTCGAACGGATAACTGTTCATGATATTTTCCGGATTCGGCAGACGCACGTTAGTCAGCATATCACAGCACATCTTGTAAGCCTGGTCCTTAGACTTGTCCGGCTGATGAGCCTGTACATAGTCAATGAACTGTTGGCCGATGCGGCGGATAGGATTAATCATGTTGCCACTGTCCTGGAAAATCATGGACATCTCACTGCCATACATTTTGCGCCATTCATCAGGGGTATTTTGCAATACATCCTTGCCGTCAAAGATGATGCTGCCGCGGCTAACGCGGCCGGCACCAGGCAGGCAACCCATAATAGCGCGGATAACGGTGGTTTTGCCACTGCCGGACTCGCCGACGATGGACATAATCTCGCCTTTATCCAATTCTAAGCTGGCACCGGTTACGGTGAGCTTGTCACCGTAGCTGATGTCTAAATCTTTTACTTCAAGTAGCATTAAGCGTTACCTTCTTTGTAAATTATTAGTTAGCAGATTTGATATCTTTGGTCAGCCAGTAGTAATCGCAAGGCAGGATTTCTGCGTTAGCAATAGACTTGTTGGAAACCATGTTGGTTTGCGGATGACCAAATACCAGGGAAGCTGCATCGTCGAGGATAACCTTTTGCATTTCGATAACCAGCTCACGACGTTTAGCCGGGTCAAATTCTACGCCCAGTTTATCGGACAGAGCATCAAATTTCGGATTGCTGTAGCCAGAACCGTTCTGTTCTTGACCAGTCTTGAGGTACATGTTCATGAATACTTCAGGATCGCCGGCCTGCAGAGTCAGTACGTTAGAAATCAGCAGGTCATAATCACCTTTACGGCCGATACCATCCAGTACGTTGTAGTCAACGTTCTTCAGGTTAACTTTAATGCCGACTTTCTTAGCATCAGCCTGGGTAGCTTCTGCATACAGAGGCAGCTCAGCACGGCCGCTGTAGAATACGAAGTTCAGTTCCAGGTTTTTGCCGTCTTTATCAACAAAGCCGTCGCCGTTGGTATCTTTCCAGCCAGCTTCAGCAAGCAGCTTTTTAGCGCTTTCAACATTGTATTGGTTTTTATCGTATTTGTACAGTTCATCATAACCGTAGTCAACAGAAGGAGGCAGATACGGACCACCAGGAACGAAGGTGTCTTTCAGCAGAACCTTGTTGTAGGTTACACGGTCCAGAGAACGCAGCAGAGCTTCGCGGACTTTGATATCGCCCAACGGTCTGTCAGCACGTACATTCAGACGAGCAAGTACGTCACGCAGGGAAGCGATATTGGAGATGTTGTATTTATTTTTGTCTTTGAACAGCTGCAGGTCGCCTGCTGCAATGTTAATAGCGAAGTCGATTTCACCTTTTTGCAGAGCCATAGCACGGGTGTTAGGATCGTCGATGGTCAGGATATCAACCTCTTTGAACGGAACTGCGCCATCCCAGTATTTTTCGTTTCTAACCATTTCAGCTTTAGCTTTGCTGTAGGATTTTACTGCATAAGGACCGGTGCAGATAGCGCCTTGTTTTGCGGTATCACGGTCTTTAATAGTTTGAGTATCAACGATAATGAACAGAGGGTCACCGAGCATACCGGGCAGAGTCGGTACCGGAGTCTTGGTTTTGATAATTACGTTTTGGCCTTCACCTTTGATGGATTCATATTCGAACATGGATTTTGCACGAGCTGCTTTTTCAAAGGTACGTTGGATAGAAGCTGCTGCCAGCTCACCGGTCAGTTTGGTGCCGTTGGAGAAGCAAGCTTTATCGTTGATGTGGAAGGTCCAGGTCAGCTTATCATCGGAAATGGTCCATTTATCAGCCAGCCAAGGAACAGCATTCATTTTTTTATCGAATTTAACCAGGCATTCGCCCAGGCCGTAACGCATTACAACCCAGCCAAAGTAGTTATCGGTGGTTTCCAGGGAGTCAGCGAAGTTGGTAACACCAAATTTTACAACTTCCTTATGCTCAGCTTTTTTGTCGCCGCCACAGCCTGCTGCCGCAAATGCCAGTAAACCGATCATAGCCGCTGCTGCGGTAGCTTTAAACATTTTTTTCATTAGTCATCTCTCCATTTCATATACTCATTTAAACCGGCAGACTTCTGCCGGATATCAAAAACTAAGGCAAAAATAATTAATCCTGTACGTCATTACGCGGGTCAAGCACATCACGCAGATTATCGCCCCAAAGATTGAAAATCATAACGGTAACAAAGATTGCCAAACCGGGGAAGAACATCAGCCACGGTGCAGTCTGCAGCTGCTGACGGCCTTCATTCAGCATCAGGCCCCATTCAGGAGCAGGCGGCTGGCTGCCGAAGCCCAGGAAGGACAGACCTGCAAGCTCCATCATCAGAGCACCGATATCTGCTGCTGCGGTAATAACCATCATCGGCAAAATATTCGGCAGGATATGTACCCACAGAATGTGCGGCGAGGTACCGCCGTTAACGATTGCTGCTTCTACATAGTCACGACGTTTAATCTGCAGTACCAGGCTGCGGGATAAACGCGCATATTTTGTCCAGCTTACAATCGTCAGCGCGATTACGGCGTTGACAAGGCTGCCCCCCATAATACCGGCAACAGCGATAGCCAGAATCATGCCAGGGAAGGAAATCATCATATCGGAGATACGCATGATAACCATATCAACTTTACCGCCGAAATAACCGGAAATAACACCCATAGAAGTACCAACGATAAATACGCTGGCTACCAGGAACAATACACCGCTCAGGGAAGCACGCGCACCATAAAGCACACGGCTTAAGCAGTCACGGCCCAGCTTATCTGTGCCGAACAGATGACTTCCGCCCGGTGCCATGAAAGCATCCTGCATTGTTGCATGAGTCGGATCATACGGAGCAAGAACAGGTGCCGCAAAAGCAATAGCAATCAGCACCAGAACCAGAACTGAGGTTACGGCAAAAGCACGGTTGGTTTTAAAACCATTAATAATTGTTTCCATCTGCTCTTACCTTACCTTTCTCAGACGCGGATCAAGATAGTTGTAAGAGATATCAACAATGAGGTTGATAACCATATACATCAACGCAATCCACACAACAACACCTTGTACCAGCTGGAAGTCACGGTAGGTGATTGCTTCAATTGCCAGACGGCCAAGACCGGGCCATTGGAAAACAATCTCGATAACCGCAGCACCGCCCAGAAGGTTACCTAAAGACAGACCTAAAAGCGTAATCAGCGGCAGCAGAGCGTTCGGAAGAACCTCTTTCCACAGAATATGGCTTTCACTCATACCACGCGCACGTGCACCGACAACATAGTCCTGATGCAGCTCTTCCAGAATAGCAGCACGCACCTGACGTGTGTACTTGGAAGACATTGCAAAGGCCAACGTTGCCGCAGGCAGGATAATCGTGTCAACACCAATCGTACCGCCGACAATAGGCAACAGGTCAAGTTGCAGACCAAAAATCCACAGCAGCATCAAGCCAACCCAAAAGCCGGGCATTGATACGCCAAGGAAAGTAAAGCTGCGTACTACATAGTCAAACCAGCCGCCGCGCTTAACTGCGGAATAAATGCCGGCAGGAATAGATACCACCAACATCATTGCAACGGAAGCCAGAGACAATAAGATAGTACCGGGCAGACGCTCGAACAGCTCCTCAACAACAGGCTTTTTAGCCATAAATGAGAAACCGAGGTTGCCATGCAGCGCACGGCCCAACCAATCCAGATACTGGAAGAAGAAGGGCTTGTCCAGACCTAATTCTGCACGCAGTGCATCAATTTCGGCCTGACTTACAATAATATCCTCGTTACCTGCAATCATCTGGCGAGCTACATCGCCAGGGGCCAGCATTACCAAAGCAAAGGTAATAAAACTGATGCCCAAGAGGACGAGGATGATCTGCCCCAGTCGGGACAGAAGCTGCTTTTTCGTCAAAGCACATCATCTCCATCAAAAAAATTACCCTTCCTGCAAAATGAGCGCAGAAAGGATACAGACTTACAATGTGCACAATTGTAATTATCTATATATTTCCGTCGCTAGCAGGAATATATCAACTGAGGAAATCAACCTGACTTAGCCTTGCGGCATCACAGTGGCTTGACCGCTACGGATTTGCACCGTATTCCGATTATTACCTGCATAGGCAGGCACCTCAGAAGAGTATAGATTTGTAAAAGTTCCTTATATCGGCAAAAAAAGAATAATCTAACACTTATAAATTTATAATAGCACGAATTCTCATTATTTGCAACAAATTTGTTACAAAAGGGTTGCTTATGCAAATTCTCTTCTCAAAGAAGACAAATAGAATAAAAGTATTATTGACTGAGACAGCATAAAGCCCAGCAAGGCCAGCCACAGTCCGCTGTTGCCCCAAAGCGGCACCAGCTGCCACTGCAAAAGGTAAAATACTAAAAGTGCCATCAGCATCATGTTGCGTACCGGTGCAGTTTTGGTAGCTCCGCAGAAAACTCCGTAAAGCACCATGCCGATACCTGCGCAGACAGGATAGAATAAAACAAACACATTGTAGGTCACAGCCATTGCTACAACCTCTTCAATATTGGTAAACAGGCGGATAAAGAATTCATTACCCAAATGGTAACCAAGCATCAGGATAGCAGCCAGCACTACTAGCCATTTGAAAGTCATTTTTATGGTAGCGGCAAACAGCTTGCCGTTCTTTGCACCTACCGCACGGCCGCTGAAAATCGCCGCGCCGTTCGCCATACCGTCAATCAGGTAGCTCATAATATCCTTAAGCTGCAGCAGTACAGCGTTGGCTGCCAGCACCACAGTACCGAAGGAAGCTCCGACTGCCGCAATAATGTTGTTTACGGTCAACAGGCAGGCAGTGCGGATCATCAGGTTGACATTCACCTGCAGCATGCCGATAAACTCACGCCAATCCAGCAGCTCGCTCCAAGGCAGCTCCTTGTAATCAAAATCACCGTAATAGTACATCAGTACTACACTCAGGATACCGCCGTAAAGCTGACTTAGCAAAGTAGCAAAAGCCACGCCCGTAATATCCATATGCAGCCAGAAAACAAACCAGATGCTCAATGCCATGTTCAGCACGTTCATGGAAACCTGCATAAACACACTCGCCCGCACCCGCGTCTGGCCCATGAGCCAACCAAGGGCCACATAGTTACCAAAAACCAGCGGTGCACCCCAGATAAGAATGTAATAATAATCACGGCACAGCTCGTTGACCTCCGGCGCAGCACCAATCATGGCCAGATACAGTTCCAAAATCGGCTTTTGAAACAAAATGCAGCAGGCACTTATCAGCATTGCCAGAACCAAAGGCTTAAAAAATGCGAGCATACCAAGTCTTTTATCGGCAGCGCCAAAGGCCTGTGCCGCATAACCGGTAGTACTCACACGTAAAAAACCAAATAACCAATATAAATTGTTGAACAAGATAGCTCCAAGAGAAACTGCTGCAATATATTTAGGGTCCGGAAGCTGTCCCATAACTGCTGTATTCACCGCACCCATTAAAGGCTGCGTCATTGTCGACAGCATAAACGGTATTGTCAATCCCAAGTATTCCCTATCAGTCAGCAGGCTCACTTTATCTATCTCCCTTGTTTATTCGCACTAAATTTTATTTTAAAAATTATCTTGTGTGAATAGCTTATCATATGTTATAATTTATTGCAAGTAAAAAAAGTAGCAATTGCCAAAAATATTTCTGCGGAAATTTTGCCATTCTTCGCAAAAGAAAAATTTATACGCCATTGCTTAATTTTTTAGGCTTTAGTTAGCTAACGCTAATAGAAAAATTATTTTAAAAAGTATGAGAAATATATCAAAGGAGTGAGCACATGTCTGACACACTAACGGTATGTGGACTGACCATTGAACGTGGCACTAAACTGCGCACGTATCTGCCTGTCCCGGACACCAATGTAAAAATCCCCCTGACTATTATCAATGGCGAAAAAGATGGCCCCACCCTGCTTATTACCGCAGGTATTCACGGCGGCGAATACCCCGGTATTGCAGCAGCAATGGAGCTGGGCCGCGATATTGAGCCTGAGCATGTTACCGGCTGCCTGATTATGATGCACCCTGTCAATATCCAGGGCTTTTGGGCTCGCCGCGAAATGATTGTGCCCGAAGACGGCAAAAACCTTAACCGCGTTTTCCCCGGCGATCCCACGGGAACGCTTGCCGATAAAACTGCATATTTAATCAGCAACAACTTTTTCCCGATTGCTGACTTTTATGTAGACATGCACAGCGGAGATATCCACGAAAGCCTGCATCCCTATGTTTACTACCCCGGCCAGCCTACGCCTGAAGTAGAAAAGAAATCCCGTTCCGTGGCACGCGTACTCGATATGGAATATATGGTACGTTCGTTGGCAACCGGCGGTGCCTATAACTACGCCGCCAGCACCGGACTGCCTTCTATTCTTATTGAACGCGGCGGCGCCGGTCTCTGCCTGCACGAGGATATCGAAGCCTACAAGGATGATATCCGCAATATCCTGCGCAAGCTGAAAATGTTCTCCCTGCCTGTAAAACCGCGCCATCACTCTCCGCGTGATGTAGAAAACCTTATTTATCTGGAAGCGCTGGAAACAGGCTGTTGGCTGCACCACATCCACAGCGGCGATTTTGTTGAGGAGGGCCAGGTTTTAGGACGCATCACCGACGTTTTCGGCAACACACTGACAACCTATTACGCAGAGCAGACAGGCGTAATCCTTTACGTCTGCCCTGCACTGGCATCTCCCAAGGGCACCATTCTTGTAGCCTACGGCACCATCAAGGAATTTGATGACGAAGAGTAAAAATTAATTTTTCCGGTCTGTTAATACAGACCGGATTTTTTTTATAAGTAACAGCTTAACTGCATAAAAATGCGCAACAGACATCAGCATCTGTTGCGCAATAAAATCAACAATTTAATAGCTATATGACAGCTTAAAGCTTAATTACCAAAGTACGAGCTGTATATATTTTTGTATTCACCGCTGCGCTTAACCTCTTTCAGCGCTTCGTTAACCTTCTTCACCATTTCCTGGTTGCCATGGGCGACTGCAATACCGTATTTATCTTTATCTAATATGGTCTCACCAGCAAACTTAACTTTAGCACTATAATTATGAGTGATGAAAAAGCTGGCAACTATTTTAGAAGCAACGAGTGCATCGGCCTTGCCCGCAGCAACAAGCTTAATACCTGCTTCTGTATCGCGCACAGGAACTACCTTAACATCCTTAGCCTTAGATTTCAAAAGCTCTTCAGCATAGCTGCCTTCCTCAGCAACAACTGTCTTGCCTGCCAAGGCTGCAAAATCATCCCCCAGCTTGGAATTTTTGCTTACGATAACTTTATAGCCGTCCTCTGCATAAGCTTCACTGAAGTCAGCTAAACGCTCACGCTCTGGTGTAATACTTAAAGCAGCAACAGCCATATCATATTTTTTATCCTGCAGGCCTGTTAAGATATTCTTAAAATCAACATTTACAAATTCAACCTTCTCATAACCCATCTGCTTAGCCACTGCCTTTGCCAGTGCAATATCAAAACCTGTATGTACCTTGCTTTGCTCCTGATAAAATTCGAAAGGCGGAAAGTTCGCATCCGTTGCCACCTTCAGTACCTTGCATTCCGGTGCCTGAGATGCGTTTTTCTCATTGCTGCCGCCACAACCGGCCAAAGCAAAAGCCATAACAACACAGAACATCAGCATAAAAAATTTCTTCATACCATTACCTCCACTACTATAATATTATTGATAAGCTATACGCTTTGTACTAATACCCTTATTATATCTCTTCTGAATGATATGTCAACATTCATTCATGTATTTGTATGATTTTCTTGCTGCTAGCCATTATCCAATAAAGTAAACCTTTGTTAACCTCAAGCTTAAGTTAGCACTTAATCTCTATGCAGGAAATTTTTCTCTGAAAACTGTAAAATATTTTGCAAAAACCGCTTGACAAAGCCTTTGCTAACCGCTTATAATTCAGATAATCTCTTTGCACTGCAATTTTAGCTACAGTACAAACTGATCAGGCGGTAAACCTTCTTCCGGGTTTTTGCAGCCGGGCCCTTTGGGCAGCAGACCTTGACGCAACGTCTGCGGGACAGTTAACTACTATCTCGCAGGCGTTTTTTATATGTAAAAAGGCCTGCAAAAATGCAAAGACCACTTTAGGAGGTTTTATTATGAAATTTGAAAACGATGCTGAAAGAATCGCTATGATTGTTTCCATCAACAGTATTATCGGTAATCTGCTTTTATCATTGGGCAAGCTTATTGCCGGTTTCGTCGCCCAATCCGCCGCTATGGTTTCTGACGGTATCCACTCTGCGTCCGATGTTTTCGGTACCCTCATTGTTATGGCCGGCGTAAAATTTTCCAACAAGGCGTCGGACGATGACCATCCTTACGGCCACGAGCGTATTGAATGCATTGCGGCTATTCTTTTGGCAATAATCCTGACGATTATCGCCCTGCTCATCGGCTACAGTGGTTACGAAAAAATCGTAGGTGACCCGGCTGAGCTGGAGGTCCCCGGACAGCTTGCTCTGTGGGCAGCCATTATTTCCATTGTTGCTAAGGAAGCAATGTTCTGGTACACCCGCAACGCTGCACAAAAAATCAATTCCGGCGCACTGATGGCAGAAGCATGGCATCACCGCAGTGACGCTATGAGCTCCGTCGGTGCTTTCATCGGTATTTTGGGCGCACGCATGGGCTATCCTATTTTAGACCCTATTGCCAGCTTAGTAATCTGCGTGATGATTTTATATGCTGCCTACGAAGTATTCAAGGATTCTATGGATAAAATGGTTGACCGCAGCTGTGATGAAGAAACTACCATCGCAATGGAAGACCTTGTTTCCCGTGTTCCCGGTGTAGAGCATCTCGACAGTCTGCACAGCCGTCTTTTCGGCAGCCGTATTTATGTTGATATTGAAATCAGCGTCAAAGATAACCTTACCCTGCTGCAGGCACATCACATCGCAGAAATGGTGCACACCGCTGTTGAAGCAAACTTTCCGCTGGTAAAGCATTGCATGGTGCATGTCAACCCTTTGAGCGAGGACAGCCATGAAGCCTGCACTATGCTGCCTCCGGACTTGCGTCCGCACGATCAGAATAATTAGACAAAACTCAGCTTACGCCACACAAAAATAATTTTAAATTTTTCTTGATATACCCTCTTGACAAGCTATCTTAAGGGGGTATATAATTTAGGCAATTAATGAATGATTGCTCATATGTATGGTAATGTTTCCCAATAAATGTATGGAGGTATCTGCTAATGAAAAAGATGTTATTTATTCTTGTCAGCATGCTGTGCCTGCTTTTATCAGCCGGCTGCGGCAGCGACAAACAAGCAGCGCAAGCACCTGCCGCCGACAAGATACTGCGTGTAGCAACATCACCTGCTTCTCCGCCCTTTGAGCTTTATCTCAAGGAGCAAAACAAATTTACCGGCTTTGATATTGATTTAATCAACGATGTAGCCAAAAAAATGGGCTATGACAAGGTTGAATTTGTAAACACCCCGTTCGACGAGCTTCTGCCCGGCCTGAATCACAAAAAATATGATATTGCCATGAACAACTTCAGTAAAACCAAGGCACGTTCCATTGACTATGCTGCAAGTGATTCCTATGCTAAAGCTGCTTTCTCCATCGTTGCCAAAAAAGGCAGCAACCTTAAAGCAGACATCGACAGCATGAACGGCCGTAAGGTTGCCATCAAAAAAGGCTCTTCCTCTGAGCGTGTTGCAAAATCCTTCCCCGGCAGCATCATTGTTGAATATCCGGAAAATGCCAGCGCTTTACATGCAGTAGAAACCGGCGAAGCAGATTACGCTATCTGCGGTAACCTTACCACTGCCTACTATATGACTCATACCGATGACGACAATTGCCTGCAGGTTGTAGGCCATTCCGAACGCCAGGATGATCTTGTTGTCTATGCTGAAAAAGGAAATGAAGAGCTGATTAAAAAGTTTAACGTTGCTTTGAGCGACTATAAAAAGAGCGGCGAATACAAAAGACTCATCAAATTCTACTTCGGCGATATCGAAAAACAGTCCTGATACACCCCTAACTCAGCTAAAAGCTAATAGCTTATATATATCACACCCCTTACAATACTCTTTTTATAATACTCCTTATCAGCCGGCATCCCCTAAAGCCGGCGAACAAACACTCAACTCATCAAAACGCAGAAAAGCCTTGAAGTATGTCCAAACTGCAAGGCTTTTTTGCTGTATTTTTATATTCAGTTTAATCCTCCGGATGCAGCTTAATGCAGGACGCACGCACCGCCCTATGCCAGCCACGCAGCAGATGATTACGCGTTTCTTCATCCATAGCAGGCGTAAACGTCTGCTCAATAACGTGATTGCCCTTAATCATTTCCTTGTCATCCCAATAGCCTACTGCCAGACCTGCAAGATAAGCAGCACCCATAGCAGTTGTTTCGATACAGCTCGGGCGTTCTACCTTAACGTTGATGATGTCCGCCTGCGTCTGCATCAGGAAGCTGTTGGCACAGGCACCGCCATCAACCTGCAGCGAGCTCAGCTTAATACCGCTGTCCTCTTCCATAGCCTTCAGCACATCGTACACCTGATAAGCAATAGCTTCAAGCGTTGCACGCACAATATGATTACGATTAACACCGCGCGTCAGGCCTACAATCGCACCGCGCGCATATTGGTTCCAATGCGGCGCACCCAAGCCGACGAATGCCGGAACCATGTAGCAGCCGTTGGAATCGGGCACAGATTTCGCCATAGCCTCGGATTCGGCAGCATTGCGAATCAGGCCCAGCTCATCACGCAGCCATTGGATAGCAGCACCGGCAACGAAAATAGAGCCTTCCAGCGCATATTCTACCTTACCGTCCACACCCCAGGCGATAGTTGTAACAAGACCGTTTTTGCTGTCTACAGGCTTTTCGCCGGTATTCATCAGCATAAAACCGCCCGTACCATAGGTATTTTTTGCTTCGCCGGGTGCAAAGCAGGTCTGTCCGAACAGCGCACATTGCTGGTCACCTGCAGCGCCGGCGATAGGAATAGAAGCCTCAAAAAGCTTGGCATCGGTAGAACCGTATACGCAGCTTGACGGCTTAACCTCCGGCAGCATTTGGCGTGGAATGCCCAAAACAGTCAGGATTTCGTCATCCCACTGCAGAGTATGAATATTAAACATCAATGTACGGGAAGCATTGGAATAATCCGTAACATGAACCTTACCACCGGTCAGCTTCCAGATAATCCAGCTGTCAATAGTACCGAACAGCAGCTGGCCTGCTTCCGCACGCTCGCGTGCATGAGGTACGTTTTCCAAAATCCAGTGCAGCTTGGTACCAGAGAAATAAGCATCCAGAACCAGACCTGTTTTTTCACGGAACATATTGGCATAACCACGGATTTTCAGCAAATCGCAATATTCCGCGGTACGACGGCACTGCCAGACAATCGCCTTGCAGATAGGACGACCGGTATTCTTGTCCCAAACTACGGTAGTTTCGCGCTGATTCGTAATACCGATGCCGGCAATATCAGCCGGAGTAACATCCAGCTTGCTCATTGCCTCGTACATCAGGCCTACCTGAGTAGCCCAGATTTCCTCGGCATCGTGCTCTACCCAGCCTGCCTGCGGATAATACTGCGTAAACTCCTTTTGTGCTACGCTGCGGATTTCTCCCTGCTTGTCAAACAAAATACAACGGCAGCTGGTAGTTCCCAAATCCAGCGCCATGATATATTTATTCTTCATGCTTTCACGACCTTTCCTTGATATTTTTAAGTATAACACAAAACATAAGGAGCCGCCACTTTCGTAGCAGCTCCTAAAAAAGCATATTTAATTATGTTATGTACGTCTGGGAACCCTGATGAAGTATACGGCGCCTTATCGCACGTCTTACAAGTTAGGCAGGAACATTACCAACCCCGGCACATAAGTAACGATAAGAAGTGCTACTAACAGCGCTACGATAAACGGCCAAACTTCCTTGAAGAATTCGCCGAGCGGCGTTTCCGTTATCGCACAAACCGTAAACATCATCGAACCGAACGGTGGCGTCAGACCGCCGATCATAATGTTAACAATGCAGATAATACCGAAGTGTACAGGGTCTACACCCAGCTTAGTTACAACAGGAACAAGCAGCGGAGCCAGAATAATCAGTGCAGCGCCACCCTCCAGGAACATACCAAGAATCAGCAGCAGAATATTTACCAGCATCAGCATCATGTACGGATTGCGGGTAAAGTCAAGCATTGCGGAGGTGATATGCTGCGGAATACGCTCCCAGTTCAGATAATAGCCAAAGAAAGAAGCTGCTACGATAATCAGTACAACAGAGCTGGTACCGTAAATAGTTTCCTTCATAATCGGCCAGGCATATTCCCACTTCAGCTCCTTATAAATGAAGACACCTACCAGAATGCAGTATACTACTGCTACAGCGCCTGCCTCGGACGGAGTGAACATACCCATGCGCAGGCCGGCAATAATACCGAACGGGAAAAGCAGCGCCCAGATAGATTCCTTAAACTGAGTCATAATTTCACCGAAGGTAGCAGCCTTTTCACGTGAAGGCTTATAGCCACGCTTTTTGGAAACAATGGCAACAACAATCATCATAGATACTGCCATGAGAATGCCGGGCACATAGCCTGCCATAAACATTTTGGTAACGGATACGCTGGCAATCAGCGCATAAATAATCAGGTTAATTCCGGGAGGAATAACAGGCGTACTTGCGGAGGATGCAGCTGTTACCGCAGCACTGAAGGCTCTGCCGTAACCGCGCTTTTCCATTTCCGGAACAAGCATTTTACTCTGCATAGCAGCGTCAGCGTTAGCACTGCCGGAAACACCGCCCATCAGCAGGCTGAGCAGTACGTTAACCTGAGCCAGACCGCCGGTCATATGACCCATGAGCACGTCGGTAAATTTCATCAGCTTATCGCTGATACCGGCATAGTTCATGATGGAGCCTGCCATAATAAAGAAGGGAATTGCCAGCAGCGGGAAGGACTGCGTGCTGGTAATAATACGTTGGAATACCAGATGCGCAGGAGAAGTCGCATCCAAAAAGGTAAAGTAGGAAATCGTTGCACCGAACAGGGCATAAGCGATTGGAATACTGGAAAAATAAAGCACAAAAACGATGATGACGGGCAAATAAGCCATTATTTTTCCTCCTTTCCGGAACCGGTAACATCCTGCCAGACAAATTTAATAGAATACAAGGTCATGAGTACAAACGCAATCAGTACGGAAGAACTGATATAAACGGAAGAAATACCCAGTACCGGGGTCATTTTCGTATAGGATTTGGAAATATAGATAATAGAAAGATAAGACATGTAGCCGTTGAGCGCTACAAGAATAACGTCGGTAATCAGGCCGATAGCCTTCTGCATACCTTGGGGCATTCTCTTAACAATGATATCAACGCCAACGTGACCGCGATGCTTGAATACGGCAACAGCGCCGATAAATACCGACCAGACAAAGCAACCGGTAGCAACCTCTTCAGACCAAACAAGGCCAGAGTTAAAAACATAACGCAGAACAATATTGATGACAACAAGGATAGTAGTAATGCTGATGAAAAATGCAGCAACTAAATCTTCCAGATTATTTAGCACGAAGCTCAGGTTTTTACCCAAAATTTTACCTCCATTTTTTATAGTAATACTTATGCAAAGGAAGGAGCTGTCACGCCGCATGCAGCGTGGTAGCTCCTTAATGTTTCATTATAACTGTTTAGTAATGTTGAAAAAATCTACAGCTTATTTTGCAGCGCGGATTTTTGCCAGCTCAGCTTTCAGCTTTTCATAGATACCAGGAGTTGCGCCTTCTTTTTCTTCCATCTGTTTGAATACAGGCTCAGTAGCTTTTTCGAAAGCAGCATGGTCAACATCGTTGAACTTAACGCCCTTGCTTTCCAGTTCCTTATAAACCTTGTTATAGGATTCGGTGGAAATCTTGGTCATTTCTTTACCGCCGTAAGCAAATTCTTCAGCAACAATCTTCTGATCTTCCGGAGACAGGCTGTTGAATACTTTGGTGGAAATGTATACGCCGCAGGTACCCAGGAAATGCTTGGTTGTAGCTACGTTTTTAACGTGCTCATAGCATTTGGTACCGATGTTGGTGAATTCGGAGCCTTCCAGACCGTCTACAACGCCTTGGGAAACGCCGGACAGAGTTTCGGAGAACGGCAGGCTGGTAGCGGTAGCGCCCATAGCATTAATGGTGTCAATGAACAGCTTGCTGCCGGGAGTACGCAGTTTCAGACCTTTCATATCTTCCGGTTTGGTGATAACTTTGTTGGTCATAACATTACGGAAGCCGAAGATGTAGTCCAGAGCCAGAACCTTAATACCTTTTTCTTCAGCTTTCTTTTCCATGTCCTTAACCAACGGAGTTTCAATCATCTTCTCATATTCGTCATAGGATTGATACAGCATCGGGCCAACCAAAGGTTTGAAATCAGGTACATAGTCGCCCAGATAAGACGGGTCTTCTACAGAAATAAAGTTAGCACCGTTAGCAACCTGCTCCAGGCCATCCTTGTAGCAAGCCAGCTGGTTTTGACCAAAGCATTGAATTTCTACACGGCCATTGGTTTTCTTCTTGATACGTTCAGCAACCAATTCCATGGATTTGTACAGCTGCTCATCGGGAGAAAATACATGGCTCAGCTTCAAAACAACCTTTTTGTCAGAACCTGCTGCCTTTTCATCCTTTTTGTCAGAACCGCCGCAACCGGTCAGCGCCAACATCATAACAGACATTAACAGAAGAGCTACGATCTTTTTCATGTTCATCCTCCTAAATCCCTTGTTGAATTTTGTTGAAATTTAATGTAATAGAGATTCCCGTTTTGAATCTGATACCATATTAACAGAGTGACACAGAATTGTCAATAATTTTACGCACATTTAGCAAATGTACTTGCAGTCTGGCTTTTGGCCGTTTTTTATCCCTATTGGCCTTATTATGTCCCACTTGTTTTTTCGCTTATCTTATGCTAAGATAGTGTTGAACATTATTGAAAATTTCAAGGAGGAATAGAAATGGTTCAAATTTTTGCGCACCGCGGCTTCAGCGGCTATTATCCTGAAAATACTATGCTTGCTTTCCAAAAGGTAGCAGAAGAAACTGTTGCTGACGGCATTGAACTGGATATCCAGCTCACCAAAGACGGTGAAATCGTTATCATGCATGACGAAATGCTTGACCGCACCACTAACGGCAGCGGCTGGCTGAAGGACCATACCCTGGAAGAGCTGAAAATGCTTTCTGTAGGCGTTAATGTCAAAGGCTTCTTCCCCCGCCAAACCATTCCTACATTACGCGAATATTTCACCTGGCTGAAAACCACCAAACTGATTACCAATATCGAGCTCAAAACCAGCTATTTTGAATATGAAGGCATTGAAGAAAAGCTCATTGCTATGGTCAAGGAATTCGGTCTGGAAGACCAGATCTGGTATTCTTCCTTTAACCATTACACTGTTGCCAGAATCAAAAAACTGATGCCGGAAGCAAAATGCGGTCTTTTAACCGACACCTGGCTGATGAACATCGGTGAATACGCTGCTTCCCAAGGAGCTGCAAGTGTTAACGCCCGCACCTATTTCTGTGCTAAGGAAGGCGTTGCTGCTGATCTGCACGCACACAACATCGCTCTGCAGGCATGGACTCCTAACGATGCTGAAATGATGCAGGAGCTGGTTGATGCCGGTGTTGACGTTCTGATTACCAATTATCCTGACATTGCCGCAAAGGTTTTAGGCAGATAATTTATATCAGCCACCTGATACATAATTAAATTAGAAAGGATTGTGTTTATGCCTAAGAAGGTTACCCTGAAGGATATTGCTGCCAAGGCAGGTCTTTCGCCTGCCAGCGTATCGATGATTCTCAACAGGCGCAGTATTGACCGTTTCAACGCGGAAACTATTGAACAGGTCTACGCTATCGCTGCCGAGCTCGGCTACAAAAGCAGCAAGGAAAAGGCCTACGCCCTCGTCAGGCCCTCAGATACACTAATCATTATTATCTGTCCTTCATTATTCAATCCTTTCTATACTACTATTATCCAGGGTATTGAAATCGCTGCCCGTAAGCAAGGCTTTGTCACCTCCGTCCGCACCACCTATTGGGATACAGATACGGAAAAATTTATCATGGAACAGGCTCGCAAATTTAACGTTGCCGGTGTCATCTTTGCCATGATTCCCCAACAGCCGCAGCTGGCGTATCAGCTCAGCAAATATCTGCCGGTTGTTGCCATCGGTGACAGACGCAGTGATCTGGAGTTGGCTACTGTTGACATGAACAACTTTACTGCAGGCCAGCTCATCGGCAAGCATCTTACGGATTTGGGACATAAACATGTTGCCTATCTTTCGACAACGCTCAATGACCAACACACCTCACGTGTGCGCCGCTATCAGGGTTTGGAGGATGCCTGCAAGGCAGCAGATGCCAAGCTTTCCCTCTTCACCCAAGAGATTACTTCTGACTACGAGCTTTCGCACGTTGAAGTAGAATATAGCACAGGCTATGAGCTTGCCAAACGCTGTCTTGATACAGCGCCGGAAACAACAGCCATGGTCGCTATCAATGATATGGTTGCCTATGGTGCATATAATGCTATTATCGACAGAGGCCTAAGGATTCCCGATGATATCAGCCTTTGCGGCTTCGATAACATCTTCCCCTCGCATCTGCGCGGCATCAGCCTTACAACTATCGACAACTCGCTGACAGAATGCGGCAAAAGTGCCTTCAAGCTGCTGCAGGAGGAAATTGCCAGCTACGAGCACCACGGCAAATTTGAGCCTATAACCCATGTAGAATACAAATGCCGTCTTGTTGCCCGCTCCAGCAGCGGTCCGGCTCCCATGCGTTGACAATTTTCGTCGGATAATGTAGAATAAAGCCTACATAGTTTCTATGAATTAAAGAATTGTGCAGGTTTTAATTATGAACAACAAATATACAAAAGCACTCAAAGCTGCTTTTCCACTAACGCTGCCAATTTGCGCAGCGTTTCTTTTTTTAGGCATCTCTTACGGCTTTTACATTTGCAGCAAGGGCTTTTCTCCCTGGTATCCGTTTTTTACCAGTGCTCTCGTCTTTGCCGGCAGCATGGAATTCGTTCTGGTCACAATGCTGCTTAGTCCCTTCAATCCGCTGTATTGCTTTTTTATGGCACTGATGATTAACTCGCGTCATCTTTTCTATGGCTTAAGCATGCTCGAAAAGTATAAAAATACAGGCTTGAAGAAATTTTATCTGATCTTCGGTATGTGCGACGAGTCCTTTGCCATCAACTGCAATACTGTTATCCCTGAAGGCATCGACAAGGGCTGCTTTATGGTCTGCGTAAATCTGCTGAACCAAATCTACTGGGTAGCGGGCGCAACCATCGGCGGTCTCTTAGGCAACAGCCTGCAAATCAACACCAAAGGCCTGGACTTTGCTCTCGTCGCTCTTTTTACGGCAATTTTCGTCAGCCAGTGGCAAGCGACAGAAAACCACACTCCTGCTGTTTTAGGCATTGTCATTCCGCTGGTCTGCCTTGTGCTCATCGGACCACAAAGCTTCATTCCGCCGGCCATGCTGCTTCTGCTGCTGGTATTTATCACCGCATATTACAAAGGAGGCATTAAATTATGAGCTTAACAGAACAAATCATAACCATTGCCGCCGTTGTCGCAGGCACGATGTTAACGCGCTTTCTGCCCTTCATCCTGTTCCCGGCCAATAAAAAAACGCCTCCACTGGTAGCGTTTTTGGGCAAAATGCTGCCTGCTGCTGTTATGGGCATGCTTGTTGTCTACTCCCTCAAGGATACGCAAATTATGACCGGCAGTCACGGTATTCCCGAAGCCATTGCCGTAGCGCTGACAGTTATCCTGCAGGCAACCCTACGTAATCTGCTGCTGACGATAGCAGCAGGCACAATTGGTTACATGCTCCTGGTGCAATATGTGTTTGTGTAAAAATATTATAGCGTTTAAACCAGCGGTAAAAACAGCATCTCAATGTTGTTTTCACCGCTGCTTTTTTATTCAAAAATTTTTAGCGCTAAACTAACAAAGCTAACATCTACATACTTTAAGAAACTGCTTTTCTATATAATATATTTTAGGTGCGTTAGTTGTAAGTTCTTTTAGTATATAGCCAACAAAATCATATTGTATTTTCCCGTTAGTGCCGTTGTTGTTCATCACCTTTTTAATTTCATCTCTAGTTGCAGAATTAAGCAGCCTATGCCACCCTATGTCGTATTTGGTGCCAGCCAATATAGCTAGTAGTGTCGCAGCACAATAATTACTTATCATTATTCCCTTTACTCTCGCTGCTTGAATTTTATCATAATTACGGTATGCTACAGCTTCGTGTGCAACGCTTCCCTTTCCATGATTCAGATTTTTGCTAATAAATACATCATATACATAATTACTGTAGAAGAAACTCTCCGTAATTATACCCAGCATAGGTTTTTTGCTTTTTAATTCATAGACATTGATAGTATTTTCATCCACTGCCCAAAAATCTATCGCAGCTTCTTCTCCTGCAAACAGCTCCTTGCCACCCTCAACTAAGCCTACAGGTAATTGTCTGCCTACTATAGCTTCCTTCGTCAATGCTAAAATATTTCTTTTAGCACTCTCTGAATCACAAAATAAGTAGGCAACGTAGCTTTCCAACCCCATCCTTAACAACTTCGCAAGATCCTCTTCTGCTTCTTTTACAGGCACATTTGCCACGAAGCTATGACTAGCCAAATATATTTTAAATTTATCCTTTAGTGCTTCTAAAGTTGGGGCAAGCTTAAACCACATAGTGTATTGCTCGCTAAATTTCAAAATTCTATATAAAAACTTTCCCATATATCCATTAGCTGGCTTTCCACCAGAGTAACTAGCATTAGTTATGCCTTCTACATCTAGCTCAATTTCTAATTCCGGCTTATTAGTTTTGGCTTTGATAAGCAGGCTCTATCATCTTGCATAGCAAGAGGCTGCTTGGAAAAGCCCGCTGCTTCTTTTTTTAATTTCATTAACAATTTATTGGGTTCAATATAATCTAACACAATATCTTCGGGAAAATTAGCTATTTTGACTCCAATGTAGCCTAATATTAATTTTTGTACACCTGTCATCTTAAAGTCCTCCTCACATCTCGGTTATCGCTTATTTCTAAGCTCTCAGCCAAAACTGCTCCTATCAATAAGCTCTGCCATCTCTGAATGAATCACCGCCGTATAATCCTGAGCATCAACTAGCCTGATAATTTCTTCTATCACCTTCTTAGACGCATGGCCACTAGTATGTAGCTGCACTGTAGGATATTGTGTACACAGCCTTGCTAAATCCTCTTTATAATATTCAGCTCCCTTATCCTTAATATAACCTTGCCACTGAGAGTATATTATTAACGGTTGTAATTCCTTATATTTTTCCCAGAGCTTCTTTACTGTAGCCACTGCCATCATCCCGCTCACGAAAATTACTGCTCCTTTTTCCCGCAGGTACCTATCTTGTATTTGGTAGGTGCTGTCATCATGCAGATAATCCTTATCTAGCAAAAGCGTATACATTTTATAAGGCTGCCACGGCTTCTCGCTCTGCTTGTGATATAAGCGATGATAGAGCTCTTGCTTATATTTATAATAGCTTTTAAACTGCGCCAGCATATAGCCATTTAACAATACATCTTTCCGCTTACATCTGGCCATGCGGTAAAAATTCTGTAAACGCGTAAAATTAGTAGATGCACATAGGCAAAAAATCAGCTTATGCTGCTGCATCAATTCCCCAGCCTGCTGAGCCAGCTTCTCCTCGGTTAAATAGTTATCTTCCCGCGTAAGATTTGTTCCTTCTGTAATAAGCACATCCACAGGCTTTTTCAGAACATAGCTTTTTAATAGCTTTTTCAGCTTATCTCCAATATAACCATGTGTCCGGAAATCACCCATATGTAAAATGCGCTTATCCGGCGTTTCGATAAGATACATCATCGCCGCTGTTGCAGAATGATCAATCGTATAGGGCGTAACCTTAATATCCCCAACCTTGATTACATCCTGCGCCCAAATAATATGCGTGTGTGCAGCGTCCTGCAAAAGCTCCACCTGTTTACTATACTTGTTATCGTGTCTAGCCAAGGCTACGTATGTATTAATAAGTACATCCCTGCACAAGCTGCTCATATAAAGAGGAATTTCTGGCAGCAGCTTCTCAAAGCAGCCAATGTGGTCACCATGATAATGGGTAAAGAACACTGCGTCATACTGTGCTTCACCAGACGTCAAGCCAACAACCTCTACATCATCCTTATACCTGCTTCCTGGAAGATTTTTACCAAAATCAATACAAATTTTCGTTGTCTCTGTGCTAATTAAAGTTACACAGCCACCAATCTGGTCTGCATGTAGATATTCAATATTCGTAGCCATGATTACGCTCCTTTCTATTCCTTGCTTATATAATACTAAATGCGAGATACTAAAAATGCCCCAGCTGCATAGAATTTTGGCTATAAAAAACCGCCTAAAGTTAAATTTTTAGGTCTAACTTTAGGCGGTCAGTTCAAAACGTCAAGGCTTCGATATGCATAATTTAAGGAGTTACTTCGATATATAATATCCTCCAATTTTAAGCGGATTAAGCTGATATTCTAAAAATTCATATTGAATCGCTCCAGACATACCATTAGCATTCATTATTCTTTTTATTTCATTTCTAGTTGGCTTACCAAGACTTGAATGCCACCCTTTACGATTACTATTACTTAGCATTATTCCCTTCACTTGTTTTCCTTTATTTCCTTTAATTTTATCATAACTACGGTACGTTCCATCTTCAATCTCAACGCTTCCCTTGCCATGATCCAGACTTTTGCTAATAAATACATCATGTACATAATTGCTGTAGAAGAAAATTTCCGTAATTACGCCCACCATAGGATTATCGCTCTTTAATTCATAGACATTGATAGTATCTCCATTCACTGCCCAAAAATCTATTGCAGATTTTCCACCTGTAAAAACTCCAGTTGTATTTGATTTAAAACCCTCAAATAAGCTTACAGGTAATTGTCTATCTATCGTAGTCACACTAAGCAAATTTAAAATATCTTTTTGTGCACTAATTGAGTCACAAAACAAGTATTCAACATAGCTTTCTAAATTAGAATTCGCTATATCTTCTTTTGGTTTTTTGTCAGGTGCACTAGTTACGAATGTGTGGCTATCCAAATAGTTTTGAAATTTATCCTTTATTTTCCCTAAAGTCGAACTAAGTTCAAACCAATTATATTGTTCACTAAATTTCAAAATTCTATATAAAAATCTTCCCCAATGTCCGTTTTTCGGTAGTTTACCATCGTAATCAGCTTCCTTTATATCTTTTACATCTAGCTCTATTTCTAATTTTGACTTGTTCGTTTTGGCCTTTATAATCAGGCACCACGCTTCAAAACAAGCTCTAGTATCTTGCATATTAATAGGATTAGAAAAACCAGCCGCGTCTTGTGTTAATGTCATTTTCAATTTAGGTGACTTACTATCATCTAAGTCAATATCATCTGGAAAATCACCCAATGTTACTCCGATTGATTTGAATATACCTCTTTGTTTAGGTGTCATAATTTTTAATTCCTCCTTACATATTTTGTTATATCTTAATTTCTACACTATCAGCAAAACTCATACTGCCATAATTACTGCCTTATCTGTATACATGTAATCCTTATTTATACAATGCTAGCTGGCTTTCCAGATATTTTTTATACGCTTCACGCACACACTCAGGGCCTGTAATAATCACATTACCGCCCATGCCTGCAACCCAGTTAAAAAATCCATCGCCAGCCTGCACCTGCACGCTGGTCGTAAAATATTCCTTGTCGTTTTTACAGTCATTAATATTCAGCAGATTGCCAAACGTTCCCAATACATCCAGCCGTGTCCGCTGCTTGCAATGCAAATTTACCCGCTGCGTATCACCAAACCACATATTAATATGCTCGCGCAGATAATCACTAATGCACTTGCCATCTGCCAACAATTTTTTATAAGTCTCATTGAGCTTGATATCTTTAGCTGCCAGCTCCGTTTCCTTTACATTAATCATACGTGAAACACGGTAATGGCTGAAATTTTTATATTCGCCCGTGCAGGCAATCACATAATAATCATTTTTTGCAGGCACAAGATAATAGGGGCTGACATAATATATCATACCATCATTGCGCAAGTCCTCCTGCGCAGGCTTTGCCAGATGCTTATCATTGTATTGAAAGCTAATCTGCTTACGTTCGCGGATAGCCTCTAATATCCTGTCAAAATTATACTTAGCCTGCTTTGTCGCCACATTCAGACTCTCGTCACGGATAACAGCCTTTTTGAGCAGCTCTTTATCAGATTCCGTGCCCAAAGTCATAATTGCATCGCCCAGCTTACGCGCATCATCTGCTGCCAGAAAGCGAGCAGATGCAACGGCGTCCGCCAGCATTTTCAGCTGATAGCCTTCAAATGTTCTCTGCTTACCGTTCATATACTTGCCTTTATTATGGTTTGCGCAGCTCTCCAGCTCATAGCCACACTCATTAATACTTGCCCAGTCCCGTAAAATAGACTTACGGTCCGGAAGTTTATCGCAGGTTCCATCCTCTAGCAGCTTCTGCTGAATCTCTGTCACATTCAAAGGATGTTCCTCGTCTGTATTCAGCATATATTCAAAAACGCGCAGCAAACGACATTTATTTGGAGTCTTTTTCATGTAAGCCACCACCTTCACCTTAAAATAATTTTCATAAGAACCCTTTCATGTCTACTATACTACTAAAGATATACCAAAAATAACCCTGCTGTCAAGCTATACAAATTATTCAACTTCTTCCGATTCGATTCCTTCCAAATAAAATATGTCATAGCTTCGCCTCCTCGTCAACTTTTATTCGGTTCTATCCGAATCGGTTACATCAGAATAAAAAAGCTCTGCTTATTAGGGGTTATTTTTTGCAGCACTAAATTAAAACTACCCTCCGCCATGCTCTGTCCAACATGACGAAGGGTAGTCTTTTCATTTATATCCTATATATACTGCCAATGTCCCCTAAGCAAATATATACAGAAAGAAGGAATTTGTAAGTGTAAGCATCTTTGAAGCTTTGTGCGTCAGGGCAGCTTCCGCCCCGTCTATAATAAATTGTTCTCTATCCAATTTGCGTCTGCTGACCGCTCCCATTTGGGAGCGTTGCAGACATTTTAAGAAAGGTGGTAAGACCTGAGTCTTTAGTAAATTATGCTGCAGTCGGGAAGAACGGCCATACGATAGGAATAACGATGATTGCAACAATCATGCTGACTGCTACCAGACCGCCGCCGCATTTAACATAATCCATGAATTTGTACTTGCCAGGGCCAAGTACCAGGGTGTTCGGAGGAGTACCTACCGGAGAAGCGAATGCACAGCTGGAAGCAATCAGGATTGCCATCAGTACAGCTTTCGGAGATGCACCCATTTGTGCGGACAGTGCGATGCCAACCGGGCACAGCAGAGCTTTAGAAGCGGTGTTGCTCATGAACTGAGTCAGGATAACTGCCAGACCGAAGAGTACTGCAGTTACCAGGTACGGAGACGGGTTACCGCCCATCAGGCTTACGGTGAATTCAGCAATCAGCTTGCCAGCGCCGCTGGTGTTCATAGCTGTTGCAACAGGAATCATGCCTGCAAACAGGAAGATAGTAATCCAGTCGATGGAGTTATAGGCTTGTTTTTCAGTGATGCAGCCTGTCAGTACGCACAGTACCGCTCCGACAACAGCAGCCAATTCCAGAGGAACTACGCTGGTTGCCATAGAACCAATAACGCCAACCATGATGATACCGCAGATCATTTGTTTTTTCGGAGTAGTGTTGGTAGCATCAATCTCTTGCTCTACATCTGCAACCTCGTCGGTTTTAGCTTCCGGCAGGATGTATTTGCCAAGGAACATCATGTAAACGATGCCGGCAATAGTAATAGGAATACCGATGTAGGCATATTCAAAGAAGCCAAATTGCAGCTCCGGCATGCCGGCTGCTTTCAGAGCAACGTTTGCCAGAATGTTCGGCGGGGTACCAATCAGGGTGCAGGTACCGCCAAGGCCGGCAGCGAAAGCCAACGGCATCAGCTGACGGGAAGCGGAAAGCTTTGCTTGTGCGCAGATACCCATAACTACAGGAATCAGGCAAGCGGTGGTACCAGTGTTAGACAAGAACGCAGACATAACAGCTGCAATAACCATAAGACCAAACATCAGGCTGTTTTCATTAGTACCAAACAGCTTTACTACAGCGCCGCCAACCTTTTGAGCAAGGCCTGTGTAAAACATTGCAGCGCCAACGACGAACATACCGCCAAAAAGAACTACAGTAGAATCTGCCAGGCCAAGGAAGATTTGGTTCTCAGGAACCAGGCCCAATGCACTGCAGGCTATAGCAGCCAGAACCGCGGTCATTGCCAGCGGAATCATTTCGGTAACGAATAACAGTGCAACTACTGCTAACAGAATTAAGCATTTAATTGCTGGTGTCATAAAAATTTCCCTCCACTTATTTCTTCTTAAATAGGTTTACATATTGAAAAGTGTTTACAAAGAGCTTACCATCTTCGCCTCGATGCGGGAATACTTTACCTTCCTTTTTCCTGTTCTCGATAGCTCGATAGTAAAACTTCTTGTCTACCTGTTTCAGGTACTCCCGAATCTTAGAATCTTCTTTTTCATCATTCATGATAAGTGCAATGTCCAAAACTTATCAGCTCCTTTCTTGTTCCTTTTGGAGAGTGCCTTTCACTGTTAGAGATTATACAACATATTCCAAAATAATAAAAATACCTAGTTGGAATAGAAGTTATATGAATTAAGTATATTTCAGAAAGTAATTAAATACATTTTGGAACTAAATTCCACTTGTTTTTTACAGCAGGCAGTTTTACATTATACTATAATTATCGCCGGAATAAAAATACCTATGTAGCATTATTCATATATCCGTCAGGAATATTTTAAGCAAACAAAAAGCCAGTCTGCCAACGACGTACAAGGAGGTAGGCTATAACGTCATCGCTCGCGGACTGGCATATTATAATGCTGCTGTATAAAGCTTAAAGCAAAATATTCTTAAACCATTTACTATAGTATTCTCTGTCCAACTCTTTGAGATAGTTCAGTACAAAGCTCATCTTTCTTCTTAACCTCTTTTTAATGCTTTCAGGGATGCTTCGCTCAGTTTGAAGCCCTGTACTCTTCTGCTGAAGGCAAAGCCTTTTTCACCACAATGCGGGAATACTTTTGCTGCACCGTTGCGTTGACGGCACAGATGTGCGAATAAACCGATTTCTTTTTCGACTGCCATTTTTGTTTCAGCCATGATTGTTCTCTCCTTTGCTTTGAATAAGTCAATTTGTCATTTTGCTCTGTATAAGGCCTCTGCTTTATACGCATTTAGTATAACAGATATTGCTTAATAAGAAAAATAGCTAATAGGAATTATAGATATGACATTTTATTATTGCTTTTTGGCTTTCTTCTGTTCTATAATAGCCTTAATCGTTGTAATTCTTGAAAATACACTGGCAATATGATAAACTAATTATATTATACCTATATTTAGAATCTATTACTGTTTCTATTTTACATAAGTTTAGTATTAGTTGGAGGTCTGCAAAACATGGAATTAGACAATTACAGAAACTTTTTGGCAATTATCGAAGCCGGTAGTTTTACCGGTGCGGCTGATTACGTACATATCGCTCAGCCGGCCCTCAGCAAGCAGCTGCGTGCTCTGGAAAACTATTTCGGCACCAAGCTGATAATTACCACCCGCGGCAGCCGTCAGATTCTCCTGACCGAAGCAGGACGCGTCCTCTATCAAAAAGCAAAGTACATGTGTGCTTTGGAGGATCTTGCCAAAAGCGAAATCAAAAACATCATGGGCGGTGTTGTAGGTACGTTGCGTTTCAGCATTGCCAACTCTCGCAGTGCTTTATTCATCAAATCCTCCCTCAAGGATTTCTGTGCTCTTTATCCTAATATCAAATGTGAGCTGTTTGAAGCAAGCATAAACGAACAGACACAGCAAATGCTTAACGGTATTACCGAACTGGGAATTTTGAGCGTACCGGTAGAGCATCAGGATAACTTTGAGGTTCTCTTCCGTCGCGATGAAGAACTGACAGCCGTTTTCCATAAAAACTCTGTTTTTCTGGATGACAGCAAAAAGGTTGTCACCCTTAAGGAATTAGAGGATGTACCTCTGAGCATCAGCTCAGGCTGCTCCGAAATTTTCCTCAAGGCCTGTGCGCAGGCATCTATCGTTCCGCGTATCACCTGCACCAGCACCACCCGCAGCACTACTTTGGAATGGACACGCGCCAAGGCAGCCGTTTCTATCGTGCCTGTAGAGCCCGGAGAAGACCTTGGTGAAGAATTTATCACCCGTCCTATATCCGACATCAAGGCAGACGTTTACAAGACCGTAGTAAAGGTTAAGGACAGACCGCTTTCCGTCGTTGCCCAGCATTTCCTCAAATTCTATTCCAAGACACGTAATTCACAGCAGGTATGCAACCTGGATGAAGTCCTGAAAAACTCATCTTTATAAAATAAAAAACCGCCTCACGGCGGTTTTTTTGTTTATCATACTATGCTTATGCTTTCCTTGCGAAGGCAATAAAAAAGCCGCCTTACCCGGCGGTTTTTTTATTGTTGCATTGCCACACCCCTGTAACAAGCTACACACGATAAAATTGGAGGAGAAGGAGAATTTGAAAAATCTTTACGTAACAGAACAGCAAATTGTCCGATTTGCTTAGTTTGTTCTAATGTTTGGGAAATCAATATTTCGACCCACATTTGATAGTTGAAAAAAACCGTCTTTGCAAGCAAAGACGGTTAATGCGCACAATTAAGATAGCTGCCACTCTCACATAAACAGTATCTTGTCTGTTAACATCTTCTCCTGTCGCTCGCAGGTCAAGCATATGCTTGTACAAAGTACTTTGCTGACTCCAGGCAAGCCTGTTACAGCGGCGGGACCGTGTGGATTTTCACCAATTAGTGCTTTATACGAAATATTGATTTGTTGCTTTTAATTATACTAAGTCCGATTAAGAATGTCAAGACTTTAGCGAAAAAGTTCTCGAAAAAAATATTGTAAGAACTTATATCACTAAAGAGGTACTTATTTGTTGACAATAAAAGAATTAGCATCTCTTACTCTTTTTAGGTTAAAAATTCTCACGCCCCGCTTTGTTTTACATTGTGTTTTTACACTTTTATATTAATGTTTTGCAGTACCTATAAGCCATTATAAAAACAAAAAGGCTGTCACCGATGAAGCTTCATCAATGACAGCCTTTAGCTTGCCGGTCAAAAATCACCACAGGGTGCTTTCTTGCCGGACTTTATTTGTTTTGATTGCGATGCCTCATTGAAGCACGATCAATATCAAAGGCGTTAATCAGTTCGGTAACAGCCTGACTTGGGGATACCACGCCATTAACAGCTGCTTCCATTACTGCCGGTAAGCGTCCTTTAATCATCGGGTCTTCAAAGAACAGGTTATGTAAATGCTCGTCAATCATGCTGTTAACCCAAGAAATAGTCTGCGATTTACGACGTTTGTCGAAGGAACCGCATTCCTTGGTAACCTTTTCGAACTTGCGCATTACTGCCCAAAGCTCAAGCAGGCCTTCCTTAGTCAAAGCAGAGCATCTGTAAGCGTGAGTTTTCCAGCCTTCGGTAGCAGGACGGATGAATTCAATCATACGCTCATACTCACCCTGGGTAACGATAGCTTTCGGCAGATTGTCACCATCGGCTTTGTTGACAACGATAGCGTCGGCAACCTCCATGATGCCTTTCTTGATGCCTTGCAGATCATCACCGGCACCGGTCAGTACTACCAGCATAAAGAAGTCAACCATCGAACGGACAGTGATTTCGGACTGGCCTACACCTACGGTTTCTACTAAGATAACGTCACAGCCTGCAGCCTCGCAAAGCAGCATGGTTTCACGGCTTTTACGGGCAACGCCGCCCAAGGTACCCTTTGCAGGGGACGGACGGATAAAACAATTTGGTTCACGCGAAAGCATCTGCATACGCGTTTTATCACCCAAAATAGAGCCACCGGTAATAGAGCTGGTAGGATCGACAGCAAGAACTGCGACCTTGTAGCCCTGATGACACAGCATCTGGCCAAAAGACTCGATAAAGGTACTTTTGCCGGCACCCGGTACACCGGAAATGCCGATGCGCAAAGCTTTGCCTGTACGCGGCAGGAGAGCCTGCAGGACACGCTGTGCTTTATCAAAATCCCTCGGTGCATTGCTTTCTATAAGAGTAATAGCTTGAGATAAGGTTTTACGATCGCCTTCACTGACTCCTTTTATTAACTCTTCCGGACTAGGCTTTTTCCTCAAGGGGAATTTCCTAATATTATCCACAGGGTTATACTTCTCCTCGCTGACAGCGTTTACGGCACTGTCAATCCCGCCCATTACAGAGCAGGCAAAGTTAGGATCTTTTTTCAGGGGTACCCAACTCGGCCTAATATCTTTTTCACCAGTTTCAGGCATTTATATCACCTCAGTCTTCAGCGTGTTCAGCTTTTGCACGGTCAACCAACATTTGCAGTAATTGGATGCAGCACTTAGGAATGTTGGTACCAGGTCCAAAGATGCCTGCTGCACCATGTTCATACAGGTAGTCGTAATCCTGTGCAGGAATTACGCCGCCGATACATACCATGATATCTTCACGGCCACGTTTCTTCAGTTCTTCAACGATTGCCGGCAGCAAGGTTTTATGACCTGCAGCCAAGGAAGAGAAGCCAACCATATCAACGTCGTTATCTACAGCGTCTTGTGCAGATTCTTCCGGAGTCTGGAACAGAGGACCAACGTCGACGGTCCAGCCCATATCAGCGAAGGAGGTTGCCAGAACTTTTTGTCCGCGGTCATGACCGTCTTGGCCCATTTTAGCCAGGAAGATACGAGGACGACGGCCTTCAAGTTTTTCAAACTCATCAGCCAGTTTGGTAGCTTTTTCCATGTCATCGTTGCCGCTGAATTCACTGGAGTATACACCGGATACAGTGTGGATTACAGCATTGAAACGACCGGATACTTTTTCAACTGCGTCAGAAATTTCACCGAGGGAAGCACGGTCGCGAGCAGCTTGTACAGCCATTTCCAGCAGGTTGCCGTTGTCACGGGTTTCTGCTGCGCGGGTAATAGCTTCCAGATCGCGTGCAACAGCGTCGTTGTCGCGTTCTGCTCTCAGTTTTTCCAGACGTTTAATCTGAGCGTTACGTACAGCGGTGTTATCGATGGACAGTACGTTCAGAGGATCTTCCTTAGCCAGACGATATTTGTTCAGGCCAACGATGGTTTCTTTACCGCTATCGATGTTAGCTTGACGACGAGCTGCGCACTCTTCGATACGCATCTTCGGCAGGCCGGTTGCAATAGCTTTTGCCATACCACCGAGTGCTTCAACTTCCTGGATATGAGCCCAAGCACGGCGAATGATTTCGTTGGTGAGGTATTCAACATAGTAGGAACCGCCCCACGGATCGATAATCTTGCAGACTTTGGTTTCATCCTGGATGTACAGCTGGGTGTTACGAGCAAGACGAGCGGAGAAGTCGGTCGGCAGTGCGATAGCTTCGTCCAGTGCGTTTGTATGCAGGGATTGGGTATGGCCCAGAGCAGCAGACATAGCTTCCATACAAGTACGGGAGATGTTGTTGAACGGATCCTGTTCGGTCAGAGACCAGCCGGAAGTCTGGCTGTGAGTACGCAGTGCCATGGATTTCGGGTTCTTAGCGCCGAAGCTCTTAAGAATCTTAGCCCACAGAACACGAGCAGCACGCATTTTAGCAACTTCCATGAAGTAGTTTTTGCCCATATCCCAGAAGAAGGACAGACGTTTTGCGAATGCGTCTACAGGCAGGCCTGCAGCTTCACCGGTACGGATATATTCCATACCATCGGCCAGAGTGTAGCCTAATTCAAGGTCGCAGGTTGCGCCGCACTCTTGAATATGGTAACCGGAAATGGAAATACTGTTGAATTTAGGCATATATTTGGTGGTATATTCGAAAATATCACCGATGATACGCATGGACATAGCAGGCGGATAAATGTAGGTGTTACGTACCATGAACTCTTTCAGAATATCGTTCTGAATGGTACCGGCCATGATAGATTTATCAACGCCTTGTTCTTCACCGGATACGATGAAGAATGCCAGTACAGGCAGTACTGCGCCGTTCATGGTCATGGATACGGACATCTGATCCAGAGGAATACCGGAGAACAGGATGTTCATATCGAGCATGGAGCAAACAGATACGCCTGCTTTACCAACGTCACCAACTACACGCGGGTTATCAGCGTCATAGCCGCGGTGAGTCGGCAAGTCGAACGCGATGGACAGACCTTTTTGGCCTGCAGCCAGGTTACGACGATAGAATGCGTTGGATTCTTCCGCAGTGGAGAAACCTGCATATTGACGTACAGTCCACGGACGGAATACATACATTGTGGAGTAAGGACCACGCAGGAACGGAGGAATACCGCTCATGAAGTCCAAATGGTTACATTTATCATAGATATCCTTGGTGTACAGCGGAGCTTTAGGAATACGTTCCAAGGTAGTATCATAAAGGGCATCATAATTTTCGCCCATTTTTTCTTCCAGATTTTTCTTCCATTCGTCATAAGAACAAGAAGGATGATCAGGAAGGGCTACTTTAGTGAAATCCGGATTAATGCTCATTATTCAATCATCCCTTTCTTCTTTTGCAGCATCTTCAGAGTTTGGAAGCAGTTAGCTTTTACGCTGATGAAATCGTCAACGCCAGCATCTTTGTAAACTTGTTCCATGTCTTTCGGAGCAGCGCCGGCCAGGAACAGAGTAGCGGACGGTTTCATAGCTGCTTTAATCATCGGAGCCAGTTTCGGAACGATTTCCGGATAGGTAGCATCGGTGGAGCAGATAACTGCAACATCGTAGTCGCCTTCTTTGAAAGCTTTGAGGCATTTTTCGTATTGATCGCCATCTTCGCCGTCTTGGAAACCATCGTTCAGATGAACGTTGAATTCACCAACCTGCAGGAAAGAGGTGGAGAAGTCGGCACGAGCTTTATGTTGAGGAATCGGTCCCATGTTGCACAGGAATACTTCAACATTTTTGCCGGTTTTCTTAACATAGTCTTCAGTTTCGAAACGCAGTGCTTCATAGCGCTCGGTCCAGTGATGAGCAGCGATTGCTTCAACGGTTTCCGGAGCTTCAGCCTTGCAGGATGCAGCAGCAACCTGGCCGATAGTAGCACCGTTGCTGAATGCTTCGATTGCGCCTTCAACAGTTTCAACAGCAGCCAGCTTGCCGGCCAGATAGTTGGTGTCGATGTCAGCAACGTAAGCAGCAACAGCAGCTTCGCGTTCTTTCTTCAGTTTCGGAGTGTCCTCTTCGCGGCGCTCCAGCGGTTCTTCGGTCATGTTCGGGTACATGTTTACGCCAACAGCGCGATCGCTGCGCATTTCCAGAGCTTTGAAGCGCTTAGCCAGAACGTCAGCAACTTGTGCTTGCGGATAGCCGGCTTCCAGAGCTTTAATGATGCCGCCCATTTCCTCAACCTTTTGGAACTCAGCCCAGATTTTTTCGGTGATCTGCTTGGTCAGGGTTTCAACGCCCCAGGAACCGCCGGCAGCATCGATCGGGCTCAGCATACCAAATTCTTCTTGCAGCATTACATGCAGGTTACGAGCGATACGACGGGAGAATACGTCGCCTTTACGGATCAGCTCGTCAAACGGCGGGTTGTCATAAGTGCAAACGCCGCCTACAACGCTGGAGAAGGTTTGGGTGCAGTTACGCAGCATGTTTACATACGGGTCAACAACGGTTTTGGTGAAGCGAGCGCAACGGCCATGAACTTTAATAGCACGGTCTGCTTCTTCGGCACCGAATGCTTCCATAATAGCTGCCCAGATCATACGCAGGGAACGCAGTTTTGCGATTTCCATGAAGAAGTTAGCACCTTGGTTGAAGCAGAAGTACAGGGAGTTAGCAATGTCATGCAGTTCAACACCGCGTTTTTGCATTTGACGTACATATTCAACTGCAGTAGCAAAAGTGTAAGCAACCTCTTGAACTGCTTCCGCACCGCCATCGGTGTAAGCATCACTGTTGATGAAAACAGTGCGCAGCTCCGGAGTATTAGCTTTAGCAAATTTAATGGTTTCAGCCATTTCATCATACAAAGCATCCAGAGAGGTTTCGGTTTTACCGGTTTTTACCAGCTCGCCGATCGGGTCGCCGCCGATAACACCGCGCAGGGTTTTAACATCATGACCGGCACCCTTCAGAGCAGCAACAGTCAGAGCCAGCAGGTTTTTAGCGCCGGCACCGGTGTACATCATAATAGGATATTTGTCAAGTTTCAGACCATTCAGCAGAACGCTCATATCTTCAACAGTAGTAACGTTCACGCCAATATCGCCGGGTTTTTCTGCATCTTTAACGTCTACGCCGTTTTTGGTTGCAGTATCCAGTTTGATATTGTAAACAGTGGAGCCCTTGGAAATTTCTTCCTTCAGCAGCTCGTTGTTTTCAGCCGGCAGGGTTTCATCGCAAGCTTGTGCAATGCCCCAGGGCTCGTGTACATAACCGTTAACAGTTGCTCCGCGCAGGAAATCGCCCATACCGGGATAATCGTTGGTCGGCAGAATTGCATCAGTGCCTTTACGAGTATAAATCGGGTCAAAGGTAATGCCCTCGTAGTTTTTGGTATACATGATCTTGTCAAAGGGTTTGCCCTTCAACAGTGCATTACATGCCTCCACCCATTCATCCCAGGTGGGTTCGGTAAATTCATCAAAAGTTACCTCCGGGAATTCGGTTACTTTCTCTGACTTACGCAACATGGCTTCCAGTTCTTTGTCTGTCAACGGTCTTTCGCCATCAACGACTGCTGCAGTTTTTTGTTGTTCATCAGCCATTCAAATAATCCTCCTTTAATAATTTAATCATTACTGTGAAAAAGCTCACAGCACCAAGCTGAAACGCATATCACCTCCAGCCAATCTCGTCTGCTGATGCAGCTGCTATCCGACCGCTCTCACCCGGTCATCAGGGGACATGTGCCGCATCCTTGCTTGGATAGATTTTAAGAAGCAAACAGCATTTATATACACGGTCACGGTTGTCCAGGCCGTATATAACAAAATAACAGGCAGTTTAATCTGCCAGGAACTCCTGCAGACGTCCGTAATTAATCTGGACTCTGCGCAGCTCGTTTTCTTCAGGCATAGTATCATTAAGAATCATGTTGCCTAAAGCAGCACCCGGCTCTGCGCCACGGTTCTGCATAAAACGGGCATAGTATTCAATCTGCGGAACATCTTCAGCCGCCTTATAAATAACAGCAGCCTGTTCCAAAGGATCTTCAGCAATAATATAGGGATTTACCCCTTCATTAAAGTATTTTTTCAAAAGCTCGCAGATATCTGTCTTTTTGGGGTTATATTGCACACGTACGCACTTTACTTCCAGCTCACCGCTGGCTTTAGCACGTCCGGCAACAACTTCTTCAACGCCTTTCATACCTTCAAAGGCCGCAAGCAGTTCAGCAATTTTGCCTGCCAAATATAATTCTTTCATATCAATAACCTCCCTTTAAACAGCAAAAAATAAAGCCACCACATTTGTGATGGCTGGATTGTCAGCACGACAGCGCACCCCTACGCTGTCGTACTTGAGAGGAGAAAGGAAATGTTCTCAGCTAAAAGAAAAATTTGAGAATGGGATTTGAAAGACACGATATGTCCAGTATCGCGGACAAGTATGACAGATAACATCGATGGCCCGGCCACTCTCCAAAAGGTCACAGCCATCACGTGACCTTCAATGGCATAAGAAACAGAAAACCGTTTCTCAAAAAGAATCCTTCACCCAATACGGGCGGGACTTTTGAAAAACGGCGAAATATCAAAAGCTACTAGGTGCACAAACCTATACTACAGCTCTACGACATCTCTCCCCGTCTCTCGCAGGTCAAACGACGATGCATCTTACAGGCAGTTCTTCTGGCTTCGCTTCTTCACGTGTTTCACCTTCCCAGAGGACCCCTCCAGTGGTATAAACAAAACACGCTCCACGTCACAGCGGCGGGACCGTGCCGGACTTTCACCGGCTTCTCTATTGAGCTTTCGCACCTGTAATATCAATATCAACTTGTTGTCTTAATTATAGCAGTTACTATTTACCTTGTCAACCTTTTTCGTGGATTTTTATTTTTGTATTTGTATTCCATGTATGTAACAGTCTTATGTATATTTGTGTCCATTTCTGATTAACTGTTCTTTGTGTTTAATTTACATATAATACAATAAAAAATCTATTATATCAGCAGCAACCGGCTTTAAGGCAATAAAAAACGCCTACAGCTCAGCTGCAAGCGTCTTTACGATTTAGCAATCTTCATTTTTATACCACCTGTTAATGGATATAGTAGAAATTCATTTCATATAAAGCTTTGACAAATTTTTCCAGCATTATTCTCACCTCCTGAAATCAGTGAATCATATACCATTTAAAGTTGCACAGAGTTTCAACAAATTTTTCAAAAGTCATTTTCATATCATCCCTTCTGCTTTATTTTAAGGTCTTGCCTTAACATGCATTAAGTATAACACCTTATGACGTTTTTGTCCACTATGGACTTTTTATGTCCCGATAGATGTTCATAATGCTTCAAAGCCTTGCACCATGCGCTTTTACAAGGATTTTACATGCAAAAAAACAAAGAGGACTGCAAGAAAAATTTTTCTTAAACCATGAAAAATTTTTCTGCAATCCTCTAAAATTATGCCTGCTTAGCCTTAAACCACCATGCCAGCAGCGGCGGGATAAAGATATTTATCACCAGCACTCGCACCAGCTGATAGGTCAGGATAATCGAAACATTCTCACCCATACTCATACCGGCTAAAGACATTTCGGCTATGCCTCCAGGCGCCATCGCCAGGAACGCCGTTACCAGCGAAAAGCCGTAGCGTGCGGAAAGCACATTAGCCATACCGATGCTCACAACAATGAGTATCGCCGTACCGATAAGAATATAAGGCACCATTTTTTCTGTTTTTACGATGCGGTCCGCATCAAGCTGCATACCCATGAACAGACCGATGCTGGCCTGCGCCGCCGCCATGAGCCAAAAAGGCACAGGCTGCACGCCGCCGTCAAAGACGGAAAATGCAGCCGTCGCCAAAATCGGTCCTAACAGTTTCGGTGTCGGCATATGTATTTTCGTTGCTATAAAGCTGCCCAATATAGACAAGGGCACTACAACAAGCCAATGCACTCCGCCATGATTGGGTAATGCTACGCTGCTGCCCGTCACCTGCGCATGCAAAAGCCAGATTACAAGAAACGGCACGGTAATAACTACACCCAGCAGACGCAGCACTTGCATCACCATGACAACGTTGGGGTTGACCTCCTTGTCGTCCTCGCAAAGCAGCATCGTCAGCGTCATGCCTCCGGGAAGCATACCCATAATGCAGCTTTTGAGGTTTTCCCGCGCCAGCTTTGCCGTAACAAAGGCCAAGGCAATACTGGCAGCCAAAATAACTATCGTTGCTTCCGCTACACCAACCAGCTCAGCCAAAAAGTTATTCCAAGTATCCGAGGTAAAGGTAGAACCGATACCGTAGCCCGCAACCATCAATGCATATTCACGCCATTGCTTAGGCCAACTCACGTCACTGCGATGCGTCAGTGTTTTGCAAAGCAGAGCAGTCAGCAAGCCGCCCAGTAAAAACGGTATCGGCAGATGTATGCGTACCAGCAGGCTTCCCAGGCAAAGCGCCATGATAAAAAGCAATAAGCGGTTTAAAAACATAGCTTTTACTCCTGCTCTACACCGTTAGCGGATAAAGCATTCATGATGCGCTCAATCAGCTCTCCGCGCATTGTATGCTGTGAGGAGGAATAAGTGATAATCTCATGCTCCTTCAGGCCCATTTCGCGCTTAAATAGTGCCTTTTGAGACATGGCCGCATTTTTAGAAAGCTTATCGGATTTTGTCAGTACAACCTGTACCTTCAGGCCGCAGCTGCGCAGCCAGTTAAAGCATTCCATATCGCTGTCCATAGGCTTATGGCGGATATCAATCAGCTGGCAGACTACACCGAGGTTTTCGCTGCCGGATAAATATTTGCTGATAAAGCCGGACCATTGGTCCTTATTATTATGGTTTGTTTTAGCAAAGCCATAACCGGGTAAATCTACCAGATAAAAGGAGGCTCTTTCATCCTCACCCTCAACTACGCGCTTAGCCTCCAGCTCATAAAAGTTGATGGTCTGCGTTTTGCCCGGAGTAGAGCTTACGCGTGCCAGGCCGTTGCGGCGGCAGAGTGAATTGATAAGCGACGATTTGCCGACATTACTGCGGCCGATAAAGGCAGCCTCAATAAGAGCAGGCTGCGGATATTGGTCTGCACGTACTGCAGAGGCCACATATTTAGCACGGATAATATCCCAATTATCTTTACTCATTTTTATCCTCCAATGCCAGCTTCAAAACATCATCAAGATGCTCAACAGGTATAAACTGCATTTCCTTACGAATATTTTCCGGCAGCTCGTCCAGATCCTGCATATTGCGCTTCGGCAGCAGTACCGTCTTCACGCCATAGCGATAAGCCGCCAGCATTTTTTCCTTAATACCGCCAACAGGCCATACCTTGCCGGACAGGGAAATTTCGCCGGTCATCGCCAACTTGCCTTTAACCTTTTTACCTGTCAGCGCCGATACCATGGCAGTAACCATTGTTACGCCGGCAGACGGTCCGTCCTTCGGCACAGCGCCCTCCGGCAGGTGGATATGGATATCCATCGTTTCACCAAAATTAGCTGCAATCCCCAGCGCTTCCGCACGGCTGCGGATATAGGTATAACCGGCCTGAGCCGACTCCTTCATTACATCGCCCAGCTGACCGGTAAGCGTAAGGTTACCTTTGCCCTTAAACGCCAACACCTCTACCTTCAGCAGCTCGCCGCCGACACTGGTCCATGCCAGTCCATTGGCAACGCCGACACTTGATTTCAGGCTGATATCATCATCAAGGTAAATAACCGGTCCCAGATATTTTTCCAGATTCTTTTCTGTTACCTGAGCGCCCTTACTCTTGCCCTTGACGATTTTGAACGCAACCTTACGGCAAATGCCTGCCAGCTTACGCTCCAGATTACGTACGCCTGCTTCCCTGGCATAGTCGTGAATTACACGGCGGATAGCCTTTTCGCTGACGCTGACCTTGTATTTTTCCAGGCCGTTCAGTTTCAGCTCCTTCGGCAAAAGATGCAGCTGAGCAATCTTAACCTTTTCTTCGTCAGTATAGCTGCTCAGCTGGATAATCTCCAGACGGTCCAACAGAGCCGGCGGAATAGTATCTACGGCATTTGCCGTTACAATCCAGAATACATGCGACAAATCAAACGGGAATTCAATAAAGTGATCACTGAAGCTGTTGTTCTGCTCCGGATCAAGCACCTCCAAAAGCGCTGAAGCCGGATCTCCGCGAAAATCAGAAGCCATTTTATCAATCTCGTCCAACAGGAATACCGGGTTCATGCAGCCGCAAGTCTGCATACCGTGAATAATACGGCCCGGCATAGAACCGATATAGGTGCGGCGATGACCGCGGATTTCAGCTTCATCACGCACCCCACCCAAAGAAATACGGGTAAATTTACGCTTAATCGCCTTGGCAATGCTGCTCGCCAAGCTTGTTTTGCCTACACCCGGAGGTCCTACCAGACACAGAATCGGTCCACGTGTACTCTTGGACAACGCACGTACCGCCAGATATTCCAGAATACGCTCCTTAACCTTCTTCAGGCCGTAGTGATCCTTATCAAGAACATCCTGTGCCTTATCTATATCAAAATTATCCTTGGTGAATTTACCCCAAGGCAACGCAAGCAAAGAATCAATATAGGTGCGGATTACCGCTCCCTCCGGTGTCATCGGCGGCATTTTTGCCAGACGTCCCAGCTCCTTGTTGATTTTTTCCGCAACATTTTGCGGCATTTTCAGCTTGGACATCTGCTCCTTGTAGTCGGCGATTTCTGCCTGTACGTCTTCGTTTTCGCCAAGCTCCTTGCTGATAGCCTTAATCTGCTCACGCAGATAATATTCCTTCTGATTCTGCTCAACCTGCTGGTGTACCTGTTCGGAAATATTTTTGGCTACATCGGCAATTTCCTGCTCACGCACCAGAATCTCGTATAATTTACGCAGACGCAGCTTCAGCGGCGCCATTTCCAACAGCTCTTCCTTTTCGGTCAAAGACAGCGGCAGATAACCGACAATAATATCAGGCACCTTGCTTAAGTCAGTACTAGATTTAAGAGACTGCACCGTATCGGGATTAACCTTTTTCGTAAGCAGTACCCATTGCTCAAAGGCATCCAGCAGCAGACGGCGCAGGCCTTCTGCTTCGGCATCGACTGCATCGTCAGCAGGCACAACTTCTACCTCGCCGACAAAGAAATCCTGCTCATTCTCATGAACCTCTACCGCATTCAGCACATGTACGCGCTCCAGGCCTTCTACCAGCAAGCGCACTGCGCCGTTAGGAAGCTGCAGCCTTTGCTTGATATTAGCCAGAACGCCCCATTCATATAAATCATCAGCAGCAACATTTTCCTGCTCAGGCTGTTTTTGCCCGACCAGAATAATTTGCTTGTCTGTAGCTTCAGCTGCGTCAATAGCAGCTATAGATTTTTCTCGGCCGACGTCCAGATTGGCAATCATGCCCGGAAAAATTAAGACGCCCCTCAAAGCAAGAAGGGGCTTTGTAATTATCAAATTAGCCATCTAATCCCTCCTTAAGCTCCCAAAACAAGAGAGAAATTTATCGGCAGTACGCACACAGGCATACCTGCCACAGCGATAAAATAAGGGAGAAGGTATATTAATCCTTCCCCCTTAGATATTTTGTTATTTTGTAAGCATTTGCGGCTCGCAATGCTGGCGTATAGTAGCTTCAGTAACAATGCACTTTGTTACATCATCACGGGAAGGAACATCATACATTACGTTACGCATGGTGGATTCAATAATAGATCTCAGGCCACGCGCTCCGGCATTACGTTTCAATGCTTCCTCAGCAATAGCAGTCAGAGCACCCGGCTCAAACTCCAAATCCACGCCATCCATTTCCAGGAAACGCTGGTATTGTTTAACCAAAGCATTACGCGGCTCAGTCAGTATTTGTACCAGTGCAGCCTCATCCAGCGGATTGAGTGTTACTACTACCGGCATACGTCCTGCAAATTCCGGAATAATACCGAACTTCATGATATCCTCAGGCAATACCTTGGCAAATACAGCCTCGTTATCAACCTCTTCCTTACGGCGGATATCAGCACCAAAGCCCAAGTTTTTCTTACCAACACGGGCATTGATGATATGCTCCAGTCCAGCAAAGGCACCACCGCAGATAAACAGGATATTGGTTGTATCAATATTGATAAACTCCTGATGCGGATGCTTACGTCCTCCCTTAGGCGGAACGCTGGCAACAGTACCTTCAAGGATTTTCAGCAGAGCCTGCTGAACACCTTCACCGGAAACATCACGGGTAATGGAAACGTTTTCGGATTTACGGGCAATTTTATCAATCTCGTCGATATAGATAATGCCGCGTTGAGCAGCTTCAATGTCATAATCGGCATTGCTGATAAGCTTAAGCAGAATGTTTTCAACATCCTCGCCTACATAGCCTGCTTCCGTTAAGGTAGTAGCATCAGCAATAGCAAAGGGAACCTGCAGAATCTTTGCCAGAGTCTGGGCGAGCAGTGTTTTGCCGCTGCCGGTAGGACCGAGCATAAGAATATTGGATTTCTGCAGCTCCAGATCACGCTTGGACTCCGGATTCTGGATTTCGTAGTTGATTCTCTTGTAATGATTGTATACTGCTACAGATAAGGTCTTTTTAGCCTCATCCTGGCCAATAACATACTCATCTAAGATTGCCTTGATTTCCTGAGGCTTCGGCAGATCAGCTGCATTAGCCAACTGCTCGGCAGCATCGCTTTCTTTTTCCTCGTCAAGCATGGATTTGCAGAAGTCGACACACTCATCGCAGATAAATACACCACGACCGGAAATCAGTCTTTTTACCTGACCTTCACGCTTGCCGCAAAAGGAACAGCATGGTTTTCCATCATGTCCTTCATCAAAATTCATATTTTAAATCTCCTTATAGTATATCTTACTCTGCAGATTTACTACGGGAAACAACCTCATCAATCAGGCCATATTCCTTAGCTTCTTTGCTTGTCAGATAATGATCGCGCTCGGTATCGGCAGCAATTTTTTCCACTGTCTGACCGGTATGCTTTGCCAGTACCTGGTTCATTTCTTCACGGATACGCAGGATTTCACGGGCATGGATTTCAATCTCCGTTGCCTGGCCCTGTGCACCGCCCAAGGGCTGATGAATCATAACACGGGAATACGGCAATGCAAAACGCTTGCCCGGCGCGCCTGCTGCCAGGAGCACAGATGCCATGCTGGCAGCCATGCCCATGCAGATAGTAGAAACGTCAGGCTTAATATACTGCATCGTATCATAAATAGCCATGCCGGCGCTTACGCTGCCGCCGGGGCTGTTAATATACAGATGGATGTCTTTGTCCGGATCCTCGGACTCAAGGAACAATAACTGAGCAATGACAACATTTGCCATATTGTCATCAATCGGACCGGTAACGAAAACAATCCTATCCTTCAAAAGACGTGAATAAATATCATAGGAACGTTCTCCACGACTAGATTGTTCAACAACGATAGGCACATAATTCATTTTGTCACACTCCTTTACTGTAAGTATAACCTAAAATTATTTTGCGCTGTCGATAACAACGTGAGCAGCTTTGCGGCGCAGGATGTTAGCCAGCAGCAGGCCCATGGTGCCGTTGCCTTTGATGATTTTCTTAACTTCTTCAGGAGAAGCGCCGTGTTGTGCGGAAATAGCAGCGATTTCTGCATCAACATCAGCCATGTCAACCTGAATGTCTTCAGCTTTAGCGATAGCGTCCAGAACCAGATCGGTCTTAACGTTTTCTTCAGCAACCGGGCGTTGGTTTTCACGGATTTTAGCCATGTCCAGACCGGTGTATTGCATGTACATATCCAGGCTCATTTTACGGCTTTCCAGGCTCATTTTCATTTCTTCAACCATTTGGCTGATTTTGTCTTCGATCATGATTTCCGGAACGCTGAATTTAGCGTTAGCTACAGCCAGGTCAATCAGTTCATGCTCGTATTCAGCTTTAGCGTTAGCTTCAGCAGCTTTTTGCATACGCTCTTTGTAGTTAGCACGCAGCTCTTCTACAGTTTTGAAGTCGGTCTTGGAAGCAACATATTCGTCGTTCAGTTCCGGCAGCTCTTTGCGTTTTACGTCTTGGATGTTTACTTTGAAGATAGCTTCTTTGCCAGCCAGGTCTTTAACAAAGTAATCTTCCGGGAAGGTTACTTCTACGTCAGTGGAATCGCCTTTGGACAGGCCAACCAGCTGATCTTCGAAGCCGGGGATGAAGGAGTTGGAGCCAACTTCCAGAGGATAGCCTTTGCCTTCACCGCCGCTGAACGGTTCGCCGTCAACAGTACCTGCAAAGTCGATGATAGCGAAGTCGCCTTTTTCAATTACAGCGCCTTCTTCAGCAACTACCATTTTAGCGTCGCGGCCCATCATGTCTTTAATTTGAGCGTCAACTTGCTCGTCGGTTACTTCAACTTCTTTTTTCTCTACATGCAGACCTTTGTATTCGCCCAGTTCCGGTTCCGGTTTCAGGGTTACTTTAATGGTCAGTTCCATATCTTTGCCTTCTTCGAAGGTAGATTCTTCAACTTTAGGATCGGATACAGGAATCAGTTTTTCCTGATCCAGAGCTTCGCTGTATGCTTTGTTAGCAACAATTTCAAAAGCTTCTTGTTTTACAGCTTCTTTGCCATAGTGCATTTCAATGATAGCACGCGGAGCTTTGCCTTTACGGAAGCCAGGGATATTTGCCTGGTCAGCAATTTTTTGTACAGCCTTTTTATAGCCTGCGTTTACCTCAGCAGCCGGAGCGGTAATTTTTAAAGTTGCCTCATTTTCTACTCTTTCAACAGTAACGTTCATTAATAAAATCCTCCCTTAAATTTATGTGGGTAAAAAATAATATAATCGGATTAAACTGTCAGCCTTCCTTAGCGAAAATGTGCTGACACAAATCGCTCATAATATCATATCACAATGCTCGCTTCTTGACAATACCAAAAAACCCGACAGACTCAATCTGTCGGGCAAATTTTTAATTGGAGCGGAAAACGAGATTCGAACTCGCGACCCCCTCCTTGGCAAGGAGGTGCTCTACCACTGAGCTATTTCCGCATGCATCAGCAACGAATATAAGTATAAGGCATTAGGCGACTTTTGTCAACACCTTTTTTGAAAAAAGTTGAGTTTTTTTCAACTTTTTTTCTCAGCCCTATCCTAACCCATTACAACGCGCTAAATCATCATAGACAAGCGCCGCCAGACGCTGCGTCAATTCTTTGTTTTCCGCGCAAAGCTTCGTCTGCGACAGCAATGCTTCCAGCTTAGCCTTGTTGCACATCATGCAACAGCAAGGCATAATGATTTCGCTGGCCATATAGGCAGCGGCGCGCAAAGACATTTCATCCTGCAGCAGGCTGCCGCTTGCTGCCTTGGATGCGAAAACCGCAAGGCGTATATCCAGCGCCAGCGCCAGCTGTTTTTCCAAAACACCGGCCATAGCTTAACGCATGTTTTCGATAAAGTCTTCAAAGGTATTAATCAATACAGTGTGACCGGTAACCTTCAAATCACGCAGGTAAGTACCGTAGGATTCATAAACCTCGTCACTCAGCTCCATTTTCAGGCCTTCCTTAACATATTCATCCATCATTTTCAGGATGAAACGATTAACTTCATTGGTACCAGGCTTAACATTCAAAGGAATAATGCGGCTTTCAGCCTCATATTTTTCTACAACAACCTTCCAGCCACCGGGAACAGGCGGCAGACGGGTTGCCTTAATGAAATAATTATCTGGAGAAAAGCCTACATAACCATCCATTTTATTATATAATTTTGCTTTTTGCAGGGGAAAACCATTTTTATTGCCCCATTTAACGATTTCTTCGCAAACTTCATTATTATGGATTACACTCGGAAAAGTTGCTTCCGCTAAGATTTCAGACATAGTGATACCTCCTCATGGTTTATAGTCATATTTTACTCTAACTTGCAGATTATTTCAACAAAAAAGCATGTATACAATAAGTTTGAAGCTTTTAAAAAACCGGCATCAAGCTGATGCCGGTTCAAAAGCAATTCTTTTAAATTTGTCCCAAAGCCTTCAAAATGCATTGAGCGATAATCGCGCTGGCAATATAGGTGCCTACAAAGACAACTATTGCCAGAATAACAATGCGCCAGCCGGTCTTGGCAAAGTCGTCAAGATCCTTGCCTATGGATACACCGGCATAAGCCAGAATCGGGGTACATAAGGCCACAAAGCCGACATTTTTTACATAGCCGTTGATAATATCACTGCCTGGAACGCCGGGGATAGTCAGAATACAGCCCAAGGTTACAACCCATGCTGCCGCAGGAATACCGCCGGGGATATATTTGGACATCAGCATACCAACAAAAGCAATCACTGCCAAAATCAGCAGACCGGGAATAGACTGGATAATATCAGCCTTGGTTCCCAATACGTTGGAGAACAAGCTCATGAAGGTTACAATAGCCAAAATGATAATTGTATCTTTAATTTTCATTATGCTTCCTCTCCTTTCTTATCAGCTTCTGGCAGTACGCCATATTTCATTTTGTAACATTTCTTGTACAGCCATTCGGTCATCGGCAGGCCCAGCCATACGGACATATACAGACCGTCAAGACCGGAAAGCATATTACTTGCTGCGCCAAAGGCTGCCAGCTGGTCAGCCATATTAGGATACATAGCAGCCAAAGAGCCAACTGCAGCCGTCATCATGCTGGCAGAGCCTACGCCGGAGGCCATAGCCAGTGCATACGGGTGAATCGGCAGTACGGAAGCAGCAACGCTGGCCATCAGGCCGAAGAAAATAGTACCGAAAACAGTGCCGGCAATATAAACGCCCATAACGCCACGGCCTTCACTGCTGTCCAGGCCGAACTTTTCGCCGATAAGCGCAACGTTCGGCTCACGTGCGATAGAATGCGCCGCACCGATGGTTTCACGCTTCAGGCCAAGGTAAACAGCAACAGGTACGCCTAAAAGCACAGTACCGAGGTTACCGAACTCCTGCAGAATCAGCGCCGGAGAAGCTGCCAGAATCTTCGGCAGAGTCGGACCTACCAGCGTACCGTAGCGTGCCATCAAAAGCATCAGCGTTACGCCGACAAGACTGCTGGCATCCAGCATTTCCTTTCTGCCGGACAGGTTCAAAAATTTAGGTGTTGTCAAAATACCCAAAAGCAGAGCGTACAGCATCGGCAACAATACGATACGACCTATACCGAACTTCAGGGTATGAGTGCCGATCAGCTCGGAAACAATGATCAGCGCCAGAATTATGGCATGTAATTTAATGTTCTTCATTACATTCCCTCCCACAAATTATTTCTATTTTACTTATTAAAATAGCTCTCCAATTTCGCAATATACTCTTCCTTGGTCAGAATAGGCTTGAAGTCAGCCAGGATAGCCTTAGCCTCTTTCGCATCATCATACAGCAAATCTATCAGCATCATGGCAAAGGCTTTAGCCGGCAACAGCACAGCAGCATTAAAATCTACCATATGGAAGTCAGGTGTATGCAACAGGCCGTCCGTACCGCCGATAAACGGATGGATAACAGGCATCAGGTGTGATACGTCACCCATATCGGTAGATGCGCTGAAATGACCGGCATCCTTTATCTCTACGTCAGGATAAGCAATTTTCGCATTTGCTGCAAACAGTTCATTCATGCGCTTGTTGCAGCTCAGCGGGAACATACCCGGCAGTGTTTCGATAACGGTCTGTGCGCCGACAGCATCGCCGCCAGCCTTGAGTGCTGCGTCAACGCGCGTATGGGTAGAATCAATAGCATCCATGGTTTTCGCACGCACATACAGCTCCAGGCGTACATCATCAGGCACGGAATTTACAAAGTCGCCACCCTTAGTAATAATCGGGTGTACACGCACTACATCCTGCTCGCGGAAGGTTTCGCGCAAAGCGTTGATGCCCATCAGGCCCAGGCAGGCAGCATTCAGCGCGTTGACACCTTCATGCGGAGCGTCGGCTGCATGAGCGGTTTTGCCGATATAGCGAACAGTTTTACCTACAAAGCCGTTGCTGCTTTCGCCGATAGAAACCGTAGGCTTCGGCATATTTTTATCGGCATGCATCTGCATAGCCATATCAATATCATCAAAAGCGCCTTCATAAATCAGCTCGCCCTTGCCGCTCATAAAATGCAGCTTGCCAGACTCCACTAATTTTTTGCGGTACGCAATTTCGATATATTCCTCAGCAGGAACACCGAAGAACACCACATCACCGGCCAGCTCCTGTAAAACACCGGATTTTACAATACCGCAGGCAGCTGCCAGCATGGTGGAAATCTGCAGATTGTGGCCACAGGCATGCGCAGCGCCTGTTGCCGGGTCCGCCTTCGGACTTGTAGGACAGCCTACTGCATCAAGCTCGCCTAAAACGGCTGCTGTCGGTCCGGGCTTGCCGCCTTTCGCACGTCCCTTAACACCATTGATTGCCAAGCCGGTCTGCGGCTCCAAGCCCAGGTCACGCATAAATTCCGCAACCTTGGCAGCAGTTTTGACTTCCTTGAATCCTAATTCCGGTTCATCGTTGATGCTGGCACAAATTGCCTTTATCTTGTCTGCATATGCGTCAATTGCGGCACATGCCTTTTCTTTTAAAATTTCTTTTGTCATTTTAGTGCGCCTCCAACGTACCTGTCTATTTGACACGTACATTAATAAAAATTTTTAAGTATTTGACTCAATTATATCATACTTATAGGTAAAGTCAAATAAGAATATCCGCTAAAAAAATCGTTGCTTCATAATGTGCAATTTGATGCAATATTAGCTATTTTTCAGAATTTTGTCCACTAAATACATGCTCTAAAATGTTTACTCCCTACTTTTTTGCTAAGTTTTGCAGTTTTTCTGTTTACCTTTTACCGACATCTGTGCTAAAATATAAAAATAGTATTTGTCGGCAGAAAGAATCCGACTTAAAACAGTTGACTGCTGACAACTACAGCACATGTTGATATAATATAAGGAAAGGAGTCTTGACATGTTTGCTCAGATGAAAAAAGATATTGATGCCATTATGCTGCGCGACCCGGCCGCAAAAACAAGACTGGAGGCCGCACTGTGTTATCCCGGGCTACATGCCATCTGGCTCCATCGTATAGCGCATCACTTTTATCTGAAAGGCTGGGTAGTATTCCCACGCCTGCTTAATACATTTTCCCGCTTTCTTACTGGTATAGACATCCATCCCGGTGCTAAACTGGGCCCCGGTCTTTTTATTGACCATGGTATGGGACTTGTTATCGGCGAAACCGCTGAGCTTGGCAGCAACGTCACGCTCTATCAGGGAGTTACTCTCGGCGGTACCGGCAAAGAAAAGGGTAAGCGCCATCCCACCATCGGCAACAATGTTGTTGTTTCCAGCGGTGCGAAGGTGCTCGGTTCCTTCAAGGTAGGCGACAATTCCAAAATTGGCAGCGGCAGTGTAGTTCTTAAAGAGGTTCCGCCCAATTCCGTCGTTGTTGGTGTACCCGGACGTGTTGTAACACGCAATGGTGTACGTATTGCCTCCAACAATGATGCCGAAAGCATGATTGACCTGAACCATGATAAGCTGCCTGATCCGGTAGCAGATTATGAAGAGCTGCTTGCCAAGCACATGGAAGAAATAAATGGCCGCCTCAAGGAATTGGAAAATCTTATTTATGACACTCAAGGTAAGCATTCTGACTAAAAAGAGGTAGAAAAATGAGCAGAACAATGACCACAGCAGAAGCCATTCAGGAAGCACGCCGCTGCCTGAACTGTGCGCGCCCTACATGCCGCACCGGCTGTCCGATTGAAAACAATATTCCCGGCTTTATCCGTGCCTTAAGCGAAGGTAATATCGGTATGGCTTACGAAATTATTTCCGAACGCAGCAATCTGCCCGCTATCTGCGGACGTGTCTGCCCGCATGAGCGTCAGTGCGAAGCACATTGCGTGCTGACAAAAAAGAAATGCGGGATTGAAATCGGCAGTCTGGAAATGTTCATTGCCGACTTTGCCCATAACAATGATTTGAAGCCCACGCAGCCTTCAAGCAAACTGCGCGGTAAGGTTGCCGTAATCGGCTCCGGCCCGGCAGGTCTTACCGTTGCCGGTGATTTGGCCAAAATGGATTTCGATGTTACTATTTTCGAAGCACAAAGCGAGCCCGGCGGCGTACTGCTTTTCGGCATTCCGGAATTCCGTCTGCAAAAGGATGTTGTCCGCCGCGAAATCAGCGAGCTGCAACATATCGGTGTGGAAATCCGCACCAAGCAGCTTGCCGGCGTAGATTTTACCGTAGATGACCTTTTTGCCCAAGGCTATGATGCAATTTTCATGGGCACAGGTACCTCTCTGCCGCGCACGTTGGACATCCCCGGCAAGGAACTGTCCGGTATTTTGACAGCAACCTACTTCCTGCGTATGGTTGTACTGGCTGACGGAGGCAAGCTGGATGCCAGCGAAACACTGCTGCACACCGGTGACAACGTTATCGTTGTCGGCGCAGGCAACGTGGCCATGGATGCGGCACGCACCTCTATCCGCCGCGGTGCCAAAAACGTCACCATCGTCTACCACAAAACGGAAGCTGAAATTTCTGCTTTTCCATCCGAATATGAAGCCGCTGTTGCCGAAGGTGTACAGTTCCGCTTCTTAAAGCAGCCTATCGCCTACTTCAACAAGAAGCAGATGCGCGCCTTAAAGAATATCCGCCGTCAGGCTACGGCAGCGGACGAAACCGAATTAGCCGGCTTATTGCTGCAAAACATCACCAAAACCGAAAACGGTGAGTTTATCGCGGAAGGAGGCCAGGAGCTTATCCCCTGCGACTGCGTAATCCTCGCAGTAGGCCAAAAACCGGCAGCACGTATTGTTTCTTCCACTAAAGGTATTCAGGTTGATAAACAGGGTTTTGTTATCACCCGTGACCGTCCCTACGGCATGACTACCCGCGCCGGTGTCTTCAGCAGCGGCGATGTGGTACATGGTCCTGCTACCGTCGTTTTGGCAATGAAGGAATCGAAGAAGGTAGCTGCCGGCATAGCGCAATATGTTGATGCCAAAAAGCTGCTGGAAGACTGCACTATGGATTCCACTACTCTGTAATAAGCATTTTTGCATACAAAAAAACCGTCATTTCCCCAAGCTGAGGAAATGACGGTTTTATTTCTTTTATTCGCTATATTTTCTATACGCGGTATGATTGGTGCAGCCGACAATGTTATTGATAGCAAAGCCATGCTTGAGCGCAGCAGTGACAAATTTCTTTGCCTGCAGTACCGCTTCCTTCATGCTCAGGCCGTTTGCCAGACCTGCGGTAATTGCTGCCGAGAAGGTGCAGCCCGCTCCATGGTTGTAGGAAGGATAAATTTTCGGCACAGCCATTTCTGTGAATTCCTTGCCATCGTAAAAAATATCAATTGCGGAATTGTCGCTCAGACGCTCGCCGCCCTTGATAACAACGCTCTTCGCACCGGCAGCAACAATCTTCTCTGCTGCTTCCTTAATCTGCTCTACAGTAGTAACCTCCGGCATATCCGCAAGATAAGCAGCCTCCACGGTATTAGGTGTAATAACATCGCAGCGCGGCATCAGCAGCTTTTTGATAGATTCTGCCGCATCCGGCACCAGAATCAGGTCACAGCCCTTGCAGACCATAACCGGATCAATAACAACGTTCTGCAAATTGTACTTATCAATCGTAGCTGCAACCAGTTCTACCAGCTCAGCACTTCCCAGCATACCGGTTTTCATCGCATTGATGCCAACGCCTTCAATCGCTGTCACCAGCTGCTTTTCTACCAAATCCAACGGCAACGGAAATACGCTGTGCTCCCAAGTAGTAGGATGCATAGTAACAATGCAGGTCAAAGCAGGCATACCATAAACGCCCAGCTCCTCCATAGTTTTAATATCCGCTTCCATACCGGCGCCGCCGCTTGTATCGCTGCCGGCAATTGTCAATGCTTTATTCATCAAGGTCATAAGACACACTCCTTCACTTTAATAATGTAATCATTATAACCTATCGACTGGCATCTGAATAAGCTCAATTTATGGATATTTAATATAGTCAGATAAAAAGCTTTGCAAACAAAACGCCCTAGAAACATAGCAACCTATTTATGTTTAGAATGTATAAGTATAGGTCACATGCACCATGCGCGGCAGGCAGTAATACTTGGTAGCGGAGCCCGGATTGCTTACGATATCATCCCTGTCGAAGATATTTTCCACGCCAAGCTCTACACTGCTGCTCTTATCGAACTTATAGCCGGCAATAAAGTTTACCGGCAGCAAATCGCCCCAGCCGCTGGCTCTATCCGTAGTAAACATGCCTGTCAGCGCAGCATTGAACTTAGCATCATGGTATTTAATGCCGGCATTGTATTGCTCGCGTGCAAATTTACGCTCCCATACGCCTTTTTTATTTTTGCCCATAGGATTGCAGAAATTAGCACCCAGAGAATAGCTGTATTTGCTGCCGAAATCCTTCTCATAGGTCATTTCCAGACCTTTGTTTTTAAAGGACATATTACGTGTCACATACGGATTGGAGCTGGTTCCCTTGCCTTCGTACTCAATAGTATCCAAATCCATATAATACAAAGCAGCTTTGAACATGCTTGTATTAGATGTCTTTTTGTAACCGAACTCATAGGTCCAGCCTTCTTCAGGCTCCAGTAAAGGATTAGCCGCAAAGTTGGCACCACCGCCGCCGTAAATCTGGGTAAATGTAGGCATCTTAAAAGATTTTGCCGCATTTGCATATAAGCTGCTGTTGTTATCCAGCTTCTTCAGCAAAGCAAACTGCGGAGTAAAAGCATTGTAACGCTTATTGGCCTCTACAACGGTTTCACGGGCACCTACGGTAGCAGTATAGCCTGCGCCAAGATCTTTGGAAAGCTGTGCAAACACAGCATAATTTGTTCTGAATTCATTAATCTTCGTACCGGGTTTAATGTTTTTTGCTACGGTAATATCATTTTTATAGGAATCACGGGAAACCGTCGTACCAACAATAACATCACCGAATTTACCGGTAATCTGCTTTTGCAGATCAAGGCCTATGGTATCAAAGCGTAAATGATCGGACTTGGTCCATTTAGAGCCCGTAACATTGTAAGTCTGATTTCTGCGGTTGCTGCGGTTATAAAACAAATTGGCACTCACGCTGTCATCCTTATATTGTAAGCGTGAAAAATCATCAATATAGTGGTAATTCGCATCCTCGGTAAGCTTGCTCCAGGTTTTGTCATACTGATCATAGGAATACTTGCTGTCATTGTGCTGATGTGAAAAACTCCAATTATCATCAAACTTATAGCTTGCGGTAAAGGACTTTTTGTTTAAATCATTAATCTGCTTATAATTACTGCTGTATCCCTTCATCGGGTCACTCTGCTCCAGCGCTACTGCAAAGTTCAGCTTATTAGCATTCAATGTCAGTGCTGCCTTCTCCCTGCCGTATTCACCCTTAGTCAGAGATAAGGTGTTGGGCATTTTCTTTTTCGTGATGATATTAATAACACCGGTAGAAGCCTCGGAACCGTAAAGAGTAGAAGCAGCGCCCTTAACAATTTCTACGCGTGCAATAGATTCTACAGGAATGGAATCCAGATAATAGGTTTCATTGATGTTGGCAGGTACACCGTCAATCATTACCACAGTGCCTTTATTCGCACCGCGCATCAGGATTTTTGCGTTCATACCGCCAAGGGACTGGCTGCCGCCATAGGAATAGGTAGTTACGCCGCTTTGCAAACGCAAGGCATCAAAAAGATTAGAAGCACCGGTTTCCACAAGCTGCTTCTGGGAAACGGTTGTAACGGAAGCAGGTGTATCAACATCACGCTTGCTTTCACGCTGCGCAGTAACAACCATGGTATCAAGATTGTATGTCTGTAAATCATCGGCAAATGCCGGTACCGCAAAAGATATATTTGCAGCCAACAGCGCAGCCGTCAGGGAAATTACAGTATTTTTTCTCATAAATATTCATCCTCTCATGTACATAAAACATCTAACAAATATAAATTTATAACACTTTTAAGGATGCTTGTCAATAAAGTTTTTACGATGATGCAGGCTTTTCAAAAACAAAAAAGCTCTCAGATTTCTCCGAGAGCCGATTGCCATAGTTGGCAGAGCGGGTTGGGGTGGCAAACCCTGTGCGGGGTAAACCACTGTAACATTTCGCAAGCAACAAATTCAAGCAAACAAAAAAGCTCTCGGATTTCTCCGAGAGCCGATTGCCATAGTGGCGGAGTGGGTTGGGGTGGCAAACCCACGCACGGGGTAAACCGTCTAACGATCTAGCAAAAACGAAAAATCAACAATTTGTGGCAGCGGTGTCATTTTCAACCACTATATATAGTGGTCACTTCATTGAAAATTTCTCTAAAAAACGTTCTGATTGCACCACAAATATATGGAACAGAGAGGAACAATAATAGGAACAACAGAAACAAAAGGCACTTTATACCTTATATTTGTTATTTCAGCAAATCTGCTAAGCTATACTCTCCTTTAGGAATATTAGCAACCCTGCGGTATTCTCTTATAGCATCAACTAAAATTTTAGGATTAGCAAAATAATCTTTTACAAAATCATATGCCTTTACATTACCCATGCGCAAATCAATTTTGCAAAAATCACTAGGTTTCTTCCCGGAACGCTTAAAGCGTTCATATGCTCCTTCATTATGAATAATCAGCATTTCAATCTCAGGAGCAGTAATCACGTTGACGACATCTATTTTATAAGCATAAGCTTTGCTTAGCTTAAAGCTTTCTCTACGAGAATCCAAAATGCGTATAACAGAAATTGGTTCATCAAAGCCTTTGCGTAAGTATCTTTCTTCAAAATTTTTCGCGCTTCTGCATCTGATAACCCTTTCGTCCAGCATTTCCTCTCGTGTGAAAATCAACAAATTATTATCAACCAAAATATCAATAATTGCTGACTCAGCAGAACCTTCACAGATACAAGCTTTATATTTTGCTAGTTTCATCTAACTGCCTCCTTTACTTTAGCGAAGCAGCTAAATTTTTCTTTAAGCGCAGATAAGCTTCATAGGCAGGAGTAGTGCCCTCAAGAAAGCCACTCTGATAAGCATCACTTTTCTTTATATCATTGCGCTTTAAAATATAGCTTAGATTTTCAGCAGTAATACCATTGCGGTTTCTTACAATATAGATGGCATCATTTCTATCATATTCGTCTAGTAATTCCGAGTAATGCGTTGTAAAAATCAACGTACTACCACTTTTGTTTAAGGTGCTATCCATAAAGAAGCGCATCAATGTGACAACTATCTCTTTGTTAAAATGATTTTCAAGCTCATCAATCAAAAGATAGCCTCCTGATGTCAAGACCTCTTTGACCATAGAAAAGGTAATAATGCCCTTTATTGTACCAGAAGACAGATACTGCTCAAGTTCTACCGCGTTATTTAAAATAAGCTCTTCCTCTCCCTTAAACTTCAAATGAATTAACGCCTTATCTTCAATTTTTTCAAAGCATAACTTTTCAATAGTAGGATCAAGGAATGTAATGACTTCTAACGGAATATCATCAGTAAACGGAAGGACATTAATGTTGGTATATGAAAGCAGGCTAAACACATCTATCCTATCATTTGTTTTTTTATTATGAGCTATGATAAAACTTACGTCATCGGGCAGATAAGCCTCATCTGTATTTCTGGCTGCTATTGGACGCAGGCCAGAAAAATCAGTAAGGTATTTTTTAGATTTAACGCTGCTGACAGGCTTTTCCCAAAGCTTTTCTTCGACGATAGAATACACATATCCCCCTGCTTTAGCTTTTTTAGATTTAACAACAGTTTCCAGACAACAAATATTACGCTTGTTATCCAAAAAGCAAATTTTAAACGACGCATTCTCGCAACCGCCAAGAATATTCCTCGACTCAACATGATTGATAGGTTCATTGCGCAAAATATTCAAGGCTAAATTGATTACTTTCAATACAGAAGTTTTGCCAGAAGCATTAATACCAATAAACGCACAAGCTGTATGCAGGTAATAATTAGGCTCTATCTTATAGAGTTTTTCTTTGTCATCTTCACTAACTCGTTGTTGAGTATAAAATAAAAGATCTAACTCCTGTTTAAATAAAGGCAAACCATTCACAGTTATCCGCAGTATTTTCATTGTATCATCTCCAACTAAAAACGGTTTTTATGTTTTTATTTTCTACTGATTTTATTATATAACGTCTTTCGAAAATTATCAACGGATTTTTCGTTTTTATTTTCTATCATGTTTTTTCTAGCAAAACAAAAAAGCTCTCAGATTTCTCTGAGAGCCGATTGCCATAGTGGCGGAGTGGGTTGGGGTGGCAAACCCTGTGCGGGGTAAACCGCTGTAACATTTCGCAAGGAACAAATTCAAGCAACAAAAAAGCTCTCGGATTTCTCCGAGAGCCGATTGCCATAGTTGGCGGAGTGGGTGGGATTCGAACCCACGCACGGGGTAAACCGTCTAACGATTTAGCAAACCGTCCTCTTCAGCCAGCTTGAGTACCACTCCATTAGACTACTTGTTTATTATAACAGATTCTTATCTAAATTGCAAGACCCTATTATAATTTTTTAATGGCGGAAAGGGTGGGATTCGAACCCACGGAAGGCTTGCACCTTCGCTAGTTTTCAAGACTAGAGCCTTCAACCACTCGGCCACCTTTCCATCAGAATTTTATTATACTTTAAAAACACGCTTACGTCAAGTACTTACAAAGCGTTGCAATAAAGCCTTATTGCAACGCTTTATCCGTTACTGCAAGCAAACGTGTTTCCAACGCTTCGGCATCTGTCAAAAGCTGTACCAGCTCTGCTGCAGCCTGCGCGTTCCACGCCTCATCCTTGGTTAGTCCCAGGTTAATGCGCACGTTGTACTCCGCACAGCGCAGCGCCGCACGCGCCAGCAAACCGCTGCAGGCACCGTCAGTAATCACGCCTGGGTTTCCTGATACTACCAACCTGTATGCCAGCTTCAGTACAGCAAAGGAGCTACGGGCAATATTCAGCGGTACAGTCGCTGCCTGCTTTGCAGCGGCACGTATTGCCGCTGTACGCGCAGCCTTTTCTTCATCAGTAGTCTTAGGCAGCTTATAACAACTCATAAAGCTGTTGAATACAGCCGCATCCTCATCTACAAGCGTCAAAAGACGTACGCGTTCTGCTTCCGCTTGCTCCAGCAGCTCTTTGACCTCCGGCTCGCGGTCGGCAAACTTTTCTTTGCCAACAGTCAGATTAGCAACCATAGAAGCAAGCGCCGCCGCCAAAGCTCCGGCCATTGCAGCGCCGCCGCCGCCACCGGGGGCAGGCGCAGCGCTTGCAAGCTCAGTTAAAAATTCCTTACAGCTTAAATCGCCAAGCTTATTCATTAATCCATTTCCTCATTTTTCTTCAACCATCTGCGCACCTGCACAACAGCAGCATATGCATCAAGCGGCTCAGGCGGCACCAAAAGACCTAACGGCACCAGCTTACGCCAGCCCTTAGGAGGATTTTCCTGCCAATACAGGCTACGAGCTTCTTCCGTACTGTATGCTTCACCGACAAGCTCCGGTACCAAATCCGGATAAAGCTCACGCAAAACTGCGCCTATAGCCTTATTATTTGTGCCGTTGCCCATAATAATTCCCTGCAGCTGAGTTGAACCGACAAACTGTCGCAGCTCTGCAGCAAGATTATCCGTCATAGCGATATGCAGGCTCAAGATTTTGCCATCAGCGGCAACTAATGCCAATCCTGTTTTGCTGCGCCCCGGATCTACGCCAAGATAACTACTCATTGACCGGAACCACCTCCAGCCTTACCCTTACAGGTCCGGCTGTAGTAATATCGCCTTTAGCATAAGCACGCAGAATAAAGCTGCCTCTGGTGCGACGCATTGAATTAGCTGCTTCAATCATAGTAGCAGCATCCATACTGCCAACCTTACCCGTCATCGGATCAGGCAGCACACCAGCCTTTACCGCATTATGGTTAATCTGCGTCAGGAATTCCATAAGCACGCTTTCATAGCTCGGGCCGTTATTACCAAGATTATACTGCTCACTGAAAATCAAGGTTCCGTCAGGATAAATGAACTGATTATCTACCATTTCAATATCGCATACTGCCAGCTCGCCAACTATGATATTGGCAACGGCACGGATACGGAAAAGCATATTCCCCTTGCTTTTATCCAGCCTTGCTACAGCATTATCGACAACATTTTTGCCAATCCAGATAGCCTGCAGAGGCTTTTGCTCATCGTGAATGACACCCAAGCGCTGCAATGCTGCTTCATTAGCATTTTGCAGCAGCCAGTTCATCTGAATCATATTTTCTTCATGCTTCAGACCGCCACGCATAATACCGGCAAAGACAACCTCACCGGCGCGGTAATATACCTGGCCTTCACGCATATTGATGATACCCTTACGCAGAGCCTCGGTAGTTTTTTCCAGCTCGTCAATTTCATTCGTCAGCTGCAGCTTGGAATGTGTAAGCGAATTTACCTCATTCTGTGCCTGGCTGTACATGTCATTAACCTGGGCCAGCTTGATTTCCATTGCATCATTTTCGGCAACTGCTTCCTGGATTTTAGCATCAAGCTCACTGATTTTTTTGTTCTGCTCGTTAACCTTGCCTTTAGCCTGTTCAAGTGCAGCAGTTGTATCTGCCTTTTCTTGGTTTAAAAGCTTAAGCTCCTGCTGAATTTTTTCCATGCCGAACAAAGCTGTGCGCGCACTCTGTGATGCTATTGCCATAACACTGATAGTCAGAACAGCAATAATAGTACCGCCGAGTACCGTAAGTAATATGGACGTATGCTTTGGACGCAAGCCAAATACCGACATTCTTTTTTTGCCTATTTTACTGCCCATTTTATCGGCCAGATAGGCAATCAGGCCACCTACAATGGCCATAATGATAATTAATCTTATACCTACCAAGTACTCACCTCCATGACTTACTCATCCAAGTCTTTTAGGCATTTTTCTTTTTCATCAGATAAACGCCGACACCCAAGCAAAGAATGTTAGGCAATGCGCAGGCCAGCAGCGGCGGCATTGCACCACCCTTGCCCAAACCGGTGGTGAAGGTCATTATTGCATAATAAATAAATATTACGATGATACTGATGCCCAGACCGATAGAAGAGCTGGTACGCTGCTTCTGAGTGCCCAGACAAGCACCGATCATAGCAAAGAAGAAGCTTGCCAGAGGAATATTGATTCTCATAAAGATTTCGCACCACTGACGTGCTGCCGAGGTATGCTGCTCTTCCAGCATGCTGATATATTCGCGTAATTCGCGGATAGTCATTTCCTCAGGCTCTTTTTGCTCCCAGGAAATCTGCTTGGGCGAAAAGTTCAAGGGAATAATCTGTTCCTTGAATTTGGCACTGCTTTGTACGCCATCCTTGTCATCCAGCGCAAAAACGTTGCCATCTACAATACGCCAGCTGCCGTTTTCCCAATAGCCTTCCTTGGCGGTCTGAATACGGGCAATCTTGCCTTTATTAAACTCTTCGATAGTGATATCGGTCATCTTGCCAAGCTTTTCATCAAACTTATTAGCATAGGTAACACGTTGGGTATCACCGCTGATAGTTTTGATGATAATATGATTCTGAGTTGTGGGGCGCGTATTGTGGCGGATTTCCTCATTCAGGATTATCGACGCCTTCGCTTTGGAGGTAGGCACTACCTTTTCTGCCCACACCATGGAAAACATGCTGACAAAGAAGCCTACAACCAGCACCGGCGCAACAATACGGTAGTAGCTGACACCGCCGGCCTTCATTGCCGTAATCTCACTGGAGCCGGAAAGCTTGCCAAAAGCCATCAGCGCTGCCAGCAGCATAGACATCGGGAAGGTATAGTTGATAACCTCCGGCAGATTATACATAAACAAACGGGCTACAGTCTCCAGCGGAGCACCGTATTTAGTCATGTATTGCGTAATTTTAAACAGCATCGTGCTGGCAATAAAAATACTGGAGAAAGCAGCGATGCCGAAAACGAAGGGGTATAAAAGCTCCTTCAGTACATAACGGTCTAATAATCGTAAGCGCACTTTTCTTCCTCCTGTTACATGCTAAAGTTATCGCCAAGGTAATATTTACGGGCAACAGGATCATTAGCGATTGTTTCGCTGTCGCCGTGCAGTAAAATATGACCTTCGGCCAAAATATAGGCCTTATCAACAATGCTCAGTGTTTCACGGACGTTATGGTCCGTAATCAGCACACCGATGCCGCGCTGTGCCAAATGCGCAATCATGCCCTGGATATCCGCTACGGCAATAGGATCGATGCCGGCAAACGGTTCGTCCAGCAGAATGAAGGCCGGGTCGGTAGCCAGCGCACGGGCAATCTCTACGCGGCGGCGTTCACCACCGGAAAGCGCCTTGCCCTCGCTCTTGCGCACATGATTCAGACGGAACTCATCCAGCAGAGCGTTCATCTTCGCTTCTCGCTCGGATGCATTCAGATCAGTTGTTTCCAGAATCGCCATGATATTGTCTTCTACCGTCATTTTGCTGAAAATAGAAGCCTCCTGCGGCAGATAGCCGATACCTGCACGCGCTCTTTCATACATGGGCATTGAGGAAATATCCTTGCCGTCGAGCATCACGGTACCTGCATCAGGCTTTTCGATGCCGACAATCATATAGAAGGTTGTCGTCTTGCCGGCGCCGTTAGGACCGAGAAGTCCTACTACGCTGCCCTGCTCTACGCTGATGCTTACTCCGTCAACAACGTGACGGGTATTATAAATTTTTACCAGATTATCTGTTGTTATAACCAAAACTTTGCCCTCCGCTTCTTAGGCTAAAGCTTTATCATCTGCGCCCTGTTTTTCTTTACCGGGCAGCGCAGGCTGCTTTTCCGGAATATAGATAATATCTACATTACCGTCGGCAATAGCCACGTTGGTATTGGTAAGACGCAGTTTATCGCCGGCAACGCTGTTGCCGTTCTGAGTTGCTTTGGCATTGCCGATAAGCTCTACATAACCGCTGTTATCGGTTTTGTAGACAGCGCTGTCAGCAGAAGCTGTCAGGCTGCGTGCATCACTGCGGATATCAACACCACCGTATGCATTGGCAACTCCCTGTGCCATATTATAATCAATCTTTGCCGCATTCAGCACACTGCCGTCGCTGTCGGTAAGACGTGCCCAGCCGCCGATTGTTTCGGCAAATTCGCGCGCCTTGTAATAATCAACTCTGTCAGAGCTCAGGCTTTTACCGCCCTTGGTAATCATGGCACCGCCTACAGCAGACAAATCATTTTCATTATGCACTATAAACTCATTGCACACAATATGTGCATCATCACGGTCGGCAATAACGTTGCCGGTAAGCACACCGCTCTTGCTTTTGCTGTTGAATTTGGCATAATCGGCAGTAGCTCTGCCGCCATCCTGCATCAGTACAACATTTCCTTTTGCTACAGCTTCACCGCTGCCCAGGTCATACTCCAGCTCATCAGCCTGAACGCTGAAATTGCCAGGAGCCGCAAAAGCAGTTGCTGTTACGCCTGCTGCCAGCACGGCTGCAGCCATTGTCAGCAGTAATCTATTTTTATAAGCCATCTTATTCGCCGCCTTTCTCCACTTTAGCATTACCCTTAAGCTTAATATGCTTAAAAGCACTGGTAGTTACAGCACTATCCGCAGTTGCGGTATAGGCATCCTTATGCATTTTAAAATGTCCTGTTGCCGTAATAAGCTCTTTTTCCTGATTCCAGCTTATTTTATCGGCATAAAGCTCGCCGCCGGTATTCAGTACAGCCTTAATATTACCCTCTAGGAAAAAGTCATTGCTCTTCATGCCGGCACTGCCTTTATCGGCAGAAATATCGATAAAGCTACCGTCCGCACGATAAACTTTGCCTTTGATGCCCTTCAGATAGGCTGTGTTTTTAGCCTTATCGTTAACAACCTCTTCTACTGTAAACTCCCACAGCTTTTTGCCATCCTTTTCCCTTTTAACCATACTGTTTTTTAAGGAAGCATTAATCTGCGCTGTAACACCATCACCCGGTTTTACAGTTATAGGTTTATCGCCGCTCAGCATCAGCCAGGCAATAATTGCACCGGCAATTACAATGCCTGCCAATACTGACAGAATTACTTTCTTATTTTTCATCTGGCTGCTTTTCCTCCTCCGGTGGGGTGTATGGTGTATTCCAGCGATGCTGGAACCACAACCAGTTATCAGGATATTCCTTGATTATTTTTTCAACTTCCTGAGTCATTTTCAGGGTAACATTATAATCATCCAGCTTTTGGTCGCCAGTGAATTCATAATGGATAGGGTCGCGCACAATTGCTTTATGGCCGTAACCGTCAGGCTTACGTACTATAAAAATCGGCACAATAGGTGCTTTGAATTTACGGGAAAAATATGCCGGTCCGTTAGGCGTTGATGCCATCTTGCCCAAAAAAGGAACAAAGATACCGTCATAACCGCCATCCTGGTCAGCTATCAGGCCCAGCATACGGCCCTTCTTCATAGCACGTGCACAGCCAAGGATTTCACTTGTACCGCGTGAAAAGATCTCCTGGCCTACGCCCTTGCGCAGCTCATTCATAAAATCGCTGTAAACACGGTTAGGCTGCGGTTTTTCTACCGCACTCAGCGGAAAGCCGTTCAGCGCCAGTGCAGCGCCCAGCCATTCCCAGTTATCCATATGGCAGGCCAGCATAACAACGCCATGCTTCTCCTTAAGCGCATCCCACAGAACCTCCGGACGGTCAAAGGTTACCAGACCGCGGATATTGTCCTTGTTCAACGCCGGCATATACATAATTTCCATAAAGGTTATGCCAAGCTTCACAAACAGCGATTTGATGGTAGCCTCGGCCTGCTCCTGACTATAGCCTAAGCGCTCGCGGATAGTTTCCTCTGCACGCACACGCTGCTTTTTGGCAATTTTATGATAGAGGTGGCCCATACCCTTACCGATAACCACGACTGCCTTATAGGGCAGCCAGGAAATTACGGTACTCATTGTTTTTAATAAATAATAAAGCCACATTATTGTCTATCTCCTTGTCCAGCTTGCTCATATGAAGCAACAATTTTTTTCCATTTGTCCTGAGCAGCTAAAATATACTCTATTGCCTCGCGGACAGCACCTCTGCCGCCAGGATTATCCAAACCGATATCAGCTGCATCATACACATCTTCCGCAGCATCATCGGGAGCAAATGTCAGACCACTCTCGGCAAAGGCCGGCAAATCATTGAGGTCATCACCTACATAAGCAACCTCTTCTACCGACAGCCCACGCAGCCTTCTCAAGGAACGCAGCGCTTCACGCTTATCCTTAGCGCCTTCGATAATGGTTGTTATGCCCAGCTCCTCAGCTCTGCGGTGGATAATCTCACTTTTGCGTCCGGTAATAATTGCTACATCAAGACCATTGCGCAAAGCACAGCTGATGCCCATGCCATCCTTTGCGTTAAAGCCCTTAAAGCATTCTCCGTCTGCCGCAATATAGATAGTTCCGTCGGTCAGTACGCCGTCAACATCCAAAGCCAGCAGTCTGATTGCTTTAGCTGCTTCTATAAATTCGTCATCCTCATCCTGTGCATCGTCGAACCAGCTGATCATTATACCACTCCTTGCCTTACAAGGTCGGTCATATGCAGCAGGCCGATAACCTTATTGTCTTTGTCAATAACAGGCAATACTGTAATCGGTTTCGGCTTGTTGCTTTCCATAAGATGCAGAGCCTGTGCTGCCAGCTTGTCTTCGGTAATAGTTTTCGGAGACTTCGTCATCAGCTCGCAAACCGGACGCTGCAGGAAATCAACACCCTTGCTCAGACCGCGGCGGATATCACCGTCGGTAAGCACGCCCTGCATAACGCCGTCCGCACCAACAACGGATACAGCACCCAGACCTTTGTCGGTAATAACAAACAAAGCGTCCTGTACCTTGGTATCCGCCAGTACAGTCGGGTTCTCCTCGCCTTTATGCATAATGCTGCCTACGGTCAAAAGCAGTTTGCGGCCCAGGCTGCCGCCCGGATGGAAGATAGCAAACTGGCTTGCGGTAAAGTTATGCTTTTTAAGCAGCGCCAAGGCCAGCGCATCACCGTAGGCCAGCGCTGCAGTCGTGCTGCTCGTCGGTGCAAGGCCGAGAGGGCAGGCCTCCTTGCTTACACCTACATTAAGTACCACATCGGCATTCTTGCCAAGTGTTGAATCAGGCTTGCCAACCATAGCGATAATCTTTGCCCCAATGCGGCGCAAGGATGGCAGTATATTCAAAACCTCACCAGTTTCACCGCTGTTGGAGAGAGCAATAACAACATCGCTTTCCGTAACCATGCCCAGGTCACCGTGAATACCCTCTGCAGGATGCAGATAAAAGGATGGTGTGCCGGTGCTGGCAAAGGTTGCAGCCATTTTGCGGCCAATAAGACCGGATTTACCCATACCGGTAATAACGGTACGGCCCTGGCAATCTAAAATCAATTTTACTGCTGCAGCGAAATTTTCATCTACACGTGGCACCAGCTCTAAAATCGCTTCTGCCTCCATGCGCAGAACATCCTGTGCATGCTTTAGCATTGCTTCCATATTCTCACCCTACCTTTAGCCACGTACAATCTTGTCGATTGCCAGCACGTCGGTCAATAATTTTTCCAGATTATCCAGCTTAACCATATTCGGGCCGTCGCTCAGTGCTTCTGCCGGATTATCATGCACCTCTAAGAACAGTGCATCAATGCCGACAGCCGCAGCAGCACGTGCCATATGCGGAACATATTGGCTCTGGCCGCCGCTGGAGGTACCTTGGCCGCCGGGAATCTGTACGCTGTGAGTAGCATCCATAACTACGGGATAACCAAGCTCACGCATAATAGCCAGACCGCGCATATCGGTTACCAATGTGTTGTAGCCGAAGCTTGCACCGCGCTCGGTAAGCATAATGTTATGATTGCCTGCTTCCTCAACCTTTTTGATAACATTCTTCATGTCCCAAGGTGCAAGGAACTGGCCTTTTTTTACATTAACAGTCTTGCCGGTTTTGGCAGCTGCATAAACCAAATCGGTCTGACGGCACAGGAAGGCCGGGATTTGCAGAATATCTACAACCTCAGCAGCCTTATCAGCCTGCCAGGGCTCGTGGATATCGGTTACTACAGGAACGCCCAAGTCCTTTTTAATCTGTGCCAGAAGCTTTAAGCCCTCTTCAATGCCTGGTCCGCGGAAGGAAGCATAAGAGGAACGGTTAGCCTTATCAAAGGAAGCCTTAAATACATATGGAATGCCCAGCTTGTCGCAGATAGCCTTTGTACGCTGACCAATCATCAGGCTGCGCTCATAGCCTTCGAGCACGCAGGGACCTGCCATCAGCATCAGGGGATGGCCCTGACCTACTTCATAATTACCAACTTTAACGATTTGCATAAGTCTCCTCCAGCTTATTTATTCATTTTAGCAAACAGCTCATTGACTGCTGCCAAATCCTCGGGGGTATCAACACCGATGCCCTGGAAATCGCTTTCCAGAACTTTAATCTTATAACCATTTTCCAACGCACGCAGCTGCTCCAGGCTTTCCGCTCTTTCCAGCGGTGTCGGCTGCAGAGCCGCATATTTCAGCAGGAAGCTGCGACGGTAAGCATAAATTCCTACATGCTTATAAACCTTGTAGCCCTCCGGCTTATTGCGCGGATACGGCATCAGGCTGCGTGAGAAGTACAGTGCATAGCCGTTAAGGTCGGTTACAACCTTTACGGCAGCAGGATTGTTGTAATCCTCCTCGTTCATAGCAACCTTCAATGTTGCCATCTGCAGCTCGCTGTCACCGGTAAAGCATTCAGCCAGACGGTCAATAACCTCAGGCGGAATCATCGGCTCATCACCCTGTACGTTAACGATAACGTCAACATCAGGATAGTTCAGTGCTACCTCGGCCAGACGGTCGGTGCCGCTCGGATGGTCGGGAGAAGTCATCATAGCTTTGCCGCCAAAGCCGTCCACGGCCTTTTTGACAAGCTCATTATCAGTAGCTACAACTACCTCGTCCGGCAGCTTAGCCTGGCAGGCACGCTCATAAACATGCTGAATCATCGGCTTGCCGGCAATCAGGGAAAGCGGTTTGCCCGGAAGACGGGTAGAAGCATAACGTGCGGGAATTACACATAAAACTTTCATTTTTTATCAAGCTCCTTTTTAATGGCATGATCAATATATTCTTTGAACTTATCCATACCCTCGGTAATGCAGATATCCATGTTCAGGATATACAGAGGAATTTCGCGGGCAGAATAAATAAATTCAGTCGGAATTTTAACAGCATCCTTTGCCGTAGTAACCATCGCTACAGCCTTCAGGCTGCTGGCACGCTCGTTGATGTACTGCATTTCCAGCATACCGTAATCGTGATGATCGGGATAGCGTACAGCCTCCATGATATTCAAGCCGATGCTGGAGAGCGTCTGCTCGAAGGAGGACGGATTGCCGATTGCGGAAAAAACCATAACATCCTTGCCGCGCAGCTCTTCCAGATCCTTGATATTTTCGGAAATACCCTTGTACCAGTCGGCAATTTCCACAAAGTTTTTCGGATGGTGAATACTTTCTACTACCGGTGCCTTGTCATTATATTTGGCAATAGTATGACGCAGCTGAATGCGGCTCAGCTTGCTGCTCTGGTCGGTTTTAGTCAGCAGAAACAAATCGCCGCGGCTCAGGTTTTCGAGCGGCTCACGCAGAGTACCGCGCGGCAGCACACAGCCGTTGCCAAACATATTCAGCGTATCTACCAAGACGACATCCAGATCGCGCTCCAGCTGCCAGTGCTGATAGCCATCGTCCATAATGATAACCTCGGCATTCAGCTTTTCAACTGCATAACGGCCGGTAACGGCACGGTTTTTGCCGATGATTACCGGAATTCCCGGCAACGTCTTGGCCATCAGGTAAGCTTCGTCACCTGCTTCATAGGCAGTCATGAAAATCTTATTGCCGTCGGAAACTACGCCCAGCTCCTTGCCCCAATGCGAACGGTAGCCGCGGTTCAGGATAACAACGCGATAGCCCATAGACTTGATAATTGCCGCCATCTTCTGGGCGGTAGGAGTTTTACCGGTGCCGCCGACGGTAATATTACCGATAGAGATAACGCAGCAGTTCAGCTTTTCTCTGTGCAGCAGGCCGCAATTATACATAGACAGCTTGCAGCAAACGCCGAATTCGTATAAATAAGACATGCCACGCAGAACTGCCAGCAACAGCCAGCCGAAGAACGGAGTTTCCGGACCATAGGCAACCTGCATAACATATTGGATAATCGCATCACCGTGACGCAGGCGTCCGCCGCCTTCATCCGTCAGGTTACGCGTATTAATCGGATAGCTTTTGTATTCACGGGCAGGCACAGCAGTTAAATCAAGCAGCTCCTTGAGATAATGGATACTGCGCACATCCGCGCCGCGGTTCTCTTTAATAACCTGCAAAGAAGCTGCACCCATCTGCGCACGACGCTCGTCATTGCCCAGAATATCCAGCATTTCCTTCGTCAGCTCATCATTATTGTTAACCATCTTACAGGCCTTAACCTTGCTCAACAGTGCATAGGAATCCTTAAAGTTCTGCATGCTCGGGCCGACGAGAATCGGTTTGGCATGGGCAGCAGGCTCCAGTACGTTGTGACCGCCTGTATTGCTGAAGGAACCGCCGACGAAAACAACATCGCCTACAGCATAAATACGTCCCAGCTCACCGATGGTATCAATAATCAGCAAAGGATATTCCTTGCGTTCACCGCTTTCCTCCAGCATCTTGGAACGGAAGCCTGTTTCATAGCCGTAATGGCTTGCCAGCTTGGCAATTTCCTCCGCTCTGGCAGTTTTACGCGGTGCGATAATCAGACGCGCATGCGGATATTTTTCACGGATGCACTTAAAGGATTCAAAGAGCACCTTTTCTTCGCCGGGATGCGTAGAGCCGGCAACGATAATAGGATAATCCTCTTTCAAGCCCAGCTCAAAACGGTATTTCGCCAAATCCTCCGGCGTAACCTCCGCATAGGTCTGGTCAAATTTGGTATTGCCGGTAACAAAGATTTTGCTGCGGTCGGCACCGAGATGCGCAATATAATCGGCATCAATGCTGGACTGCATACAAAAGCGGGTTACGGTATTGAGCATATCATCCCAGATACCATAAAGATATTTGTAATTTTTTACGGATTTTTCGGAGATACGGCCATTTACCATCATTACAGGTATATGGCGTTCACGGATAGCGCGCAGGAAATTAGGCCACAGCTCTGTTTCTACCGGCATAAAGACACCGGGATGAATACGCTTGACCAGAGATTCTGCGACAAACGGTAAATCCAGCGGGAAGTAGATAATAGCATCTGCTTCGGGAATAATCTGCTTGGCCATGTTATAACCGCCTACGGTAAAGGCAGATACCAATACCGGGCGCTCGGGCATTTCCTTGCGGATTTGTTTGACAAGCGGACTGGTGGCAACAATTTCGCCTACGGACGCACCATGAATCCATACGCAGTCCTTGCCGGCAACCTTGGCGATATCCTCTTCATCTACACAGCCGAGGCTCTGCTTAAAGCGCAAGGCGAAGCCTTTTTCTGTAAACAGGCGGTAAGTGTAATAGGGGACAATAAAAATTACCAGCACTATTAAAATAAGAATATTGTAGAGTATATACATTTACTAACCTCTTTTCGCCTTACTTGGCTTCCTTGCTGCGATACTGAATCTTATACAGATGCGCGTACAGCCCGTCCATAGCCATCAGCTCATCATGGTTCCCCTGCTCGATAAGCTGGCCCTTTTCCAGAACCATAATCTTATCGGCATTTTTAATCGTCGAAAGACGATGCGCAATAACAAAGGACGTTCTGCCTACCATCAGACGGTCCAGAGCCTCCTGTACCACGCGCTCGCTTTCCGTATCGAGTGCAGAGGTTGCCTCGTCGAGAATCAGAATCTGCGGGTTCTTCAATATTGCCCGGGCAATGGAAATACGCTGACGCTGACCACCGGAAATATTCATACCGCGGTCACCCAGCATTGTTTCATAGCCATTAGGCAATTGCATAATAAAGTCATGGGCATTCGCAGCCTTCGCTGCAGCCTCTACCTCTTCACGTGTCGCATCAAGACGTCCGTAAAGAATGTTATCATAAACAGAACCGTTGAACAGCACTGTTTCCTGCGGTACAATACCAACCTGCTCACGCAGGGAATCCAGCGTAACCTTGCGGATATCCTGCCCATCAATCGTAATACTGCCGTTAGTCGCATCATAGAATCGCGGCAAGAGGCTGGCTACGGTAGACTTGCCCGCACCGGAAGGACCGACAAAGGCAATCATTTCGCCGGGCTTAACCTCGAAGGAAACATGGCTGAGCACCTCTTCGTTCTCATTGTAAGCAAAGCTTACATCATTGAAGCGTACATCGCCCTTCACCTTAGGCAAAGCCTTGGCATCAGGTGCATTTTTAATAGCCTCCGGCAAATCCAATACGTCGAAAACACGCTGCGCTGCAGCCAATGCCTTCTGAATATTGCCGATAACACGGCTTAAACGTTTAATCGGGTTAGAAATATTAACGGCATAGGTCAGGAAGGCTACCAGAGAGCCTGCAGTGATACTGCCGTTGATAACGCTGTTGCCGCCGTACCAGAGAATAATGGATACGCCGACAGCCGCAACAAATTCAATCGTCGGGGTGAGCGTTGACGAAAGCTGCGCATACTTCATGTTGGCGCGGAAGTTGTTCATGTTTTCCTTGTCGAATCGCTCTACCTCATAGCCTTCGCGCACAAAGGATTTGATAACACGCGGAGAGGAAGCAACCTCCTGCAGTACAGAGGTAATGTCAGCAGCAGCCTCCTGAATACGGCTGCCGGATTTACGGATGCGCTTACCGAAGCTGTCAATGAAGAACAGTACAACTGGGAAGGTTGCAAAGGTTACGAGGAACAGCTTCCAGTCCAGATACAGCATCATAGCGATAGATACGATAAGAATAACGCTTTCGGTAAACATTTCCACAACGTTTTCTACCATTGCGGACTGCAACGCATTAACGTCGTTAGTAACATAACTCATAATGGTACCGGTTTTATGCTTGTCATAAAAGCTCATACTTAAACGCTGCAGCTTTTCAAAAACATCCCTGCGGATATCAATAATCACACGCTGACCGACATAGTTCATCAGGTAGCTTTGTCCGTAATAGGAAACACCGCGGATAATAAAAACAACCACAATGCTGATTACAATATAGTTCAGCATAGATGTATCCTTATCACGCAGAACCTGGTCTACCATGTCCTTGATAACCCAGGGCAGATAAGCAGTACAGCCGGAGGCAATGCCGGTGCAGATAAGCGCTGCCAGCGCACGCATCCAGTAGGCTTTAACATATTTCAGTGCTCGAAGGTATAAATTCATTTTCTCTCCTCAGTCATTTTTAAGATTAATTGAGCAACGCGGTTTACCGCACCTGGCTCACCCAGTCTGTGCTTCATATATGCCAAATCGCTTTGCAGCTGTGCCTGACGCTCTGGCTGCAAAAGCTCGACTGCAGTTTTTGCTAATTTTTCCGGGGTGAAGTCCTCCTGCAGAAGCTCCGGCATAATCGTTTTGCCCGCAACAATATTCGGCAAGCCGATATTGGGGATGTTGATTACCAAACGCGCGATAAAAGCATTCAGTGCGGAAGTACGGTAAACAATAACACTCGGCAGTCCGCACAAAGCAGCCTCCAGCGTTACCGTACCGCTGGTAGCCAGCGCCAGGTCCGCTACACTGAACAAATCATAGTTATGGCCTTCGGTAATTTTTACCTCAATGCCATACGCCGCAATTTTTTCCTGCAGCATAGCAAGCGGAATGGTATTGGCGCGCGGCATAACAAACTGTACATCCGGCAGCTGTTGCTTTAAAAGCTTAGCGCCTGCCAGCAGCGTCGGCAACATTTTTTCAATTTCCATAAGACGGCTGCCGGGCATCAGCAGTACCAGCTTTTTACCGGGCTGCTTGCCGGCCCATGCTTCAGCCTCAGCCTTAGTCATCGCAGGATGCACAATATCCAGCAGCGGATGACCTACAAACTCTACGGGAGCACCTACTTCCTTGTACACATCGTATTCAAAAGGAAAGATGCAGGCAACCTTATCCACTATTTTCGCAACCTTTTTGGCACGGCCCTTGTTCCAGGCCCATGCCGACGGAGCAATATATGATACAACGGGAATTCCTTTATCGTGAGCCAGCTTTGCCAGCTTCATATTAAAACCGGGATAATCGACAACTACCAGACAGTCCGGCTTGCGTTCGTCCATAATGCGCGCAAAATCACTGCGCAGACGGAATAAATCAGGCAGCTTGCGGATAACCTCTACAAAGCCCATTACGCCGTGATCCTTAATATCCCACAGCACCTCGCCGCCGGCTTGGCGCAGAGCATCGCCGCCCATACCAAAGACCTCGGCCTTGCTATCAAGTTTTTTTATAGCAGCAGTCACAGCAGCTGCATGGATATCGCCAGAGGCTTCTCCGGCAGATATTAATATTTTCGCCATGATGTCTCCTTGCATTTACCTATATATATTCAGTATATATTATAACACAAAAAGCGGCTGACATAAGCTATCAGCCGCTAAGAAATACGAAATTTTTCCGATATTTATTTTACAAGAATGGTAATATTATGCTCATCCGCCAACGCAATCACCTTTTCACGCTCCGGAATGATAGTATTACCTGCTTCAATAACAGCTCCTGTAGCACCGGCGTGAATCATTGATTCAATCGTCGTCGTACCGAAACCGGGAATATCAAAGCGTTGGTCCTGCTTCGGCTTGGCAGCCTTGGCTACGATAACGCCGCCCTTGCCTAAAAAACCGCCGCGCAGAATGCAGGCATCAGTGCCTTCAATCGCTTCTACCGCCATAACGGCACGATTTTTTACAACAACGGTCTGACCGATATCCAGTCCGCCGATGGCTTTGGCCATCTCAAAGCCGAATTCCATATCCGCAAGCTCTGCCTCCGTAGGCTTACGCTTGGTCAGGACACCGGGCGGCGGCAGCAACGGTTTAATCAGCAAGGTCTGATCCATAACCTCAATGCCTTCGTCCTCCAGCTCCTTGACAATCGCATTCATGATAGTATCATCCTTGCGGTCTGGAATGGTAGCCAAAATTTTTATCGCCCGCAGATCAGGAACAATCCTGCCTGCTTTGTACAAAACTTCCTTTGTTACCTTGCCGATCATGGTGACCTTGGTAACCTTATTTTTTTTCAGTGTAGAAATAATCTTGCCGATTTTGCCGATGTTGATATCGTAATAAACATCAACACTGCCAGGCAGCTCCTCGTCAATACCGGGAACAACACCTACAGCGACAACATGGTAACCCAGCTCTTTCGCTGAGCGTGCTACCTCTACCGGCAGATGTCCGACACCTGAAAGTACGCCCAGCACCTCCATAGCCTTAGCCTCTGCGTGTACGGATGATGCCGCGTTCTACATTACGCAAGAAACGCATCAGATGTTCCATGGGTTCGGAGCTTGTCAGCTCCTGCTCCATAGTGCTGATTGCTTCCTGCAGCGGCAGACCGCTGCGATAAAGAATGCGGAAAGCCTTTTTCAGCTCGCTGCGTTCTTCAACCGGCATACCTGCGCGGGAAAGACCTACGCTGTTCAGACCGGAAACAAAAGCAGGATCACCGGCGCAGATCATGAACGGAGGAACATCCTGGGTTACACGTGCCATACCGCCGATCATTACGTTACGGCCAATCTTGCAGAACTGGTGTACCGCAGACAAACCGCCGATAACAGCACGGTCCTCAACGATAACGTGACCTGCAAGTGTTGCAACGTTAGACATAATAACATTATTGCCCACGATGCAGTTATGTGCTACATGGGTGTAGGCCATCATCAGGATGTTGTTGCCGATACGGGTTTCGTTGCCTTCACCGCATGCACGGTGAACAGTGCAACATTCACGGAAGCTGCCGCCGTCACCGATAATGGTATAGCTTTTTTCACCTACAAACTTTAAATCCTGCGGTACTGCGCCAATAGAGCAGCCCGGGAAAAAGTGGCAATTCTTGCCGATTTTAGTATATGGATGGATAGTCACATGTGCGCCAATCACGCAGCCGTCGCCAATCTCCGTATCTTCGTCGATAACAGCATAAGGACCTACGCTTACGTCCTTGCCGATTTTAGCAGACGGATGAATGATTGCAGTTTCATGGATACCATTGGTTGGCATAATAACCGAACTCATTATTTTCACTCCCCAAACAAGATGTTAATCAAGCAATTAAATACAAATATAATACTATAATCACAGGCATCCACGATTTTTAACATTACAAAAACCACAGTTAAATGAATTTAGCATTAATTTTAGCTGTATTGCTCGCTTATACTATCAATTACAGCCTTTTTTATATTTTGCTGATTAATTTTCTTTCGGGTCCATAATAGCAAAGGTGCAATCGCATTCGCAGGCAACCTTGCCGTCAACCTTACCCTCGCAATGAATGATACCCATGCTGCCGCGCATAATTTTAGTTACCTCAGCGGTGGTTACAACCTGGTCACCGGGCACAACCTGCTTGCGGAAGCGTACATTGTCTATTTTAGCGAAAACAGCAATCTTGCCGCGGTTTTCTTCCGGATACAGCATAGCAACGCCGCCAACCTGAGCCATAGCCTCAATCAGCAGAACGCCGGGCATAATCGGTTCATTAGGGAAATGACCTAAGAACTGCATTTCATTAGCGGTAATATTTTTAATACCTACTGCGCGCTTCATAGGCTCAACTTCCAGAATGCGGTCAACCAAAAGCATCGGATAACGATGCGGCAGAATCTTTTTAATTTCGTTAATATCTAATACTGTCATTTATTACTCCCCCTTTGTTCTGTAAGCCTGAATTTGCTTAGCGATTTGCGAGTTAAAGGCATGGCCGGTTTTTACAGCAATAACATGCGCTTTAATCGGTCCCAGCAGATACAAATCGCCAATGGCATCAAGAATCTTGTGTCTGATCAGTTCATCGTCAAAACGCGGCACAGAAAGAATTTTTTCATCATCAAAAACAACTACATTCTCTAACGAACCGCCAAGGCCCAGTCCCATCTTACGAAGCATTTCCAACTCGGAAGTAAAAGCCACTGTTCTGGCAGCCATAATATCCTTTTTAAAGCTCTCCTTATCGAGCAGGATATCGAAATACTGGGTTCCCAGCATCGGATGACTGTTGATGGATGTAAAAGAAATTCTGTAGCCGTCATAAGGTAAAATAACGATATAACGGTCATTGTCATAAACGGAAAATGCTTTATCAACGGCATATATATGACGTTCTGCCTCCTGCTGCACCGGTTCTGCTTTTTCAATCAGCTCGCAGAAAACCTTAGCACTGCCGTCGGTTACCGGCGGTTCCGGGGAAGACATTTCAATACGGATATTGTCAATCGCCATCATAGACAGCGCACCCATAAGATGCTCAACTGTAAAAACCTCAGCACCATTTGCACTAAGTGTTGTTGCCTTTACCGTGGAGCTTACATTCTCCGGCAAAGCTTTTATTTCCGGTCTGCCCGGTAAATCGGTACGGACGAAGACAATGCCTGTGTCAGCCTCTGCAGGTTTCAGTGTCATCAGTACATCCTTGCCGGAATGCAGACCAATGCCTGAATAGGATACCTCTTTAGCAATTGTATGCTGGTATTCCTTTTTTTGCTCGGTCATTTTGCTCCTCCTTTATCAAATTTATTTTTTTCTGCCAAAACGTTGGCGTCCGTCTTTCCAACGGTCATGCACCCAGAACCACATTTCCGGATGCGCAATAATCTCATGCTCCAGAATTGTTACCAGCTCACGGGTTACTGCGTAAAAATCCTGCTCCTTGTTTTTAGTTTTCGGGGTGTACAAGGGAGGATAAATTTTAGCAGTACAGCTGCCATCTGTATTATTGTGCAAAAAGATTGGTAAAATCGGCGAACCGTAGATACGCGAAAGTGCCGCCGGTCCCATAGGGATAACAGAATCCTTGCCGAACAGGTCAATGCGTACGCCATCGTCGTTCGTATCCTGGTCATAAAGGATGCCCAGAAGATTTTTTTCGCGCAGCATACGGCTGATAGCCAAAAGGCCATGCTCGCCACGGTTATAGGTAACCTTCTGTCCCACCATCTGGCGGAATTCATTGATAAGCTTATCCATATGACCGTTGTTCTGCTTACGGGTAATAGACAGCATAGGATAACCATGCAGCGCTACGGTAGCGCCCAAAAGCTCCCAGTTGCCGTAGTGACCTGTAGCCATAACGACGCCTTTGCCCTGAGCATAAGCAGCCTCCAGGTATTCCAGGCCCTCTATCTTTACCTTCTTGTCAATGTTATCCTTATTCAGCAGCGGGAAGCGCATAACCTCAACAACCATGCGGCCGAAGCGGTGCAGACTGTCTGCAGCGATTTCCGCAGCTCTTGCTTCGTCAACCCCCAGGCATTCGCGGATATTGGCCTCTGCCATCTGCATACGCCAGCGCGGTACAACCGCCACTGCTACGCTGCCCAGGAATTTTGCCACCAGCTTGCGCAGCCACATGGGGGAAATGCACATAAATTTACTAAAAAGCTTGACTATATAATAACCTAACAAGCTTTCACCACCCTATTATTTTTTCAGCTCTGCCAGTTCCTTCTCCAGAGCTTTGACGCGCTTGAGCATATCGCCCATCTTGCGCAGATTTGCTTCCTGACGCAGCCATTCCTTCATCGGCATAGCAGGGAAGCCGCCCATAACGGAATTGTCGGGAACATTATTGGTAATACCGGTTCTGCCGCCAAAGACGCAGTTGCTGCCGATGGTAATATGACCGACAGTACCAACCTGACCGGCAAAGGTAACATTGTTGCCTACGGTTACGCTGCCGGAGATGCCTACATGAGCAACAACCAGGCAGTTTTCACCTAAGATATCGTTATGGCCGAGATGTACCAGGTTATCAATCTTGGTTCCCTTGCCAACGATAGTGCTGTCAACGGTAGCACGGTCGATACAGGTATTGTTGCCAATCTCTACATCATCCTGCAGCACTACATTACCGGTCTGCAGCACCTTGCTGTGCTTGCCGTTTTGGGTAATATAGCCAAAGCCGTCGCCGCCGATTACAGAACCGGACTGCAGAATAACTCTGTCACCCAGTGCACAGTCCTCACGGATAGTGGTATTAGGATAAATAGTACAATCCTTGCCCATTTTTACGCGCTTGCCGACATAAACATGCGGATAGATTACGCAGCCGTCGCCGATTTCGGCATCATCCTCAACAACAGCAAAGGGCTGAATAGCAACATTGCTGCCAATCTTTGCCTTCTTGGATACATAAGCATAAGGACTGATAACACGCTCAACCTCTTCCTGCGGGCGGAACAGCTCCAGCAGTGCGGCAAAGGCTGCACGCGGGTTGGCAACTCTGATAACCGGACGTCCGTCAAGCTCAGGATCCTCGGGGCTGAGAACCATTACGCCGGCCTTGCTGAGATGACAGTGCTCTACATGCGGCGGCACCGCAAAGGAAATATCCTTCGGTCCTGCCTCAACCAGTCCGTTAACGCCGGTAATGCGCAATTCGGGGTTATCATGCTCTACCGTGCCTTTTAAAAATTCTGCTAATTCTTGTACACTCTTCTCCATTTCATACCTCCACCATAAAGCCGCTTACGCAAAAAGCGGACGGACTATCCGCCCGCTTCAGGGTGCTGCTTATTTCATTTTTGCAATTACGTCACCGGTAACATCGGTACCGCCCTGAGGAACGGCACGCTTGTCTAAAATAGCGCCCAGCTTTTTCTCGTCGGCAACTTGCTTCAGAGCAGTATCCAGACTTGCCTTCAGCTTATTTTGAGCCTCGCTTTGAATCAGCTTGGCTTTAGCGCCGTAATCTTCGGCAACCTTTTTGGCATCATCGCCGGTTTTACCTGCCATATCCTTATCCATCTGGGTTTTCAGATCGGTCATTTTTTTAGTTACATCTTCCTGAGTGGTTTTTACGATAGGAGCTTCAGCTTCAATCTTGCTCATATCAACAGTACCAAAATCGGAATTACGTCCGCTGCAGCCGAAAGTAAACATAGATGCTGCAATCATCAGACCGGCAATAATTTTTTTCATAATTTTTAACCTCACTTAATTATAGCTCATATCAGGCCCGGGCACTTAACAATGTCATGCCTTTTTCAAGGCCTTGATTATAGCAGCGGTAATATCCTCTGCCTTCATATTAACTCTAAACTTATTGAAAACAATAGTATAGCCGCGCTCATGCGCCAGCTTCACAGCCTGGCTTTCGATATCCTGATTGATTTGCTTCTTCAGGCTATCGTTCTTTTCCTGCTGCTTATCAATTTCTCTGTCTATAATACTCAGTGCATTATTTAAGGCCTTCGGTGCCGCGTCAAGCATTTCCTTGTCGCGTTCCTCCGGTGATTTAAGCTGCTGCATAGCCTGAGCATGCTGCTGCTGCGCCATATCGCGCATCCGCTGCTCGGCCTCTGCCTTGTAAGGCAGTACCTTGGCATCAACCAGACGGCGTTTTTCCGCCTGCAGCTCGGCAATCTGCGCACCGCGCTCCTTCTGCAGCTCCTGCAGCTGTTTTTCAACGGCCTGACGTTCATCAGGCTTCATTTTAACAGCCTCCAGGATAGCCCGCAGATTAAATAATTTCAGCTTATAGGCTTCTTCGATATTCTTTTTGCGTTCGGCCAGCTGAGCATCTGCTTCAGCCTCGGCCTGAGCTGCGAATTTCTGCAGCTTGGCATTTTCAATCTCCCTCTGTTCTACCATACGGGTATTGAAATCTGCCTCCATAAAGCTTTGCTGGCTGAGCTGCCGCAAGCTGCGCAGCTTATTCAGGCTGCTTAGCTGCGCCTTGGCCAGCTCTTCCTGACCTTTACGCTTATTAAGCAGATCCTGCAGAATCTTTTCACCCTGCTCCAGCTTAGCATACTGAGGATGGGCGCTTACCGCCTGCTCCCAGTTGATAACAGCAATTTTTTCCTGCGGTCCCCGGACATTGGTACTGCATGCCGAAATCAGCAGAGCAGCTGCAATAATAGCACTTATTTTTACCAGCTTGTTCTTCTTCATGCCTGCCTCCAATAACATTGCTGTACATCCGTAAATACCGCGATTAAATTGACATTACACAAGGCAAGCTGCCAACTTCAGAGCAGCAATGCGCTGAAGAAGCTGTTATTTGCCTGCCTGCATAGACTTGGCAACCTCGTCGGTAATATCTACACCGCCGAAAACAACAGTGTTCTTATCTACTACAACTGCCAGACCTTTTTTGTCGGCAATCTTTTTGATGCTGGCTTCGATTTTCTTCAGCACAGGGTCCATCAGCTCTTTTTGTTTGTTGGCCAGACGTTCCTGAGTCTGAGTATAATACTTTCTCTTTTCTGCCTCGTTCATGGTCTTGCTTTTCTCATTGAAATCCTTTTGGGCAGATTCGATTTCTTTGTTCATAGCTTCGTTAACTTTGCTCAGATCCGGGCTTTGTGCTACCAGCATCTGATAGTTAACTACACCGATAGCGGATTCGCTGGAAGCGGCAAAAGCACTCTTGCCTACACCGCTCTGCGTTACGGAAAGCGCAAAGCAGCCCAGTACGAAAATCGCTGCTACAAACAAGGAGATCAGCTTTACATTTTTAGGGTTACGCAATTTCTGCATCATAATCTAAATCCCTACCTTCTTTTCCTCATACAAAAATTCAGAAGCTACAACAGCAGAAAACAGCAGCAAGCTGCCGTCATCCGTTTTTGTACTGTCTGTTGCAATAATATATCTTATTATATCAGCCTGCGCTAATTCTTTCAAGAATTGCTAGAGATTTCCTATAAGACGCAGGTAAAATTCACTGCCGCCGTAAACATATTCCGCGCTGAGGAACTCATGAATGCGGTAGCGCACCGCAAATTCATTACGGTTATCACCGGAAAAATGCTCGGCCCGCAAACGCCATTTAGGACTCAGGCTGTACTCCAGGCGATAATTGTTGTCGCCTATCGGTATCCGCCGTACGTAGCTCCAGCCGCTCTTGCCCCAATAATGCGTATAACCGGTGCCGAAGCGCCATTGGACGTCATCCAGGATAACCTCCGCCTCGCCGAAAATCTCATCGCGCGGCGAAATCATTTTACCAAGATGGGCCTTGCCGGAAAGGTTTTCCTTATTGCGGCCGATGTCGCCATAGCCCTCAAACCAGATTTTATAATCATCCGATTCAATCATAATATTTACGTCGAGATCAGCACCGGGCGTAATTTTAACCTCCGGGCGCAGCTGATAATTTTTTACTTCCAGCTCAGTCATGAGCTTCTCTAAAAGCTGCTGCTCCAGCTCCTGGCGATGCCTTTGCACATAAGCAACGGGCAAACCGCGCAGCTTGTCGCATTCGCCGGCATATTTGTACTTCAGCTTCATCAAAAGCACATTGGGAATAGCCTCGCTGCGCAATTCATAGCGGATATTACGCACCAGCTGGCCTACGGGATAGATAACAACCTGCACTACCGTGCGTCCGTTTTCCTGCAGCACATCCACCGCCGGCTTAAATTCCGGCAGCTGTGCCTGCACCTCGCTGCGTACCAGCTTGCGCAGTACGCCGCCGGCCCAATCGCCTGCATCCACCGATGCACCGCTGATAGCCTGCTCCAACTGAGCATGCAGCGCAGGAATGCGCCGCTCCAGCAGCGTCGCCGTCTGCGGCTCCACTCCGGAAAACTGCAAATCGATAAGCGGCTTTTCGATAACCTTGTTCCAAGGACGTGCGTACAGTCTCACCTGTGTAGTTTCGCCTACATTCAGCTTAACATCAGTAAGCTCGTAGCCGGTAAATACCCTGTCGCCGATTTCCGTCAGCAGGCGGGCATAGTCCTCCCCTGCAGCGGCAATCTTTTCCGCGTCCTTATCAATAAACAGCTGGTACGCCACCACCTGCATGCTGCTGCTCATCTTCTGCAGCAGCAGCTGGCTGGTGCCGCCGTTAGTATCTATAACTTGTACTTCTACACTGTTAACCGGTGCAGAAAAAGCATGCTGCAATGGCAAGATGCTTGTCATTGCAGCACAGAACAGAATCTTATTCAGCTTCATAGCCTAAATATTCTCCGCAAAATCAGAACTGTCCACCAAAGCTGAAGTGGAACTTGCCACCATCCTCGCCGTAGCCATAGTCCAGCTTAACCGGTCCCAGCGGAGAGTTGATACGCAGGCCTACGCCGTAGCTGTTCTTGAGCAGTCCCATATCAAATTCATCCTCATGGCGTTTATCCCATGCATAACCGTTATCGGTAAAGAGTACGCCCTGAACCTTCTTGACAATCGGGAAGCGGTATTCCAGAGTTGCCTTCAGCATGCTGTTGCCGCGGAACTGGTCATCCTCATAGCCACGCAGGGTGTCGCTGCCGCCCATGGTGAAGCGTTGAGACAACGGCATATCGCCGCTTGCATAGCCTGCGCCCAGGTTCAGTGCCCAAACACTTTCGCCGCCTGCACGGAAGTAATAGCGCCAGTCAGCGGTCCATTTGGTGAAGTCAAAGTCACCGCCCATGCCGCCGGCCCATTCTACGCTGTAGCCGATGCGCTTGCCTTCATGCGGGTCATAGATGTTGTCGCGGGAATCATATACGCGGCCGAAGGTAATACTGCGGGTAACACCAAAGTTTTCCTTACGGCGCTCACGATAATCTTCAGGCATCCAGTCCTTCTCAAATTTATCACTTTTGTTAAATCCAGGTTCATAATATTGATTAGGATCGCCTTCGTAACCGTCAGCTTCGCCCTTGTAGATATCATCACGGTTTTTAATCGTAATATAGTTGCTGACAAATTCATTATGGGTTCTGCGGCTAAAGGTAATTTCCTGACCGCGACGCTTTTTGTCATAGCGGGCAATTTCGTCACCGTCGATATTGTAATCGGCATATTCGTTGGTGATATCGTAAAGGTTAATGGTAGCACTGGTTTCCTTGTCATCCAGCCAGGGGCGGGTATAGCTGAAGTCATAGTTCTTGTTATCCTCGCCGCCGAACTCCCAGCGCAGGTTAATCTTGTCACCGATACCGCGGAAGTTCTTATCACCGATGGAAACCATGCCTACAAAGCCGTCGGCATTGCTGTAACCTGCACCGATACCGAAGGTGCCGGTGTTCATTTCAACTACGGAAATTTCTACTTCAACACCGTTAGGCTCACGGCCCGGGTTCAGCTTAATATTAACGTCTTCAAAATAGCCCAGGTTATATACGCGCTGCATGCTGCGGCGGGCAGCCTTGGCATTGAAGGGCTCGCCTTTTTTCAGCTTCATTTCACGGGTAACAACATAATCCTTGGTTTTTACGTTGCCCTTAACCTTGAAGCCTTCAACAACGCCTTCGTTGACAGCAACCTTCAGAGTACCGTCCTTTTCCATGTGCACGTCGGTAACACGCGCCAAAATATAGCCGTTGGAACGGTATTCCTCTTCCAGCTTCTGTACGCATTTATTAATATCCTTCAGGTTGGCAATTTTGCCCTGCTCCAGATCAAAGAAGCTTGCAACCCTTTGCTTGTTCAATACAGTGTTGCCTTCAACATCTGTTTTTTGGTATACAGGGTTTTCCATAACATGGTAAATTACCTGTACGCCTTCCGGTACCGTCTTGAATTCCGGACGCAGGTCATAGAACCAGCCCAGATCATAAATAGCGCTCAAATCCTCGCTCAGGCCTGCTTCGGTAAACTGCATGCCGGGTTTGGTTTTCAAAGCAGCGGCAATTTCAGCCTCAGGCACAGTAACATTACCCTCAATAATCTGCTTGGTAATGGTCTTGCCAATGTAAGGAGCCAGCTTGTTTTCCTCCTGATGTTGTGACGGTGCAGTCTGCGTTACAGAGGTATCAGCACCCATAGCAGGTGTCTGAATTTCTTCGGCATAGACAGGTGCGGCCAGCATCATTGCTGTCAGACCTACTGTCAGAGGCCGCCATAATTTTTGTTTCTTCAATTGATATTCCTCCTCATATTTCATTTAGAGTTACTCAACTCAACTCGCGCTGACTGCACTAATTTGTGCATATCGGCTTTAGATATAGTAACACGGTCGGGAGCGCCTTGTTTCTCCTGTACCGGTGTATCCTTAGCTTGCTGTTTCTGTATAGCCGCAGTCTTGGGGACCGCAGCCTGCACCGGCATTTTTTGCTCCGGCTTGACCACAGGTGCTGACACAGGCGGCGGCAACGCGGCCTGCGCCTTCGCGCGGTAATGGTTTCTGGCAAAGCACCAGCCGCCGAAACCGGCAACTACCAGCAAAACAGCTGCACAGCCTGCCAGAACCTGCCGGTTCCAGCTCCAGGGGCGGTCCTTCTTCCGACGCAGATTTTTCAGCTCAGCCTCCGCCAGCATCAAATCAAGCTCGCCCCGTATATCCTTATTATCCATAAAGCTTTGCTCCGCCTTATCCAGACTGCTCTTTATGCAGCGGATGCGTTGAAACAATGTACGGCTTGACTGCGTCATGCTTTTACCCCTTTCTGTGCATAATTGTTTTTAATAACTATGTCTTATATAATCGTCTGCTGCCTTGAGTTTTCACAAGTCATTTCAGATGATTACAACAGATTTAGTAAAGCTAACTTGCATTTTCGCTTTTTTTCGTTATTTATCAGCCTAAATACTATTCCTTATTAAATTCATGTATAAAGCGGGAAAGCATGCCGCGGATACGGCGCACACCCTGCTTCTGCAGACGGTAAACATGACCGAGGCTTACATCAATAGCATCGGCAACTGCCTGCGCCGGCCTGTCCTCCAGATACATACCCTGCAGCACCTGCTGCTCCTTCAGCGGCAGGCGGTCCATCGCCTGCGCCACCTTTTCGCAGAGCAGATGCTGTTCCGTCACCTCGCTGGGAGATGCCAGCTCCGACGGCAGAGCATCACTTAAGGTAAAGCCCTTGGACAGCTCACTGTCCAGATACAGCATGCCCTTATCCGTGCTGTGCCGCAGATAATCTACCATGCTTCCTCTGATACGGTATGAGGCAAACAGGCTGAAGGCTACCTGCCGCTTATAATCATAGCTTTCCGCCGCTTCCAGCAGTCCCACCATGCCTTCCTGAATCAGCTCCATTGTATCGGCCTCAGGCAGCCTGAAGCTCGACGCAATTTTGAAAACCAACGGCTGGTAAGCTGTCATCAGGCGCTGATGCGCTGCTTCGTCACCGGCAGCGTCACGCCGCCAAAGCTCCAGCTCTTCTTCCGGCTCAAGCAGCGAAGTCTTGCGCAGCTCATCCAGATATCCTTGCAGCATCTGTTCACCTCCTCTCGTAAATTATTCTTTGCTTAGAACGAAATCTTATATTCCAAGCCATACCAGTCCTTCGGATCCCTCGACATATCGTAGCTGCGTGATTAAGTGATATTCATGTGCTTACTGATATTGTACTGTCCGAAATTGCTTCTGTCAACAGCATCAAAGCTTGTTGTATAACCAAGCATAAAATTATCATTAAGATATTTGCTTACTAAAACATTATACTGGTTTTTCTCATCTGCCGTCAACTCTTTATTCCGGTCGTAAGCGCTTTCAAAGCCGATACCGGAGCGTGTTTTGCCGGTATAGATACGGAACTTGTCAAGTCCCAATGTCTGTTTTACAAACATCTCCACGTCACCCAGCACTGTCATCTGCAGACCGACAGTCATCAGATTTGCCATGTCATCACCGGTAACCTCGTTACTGCCTGCACTTTCGCGCTGCAGCGTCAGCATACGCACAATCATATTTTGTGTCAGCGGCGGATCACTTGTCAGCTGCAAATCCATTTCGCTTACGGGGCCGTTAATCTTCATAAAGATATTATAACGGCTGAAGCGCGCTGTGCTGTCCAGATTTACGTTCGGCAGGAAGCTGCCGGGATCAACCCATACCAGACCTGCCTTATTCAGCTTGAAGTCTGTACGCAGATATTTGACTGTACCCTTATCGGCCTTAATTGTGCCGTCAATCATCGGGAATACTGTGCTGCCTTTGATATCGATGCCACCCTTAAGCCAGATATCATACAGATAGCTGTTGTACAGATGTACCTTCGGGCCCAGTACCAGCTTCATATCGAGGCCTATGTTGCTATCGCCCTCACCCAGCTCAGGCACCGTCGGCATATTAATAAGAACATCATCAAGACGCAGACTGCCGGCAAGCCGCGGGCGGAACGCCATAGGCGGTGCAGCATTGCCCTTACGGTTTTTCATATCCGGATATTGCTCCGGCTGCAAGGTTACATCACTCGTAATCGTACCGGTGAAAATCTTGGAGGCCAGCTGTGCCTTATCTGCCTTGATATGCAGACTGTAGGCTGTATCAGCATCGGTATGCAGTGCATAGCTGCCTTCGGCACTGAGCGTGCCCTTGCCTAATTTAGCAGAAAGATTCTTCAGCTGTACAGTATTGCCGTTAAACAACACATCCAGATTAATATCATCAAAGACTGTGTTGATATACTTAGCCTTAACACTGCCGCCGGCTATTTTAACAGAACCGAAAAGCAGCGGCTCCTCCAGCGTACCGGCCAGACGGATTTTGCCCTGCGTATCGCCTACGCCCCATTCAACCATTTTGGTAAGCGCCGGCAGGATTCCCAAACGTGCCTTATCCAGATCCATAACAATATTCATCTGCGCATCAGGGTTATGACGCTGATTCTTATCACGGAACAAATCCAGCGGAATATCACCTGCCGCACTGACTCCGTAAGCATCCTTCGTGGCAATCAGCTGCTGCAGCTTAATGTTGTCGTCGGCCAGCGCCAGCATTGCGGTAAGCTCGTCCACACTTACGCCGGCAACAGAGCCGTTGGCAATTTCCAACGAAGCCGTTCCCTGAGGATTGTCAAAGCTGCCATGCACCTGCACCAGCATATCCGTTTCGCCTTTAATTTCCGGCGGGTCATTCATGACTGCGGTAACGATTGCCGGATTAGCCTTAACTGCGGCCACCTCTACATCCAGCAGCTTTTTCTTAAAGTCAACAGAACCGCCGACGGCAATAATTCCCTTATCGCTTACGCAGTCCTGCTCCTGCAGTCTGACATTGTCAAAATGCAGTACGCCGCCCTTATCAATGCGTCCGTCAAAACGCATGTGGGCATAATTAAGGTCGTGAATTTTTACATTATCGGCCGAAGCCGTAATCTTTACGCCTTCGCCATGGCCGTTGTAGCTGAACAGCAGCTGTCCCTGCATCAGGCCGTTAATATCGTAATCCTGACGCGCCATACGCAGCAGGCCGCCGATATCGCCCCAAATATTTTCCACCTTGCCGTCAATATAATGCTGTACAAGGTTAAGATTAAGGTCTGCACTGTATAAGCCGTAATTGACAGGATCGTCACGATAAGGCTGCTTAAAGGAAGCATTCAGCTTATTCTTGTCACGTCCGTTGCTGGCAAGCGTTCCCTCCAGCTCTGTTAAAGCTTCGCCATTAACAGTTATCCTGTCACTGCTGACTTCGCCGTCAAAGAAGGGAGCTGTGAGCGTACCGCTCAGATGTCCCTTAGCATTAAGCTTGCCGCCCAAATCGACTGTATCATCACTTATCGGCAAATGCTCCAGATCAACATTCTTGGCATCCATAACAAAGTTCAGTCTGCGGTCGGCCGTCATGGTGCCATCCAAGGTCAGGCTGCCGTAAAAGGCATTGACTACAAAATCCTGCAATCTCAGCAGGCCGTCCTCATAAGCGTAATTACCGCTGATATTATTAAACAGCTGCTTGGCGGCACTGCCGTCGGCAGCATGCACCTCGCCATGAATATAAGGATGGCTGAGGCTGCCCTTTATCTGCATAGTATTATCAAGATTACCGGTAACTATATCAGGCTTGCCCACAAGCACCATCAGCGGCTCAATGCGCACATTCTTCGTTGTCAGCGTAAGGTCCGCCACAGGCTCTGCACCCTGCAGGTTAACGGTACCGTTAAGAATATGCTGTCCCTGATCCATATGTGCGGTAAAATCCTTAAAGCCCAGGATATTATCCTTCATGCTGATAATGCCATGCGCTTCGTTAAGCTTCTGCGACATAAATTCTGCCTGCGTCAGCTGTACCATACCGGAAAACTCGGGAGCATCCAGCGTACCGCCTACATCAAAGCCGGTAGAGCACAGTCCGCGTCCATCCTGACCGGCCGCAGCCAGTACGGAATCAATCGGGAAATCTGCCATACGTCCGTGAACGGACAAAGCGCCATCCCTGCCGACATTACCCTTGGCAGCCAGAGTACCGCCGCCGTCGGCAAAAAAGCTGAGGTCATCAATAACTAAGCCCTTGCTGTCATAGCTGCCGTCAAAGGCCAAGCGGTTAAGCTTCAGGCTACGCCAGCTGATATCCATTGTATCGGCAGCGGCATGCAGCGTAAGCTTATCCTGCACCAGCTTGGCCAGAACAGCCAGTTGACCGTTAATATGAACCTGCTCCTGCTGTTTGCCGGGCAAATTCTGCGTAACCTGCTGCAGCTGTGCATCTGCTGTCAGCACCTGCTCCTTAAGGTCATACGTACCGTTAGCGGTAATCGTACCGCCGCCGTATTGCGCGCTCACATCATGCAGCTGCACCACGTCCTTAGACACATCAAACGGCACACGCAGCTTTTCCGCCTTATAGCCTTTATAGGCCAAGGCATCACTGCTCAGCACGCCAAAGCCTGAAGGAGAATCGGTGTTGCGCAAATCCGCTTCACCCTCCAGGTGCAGCTTCCGCCCGTCAACCAGAGCGTCAAGACTGCTGACGCTCACCAGATTTTCATCCGCGCGTACCAAGCCGTCAAGCTGCAGACTGTGCTGCTCGCCTGCCAGGCTCAGCTTACCGCTGAGTGCTGCCAGCTTCACTTCACCGCTAAAGCGCTGCTTGCCGTTCTTATTCACATAAATCAGAGCAAGCTTGCCTAAGCCGCCCTGCAGCTCATCAACATTACCGTATTGCTTAGCCAAAGCAGCATAGGGTGCCAGCGCCAGCTTGTCGCCGGTCAGCTTCATGCGGCCCTCGCCCTTGGTAGTCATCGTGCCGGCCAGCTTCAGCTTATCTGCACTGCTTGTCACATACAAATCAACGGCAAAATCAGGATTGGCACCGCCGTTGATATTGCCTTCCACGCCAAACTGCCACTTGCCCTGCGGCATAGTTACCACCAGCTCGCCCTTGTCTACCGCCAGCGTACCGTAAAAAGGCGTTTCCTCAGAATCCGACGGCTTCAGCAGATTCTGCATATTCCATTTATTTTTGTCATTCATTGTGAGATATATTTTCGGGCGCATCACATCAATCCTGCTCAGCGCACGCTCAGGCTTCTGCATTGCCAGCCAGGGTCGCAGCGTAAGCACAGTACGCGGCAGCTCCGCTACCTTCTCGCCCTTGGCATCCTTTACCACAACATCCGTCAGCTCGGCCGTCAGGCCGCCTTCCCATTTCAGACCGCCGATAGAAACACTGCCGTTGATGTATTCTGTTGCCAGCTGCTGCATTTGCGGTATCGCCTGCTTAATATACTTAGGCATTACCGTATGGACTAAAAAGATATAGCCTGCCGCAAGCAGAATGATTAACGCTCCAATAAATTGTAGATATTTTTTCATGACACTTCACCATTCAATAGTTTAACAAAATTCTATGACAAAAATATGACAAGACTGTTTTTTATATACTTCGACTTTTATTTATTCGACATCAGCAGAAAACATCCTCTTATTGAGAAGAAATTTCTTTTATCCGCTGAAATCTCGGCAAAAAATATATAAAAAAGCCGGTGAAGCTTATGCCTCACCAGCTTACTTGTATCATCAAATATTAAATTAAGCCTTAATTATTTGGCAGCTTCTTCAGTTGCTTTTGCTGCTTCGGCAGTTTTGGCAGCCTGTACCTTTACGGCAGTAGCAGGATTGCTCATCGGTACGCCGATAGAGGTTTCCAGTGCTGTCTTGGAGGTATTGTAATCATACAGAGCCTTAGTATAGTTGGTCTTAGCCTGAGTCAGAGCAACCTGAGCATCAAGTACGTCAGTATTGGTGCCAACGCCGGACATATAACGCAGCTGAGCGATACGGTAATCCTCATCAGCCTGCTCTACAGCCAGCTTAGTGGTGCTGATGCGTTTTTCTGCTTCGCGCAATCCCAGATAATTGCTGCGGACATCCAGATTTACAGAGTCCACGGTATTACGGTAGGTTTCCTCAGCCTTTTTCAAATCAGCCTCGGCGCCGTGAATCTTGGACAGAGTTACACCGGTATCGAAAAGATTCATTTTTACATTAATACCAGCATACCATTTAGTTCTATTGTCGCCTAACCAATGATCTGATCCTAAAGCTTGAGTAGCACTTGCACTAACCTGCGGCATATGACCGCTGCGGGCAACCATCAAAGCGCCCTTAGCAGCATCTACGCCATATTTAGCCTGCATCAGCTCTGGGCGGTGCTCGGCAGCATAAGCCAGGCAGTCATCCATGTTTTTATCATAAGCATTATAAACAAGCAGGTTATCAAGCTTCAAGTTCGTATCCATCGGCAGGCCGACGATTTTGTTCATATTCGCTTCGGCGACCTGATAGGCATTTTCTGCCTGAATCAGGGTCTGCTTAGCGTTGGCCAGCTCCACCTGAGAGCGCAGCACGTCAACCTTGGCTACCACGCCAACATCATACTGTGCCTGAACATTTTTCAGATGGTCCTCCAGACGGGTAACGGATTCCGCGCTGAGCTTTTGGATATTATCTGCCTGCAGCATATTAAAATAACCGTCGGTAACGGTAGAACGCATTTCGTTATAGGTGCGTTGTACGCCAACCTCATTGTATTGATAGTTAGCCTTAGCCTGTTTAATGGTACCGCTCAATTTACCACCGGTAAAAATTGGCAGCGCTGCAGTCAGTGTGTTAGAATGCGTATTTGTAATGTTCTTAGGCGCATCATTATTACCGCTACGATTACTATCATGGTTAGCAGTGATGCTGATACCGCGGCTCTGGCGGGCAGCGTTGTAGCTGGCACGGGCGCTGTCAAGCTCGTATTGGGCAATGCTTACGGTCGGGTTGGTCTGGAAAGCACGCAGCATAGCGTCATCCAAGTTTAAAGCAACGGTTTCGCCGGCAAAAGCACTTTGGCCCAGTGCCATGGTCAGCGCTGCAGATAAAAGCAAGAAACGTTTTGTTAATTTATTTCTATTCATCCGAAAAACCTCCATTTTCTAAAGCTGACTAATCAGTCAGCAGTAAAATTATATATTTATTTAGGGCTGTTTGTCAAATATTTTTTAGAAATAAGTACGCACACCCATATAAGTATTAGCTTTATTACCGCGCACATCCATGGTTTCGCCGTAAAGCGACAGGTTATCATGCAAACGGAATTCGCCGCCCAGACGTACCTTGAGATCATCAAAATCGTATAACTGGGAATACAATTTAAAATCCCTGCCCAGATCATAGCTGGCGCCGACCCCGAAGTCACCCTGCATCGCACCCATACTGAAGGCTGCGTTGCCATACTGACGTCCTACGAGAAAATCAAATTTATTGGCATTGCCGATGTCATAACCGCCCATATAAAGGAAGGTATCGTCTGCCGGGTGCAGCGTTACACCTAAGCTGCCGCGCCAGTCGCCGCCCTTGGCGGCAAAGCCGGCGTCAGTCGAAACCTTTGCCTCGGTGAGGGTTCCCAAAATCTTGTTGGCGCGCGCGCTCGTTTCCTTGACGTTAACCAGCGTTTCCTTCAGCGATTTCTGTGTTACAGGATCCTTGGCTACCGTTTCCAGCACCTCGACAATATTTTCCATACGCTGGCTGGTGTCTGCCATATTTTGGGCAATCGCAGCCACATTCTGGCCCGTCTTGCCGTTATTGTCCACACCGGCCATAATGCTTTCGATATGTGCTGCCGTGCCGTTCATGCGATGGCTCAGCTCATTAATCTGATGAATCATTGAAGTAATATCCTGCTGGTTGGCTACTGCCACATCAGCCATTACCTTCGTGAAGGTATTCATGTTCTCGGCGATATCATTCATATTTTTAAAGCCGGATTTCATGGACTGCTGTACTTCCTTGTCGCCAAAAACATTTTCAAAGGCGTTGGCGATATTTTCCATACGCTTCACTAAATCGCCTGAGGAAGCAAAGAATTCATCCATGCCTCCACCGGCAACACCGTTAATCGTGCTGCCTTCGGCTACATAGCCCTGCCCCTGCTTGGCCGGAGGAATAACATTGACATATTTTTCACCCATGATACCGTCCGCGGAAATCGTAAAGGTCGCTCCCTGCGGTATTTTGATATCATCGTTGATTTCCGTGATAACCTCTATCTTATCAGGTGCCACATTAATCTTTTTGACCGTACCTACCTGCACGCCCGCATAGCGCACAACATGCCCAGGCATCAGTCCGCTTACCTGAGGATAGTTAATGCGCAGCTCATAGCCTTTTTTGCCAAAGCTGAAAGCACCCATAAAGGTAATAATGCCGGCCAGCACCACCGCGCCGCCTAATGCAAAGGCACCTACCTTAACCTCACTGCTGCTCATCTTTCTCCTCCTCTTTCAATTCCATACCGTTAATAAACGCCTTAACGACAGGATTATTACTGTTTTTTATCTCCGCAACCGTGCCAACCTGCACGATGCGTCCATCATATAGCATAGCGATACGGTCTGCGGCATAATAGGCCGATTCCATATCGTGTGTTACCAAAACCGATGTTACGCCCAGCGTCTGCTGCGTTTTGCGTATCAGCCTGCTGATGGTCATCGTCATTACCGGGTCCAGACCTGAGGTCGGCTCGTCATAAAAAACCATCTGCGGCTGCATAGCCAGCGCCCGCGCCAGACCGACGCGCTTTTTCATACCGCCGGAAAGCTCTGCCGGCAGCATGTGCTGCGTATTCGGCATGCCTACCATCTCCAGCAGCTCGCCGACGCGCTCCTGTATTTCCTCCTCCGGCAGCTTAAAGTGCCGCCGCAGGCCAAAGGCTACATTCTCGCCTACGCTCAAAAAATCGAACAAAGCGGAATACTGAAAAACTACGCCCATATGCTGGCGCAGGCCATCCCATTCATCCTCGGTGAAGGCGCTTACCTCCTGCCCGTCGATAACAATGCTGCCGGAAGTAGGTGCCAGCAGTCCTGTCAGCAGCTTGATTATGGTACTCTTGCCGGTGCCCGAGGGACCGATAACCGCCAGCGTTTCACCCTGACGTACATCCAAATCAAGATTATCAAGAATCACCTTGCTGCCGAAGGCCATTTTAAGTTGTCGGAGCTGAATCATAGCTTCGTTTGACATTCTGCCGACTCCTTACACATACAAAACGATAGAAAGAAAATAGTTGGTGATAAACACCAGAATAATCGAAAGCACTACCGAGGCAGTGGTCGCCAGACCAACGCCCTCAGCGCCGTTCGGAGCGTTCAGGCCCTTATAGCAGCCCACGATAGCAATTATCGCACCAAAGACACAGCTTTTCACCATGCCGCCGAACACGTCATAGAATTCCGCCAGTGTCCTGATAGAATTTTCATAAGTAAAGCTGCCGATGCCAGCGTAATAATGCGCCACCACCCAGCCGCCGATATTACCGATAAAGTTAGCAAAAACCACCAGCACGGGCATCATCAGCACCAGCGCGATAAAGCGTGGTACCACCAGATAGCTCACAGGATTGGCAGCCATAACGCGCAGCGCGTCAATCTGCTCGGTAACCTTCATCGTGCCAAGCTCCGCCGCAATCGCCGCACCTATACGGCCGGCAACAACAACGCCTGTCAGCACCGGCACCAGCTCACGCGCCATAGCGATAGCTACAATGCCGCCTACGGAAGAGGACGCACCCAGACGCACGAACTCCTTGGCCGTCTGTACGGAAAATACCATACCGGTACAGAGAATCGTCATCATTACAATCGGCAGCGAATCCGCTCCCAAAAGTGCCATCTGACGCACAACCTCCTTAGCGTTGGCATCCTTCAGACGTCGCAGCGTTGCCAACAGCAGCAGCGTCAGCTTGCCGCTGGCAGCACAGAAGGCCAATATTCTATTGCCCATTGCTTCACAGATAGATTTCAGCATTTTTATATCCTTATCTTCAGCTTTTTCTACATAATTATTATACCGCCAAAATATGGCGAATGTATGACACAAAACAGCCATACCGATACAGTAATATGAAAAATTTTGTTAAGTGAACGGAAATATCACTCAGAAAAATTACTTGTCAACGGTAAGCACGATTTCGCTCTCGCCGTCAATAATAAAGTCAAAGGGATACTTCTGCTTGAACGGAGAACCCTGCAGCATACCCGCAAGGCCTGCATCGTTAGCAGCAGCCTCCGGATTCGGCGGCTGCATTTGTCCCATCGCCACATCAATAATCAGCTCATTATTCTTGTCCGCCGTATTCACGCTCTTGATATAATCGCTGAGCTTGTGGCGTGTTTCCTTTTTCTTGGCAGCGGGAACACCCTCGGACTGCTGCTTGCGCAGCAATTCGATAGCCCAGGCCATGCTGCTGCCGCCGCGCACGTTCAGTGCCAGCTTGCCGCCCGGATGATCCTTAGGCACCTTGAAATAAACCGTCTTGGTAAATTCTTCGCCACGGTAAGGCTTCATTGTAACATCAATGGCTACCTTATCACCGGGCTTAACCTTGGCGTTCTTGGTGCGCACGTTAAGAATTTCCGCCACCTGCACAGCATTGCTGACCTCTGCCTCTACATTAATGCCGTAAATCTGCACAGGCTCGAATTTGTTCTGCATCAGAATCGTTACAGCCTCCGTCAGCTCCGCATCCAGATTTTTCAGCAGCGCGTCATTGGAATAATACATATTTTCGCGGTCAATCGTCAGCATTTCCTTCTTGCTGTCCACGCCGGTAATGGTAAAATGCAGCTTGGCCGTACCGCCGCCGTTGCGGTCCACAGTCTTGCTCACAGTATTTACTACGGCTGCATCCACCATCGAAGGCACCAGCTGCTCGTCGTCAATCAGACGCATACGCATGCTGTTGGCCTGTCCGCGGCTGCTATCGTTGACCGTAACAAACATCGGAATAGAAGCAGGCTGTTTGCCGACCACGCCGCCGATACCGCTGGAGCGGTCCTGCGTAATGCTGCCGATTGCCTCGCCCAGATTGCCTACCTTATAGCTGCTTTGCAGGTTAGGAACTACGCCCAGCACCCACACCTTATTCATAAAGAAATTGCTGCTGCCGCGCTGCATAAAGGGATGGCCGAAGGCCAGAATCTTACCGCTGTCATCGGTCCAGGTAACGGTACCGAGAGCGCCAAGAGTCATATCACCCTGCATCAGAGCAACACCGACACTGCTGCCGGGCTCCAGCGGCTTATCGCTGGAAGCGCCTGTGCCGCCGCTGTTGACAACAGTCAGGCCGAAGGGCTGCAGCTTCTCCTGCAGATATTCCATGCCGTATTCCGTAAAACCGCCTGCCATCAGCGCCGTTCCCTTAGGAATCCAGTCTGCCGGCAGCTCTCTCGGTTCGTCCAGCAGCGGCAGCATTTTGCCGATAGGTGTCAGAAAGCAGTAATGCGGGTCGTTGAAGGTCTTGCCGAAGGCCACAGCACCGACAAGTCTGCCGTCTACATAAACAGGACTGCCGCTCATGCCCTGAGCAACACCGCCTGTCTTTTCAATCAGATCGCCGTAAAGGCGCACAAAAATACTATATCCCATAGCTTCACTGCCGTTGACACCTAAAATTTCTACATTGAAGGTTTCAATAGTATCACCGCTGATAACGGTTTTGCCTATGCCCTGCATACCTGCACGCAGGTCACGCACCGGCATCAGAGGAACATTGGCGGCAGCTGCCGTCAGCAGCTGGCAGCAAAACAATAATGCTAATAAAAATACTCTCATACTCGCTCCTAAAAATAAAATATTTACCGGTTCGCTTCCGGTATTTTGCTCTATAATACTACAAAAACCGGCGGCTAAGAAGCTCGCCGGTTTTCTTTACCGTTATTCACTAACCTTAGCTACAACCTGCTGTGCCTCAATCTTATCACCCGGTTTAACCAGTACCTGGCTAACCTTACCTGCAGTTGTAGCACGCGCAGCAGCAATACTGCCGCCAGCTATAGATTTTACCTTTACCAGAATGTCACCCTGTTTAACCTGAGTGCCCTCCTGTGCCAGTCCATCGGCAACTACAATACCGCTGACAGCGGCGCGCTGGTCAGTCACAGCAGCACAGCCAACGGCAGCAAGTGTAAAGATGCCTAAAGCGGCAATAGTCAAAATCACTATTAATTTTTTACCCATGTGACTCACCTCATTTCAGATATATTTCTCTAACATAAATTATACAGCCTCAGCAATATTTTGACAAGTGAACAGACTGTAAACAGCTCTTAAATAAAACATTATGAAAATCATCTGCAGTTAAAAAATTACCGACGCATAATTTTTTTCGCTTTTTTTGCCTATCATACCCGAAATCACCCTTTGGGGTAGGGTGCAAAAGCGTTTTTTTGGCTATAATATAAGCATCAAAGAATATAAATTCCACATCTGGAAAGGAGATGTTGTTATGAAAATCAAAAATTTTGCTATCGGAGCACTGGCAGCAGCCATACTCTTCACCGGCACATCTGTTATGGAGGCAGCAATCTATAATACATCCGCAAGCAGGCTCCCTACTGATATTGACTCCCGCTGCGGCAGAACAGAAGCCTTTCTGCTGAAAAATACCCGCTTTGATGTGAAGCATACCATGACCGAAAAATATGCTGAGGAATATGTCGCTCCCTGCTTCAGCCGCAAAGGCATCTACCTCAGCGATTTGGAGGCCAAAGCTATTGCCTTTGCCGCCTTGCAGATGTATGATGTGCAGCAAAACAGTAACGGCGCCACAGTGAGCTTCAGCGCCAAGGGCGAAGCCGATTCCGGTGACGGTGATTACTGGCTGACTACTATTTATGACAACAAAAAATATATCAATGCCTTTATCAGTACCTACGATGAGCTCCGCACCGAAAATGCACACTCTATCCCTGCCAGCAAAAGCTATGCTCAATACGGGGACAGCATGTCTGCCGAAAGTTTGCAATACTCCAATCAAAGAATATCCAACCTCTACAGCAAATTTGAAAACATGGACAACTATTGGGCTCCCGGCGTAAAACTGGTTTTAACCGGCGACTATGTAAACTTCCGCACCGCCCCCTCCACAAGCAGCAATGTAATTGATTCGCTGATGTCCGGCGAAGAAATAGCACCGTTAGAAGGCGCATTCGAAGCCGAAGGCCGCCAATGGTGGAAGGCTATTAACGCTCAAGGTGAGGTTGGCTATGTAAGCGCAGATTTTGTACGCGTAGCCTGCTAAATAAGCATTAAGGAAGTATCAGCAATGCTCAAAAAACTTTTAGGCTTAATATTTAGCGTCTGCCTGCTGCTAAGCTGCGGCTTAGCAGCTGCGGCGCCTGCGTCCGCGCTGTTCGGCAACGCCAGATATCTCATCTGCATCCACAAGCAAAGCTACCGCCTTGACGTCTATCAGCAGGGCGTAGAGCAAGCAGTCTGCAGCTATCCTATCGCTGTTGCCAAAAACCCCGGCGACAAGCAGTACACCGGTGACAACCGTACCCCCATCTCCTGGGGCAGTGCAGCAGCAATTCCCTCCTACTACACAGGTGCGGCAGTAGGCGTACCTTCGGCGCAGGTTCCCTTCCGCATCGAAGAGATTTGCCCGGCGCATTACTGGACGCACGATTTCGGTGACGGCAAGGGCGTAATTGAAGGCGCCTACGGCCCCTGGTTCCTTTCTCTGGACACCGGCTGGATAGGCATCGGCATTCATGGTACGCATGACCCCGCTTCTATCGGCACCATGGCCTCCGAGGGCTGCATCCGCCTGCGCAATGCGGATATCCAAAGCCTTAAGGAGCTCGTCTGCAGCGATAACGGCGGCATCGGCACAGGCGTTATCATCACCGAAGATTAAACTGAATCACAACAAACAAAACAAGGAGCGGTCACAGCTAACGCGTGACCGCCCCTTGTTTTTTATTTTGCCTATATAACCAGCTTATTTGATGAACAATCCCAGACCGATGCTCACCAAACGCTCGCGCCCGTCCGAAGGGTTGTTGACGATTTTGCCGTTGATGACCATTTCGCTGCTGCCGCCGCCATCATAATTGACAGCGCTCACCGCACCCAGCTTCACAAAATACTGCGCCAGCTCCGCGAGCGTCATGCCTGCGGAAGCACTGCTTCTGCCGTCAATAACAAGCATTAAAAGCGTGCCGTCCGGTTTCAGGCCTACCGCAGTGCGCGGTGCTCTTCCACGCGCAATATCGGGAGCCATCTGCTCCTCCGCAGTACGCACATTCACCCTGCCGTTTTCTACCAGCAGCGGACCGCCGCTGACAACAGTCGTTGCCGCATCCGCAATGCTGCTGCCAAGGCTCTGCTTGAGTATTACATGGTCGCCCAGACGCAGGCCTGCCAGAGCAGCCGCATTTGTGCCATGACCGGAAAGCACTACGCAACCCGGCTCCAAAGACATATTGCCTGCTGTGGAAACAGCAACAACGCGACCGTTTTTGATTTTCACCTCACGCCCGTACTGATTCGTTTTGGTCGACGTAGCGTAATAGGAATTAAACAGCACCAAATCATTGGCAATGCGCGCACGGTTCATGCCCTTCAGCTGCAGCGCTCTGCCGTCAGGCAGTGTTACGCTGCCGGTGTAGGCAATGTCGCGCACAATCTTCTGCTCGTTGCCCTGCACTACATAACCGCTGCGCGGCGTAGCATCCATAGCGACAAAATTGCCCTTATCCTTAACGTTGCCAATAACCCAGCCGTCGGTATCAAAATACGACGCATTGATGGCAGCCACAAGGCCTCTTTGTGCTGCCTGCGCAGCCAGGCTGCCGCGTCCGTTATACATGCCTGCGGCAGAAAATGGCCTCAGCTCCAGGCGCGCCGAAGGCGCAACGCTCACCAGATAGCTTACGATTGGTCTGCCGTTCAGCTCCTCCTGCGCATAGGTATAGGTAACGCCGCCTGCCAGCTGCGTCGTTGTTTTGCTGATAGGAATGCGGTAAATATCCAGCACCAGACGGTCAGGATTCTTCAGCGGATAAAGCTTATACTGGCAATCCTTCGTTAAATCTATAACCACCTGAGCCTTTTTCTTCTTTTTGGCAGGAACAGTGATATTTTTAATCACCGCATCCTGCTTAAAGACAGGCTTCTGCGTCAGCGCCGTACCCTCCGGCAGATTAACTACAATCTGCAAGCCATTTTTTTCAGCTGTATATTTAATTGGCTCCGTACTGTCGAACACCAGACGCACACGCGCAGGACTAACGCTGCTGCGTACCGCCGTAACAGGAGCGGCGCTCGCCGCAAGCGGAGCGGCACACAGCGCAGCCAACATAAGAACAGAACATATCAGTTTTTTGAAATTCATATCCAGGACCTCTTAAAAGAAAAACTAATAGAAGATTGAAGAATGCATTAGAGCATTGTGAGCCCCCTTCCGCCTCGCTTCGCTCGGCACCTTCCCCAAGGGGCAGGCAAGAAAGATAAGCAAAAGCTCACACGAGCAATTTATATATCGCAGTGAAAACATAAAAATTTTAGGGAATGAGTGTCTGGAACCATAGAAGTGTCGCAACTGTTTGAGCGATAAAGCTTACTACTATAGCAAAATCTCTTCGCTTAGCGCGAGTTTTGCGGCACTTCGTCCTGGTTCCACACGAAATTACCGTCCGCTAATCGCTTCTTAATATTTAGCATGAAATATACAACTCTCCAAAGCGATTCGCGGGAAAATTTTTCGTTGCAACGCAATATATAAATTGCGACGCTCGCAGTCCCCTCTCCGTCATCGCTAAGCGATGCCACCCGCCCCAAGGAGAGACAGGAAGGACAGCAGAACGTCAAAGATTCTTCTTCACATCTACACAAAAGGAGCTGCCAACGGCAGCTCCTCCCCAAAATCAATAATCAACAATCAATACCCTAGCATCAATCAACCAGATTAGACGCAGTATAAACAGTACCAGGATGCAGCTTATCCAGATTCTCCAGCGCCTTGCCGGTGCCAAGAGCAACACACTCCAACGGATCATCGGCAATATGCGTAGTAATACCGGTTTCACGCTGCATAATCTCAGCCAGACCGTCAAGCAGCGCACCGCCGCCGGTCAGATAAATACCGTTATCAACAATATCCGCAGCCAGCTCCGGCGGGCATTTTTCCAGAACACCACGCACAGTAGCAATCAAGGAAGCAACAGCATCCTCCAGCGCCACACGGCAATCCTCAGAACTTACGCTGAAGGTAGTCGGCAGACCGGTAACCATATCACGGCCACGCACAGTAATAGACTCATGACGACCATCAGTAATAACAGTAGCAACATTCATCTTGATTTCCTCAGCAGTACGTTCACCGATAAGCACATTATGTACCTTCTTCACATGGCGCACAATAGCCTCATCAAAATGGTCGCCGCCGATACGGATAGAAGAATCCACAACAATACCGCCAAGGCTCAGCACAGCGATATCGGTAGTACCGCCGCCAATATCAACAACCATGTTGCCGCGCGGTACAGAAATATCAATACCGGCGCCAAGAGCAGCAGCCAGCGGCTCCTCAATCAGATAGGTCTTGGAAGCACCTCCTTGGGTAGTAGCCTCCATAACAGCACGCTTTTCTACAGAAGTAATGCCGATAGGCACACAAGTCATAACACGCGGCTTGAAAAACAGGCTCTTGCCCGCAACCTTCTCAATAACGTAAGCCAGCAGCTTCTGCGTTACCGTATAATTCGCAATAACGCCTTCCTTCAGCGGACGGATAGCAACGATACTTCCGGGAGCACGTCCCAGCATTTCTCTGGCATCATCGCCCACAGCCAGCACCTTGTTGCGCACCTTGTCAATAGCCACAACAGAAGGCTCCTTCAGGACAACGCCCTTGCCCTTGACATAAACAAGAATGTTAGCGGTACCCAAATCAATACCGATATCCATACTCTTAAACATTAGTCATATCTCCTTAATCTACATCTACGCGTTCAATATCTGCACCAAGATTTTTCAGCTTAGCAACAATGTTCTCGTAGCCACGGTCAATATGGTGCAAATCGCCGATACGTGTCGTACCTTCGGCCACAAGGCCTGCCAGAATCATAGCTGCACCGGCACGCAAATCGGTTGCGCGCACATCACAGCCTGTCAGCTTGCAGGGACCGTCGATAACGGCACTGCGGCCTTCGGTAGAAATCTGCGCACCCATGCGGTTCAGCTCAACCACATGCATGAAACGATTTTCAAAAACAGTTTCCGTAACCTTGCTGCGGCCCTCGGCAATAACCATCATCGCCATCATCTGAGCCTGCATATCAGTCGGGAAGCCCGGATAAGGCAGAGTTTTGATAGATACGGCCTTCAGCGGATTCTTGCCGATAACGCGCACCTTATCAATATCCTCTTCTACCACGGCACCTGCCTCGCGCAGCTTGGCAATCAGCGGCTTCTGGTGCTCCGGCAGAACATTTTCCACAACAACATCACCGCCGGTCATAGCAGCGGCAATCATATAAGTGCCTGCCTCAATACGGTCCGGAATAATGGTATAGTCTGCACCGTGCAGCTTGTCTACACCCTCAATACGGATAGTATCGGTACCGGCACCGCGGATTTTGGCACCCATCTTATTCAGATAGTTGGCCAGATCGACAATCTCCGGTTCTTCGGCAGCATTTTCCAAAATAGTAGTACCCTCAGCAAGAGAAGCTGCCATCATAATATTTTCGGTAGCACCTACGCTCGGGAAATCAAAATAAATGCTGGTACCCTTCAGTCCCTCGGGAGCACTTGCTTCAATATAGCCATGTCCCTGTTCGATTTTTACACCCAGAGCCTCAAAGCCCTTGAGATGAATATCAATCGGACGAGCACCGATAGCGCAGCCGCCGGGCATAGAAATACGCGCTTTACCGATACGCGCCAGCAGAGGTCCCATTACCAGAAAGGACGCACGCATGGTACGCACCAGCTCATACGGTGCTTCATACGAGGTTATCTCAGTGCTGTCGATATCCAGCACATTCTTTTCCGGACTGCATTTTACAGCCAGTCCCAGACATTTTAAAACTTCACTTATAGTATGCACATCTTCCAGCATCGGAACTTCATCAAGATGACTTGGGGTAGTTCCCAGGATAGAAGCTGCAATAATCGGCAGTACAGCGTTTTTCGCACCGCTGGTTTTAACTGCACCAACGAGGCGGTTTCCGCCCTTCACAATTAGTTTTTCCAAAATAACCCTCCTGCATATGCGAAGTCGGAAAAATTTTTCCGTAACAAATATTTTATCATCAAACACAGGCTCTTTTCAAGACTTAATAAAAAGCCGGAAAATTTTGCCACAGGCATATTTCGCCCGACCTTATAAGAAAAAGCCGGCACTGCTTCCGGCTCAGAAATTCACCCGCTGGCGGTCTGCTAAAATATTATAATAGGTTTCCTTCTCCATTAATTCCCTGCGGATAGCCTTTTTAGCATCCTCATCAGCACATTCCGCCAGACGCTTGCGCAAAAAAGCTATATCCTGCTTCAGCATCAGCATTTTGTTTCCTGCCAGACTTTCTACGATATCAGCCATCTTACAGTCACCGTCCTTACTTATATATCTTGTGCTTCTTCTCAAGAAGCTTAGCGGCCTTGCCTAGTTCTACATATTATAGTCTACTATAAGCAAGTTTAATATGCAAGGAAAAATCTGTGACAAAACGCAAAAACCGCCCGACAGGAGCATCCCGCCGGACGGCTTAACTTTACAGCCTGATAATTTCGGCTTTACCGACAAACATTTCCGCCAACGCAGCAAGCTGCGCGTCCTGCGCCACATCACCCACAAGCACCGTATCCGGTGCCAGCAGACTGATGCTGATGTCGCTGAACATCTGCCGCAGCTCGTTAATCATCCTGGCGTCACCGTCGTTAATTCTGCCCGGAGTACGCTCTGCCAGATGCCAGTAAAGCTGCTTTAAAATATAGCTTTCGTTTTTATTGTACTCTTTGATGTTATCAATGATATTATAAGGATACACTTCTGCGTCACGCCACGTAGCCTTATACGCATCGAGCACTTTATTTTCATACTCCTGCTTATAAGCTGCCCAGCCCTCGCGGTCGTCAAATTTCAGCATATCCTCCAGCTTATCACGGCAGCTGATAACCTTACGGCAGCGTACAAGCATAGCGTAAATCAGCGCCCGCTCTGCTTCCGTCGCCTGCACAGGCTCCGGCGTAATCGTAAAAACCTGTAAGCCTTCATTCAATTTATGGCGACGCTCTGCCTCCAGGCGTGCCATTTTCAGATGCTGCATTGAAAGCAGGCTGTCCTCACAGCTCACAGGCAGCCCCTGTGCCTGCAAGCCGGCAATTTCGTTCTCATTACATAAAACTAAAATACGCTGCTTTTTCTCTGCCTGCGAAAGCTCGTTAAGGGTATTCATTTGTCGCTCTCCAGAAAAGCAGCGAATGCTTTATAGGTGTAATAAACATCCAGCTTAGAGCTCAGCTCGAACGGAGAATGCATGCACAGAATAGGTACACCAAGGTCAACTACGTCCATATCCATAGCAGCAACATACAATGCAACGGTACCGCCGCCGCCTTCGTCTACAGCGCCCAGCTCGCCGATTTGCCAGAAAACATCAGCCTCATCCATAATGCTGATAACCTTAGCCATAGTTTCGGCACTGGCATCGTTGGAGCCGGATTTGCCGCGCGCACCGGTATATTTTGTCAGTACAGGGCCTTTGTTGACGAAGCAGCTGTTGCGTTCTTCATATACGGAAGCAAAGCTCGGATCGTAGGCACCGTTGACATCGGAGGAAAGTGCAGTAGTATTGCGCAGCAGCTTGCGGATATTGGCACCCTGAGTTGCTGCCAAATCCTCCAGATAGTGCAGCACGAAATCGGAATTCAGGCCGGTGTTGCCGTAGGAACCGATTTCCTCTTTATCTGCCAAAACCGTAACAGTGGTGTAGTACGGCGCTTTGGTATCGATTTCCGCAGTCAGTGCGGTATAAGCGCAAACCTTGTCATCCTGGCCGTAGGCACCGATCAGGCTGCGGTCCAGACCTACATCCTGCGCCTTGGTTGCGGGAACAAATTCAATTTCCGCACGCATAAAATCATGCTCGGTAATACCGTACATTTTGTTGAGCAGAGCCAGCGCATTCAGCTTTACGGCATCCTTTACGCCTTCTTCTTCGCTTTCGTCAACAAAAGGCAGGCTGCCGATAACAATATTCAGCTCCTCGCCCTTAATGCCTTCGCCCAGCTTGCGCTCGTTCTGCTTAGCGCCAAGATGGGGCAGCAAATCGGTTACACAGAATACGGGGTCGCCGGCATTTTCGCCCACGCATACCTTCACCAGCTCACCGTTCTTTTTGATGATAACGCCGTGCATAGCCAAAGGAACTGTTACCCACTGATATTTGCGGATACCGCCGTAATAATGCGTTTTAAAATAAGCCATCTCATGGTTTTCGTATACCGGGTTCGGTTTCAAATCCAGACGCGGAGAATCGATATGCGCAGCGTTCAAGCGCACGCCTGCCTCCAGCGGTGCAGTACCGAAGGTGGACATAGCCAGAGATTTGCCGCGGTTTACGAAATAAACCTTGTCGCCAGGTTTATATGCCTTGCCTTCTTCGAAGGGAACATAGCCTGCAGCAGCCAGCTTTTCTACAGCCTTGGCGGTAAATTCACGCTCTGTTTTTGCTGTATTCAAAAATTCCTTGTAGCCTTCGCAGTATGCAAACGCTGCTTCCTTGGCAGCAGTGTTCTTCTTAGCGATATGGGGGAATTCCCATGTCAAATTCTTTTGCAATTCCTTTGCAGTTGTCATAATCTATCACTCCTTGTATAAGCTTTAGTAAGCGGTGCCAAACGACACTATGTAAATAATACCACAAATGGCACCATTTGGGGAGAGGAAGGGAAATGTATACAATCGGAGCTTCCGCAAGCTCTTTTTATCCCTCTACCCACTGCAATAGCGTCACAGCGTCACTAAGCGTCACTTGCTCTGCTTGGCCCTTTCAATCGCCCGGCGCAGCTCCGCCAGCTCCTGACTGATAATCCTTTCGGCATCCTTATAGCGTGCCTCTAAATCAGTAATAGTTTCTTCGTCGATTTCCTGATTTTCGTCAGCAAGCTTCTGTACATCCTGCTGCAGGTTAAGCAGAGAAAAATACTTCTCGGGATAGGTAGCAACTTCTTCCTCCTCATCGCGCCCGAAGGTAATATATCCGTATTCTCCCTGCAGCGGATAGTTATAACGCCAGCTGTCATATTCTTCCCTGCTGATTTCACCCTTTTGCAAAGCGGAATACATGTCAACCCATTCCTGTAAAACCGCATTTCTGACACCGGTTATAGTTGGGTGCTCAGGATAGGTCTTTTCAATCCGCAAGTAATATTCATCATCTATCTTTTTGATTTCCGCGCCGTATTTATCCTCCATAGCAAAGAAAATATGCATTCTGCTCGCCCAGGTTCTTATATTCGGTATATTTAAAGCGTAAGGACTGATTCCGAATATAGCAGCAATTTTTTTCAGCATATCTTCTTTAGGCACCCTGTCACCCGATTCGTATTGGGCAACACGTACATCACAGGTTTTATCGCTAAAGCCCAGTAATTTTCCTAATTCCTTTTGGGTGTAATTATGTAAACGGCGAAAGAAGCCGATGCGTTCACCGATATTATTTCTTGTAAGCATCCGCAAGCACCTCCTACTTAATTTTTTTGTTAAGTATAGTATAGCACTTTTTCTTTTTATAAGCAAAAAAGTTTATAAAAAATTCTTTTTCTGCTTGGCTTTACTCTAATAGTTTAGTATCATCAAGATAAGTACTAAACAGGTTAGTATTTTACTAATCATATTTGTTAAAGGAGTGTATTGAAATGCAAAAAGACAATGTATTCTATCCCACCAACAGTCCAACATCTGCTTGCTCCTCTTCTCTGGAAGCAGTCAGCCTGCCCGATCTGTATGACACCAGCTACACACCGGCCACAGCCTTAATCGACAATTTTTTATACAGCGGTGTGTATATTTTGGCGGGCCCGCCCAAAACAGGCAAATCCTTCCTCATGGCTCAGCTTGCTTACCATGTTGCCGCAGGCATGGAATTTTTTAACCATAAGGTAACACCTGCTTCCGTACTGTACTTATCATTGGAGGATGACTTGGTGCGTCTGCAAAAACGTTTTTCGCGCATGTTCGGTGTAGAAGGTAACGCCAATTTATATTTAGCTACCAAGGCCGACAGCTTAAATCAGGGACTTGAAGAACAATTAACGGATTTTCTGCAAAGCAAGCCTGCTACCAAGCTGATAATTATCGATACTCTGCAAAAAATCCGTGAATTCAGCAGTGCAGCCTACAGCTATGCTTCGGATTATCACATTATTACCCTGCTCAAGGAAATAGCCTGCCGCCATAACATTTGTATTATTGTTGTTCATCACACCAGAAAAATGGAGGCGGAAGATAAATTTGATATGATTTCCGGCACTACCGGCCTGCTTGGTGCTGCCGACGGGGCAATGATTCTGCAAAAGAAAAGCCGTACCGACAAGCGTGCTCAGTTAAACATTGTGGGCAGAGAGCTGGCGGACCGGGAAATTATTATTGAATTTATGCCTGAAAGCTGCACCTGGCAGTTTATCCGCTCCTGCCAGCAATTATGGGAGGAACCGAAGGATATGCTGCTGGAACAGGTTGCATCCTTAGTAAGCGATGAGCACAAGCTTTGGCGCGGAAGCGCAACGCAAATGATGCAGGCCCTTAATATAAGCACCGACGATATGTTGGCTCACGTTTTTACCCGTAAGCTCAATGTTAATGTTGACAGGCTTTTTCATGACTACGGAATTTATTATCACAACAAGCGTGTTAACAAAGGCTCCGATATTACATTGCAAAAGCTGGAAGCCAAAACCGCGTGACGCTTAGTGACGCTGTGACGCTTTTATAGCTGCTACGCTATCAACTATTAACCTGCTTATGATAAGCATCTGAAAAATGAACTGCTCTTAAAATTCGTTTTCCGCGCATATAAAAACCCCCGCCCTGACGGACGGGGGTAATTTTTTTGGCATTGTCGCAATGCTTATTATAGCTTGTGAGTAGTACGCAAGCGGGCAACAGCTCTCTTCAGCGCGTTTTCAGCACGAACAGTATCAATGTCTTCGCTCTTGGAAGCAAGACGTTGCTCTGCACGTTCTTTAGCTGCGGTTGCACGAGCGGTATCAATATCTGCATCAGCTTCGGCAATAGTTGCCAGAACGGTGCATTTATTGTCTTTCATTTCCAGAAAGCCGCCGCAAACAGCAAATTCTTTAACGCTGCCGTCGGTGAACTCCAGCTTCATCGGCGCAATATCCATGGTCGCAATGATAGGCATATGTCTAGCTTTGAGACCCAGATTACCGGACAAAGCACGGAAACCCACATAAGTTACTTCTTCAGAAGCGAACAGCATCTTATCCGGCGTGACAATTTCAAAAGAAAACGGAGTAGCCATCTGTTAATCCTTCATAGTTGCAGCCTTGGCAACAGCGTCATCAATGGTACCAACCATGTAGAAAGCACCTTCCGGCAGGTCATCATGCTTGCCTTCGAGGATTTCTTTGAAGCCGCGGATGGTTTCCTTCAGAGGAACATATTGACCGGGGGTACCGGTGAACTGTTCAGCAACGAAGAATGCCTGGCTGAGGAACTTCTGAATCTTACGAGCACGAGCAACAGTTACTTTGTCTTCCTCGCTCAATTCTTCCATACCCAGAATTGCGATGATATCTTGCAATTCTTTGTAACGTTGCAGGATAGCCTGTACGCCACGAGCAACATGATAATGCTCTTCGCCGATTACCAGCGGATCGAGGATACGGCTGGTGGAGTCGAGCGGGTCAACTGCCGGATAAATACCAAGCTCTGCGATTTGACGAGACAATACGGTGGTTGCATCCAAGTGAGCGAAGGTGCCTGCCGGAGCCGGGTCAGTCAAGTCATCGGCAGGTACATATACAGCCTGTACGGATGTGATAGAACCGGTCTTGGTGGAGGTAATACGCTCTTGCAGTGCGCCGATATCGTTTGCCAGAGTAGGTTGATAACCTACTGCGGAAGGCATACGGCCGAGCAATGCGGATACTTCGGAACCAGCCTGAATGAAACGGAAAATGTTATCGATAAAGAGCAGTACGTCCTGGCCGCCAACATCACGGAAGTATTCTGCCATGGTCAGGCCGGTCAGACCAACACGCATACGTGCTCCAGGAGGCTCGTTCATCTGGCCGTATACAAGAGCAGTCTTGTTGATAACGCCAGACTCTTTCATTTCGCCCCACAGGTCGTTGCCTTCACGAGTACGTTCGCCAACGCCTGCGAATACGGAATAGCCGCCGTGTGCAGTAGCAATGTTATGGATAAGCTCCATAATAATAACGGTTTTACCTACGCCAGCACCGCCGAACAGACCGATTTTACCGCCCATTGCATACGGAGCGATAAGGTCAACGACTTTAATGCCGGTTTCCAAAATTTTAGTAGCTGTAGCCTGTTGGTCAAAGCTCGGAGCCGGTCTATGAATAGGCCAGTGATCAGCTGCTTCAACCGGAGTGTCATCATGGTCTACAGTTTCACCTAAAACGTTGAAGATACGGCCCAGTACACCAGGACCAACCGGAACGCTGATAGGAGCGCCGGTATCTACAACTTCCATGCCACGAACCAGACCGTCAGTGGAGCTCATAGCAACAGCGCGGACAATGTTATTGCCGATGTGTTGCATAACTTCTGCGGTCAGGTGGATTTTTACTTTACCCTCATCGGTGGTGCCGTCAATGTGCAGTGCGTTGAGGATAGCAGGCATGCTTTTAGGAGGAAACTCTACGTCGATAACAGGGCCTACAACTTGTACGATTCTACCTGTATTCAAGGTTTTAGCCTCCCTACGAAATATCTAATTAGTTTTGTGCCTGCTTCAGAGCTTCTACGCCGCCAACGATTTCGTTCAGCTCGCGGGTAATGGATGCCTGACGTGCCTTGTTATAGGACAGCTCCAGGTTTTGTACCAGCTTGCCTGCGTTATCGGTAGCAGAGCTCATAGCAGTCATACGAGAACCCAACTCACTGGCAGCAGATTGTACCAGTGCAGCGTAAACTACAGTTTCCAGATACTTAGGTGCAAGTACCTGCAGAGTTTCGTCTTCATCAGGCTCGAAAATAAAGCTTGCGCTAGCTTTGCCTTTCTCCTTTACAGGAGGCTCTACCGGCAGAATCTTGTCGCTGGTAGGAATTTGGGACAAAGCGGTTTTGAAAAGTGTAAACACAATATGCAGCTCGTCGAAATGCTCGTCAGCAAATTGTTTGATTGCATCCTGAGCAATTTCTACTGCATTTGCGTAAGACGGTCTGTCGGAGTAGCCGAAGTGGCTGCTCAGCACTTTATAGCCGCGACGTTGGAAGAAATCTCTAGCCTTACGGCCGCTGGTGATAATGACTACGTCATGCTCACATTCGGAAATCTCCGCAACTGCTTTTTTCAAAGCGTTGGAACTATATGCGCCTGCCAGACCTTTATCAGAGGCGAGCACCAGATAACCAACTTTTTTAACATCACGATGTTGAAGCAGCGGGTGTTTTTTGGCACTTAAGCCTGCAAGGATGCTCGGATCGCTCACAACGCTGGATAACACTTCTTTGATCTTGATGGCATACGGACGGCTTGCAGCAGCTCTTTCCTGCGCTCTTCTGAGGCGGGCAGCAGCAACCATTTTCATAGCCTTCGTGATCTTGCCAATGTTACCTACGCTTTTCATGTGGCGATGAATCTCGCGTGCAGTAGCCATTAGTTAATCACCTACCTTCACTAACAAAGGTATCCTTGAACTCGGCGATAGCTTTCTTCAGAGCTTCTTCGTTCTCATCAGTGATTTTCTTGGTTTTGATGATGTCTCCGCCAACTTCCGGATGGTTAGCTTCCATGAAGTCCAGGAATTCTTTTTCGCAGCGGGTTACATCTTTAACTGCTACGTCATCCAGATAGCCTTTGGTGCCAAGGTAAATAGCCATAACCTGTTTTTCAACAGACAACGGGCTGTATTGGCCTTGTTTCAGAACCTCGGTCAGACGTTGACCACGGTCCAGCTGTGCTTTGGTAGCTTTATCAAGGTCAGAAGCAAACTGAGCAAATGCTGCCAGCTCGCGGAACTGAGCCAGATCCAGACGTAAGGTACCTGCAACCTGCTTCATAGCTTTGATCTGAGCAGCACCACCTACACGGGATACAGACAGACCGGAGTTGATAGCCGGACGGATACCGGAGTAGAACAGCTCGGATTCAAGGAAGATCTGACCGTCGGTAATAGAAATTACGTTGGTCGGAATGAAGCCGCCTACGTCACCTGCCAGGGTTTCGATGATCGGCAGTGCGGTGATGGAACCGCCCTTCAGTTCATCGTTCAGCTTAGCAGCGCGTTCCAGCAGACGGGAATGCAAATAGAATACGTCGCCAGGGTATGCTTCACGTCCTGGCGGACGACGGAGCAGCAGGGACATTGCACGGTATGCAACAGCGTGTTTAGACAGGTCGTCGTATACGCACAGAACGTCTTTGCCCTGATCCATGAAGTATTCAGCCATGGTTACGCCAGCGTACGGAGCCAGGTATTGCAGCGGAGCGGAGTCAGCAGCAGTAGCAGCAACGATGATGGTGTATTCCATAGCGCCGTGTTGTTCCAGAGTACGAACAATACGAGCGATGTTAGAAGCCTTTTGGCCGATAGCTACATAAATGCAGATAACGCCCAGACCTTTTTGGTTGATAATGGTGTCGATTGCAACTGCAGTCTTACCGGTACCACGGTCGCCGATGATAAGTTCGCGCTGACCACGTCCGATAGGAACAAGTGCGTCGATACATTTAATACCGGTTTGCAGCGGGGTATCAACGGATTTACGATCTGCGATACCATGTGCAGGAGATTCAACCGGACGACGAGCTGCAGCAGCGATTTCGCCTTTGCCGTCGATCGGGTCACCGATAGCGCTAACTACACGGCCCAGCAGGTTTTCACCAACAGGAACCTCCATGATGCGGCCGGTACGGCGAACTACGTCGCCTTCTTTAATTTTGGTCTCGCCGCCCATCAGTACGATACCAACGCTGTCCGGGTTCAGGTTCAGAACCATGCCGGATACGTTGTGGGGCAGTTCAACTAATTCGCCAGCCATAGCGTTTTTCATACCGATAACGGTTGCGATGCCGTCACCGATTTTTTCTACGATACCAACTTCTTCCAGATCAGCATCCACATTGTAATTCTCCAGCTTGTTGCTGAGAGCATCACCCAGGGCTTCCGGTTTGGTGTACTCGTGAACGTCGATGCCGTTCAGAGCAACTTCCATTTTCTTCAGCTTGCGCAGTGCGGAAGCGTCGAATACCTTATCGCCAACTTGTACGATGATGCCGCCGAGGATAGACGGGTCAACTTTCTTGTTCAGGAAAATCTCACGGCCCAGTTTCTCGGTCAGGATTACAGAAATGGATTGATACTCGTCAGCCGACAATTTCTTGGCGGTAGTAACGTTTACATCTAACAGCTCTTTAATGGAGCCCAGATCGATTTTGAAGTCGGACAATTGTTGCTTAATTAAAGCAATATTTTCTTCTGTCTTCATATTGTACCAATCACCTCCGAATACCGGGGTTTTGCCTGCTGTTTCGCATTTCAGCGGCATACTTCCGGCTTAATAGGGAAAGCAGCAAAATTATTTCATGATAGAATCAACGATTTTGCTAGCCATTTTTTTGTCTTCTTCAGAACCTAACTTTTGTTCTACGATCTTGCTAGCAGCAATCATGGACAGGTTGATAACTTGTGCACGAACTTCGTCCATAGCTTTCTTCTGTTCCAGTGCGATTGCTTCTTTAGCAGTTGCAATAACCTGATCTTGTTCAGCTTTGGTGTCTGCCATGATCTTGTCATGAGCAGCCTGAGCAGTTTTGCGGGCAGCATCAACAATAGCTTGAGCTTCTTGTTTAGCTTCAGCCAGCTTTGCAGCGTATTCAGCTTTAACTGCTTCTGCGTCAGTCTTAGCCTTTTCTGCAGCTTCCAGATCGCTTGCAATTTTGTTCTTACGCTCTTCCATAATGTTGCATACGGGTTTGTAAGCGAATTTTGCAAGAACGAAAACTAAAACCAAAAAGTTCAGGATCTGCGCGATAAGTGTTGCATTGAAGTTAACCAATTATAGCACGCTCCTTTTTGTAATATCTTGCAAAATTAAATTATTTAATGAACGGGTTAGCGAATACCAGAACGATAGCGATTACATAGCACAGAATAGGCATGGATTCGATCAAGCCTACGCAAACCAGCATGTTGGTAAAGATTTTACCAGCTTCTTCCGGTTGACGAGCCATGGATTCAATAGATTTGCCGCACATGTTGCCGTTACCGATACCAGCGCCAGCAGCAGCACCCAAGCAAACAAGGCCTGCACCGATTACAGATGCAGCAGTAATGATTGCATTTTCAGACATTTGTTTCATCCTTTCGAAATTGTGATTTTAAATTTTTTTTGCTTAAAAAGCTTAGTGTTCGTCGTGGCTAGCAAATGCCAGTGCATAGCTGCCCAAAGACAAAATGGTAAAGATAAAAGCCTGAACGAAGCCAATGAACAGGGAGAACATTACCCACAGTTCAGGAACTACCCACGGAGCCAGCTGATACAGTACGATCAACAGGATTTCGCCTGCCAGGATGTTACCAAAGAGACGAAGAGCCATGGTCAGCGGTTTAGTCACTGCATCCAAAAGATGCAACGGCAGGAATGCCGGACTCGGGCTGATGAAATGTTTAAAGTGGCCGATACCTTGTTTCGCCACACCAACGCAGTACGCGCTAAACGCAATTAGCAAAGAAAGCGCAAAGCAGGTATTAATGTCATTGGTAGGTGAAGTCCAGTGAACGCCAATCTGCGGAAGCAAAATGCCCAGTTCGTTTGCTACCAGGATAAACATAAACAAGGTAACGATGAACGGTGCCATAAATTTACGGCCTTTGGATCCCAGGTTGTCTTCCATCAGACCATTTAAGAAATCAAGAATGATTTCCATTGCATTCTGCAGTCCGGAAGGAACCATTTTCGGGTTCTTACAAACCAGAAGGAACAGTACGAAGACGATTGCCATGGTTACCCAGGTCATGTACATGGTTTGCATGTTAACCTCACCTAAAAAGGTAGATTGGGTAAGGTAATGGATAATCTCTCCGGATTTTTCTGCACCTTCAGCTGCTGCATTTCCCATTTTTACACACTCCTTTCTTCACGCCCTCTCATTTTGATGTTGGTACGCGATAAATAATAGATTTAAAATAAAGAATATATGTATCAGAAGAAACCCGCCGAATGCGCCATGCACAGCAAGCTTCATCCTTAACATCGTAATAATAAACGCAGCCGCAGCGGCCAGACGGGCCCAGCGGAAACGCTTCATGATTTTCAGTCCCTGCTTTGGCACCTCTACGTAAGGCAGAGATTTTTTGATGCCTAAAAACAGAATGGACAGATCTATCGTGCCGGCCAGCACGCCGCAAAGCACGCCGTGGGCAAAGGCACTGCGCTGCCATAACCAGAGCGGCACCGCTATCAGCAGCGCACACATACAGATGCGTGCTACAAAGGCGTTCGCGCCGTTTCTCGCTATGGGAGTCAAATCAAAATTACTTTTCATCCTTCTTGTGTTCGGTGTCCCGTGAAAGGACGCTCCTCTGAATCAGATTATAGTAGGTCATAACAAGTGAAACTATTGCCAGACCGATGCAGATGCCCCGCATCGTATGGTCGCCGGTTTCCAGATGACGGTCGAGCCAGTCGCCGCCGAAGTACGCCAGCAAGAAATCAATCACGGCCATAAACGCCAGAGAGGACACAGTAGCCAAAGCTTCAAGCATCCGCATATGCTCCTTATCGGGTGTTTTGTTAGTCATGATTTTTTCACCACAGCACGAATTCACAAATTAATCATATTTACTCTTTTAATTTTAATATTTTTCACAGTTTCTGTCTACGCCTTAGACGCAAATTCCGGCAAATTTTCCACATCAAAGCCATTTTTTCTTAAAATAGCATGGATAATACGCTCGCAGGCCTTGCCGTCACCATAAGGATTTGCAGCCTCCGCCATGGAGCGATAATGCTCGGCATCGTCTAAAAGCAGATTGGTTTCGTGCAGCACATCATCATAAGCGGTGCCTACTAGCTTAACCGTACCGGCTTCAACAGCCTCCGGACGCTCGGTGGTATCACGCAGAACAAGAACCGGCTTGCCTAAGGCAGGAGCCTCCTCCTGAATTCCGCCGCTGTCTGTGAGCACGATATCAACCTTAGCCATCAGATTGGCAAACGGTTCATATTCCATAGGCTCAATCAGATGCACTCTGTCTAAATGTCCCAGCTCCTCGCGCACGATTTCACGCACCTTGGGGTTTTTGTGTACCGGGAAGATTGCTTCCACATCGGGATGCGCTTCCAGCACGCTCTTCAAAGCGCGGTAAACATGACGCATAGGCTCGCCCAGGTTTTCACGGCGGTGGGTAGTCATCAGAATCAGACGATGACCGCTGGCAAATACCTTATTGAACTCCTCGTCCTCAAAGCGGTAGCCTTCCTTCACCGTAGTCTGCAGAGCGTCGATAACAGTGTTGCCTGTTACCAGAATCTGCTCAGGGCAGATGTTTTCCTTCAGCAGGTTAGCCTTGCTGGTAGAGGTAGGCGCAAAATGCATATCGGCAATCGCACCGGTCAGCTTGCGGTTCATTTCCTCCGGGTAAGGAGAATATTTATTACCGGTACGCAGGCCTGCTTCCACATGGCCTACAGGAATCTGCGCATAAAAGGCAGCCAGAGCACCGGCAAAGGTAGTCGAGGTGTCACCATGCACCAGCACCATATCGGGCTTTGCTTCCTCCATTACGGATTTCAGGCCCATCAGCGCGCGGGTAGTAACATCATACAGGGTTTGACCTGCCGACATAATGTTCAAATCATAATCAGGCGTAATGCCAAACAAATCCAGTACCTGATCAAGCATCTCGCGATGCTGTGCGGTAACTGCCACAATCGGCTGGATATATTCGGGATATTTACGCATTGCCAGCACCAGCGGGCACATTTTGATGGCTTCCGGACGAGTGCCGAAAACTGTCATTAACTTTATCTTCTCCACGGTTCTTCCTCCCCCTTATCTGTCGTTCAGAATACCGATTTTCTTAGCACCAACGGCAACTGCCGTAATAATAACCGCTATAATAAGTGCGGCGTAAAAGCCGTCGAACTCTGCCCACAGCACAGCTGCGATACCGAGCACGGCTGTAATAGCATACATCAGCAGAACTGCCTGCTTCTGGTTCATGCCCATCGCCAGCAGGCGGTGATGCAAATGGCCCTTATCGGGCTGGAAAATAGGGCGGCCGTTGCTGTAGCGGCGCATAATCGCAAAAGCTGTATCCATAATCGGCAGGCCCAATGCAATCGCCGGTACAATCAGCGCTACGGTAGCAGCAGTCTTGACTGCGCCGTAAACCGAAATAGCTGCCAGCATATAGCCGATGAACATACTGCCTGTATCGCCCATGAAAATAGTAGCGGGATTAAAATTATAGCGGATAAAGCCGATAATGCCGCCGGCCAGAGCCGCAGTCATTACAGCTATATGGTAATACCCCATCTGAACCGCAACCAGAATAACCGTCATGGAAGCAATCGCAGATACGCCTGCTGCCAGGCCGTCCAGACCGTCAATCAGGTTGACAACGTTCGTAAAGCTGATAACCCAGAAAATTGTCAGCGGTATAGAAATAAACCATTCGTTAAGATAAAAATAGCCGCCGAAGGGATTGTTCAGCCATTCGATACGGATATCAAAGGCCACAAGTACGCAGGCAGCAAAAATCTGCCCCAGCAGCTTGACCTTTGCCGGCAGCTGATATTTGTCATCCAGTACGCCTACGATGGCAATCACGCTGCCGCCAAGCAGAATGCCGACAATATCCTTTGTCAGCTCCAAGCTCGCCACTGCGGCAATCATAAAGGCAATATAAATAGCCAGACCGCCAAGACGAGGCATAATCTTCTTATGCACCTTGCGGTTATCGGGCTTGTCAATCGCGCCGATTTTAAAGGCTAATGTTTTAATATAAGGGGTCAATATATAGCTCACCAAAGCGGCAAGCAGAAAAGGGAAACCGTAAGCACTTAACATTTATTTCTTTCTCCACCGAAACCTGATTCCTTGCACACGAAAAACACTAAACTATTCGTTCCTTATATAGTATAACATTTTTGACACTTGCGTCAATTACTTTTATTACAAAAATGCTGTAATAAACCTTTTTTTCCGCAAAATTATCCCAAATTATTCCCATTTATTATAGCATAATATCATTAAGGGAATATATCCTTTTGGCATAACTTATATATTGTTTTGGTTCTCCGGATGTTGCCTGTTAAAAATTCTTACGGATTTATCTCATATTGCAGACTTTTTACAGATGATTTTTCCGAAATAATCACCGTTGAGGCTTTTTTAACCTCACTTTGCTTCTATCTGCTGTAAATCTGCTCTGGAAAAGCAAACTCCTCTATCGTAACACAGCGAAAATTTATGTTAAAATTATAGTATTTTTCTCAACTTTCTGCTAAAATTAAATTTAAGAAAGGGAGGGATGAGAATGCTGTCCAAGAGCTCATTTTTCACAACAATTCTGCTGCTTCTGCCTGCTCTGGCAAGCGCACAGACAGCAGATGATGATCTGCAGCTGGAGCTGCGTTATTATGCACCTAAACTGAAATTTACATCTCACGGAATTGTGCCTGCTGCTTACAGTAATTTCCGCGATACGCTCAACATTAAAAACGGTAATGCACCCGAATACAGGTTAAGCGGCAAAAACTGGTATGTAGATTACATAGCTATCCACGAAAAAGGCTATGCCTCACACCACATTCCGGCACAAGGCAGCCTGATTCCGGCGGACAGCCACACCAAGCTGAATCTGGACTATGCTTCCTTTAACTATCTTTCTCCCATCAAAACAACAGAAAACGGCACCGCCTACTGGCTCGCAGGCCTGCGCTGTTACCGCTTCGATACTGCGTTGCAGTTCAGCAGTCCCGTACCGGCACTTAACAAAAAGTATGCTAAGCAGCTGAACCAGTTCGCCCCTGCCTTCGGCATCGGCGGCAAGCATTACCTTGATGCTGCACACCGGCTGCAGCTTTACAGCGAGCTTTCCGGCTTGCCCTTAGGCGGCCGCGGGCACACCTACGACCTTGATATCGGCGTAAAATACAGTCCTTGTAAAAACCTCAGCGCCAACGCCGGCTACCGTGTTCTGGATCTGAAAATCAAAAACGACGACGGCACCGGTCTGTACAAGCTTTCCGGCTAGTACGGCGGCCTGAGCTACAGCTTTTAACATTTTATTATGAAAACCAAAGAGGAGGTTCCGGCATGAAAACAATCACCGCTTTACTTATGGCAACGCTTATTATGTGTCCCTGCAGCAGCATCATGGCTAAAAATCCTGCTGCCTCTGTAACCGACAAAGCACAAAAGGCATCAATTTCTACCATTAAAGATTTGGATAACGGGCGTTTGTACGTAATGGATTATACGGCAGACTATAAGCTGGACAAAATGCTGCAGCAGAATGTCAACAGCGTTGACACCATGCTGGCCTTCGTCGGCAGGGAGCTTCTCGGCGCAGCTAAACCAGCTCCTGGCGCTATTGATGCCGGCTGCAGCGCCTTCGCCGGACGCACGGAAGAAGGCAAGCCTATCTACGGACGCAACTTTGACTATAAAATGAAAATGACTGCCGTAATGGTACGCACTGCTCCTAAGGACGGCTATCGCTCTATCGGTATGGCGGATGCAGGCTGGGTAGGATACGATATAGGCAGCCTCAGCGACGGCAAGAGTGATTTATCGGCAGCAGTAGCAATGCCGTACCTGATTATGGACGGTATGAACGAAAAGGGCCTTGCTGTCAGCGTGCTGAAGCTGGACGGCAAGCCTACGCACCAACGCACCGGCAAGCCTCAGATCACAACAACAGCTGCTCTGCGCCTGATGCTTGATAAGGCAGCCAATGTAGACGAAGCTTTAGCATTATTGAAAAAATATGATATGAATTCATCTATGGAAACTGCCAACTTCCATTTTCTGCTCAGCGATGCAGACGGGAAAAACGTTGTTCTGGAATATACTATTGATGATATGACCGTTATCGATACCAATTATGTTGCCAACCATTATCTGGCACCCAAAATGCATGGATTAGGACACGCCTATGACCGCTTTGCAGTACTGGATTCTGCTGTAAAGTTTAAAAAGAGCATCTTTACGCCCTTTGAAGCTATGTCCCTGCTTTCCCTGGTCAGCCAGCCGGAAACCGAAGAAGCAACCAGCATGACGCAATGGTCCGTAGTATATAATCTGCATGACCTGACAGCGCAGGTTGCCATCCGCAGAAATTATGATAAGCTGTTTAACTTTACGCTGGCAGATTTAAGCGGCAAGGCTAAAATCTAAATTATAACCATATACCTTAAGCAAAAAGAAGCTGACAGGCACAAATGTGCCGCAGCTTCTTTTTTGTATGACTGCTTTCAGAAGTCCCAGCCAGCCTGCTGCTTCTCCCGCTCCTCAACCTGCAGGCGCACCCGCTGCGCCGTACTGCGCACAGCGACAGCGTGTCCCTCCAGCGCGGCGAAAGGCGCAAACTGCGCCGCCCGCTCTTCCAACGGCATCTGCCGGTGCCTTTTTGATACATGATGCGGCAGATTGATAATATCCTCATAATTATCACTCATGCCTTGTGCCCTCCTATCTGTTCGTTGCGCTCTTTGGCTGTTGCCCCGTCAAGCAGGCTCATGCCCTTCAAAACGGCATTCTTGCCAAAGCGCCGCTTAATCTCCAGCTGTGCCTGCTGCAATCTGTTTTCGCGCTGCCCTGCAGCCTGCTGCACTGCCTCATTCCCAAAGTCAAACAAGCTCAGCTCCTGTTCCTGCTTCTTGGCAGCAGCCTGCGCCGGAAGCACATGATTCGCTGCCAAAGTCAGCCGCCGCACCAAAAGATTGCTGTCCGTAATGCGCTCGTACAAATCCGCTGCCGCCTGTACCAGCAATTTAGATGATGAAGAAAAACACCCCAGATTACAGCTGCCATGCGCATGCTGCGGCACCCTGCGTCCGTAACGGTCAATCTTCACCGCACCCCGGTAGCTGCTGCCAGCCTTCAAATTATCGATGTCATAGCCCACCGTAAGCACTATCTGGTCGGTCACCAGCGCCTTGCTCACCAGCTCCAGCGCCAGCGCATCTGCCATCTCACGCAGCACCAAAAGTGCCTCCGCCGATTCATACGCACGATGCAGCACCTGCCCCGAGCTCAGGCTGCAGACCTGCGGCCGGTATCCCTTCACATCGGCAATCGTACAAGGCTCCCAACCCCAGGCGTGGTCAATCAAAAGCTCCGCATTTTTTCCGAAAAGACGGTACAGCAGCTCTTCATTATATACCGAGCAGCGCGCTATATCTCCCATAGTATATATGCCTCTGGCCTCCAGCTTGCTTGCGTAGCCACGGCCGACGCGCCAGAAATCCGTCAGCGGCCGGTGCTGCCACAGCTCACGCCGAAAGCTCTGCTCGTCCAGCTCAGCAATACGCACGCCGTTAGGATCCGCCGCAATATGCTTGGCCCGCACGTCCATCGCCACCTTCGCCAAAAACAAATTAGTGCCGATGCCTGCAGTAGCGGTAATACCCGTTTCGCGTAAAACCTCAAGAATAATACGCATCGCCAGCTCCCGCGCCGTCAAGCCGTAAAGCTCAAAATATTGCGTTACGTCCATAAATACCTCGTCCACAGAATAAACTATGATATCTTCCGGCGCCACATAACGCAGATAAATTTCGTAAATTCGCGTGCTGTATTCCATATAATAGGCCATCCGCGGCGGCGCAATAATAAAATCCAGTGCCAGCTGCGGCTCGCTCTGAAGCTGCGCATATGAGCACGACGAACCACAAAGCTGCCTGCCGGGAGCAGCAAAACGCCGTGCGGCATTTATCTGCTGCACACGCTGCTTCACCTCAAACAAGCGCCCGCGCCCCGGAATACCGTAGCTTTTCAGCGAAGGCGTCACCGCCAGACAAATAGTTTTGTCAGTCCGCCGTTCATCCGCCACTACCAGATTAGTATCCAGAGGATCAAGTCCGCGCTCACGACATTCTACCGATGCATAAAACGATTTCAAATCTATAGCAATATATGTACGCTGCAACGCCTTCTCCTCCTTTACTGTCAACTTTGTTTTTATTATAGCACTTTCAAGCGTACATGTCTGTAATATTATAAAAAACATTTTCGTCTTTATGCTAAAATAAAATTCCCTGCCGGCGAACAGGCAGGGGAAGAAAGTATAATCTTATTCATGCTTCTCCGGAAATTTAGGTCTGGGGAAGTTAGGACCGGAGGCTTTGAGCGTAAATCCACGGCCGAAAACATCGTTAACATCACTGATAATCATAAAAGCACTGGGGTCAATCTCGCGCACAATGGAGCGTACCTTCGCCAGCTGCGTCAGCTTGATGACTACAAAAACCAGCTCACGGTGACGATGCGTAAAGCAGCCCTCGCCGCTGATATAGGTAACACCGCGGCCGACGATTTTAATAATCGCTTCCGCAATCTCCTCGTGATGCTCGCTGATGATGATAACTTTCTTTTTATAATCAAAGCCTGTCGTAAACGCATTACAGGTTTTGGTCATCACAAAAAAGGTAAGCAAGGTATACAGCACCGGCTCAATGCCGAATAAGGAAACACTGGCCAGCAGCAGACAAATATTGAAAGCAAAACCAGTTGTACTGATAGAGATAGAATAATTTTTCTGGATAATAGCGCCGATAATATCCGTACCGCCGCTGGAGCCGCCCACGCGGTACATGCACGCAGCACCGATGCCGTAAAGCACACCGCCGGCAATGCAGGCCAGCAGCTTGTCATGCACTACAGTATAGGTCGACAAAAAATGAAAGAAATCCAGGGATACAGAAAAAGCAATGATACCATAGAGTGCGCTAATGGTATATTCCCTGTCCATGTACTTGTAGGCTAAAAAGAACAGCGGCACGTTGCAGATTAAGCTCGTAGCACCCATCGGCAATCCGGCAACATAATAGGCAAGTACGGCAACGCCGCCGATGCCGCCGCTGAGCATCTTGTTAGGCATGTAAAAGGTATTCATCGCAATGCCCATAATCGCACAGGCCAGAGTCACCATAGCATAATGGTAGATTTTTTTCTTCAAAGCGGGATTCATAAAATTCTCCTTTGCAAGCAAAATATTCAGAATTTGTTTTTTATGTATATATTGTAACACTTTAACGCAGAAAGGCAACAACTAAATATTTTTCTCGCCAAAATCCCGAACGTTCGAAAAAAATTCTTGCTATGCAGGCATAAGCAGTATAAAATAATACTGTATACAACATTAGGCAGGTGAACTTATAATGAAGCAAGTAAAAGAAACAGCATACGCTAAAATAAATCTGGGACTCGATATTCTCGGCAAGCGCGAGGATGGCTACCATGAGGTAAGTATGATTATGCAGAGCGTCGGTCTGAGCGACGAGGTTGTTATCAGCAAGGGTAACGGCATTCAGATCAGCTGCAATCTGCGCAACCTCAGCTGCGGTCCTGATAACCTGGCCTACAGAGCAGCCGCATTGCTCGCAGGTCACTGCGATATTATTCCGAACGTTCACATCGCCTTGAACAAAAAAATTTTTCTGGCGGCAGGACTGGCAGGCGGCAGCAGTGATGCAGCAGCAGTTTTGCGCGGTCTGAACCGTTATTGGGAGCTTAACCTGGAAAATTATGAACTGGAGCAGCTCGCTGCACAATTAGGCAGCGATATACCTTTCTGCATCGAAGGCGGCACCATGCTGGCAACAGGTCGCGGCGAAGTCCTCACCAAGCTGGAGGACATGCCCGAAACCTGGCTGGTATTGGCCAAGCCCCGCGGTCTGGAGGTTTCCACCGCCTGGGTTTACCAGCATTTTGACCGCGGTCGTGTAGTACACGCTCCCTGCATCTGGCAGCTGGAAGCATATCTGCGCGAAGGCGGCCAGGCTATCACCCCCTACATGGGCAATGTTTTAGAAACTGCCACCATCCCGGCACACCCCGTTATAGCCTCCATCAAGGCTGCTATGCTGGGAGCAGGCGCCTACTATTCTCTTATGAGCGGCAGCGGCCCGACCGTCTTCGGCCTTACTGCTGACAAAGAAACTGCCGAGCGCGTACAGCAGGCACTGACAGATTTTGATGTAGAAACAGCTATTACGACAACTATCGGAAGGAGAAACTAAATATGTCCGGACATTTGCAGCCTATAAAACTAGACAGCTACAAGCCTCTGCGTGAGCTTGTCTGTGAAAATATCCGTCAAGCTATTATTGACGGCACCTTCAGCCCCGGGGAACGCCTCATGGAAATCCAGCTGGCTGACGAAATGGGCGTAAGCCGTACGCCCGTGCGCGAAGCTATCCGTAAGCTGGAGCTGGAAGGCTTTGTAGTTATGATTCCTCGTCGCGGTACCTATGTTGCCGATATTTCCATTAAAGATATCACCGAAATTTACGAAATCCGTATCAGCCTTGATATTCTGGCTGCCGGTCTGGCTGCCGAGCGTATTACGGATGAGGAACTTGAACAGCTTAACGGTTATCTTATTGAAATCGGCCAGCATATCGCCAACAACGATATGGATAAAATCGTCGAAGTAGATACTGCTTTCCACGATATGTTATACACTGCCAGCCGCAACGAGCGTCTGCGCAGCATCATCAATAACCTGCGCGAGCAGATGACTACTATCCGCGGCCGTTCTATGAGCTACCCGGGACGTTTAGTGGAAACCATGGACGAACATCGCAATCTGGTAGAAGCTATTGCTGCACATGATGTAGAACGTGCGCAATACGCAGCCCGTATCCATCTGGAAAACGCCGAGCACACCCTCATGCGTTCCCTCAGCGAGCATCTGCCGCAGAAGAAGGCGTAAGCATGACAACTGCTAATATAGATGCTTTTATTGTAGCAGGCGGCCTCAGTCCCTGGCTGAAGTCCTATGCCGGCACCGAACACCGCTGCCTGGCACCGCTTGGCGATAAGCGCCTCATAGACTATATCATTGCAGCCCTGCAGGGAAGCGGACGTATCCGCCGTATTGTCGTAGCTGCCCGCCCCGAAGCCTTAGCGCTTTTAGAGGGTACGTTACCGGCCGACGTTCTGCTGTGTGAAGCCGCAGGCGACCTGCCGGCTACAGCCGCCGTCGCCGCCGAAGCCTTAGGCCCTAATGCCAGCGAAAAGCTGCTGGGAGTATGCGACGACATTCCGCTGCTGACCTCCCTTGCAGTACGCGATTTTCTTGCAGCCTGCAATGCCTCTCCTAAAGGCCAGCTTTATTATCCCATCATCCCCAAGGATGCCTGCCTGAGTGCCTATCCCGGTGCCAAACGCACCTACGGCAAGCTGCGCGACGGCATCTTTACCGGCGGCAATATGATGCTGATGTCCAAAGAGATTATTCCCGGCGGTCAGCAAAAAGCACGCGAAATCTTTGCCCGCCGCAAATCACCGCTTAAGCTGTGCAACTGGCTCGGATGGGGCTTTTTGCTAAAGCTCCTGTGCCATCGTCTGACAGTGGCCGATGCGGAAGCACGCACCTCCGCACTTCTGGAAATGCGCTGCAAAGCTATCATCACCCGTCATGCATGTATCGGCATGGATATAGATAAACCAAGTGATTTAGAACTTGCAAGGAGGACGCTTACATATGGTAAAAGCCAAAAGAATTGAACGCGTAGCAGCGTTGAGTAAACTTTTAGCCGATCATCCATATCGGCTGTTTTCATTTTCATATTTCTGCAAAAAATTTGCTATCGCCAAATCCACCCTCAGCGAGGATGTTTTAGCCGTAAAATCCGGTTTGGAGCTTTACGGACTGGGCAAGGTAGAAACAGTTTCCGGTGCTGCCGGCGGTGTACGCTTTATCCCCGGCCATCTGCCGGAGGATGACGCAGCCTTTTTAGAAGAGCTTGCTGCCCGCCTCACCTCTCCGGACCGCATCCTGCCAGGCGGTATGCTTTATACTACCGACATTCTCTGCCATCCGGAAACCGTAGTGCGTCTGGGTGAAATCTTTATGCTCCGCCTGCAGGAGCTGGCACCGGACTGCATCATGACGGTTGAAACAAGCGGTATTCCGCTTGCTATGCAGACAGCGCGTGCGTTTAACGTGCCTCTTGTTATCGCCCGTCACACCAGTGATATTACCGAAGGCAGCACCGTCAACATCAATTACGTCAGCGGCTCCACCAAGGTTATCCAAAACATGGCCATGCCCAAGCGCGCATTGCAGCCCGGCAGCCGTGTGCTGATTGTGGATGATGTTATGAAGGGCGGTGGCACCGCCAAGGGTATGATTGCTTTGGCGCACGAAGTCGGCGCTCAGGTTGTAGGCAAAGCCTTTTTAATTGCCACCGCTGCACCGGAACGCAAGCTGGTAGAAAATTACACTGCCTTCTTCACCCTGCATAACGTAGACGAAGAACAGCAGAAAGTAACATTGGAAGTAAATAAATAATATAGAATATGTCAGGCTGGCTAGAAGGTGTCGTAAGATGGTGCCTTATAGGCAGCCAGGAAAGGAAGAACTCACATGTCAGAATTAGTAGCAATAATCCTCGCCGCAGGCAAAGGCACAAGAATGCGCAGCAAATACCCCAAGGTACTGCACAAGGTAGGCGGCAAGCCCATGCTGCAGCACGTAATTGACGCTGCAAGCGCTGCCGGCGCAGACAAAAAGGTTGTTATCGTAGGCCATGAAGCAGAGCTGGTAGAAGCAATGGTAGGCAATCAGGGAACTATCGCCCTGCAGGCCGAGCAGCTTGGCACCGGCCACGCTGTAATGCAGACTGCCGATACCCTGAAGGACTTCCACGGCACTGCGCTCATCCTGTGCGGTGACACTCCGCTGCTGGACGGCGAAGAGCTGAAAAAATTCTGCGAAGCACATCAGGAAAGCGGCGCTGCTGCTACCGTACTTACGGCAATTATGGATGACCCGTTCGGCTACGGCCGCATTGTACGCGATGCCAACGGCAATGTACAGGGCATCGTAGAGCAAAAGGATGCTACCGAAGATCAGAAGGCTATCAAGGAAATCAACACCGGTATTTACTGCATGGAATGCCCGCAAATGTTTGACGTGCTGGCTACCTTGACCAACGACAATGCGCAGGGCGAATATTACCTGACCGACGTACTGCAAAAGCTCAACGAAGCAGGTGCTAAGGTTGGCGGTATTTCCACTGCCGACAGCGATATGGTTATGGGCATCAACTCCCGCAAGCAGCTTTCCGTTGCCGAAGGCGTTATGCGCCAACGCATTTTGGATAAGCTGATGGATGCAGGCGTAACCATTATGGATCCTGCCAGCACCTTCATCGAAGCAAGCGTAAAAATCGGCCGCGATACCGTTATTTATCCCTACACCTGGCTGGAAGGTACAACTGAAATCGGCGAGGACTGCGAAATCGGTCCTAACGCCCGCTTCACTAATGTAAAAATCGGTGACGACAACCATCTGCAATTCATCTACGGACATGACTGCGAGGTTAAAAACCACGTTACCGCAGGTCCGTACGTTCATCTGCGTCCCGACACCGTTATCAGCGACCACGTTAAAATCGGCAACTATGTAGAGGTTAAAAACTCTAACGTAGGCGAAGGCACCAAGCTGCCGCATCTCACCTACATCGGTGACAGCGACATCGGCAGCGGCGTTAACATGGGCTGCGGCTGCATCACCGTCAACTACGACGGCAAGAAGAAGCACCGCACCGTTATCGGTAACAACGCCTTCGTCGGCTGCAACACCAACCTTGTTGCACCTGTAACCGTACAGGCCAACACATACATCGGTGCAGGCAGCACTATCACCAAGGAAGTACCCGAAAATGCTCTGGGCATTGCCCGTGCCCGTCAGAAAAATATCGAAGGCTGGGCCGAAAAATACCGTAACGAGGGTAAATAAGCTTTTATAGTCACATATGTGTCAAAAAGTTTACAAAAAACTTGTGATTTACGTGTTTTTTGTGTATAATTAAATTTAAGTAAAGTTTTGCTCATCGCACCAGCAAACTACAACAAGGTAATTTTGGAGGGATTGGACATGTTGTCTGACGAGAATAAGTTAAGAATATTTACCGGTAATGCAAACCCTGATCTGGCACGCGAAATCGCTGCTTACCTCGGAACCACCGTTGGTGATTCTGTAGTTAACCGTTTCAACAACGGCGAAGTTCAGGTAATGATTAACGAAAGTGTACGCGGCAAGGATATCTTCATTGTACAACCGACCTGCGGCCCTATCGTTAACGATAACGTAATGGAGCTTTTGATTATGGCTGATGCCTTCAAACGCGCCAGCGCTAACCACATCACTGCTGTTATCCCCTACTATGGCTATGCACGCCAAGACCGCAAAGCACGCGGCCGTGAGCCTATCACTGCTAAGCTGATGGCAGACCTGCTGGAAACTGCAGGCATTACCCGTGTAGTAACCATCGACCTGCACGCTGCACAAATTCAAGGCTTCTTCAACATCCCCTTTGACCATATGCCCGGCGGCCCGCTGATGGCAGAATACATTAAATCCAAGAATCTGGAAGACATGGTTGTTATCTCCCCGGACCTTGGTGGCGTAAGCCGTGCCCGCAATTTCGCTGAAATGCTGAATGCACCGCTGGCTATCATCGACAAACGTCGTCCGGAACCCGGCGTTGCTGAGGTTATGAACCTGATTGGCGACGTTAAAGGCAAAACCTGCATCATGGTAGACGACATGGTTGATACCGCAGGCTCCCTGACCGAAGGCGCACGCGCTCTGAAGAAATTCGGTGCTAAAGAAGTATATGCATGCTGCACTCACCCGATTTTGACCGATCCGGCACTGTCCCGCATTGCTCAATCCGATATCACCGAGCTGGTTGTTACCAACACCATTCCTCTGGCTCCTTCCAAAAAGCACCCGAAAATTAAGGTGCTCTCCATTGCGCCGATTCTGGCAGAAACCATTCTGCGCATTTACAATGACTGGTCTGTAAGCCAATTATTCGATACCAAACACTAAGCGTAATATAAAAAGGCTTGCCTCTGGCAAGCCTTTTTGTTATGATTAAAGCCGGCAAAACTACCGGCTTTAATATTTGGAGTAACTATGCGTATTATTTATATTCTTATTATCTGTTCCCTTGCCGGCGTACTGCTGCTGTGGCTGGGGATATACAAAAAAATCAGCAGAAAGACTGCCGCTATAAGCGCTGCTCTCAGCCTTGCGCTTGCAGGCGCGTTGCTCTTGCTTGCCGTACTTCCCGGCAACAGCTTTTACGGCAAGGTTATAACACATGCGGAAAACACCCATGGGCGCAAGCTCATTGCCCTCACCTTTGATGACGGCCCTTATCCGCCCTATACCCAGAAGCTGCTCAAGCTTTTGGCTGCCAAAAACGTGCATGCCACCTTCTTTATGGTTGGCGAAAACGCTGCCAAGCATCCGGAAACAGTAAAGCTCGTCCAGGCACAAGGACATCTGATTGCTCTGCATGCAGGCTATCACAAGGATTTGCTTAAGTTCAGCAGCAGCGAAGCTGCCGCCAACATTGCCTACGGCAAGGAAACGCTGCAGAGCATCACCGGTACTGCACCGCAGTATATGCGTCCGCCGCACGGCTTCAAGGACTGGAGCACTGTCAAGGCTATCAATGATGCAGGTATGCAGATAGTAAACTGGAGCATCATTCCCCGCGACTGGACGAACCCCGGCGTGCAGGTAATCGCCGACAGAGTCTGTGAGAACGCAACTCCCGGTGCTATTGTCCTGCTGCATGACGGCGACAGTCCCAAAAATCTGGCACCGCGTGATCAGACGATTGAGGCAGTCGGCCTCATCATCGACCGTCTGCGCGCAGATGGATATGAATTTGTCACCATCGAAGAACTTAATAAATAACAAAGGAGCAACAATATGAAATTAATTGTCGGCCTTGGCAATATCGGCCGCGAATACGAAAATACCCGTCACAACATCGGCTTTATGGTAGTTGACGAGCTGGCACGCCGTCTCGGCGTAAGCTTCGGCAAAGAGGACCGCAGTGCCTATATGGCAGAATACCGCGCTCCCGAAAAAATCATCATCATCAAGCCTACCACCTACATGAATCTCAGCGGCGTTGCCGTAGGTGCCTACGCCAACTTCTATCACATCGACCCGGATGATATCGCTGTTATCCAGGATGATATGGATATGCCCGTAGGCCAGCTGCGCATCCGCCGCAAGGGCAGCGCCGGCGGTCACAATGGTATCAAATCCATTACCGAGCATTTGGGAACCGACGCCTACCCGCGCTTTAAAATCGGCATCGGCCACCCGGCACGCAACAACAAGGCAGTTGTCAACCATGTACTGCATGCCTTTCAGGGCGAGGACAAAACCGCTATCGAAGCGGCAGTAGCAGAAATGGCCACTGCGCTGGAGGAATGGATTAAATCCGACGACATCGAAGAGGTTATGCAGGCCCACAACAAGAAAAAGCCTAAGGCTGAAAAACCTGCGGCTGAATAAGCAATGCAAAAGAACTAGCAAGAGCAGTCATAGCTCCGGCTAGTTCTTTTTTGGTTATGCAATTTGTTTAACGAAATTACGGCTTATTAAAGGCCGGTGTCAGCATCGGTTCTACAGCACCTTTATCAGGAGTAAGGTCTGCCGTTCCCCTGAGCACGACTTTGTCGGCAAGAACAAAGCCGTTCAGCTGACAGCCTGCACCTATCGTCACCGTTCCCTTCGCCAGCAGCAGCGCCTGTGCCATTTTGGTGCCGTCGCCCAGCGTAATATCGCCCTCTTCACTGATAAGCACTATGCGGTCCGGGTAATATGAACCCGGTGCGGTATTTATCGACAGCTTATTGGCTATCAATGTTGCACCCTGCAGGCCTTTGCTGCCAAGACTCAGCGAAGTATTACTCCTCAGATAATAAAAGCGGGCGCTGAGGCCGTTTTCCTCCGTAGTCCTTTTGTTCAGCGAAGCAGCGCATTTATTCTGCAGAAAGCTAATCTGCGGCAGCCTTACTTCTTCTGTGCTTGCATATAACGCTGCCTGCTGCAGATATTCACTTCCTGTCAGCGAACGTCCCGCAAGAACGCTCTTAGCTGCCAGCTTCCGCATCTCCGGACTGAAGCTCACCCTAAGCCTGTGCAGCCGCTGTACTGCGCCAACATGATTAGCGGCTACGGCAGACACCTTCAGGTAATCTATTTGCCCATCCGAGCTGTAACTGCTTTCGCTTGTCACTTTTACCGGTTCGTTGCCCGGCTGCAGCTCGCCCTCATAGCAAAGCTGCGTACCCGCAGGCTGCGGTTTTTGACCTATGGCCTGCAATACAGAGCCGCACAACAGCCGCAGCTGCTGCCCCCGTAAAAAATCCTTTTCCGCCTCATAGCCCTTTACTGCATAAAGCAGGCAAAGCTGGGCGCTAAGTGCCAGCAAGAGCGTTGCCAGCAGGCACGGAAGCGATATACTTCCCTTTGCGCTATGCATCATCTGTTATCCTCGCACTATAACAAATAAGATACTGCGTCACCCGCATGCTTCTGCCGTTACGGTAAAGATCGAAGCTTACGCACAGCATTTGCGGCGAGCAGCGTCGCACCTGCCATCCGAAAACGCCTACCTCCTCCAGCGACACCGGATTCACACCCGTGCCTTTATTGGTACGCGTCCTCTGATATACTCCCTGCTTATCGCTGTAAACAGTCACCTGTTTACACCCCTCAAGCATCCTGCAGCTTATTTTGCCGTCAGCCTGCAGACGCACGCTCTGTGCATCATAGCAGACTGTCTTTTCCAACTGCGCCAAAATATGCCGTCTGGCTTCCTGCAACTGTAGCTCATCCTGCAGGCAGCCAAAGCTGCGACCGGCAGTGCCTGTTGCTTTAAAGACCAACGTCACCAGCACTACTGCCAGCAAAAGTCCTAACAGCAGCTCCAGAAGCAGATAGCCCCTCTGCCGTCGGCAGCGCACGGATAAGCGTAACCCTGACCTTGCCATAAGCAGCCTGCACCTCCTGTACCGCCAAGCCGTCTGTGCTGCCGGAGCTAATCCTTTGCGTCACGTCAAAGCGGCCGCTATATTCTTCGCCCGCCAGCACCTGCTGTGCGGCCTGCACCGCCTGCTGCAGTTCAAGGCTTTCATTCAGCAGATAATTGCTGCGGTAAAAGCCCTGTATCGCTGTCGCCAGCAGCACTGCCGTAAGGCAGAAGCACACCAGCTCCTGTACCAGGCAAAAGCCCCTGCTATTTTTCATAAACAGTCACCCTGCCTGTAACCGGCTGCACCGTCAGCCGGCAGTACATATCAGGCAGCTGTCTATGCTCCAGTCTATAACCGCCAATGGCTGTCGGATTGCCGTTTTCATTATAGCTGAGATTCTTAATCGCTTTTTCGCACGTCAGGCTGATGTCAGCATCGAGCCTTACACGTTTCCAGATTTTATGCGCGCGCTCAATTCTGTAGCTATGCTTATCCTTATCGCTGACTTTAAGCGTGTACATATAATTTTCCGGCTGAAACAGCGTCTGCTGCTGCATCTGTCTGATATCCGCAGCCAAAATATATGCTGTATAGCGCAGCTGCTGCCTGTAATACTGTCGCTGCAGCGTCTTGCTTCCGGGATACAGCATTACTGCCGCAAGTCCCAGGCACCCAAGTGCCAGCAGCAGCTCCAACAGCAGATAGCCTGCTGTCTTATTGTTCACCGGCGTTAGCTTTACTGCCCGGTGAGGTTACTGCCGCACCCTTGCTGTTTTTGCCGCTGAGGGTATAGGTGCCGTCGGTTGTATTTGGTGTATAGGTAAGTGCCTCGCCCTTGGCATCCTTGAATTCCAGCTTACCGCCCAGATATTCGCTGTCCAGTGTAGTAAGCTCTGCCGGCACAGTGCCTGCATCCATCTTATACAGCTGAATTGCCTGGTCGATAGTCACCAGATCGTTTTGCAGACGGGCATTCTTCACTCTGTCGTTAGCACCCGAAAGCGAAGGCAGCAGCATGGTAGCCATAATGCCAATCAGCGCCGCCGCTGCTACTACCTCGATTAAAGTAAAGCCTCCCTGTTTACGCATTGTTTTTAACATAATCGCACCTCCTGAATTTACTCCGGCATTGCCGAAAGCATCTCAAATAGCGGACCGATAACTATGCAGACGATTCCCGCTATGATAATCGCTGCCACTAAAAGCAGCAAGGGCACCAGCAGCTCCTGCAGCCTGCCAAGCTGCTGCTGCAGACGCTGCTCACCGGCCGTTACTGCTTCCTGCAGCATTTGCGGCAGATAGCCTGTAGATGCGCCCACGCATACAAGCTCCAGCATCAGCGGCGAAAAAAGCTCTTTCGCGCCGCCTGCAGCCTGTTCAATCGCAATGCCTCGCTTTAGTCTGCTGTTCAGCAGGCGCAGCTGCCCGGCATACTGCTCATCATCTATTGTATCCGTCACAATTGCCACCGCTCTTGTTATGCCTACCCCGCTTTCCAAAAGCAGGGCCAGCAATCTGCAAAAGCGTACTTCTAACAAAAGGCCCTGAAAATTACCGCTTAACCGGCTGCGTAAAAACCAACGCAGCAACCTGCGTCCAAAAAGCCAAAGAACCGCTGCCATGCCTGCCGTCACCGCCAGCGCTGCCAACGGCTGCTGCAGCAAAGCATCCTTCAGCGTCAGCAGCAAAGCCAATGTCCCCATCGGCAGCACGCCCATAGCGCTGTAGGTATCCGCCAGTACCGGCAGGATGTACAGTAAAAACAGCAGCAGCACGCAAAACGATGCCAGCAGCAAAAATGCCGGATAAGTTACGGCCCTCTGCACAAAACGCCGCAGCTTAAGCTGGCGGCTGTAATAATCTGCCAACTGCTCCAGCAACATGGCCAGCTCACCGCTTTCTTCCCCCACAGCCACCAAAGTAACTGCCAACTGAGTACAGCAATCCGCTTCCGCTGCCAAGGCCTGTGCCAGGCTGCTGCCACGGCGCAACCTTTGCTGCAGACGATAGCAGAGTAGCATCTGCTTAGCGCTGCCATGCTTTTGCAATAGCTGCAGCGCATTCAGCAATGGCAGGCCGCTGCGCAGGATAACCGCCAGCTGCCTGTAGAAGCTGATCTGCTCCGCCAGGCTCACGCCTCCTCTAAGCTTAATTTTCATCACCTCCACATGGCCGATTATAGACTATTTGTGAATTTTCTGTCTAATTTCATTTGTCACATATGTGAAATCTGTGTGACATAAAAATCTTTTTTTTACCACAAGCAAAAGAAAAACTCTGCAAGCCTCATATTACAAGACTTACAGAGTTTTTCTCAACTGATTAATTTCCTGAAAATTATCTGCAATTATAACGTTCTAAGCAGTCTAAGCAACAATATTTTGCTCATGACCATGACGAAGCCAAACGCAAGCGCTGATGCCGAAAAGAATCACGCCGGCTACTACAAAAAGACTTTGCAACGGCGCAAATGTAGCAATAGCTCCGCCAAGTACAGGACCTACCATGGAACCGAACTGCTGCGCACTGAACATAAAGCCAAAAACGCGTCCGCGCTGGTCGGTAGTTGTATTGCTGGCCAACACCGCACTCAGCGAAGGCTGAATACCGGCACAGCACAAGCCATAGCAAAAATTGCAGACACAGAACAAAAGCAGTGTCTGCGGCATTGCCGTCACCGCACTCATCAAGCCGGAAAGCAGCGTAGCAGCGCACAACGCTTTATAAAAGCCGTGCTCCTGTCCGAAGCGTCCCCAGCTCGGCGCAGTAATAGCACTGGCAATGCCTACGAGCGAAAAGGCCACGCCGGAAAGAAACATAATGTTGCCCTCACCATGGTTCAGCTCTGCGACATAAAGGCTCAAAATCGGCTGAATCAGCAGGATAACCATCTGAGCTACAGCAATGTAAATCAGCGTTTCACGAATTACAGGTTGCTGTAAAAGCTGTACCTGCGGCTTGGCCGCAAGCTTTTTCGGCTCCGCCTTCGGCGGCTCGGGAATGTAGAACATAAATACCAGCGTAATAATCGTCAGTAACCCACCTGCAACGAAGAATGAGGCACGCATGCCAAACAGCGTTGCCAATGAACCGCCTACAAGCGGACCAATGACGTTGCCGCAGGTCAGTCCTGCCTGCATAATGCCCAAGCTCACGCCCAGCTTTTCCATCGGCACCAGGCTGGTAGCAATCGCCAGGCAGGCGCTCCACAATCCGGCAGCAAAGCCCTGCAGCACACGCACACCGAACATCTGCTCCGGCGTAGTTACTATGCCGCCCAAAAAGTACGACAGAGCAAGGCCTGCACCCGCACGCACCGCCATCATCTTTTTGCCGCGCGTATCAGCCATTTTACCCCAGATAGGCGCCATGATACCGCCAATCAGAAAGGTTATGGAAAAAATCGCACCATTCCACATTTTTACATCGTCTGCGCTCACTCCCAGCTCGTTCATCAGATACATTGGCAAAAAGGGAATAAGCATGGTATAGCCTGCAGCCATCAATACGACATTAGCCGTGAGGATAGCCAGAATAAGCTTCCAGTTTTTCATAAAATTCCACCTCAAAATAAAAACAAAATCATACAACAGTAATAAATTATTATAACGCTAAGGCCGCTTTTCTGCAAATAAAATACTTCAACACCACTCAGCCGCCGGATAATATGACGCTTATAGCCAACAGCACTTGCTGCAATGCTGGACAAAATATAAAAGTGTATCAAAACAGTATCAACACAACAAAACAGAACGCCGAAACCCGCTTGCCTAACGGATTTTCAGCGTTCTGTCTGTTTTTGGAGGAGGATTCAATTTCACTTTTTTCATTGTACACACACTACATATTGTGTAAAATCACAGCTTTTTATCTCTAAAAGCACTATGCTTCTAAGTGTTTTTTCAAAAAGTGTTGCAAAATCGTATCAGAGAAAAGAGCCTGCACGTGTAACAGCTTACACAATACAGGCTCAAAGCACCGGGACAAAACATAAACAGCTAAAGGAAAAAGAAGCGTAGAAAATTACGTTCGCATATACAACAAATATACGCTGCCGAAACCTAAACACAGGAACGGCGAATTTATAGAATCGTGTATATTATACAGAAAATCTTGCATAATTACACGGCTTTAAATGTCCAAAAGCATGAAAAATAATAATTTACGTCCGATAATATAGATTATGATAAAAGGTTAGCGCCCGTCCGTTTGCGGAAAAGCAGGCGCTATATGGTCAAGTGCTGCGAGTAGATGACACAGCACCTTGAATTTCAGTATACACCATTAAGGCAGCTCACGCAACAAATACGAAAAAAATCTGATACGTTCCAAGTTGCGGCGCTGGTTGTTCCGGCTGCTGCAAATACCATAGCAAAATAACAAAAGGTACTGACGAATTAAAAGCGCTGTCTGTATCCTGCACCCTACTATATTCCTAAAATCGTTTTTAAGCTCTCAAAATGCGAGCAGGCTATATATTTTGGGAACTGAAAAGTCTTATAGGTACAATCACTAGGGGCGGCATATTAGGAACGCTCTAAGGCCGTTTTTGTGCGTATAGGGCTTTTTTCCATCGGAGAAATCATGCCTTTATCCGTTAATCCTTCTTGTTGCTTATAAAACTTCTTGACTATGCCGAAACGGTCTTGTAAAATTTTAGTGTAAGAGGATTGACCCACTTTCCCAGCAGCTAGCTTTAAAGCTCCCTGCTGCAATATTTGGGACCCTCTTACTTTTTTTGCCCAATTATTAACATTAACATTTGGCGTTCTGTCCTGCCTGCCGTTCCCGGCTGCCTGCTGCTGGCCGTCATAGTTTGCCTTGCTGCTTTCTGCCGTTGGCGTTCTCTCATAGCGTGACGCTGGCTTTTAGTTTGGCATTGCCTATTACTTCTCTGTCACGTGACATTGTATTCCTTTTGGGGACAAAATGTCACTACTTTTTGGGAAAAATGTCCTTACTTTCGGGGACAAAATATCCCTTTTCCTAGCAATAAAAGGGGGTGGGGCCCCAAATTTCGCAAGGCCGTCCGGGGTGGTAAAGTGCCAAATTTAGCAAAAGCAAATTATCAAGGCTACGGACTAATATATTTTTAATTTTGCAAAAATTTCGATATTTAACATTTACTTTTAAGCTGGCAAAGCAACAAGAGATTTCCGGCGGCTCTGCCAGCATTATATATATAATATATATTTATCTATTATCCTATATTATTATAATATATATTATTTAATCATTAGAGAAAAAGAAAGTATAAAAGATAGTATTATTTGCTTTCTTTGCGACCAGCTGAAATCTTTTCAGAAATTGTTAAGTCACGTGCAAATTTAAGACTTAACAACTCTTGCAAAATCGCCGCTAACTGTACTGCGTTTTCCTGGTTAATACCTCTATCAATCAAAAGACCTTGCAAACCCAGCACCATAATTCCTTGATATTGCTCATCTGCTTTCTCCAAAGTATATGCCGCTAATGCTATATCATTTATCGCACCTGCCATAGTATTTCCTTTTTCCTGCTCCAGCAAGAATGTTAAAGCTTCTTCTTTTGATTGTCCAAGAATTGCATCAGAAAAATTCCATATGACTTCCCATGACTTATCAGTAATAGCACTCAAACCTACTTTTTTTTCGTTCTCATAAAGCAGGTTAGTTATAGGAACATTTAAAGCTTCGGACAATTTTACACGCTTTTCAAAGGGAATAACCTTGATTTTTCCTTTTTCGTAATCAGAAACCGCTTTAGTACCAATTCCCAACAATTCACCTAATTGCGTTTGGTTAAGTTTTTTCTTTTTTCTATGTTGGCGAATACGTTCGCCGATTTCCTGCTGTTGCTGACCTTGTATAGCTGCCATAATAACCACCTTTTTAATATTTACTATATTATAGCAAAGCAACAAGACAAGGTACAGAAAAAAATTGAATGCATCAAAATTGAGTTGACAACTCAAAAGCTATAGTGTAAACTGTTTGTATAAATTGAGTTGATAACTCAATTTGGTTCAATCGATACGAAAGCGAGGTGAAAAATATGGACGTTCTGTTATTCAAGTATTTAGCAGCTAAAAACGGCGATACAATGCGAGATGTTGCAAAAGCTATTAAGGTAAGTGCTACAACCATAAGCAACAGGCTGACCAACAAGCGTGGTGACTTTAGCCGTGGAGATATTGCAAAGCTCAAAGCACGCTGGAAACTGACGCCGCAGGACATTGACGCAATTTTCTTCAGTGAAGATACTGTCAAGTAACGTAAGGGGGCAAATCATGGAAACATTTGACGCACAAGCAAGCGCTTTAAGCACAGTAATGTATTCTGCTGATGAAGTTGCCGCAATATTGAAAGTGAGCAAGTCTAAGGCATATCAGCTTATAAAAGCATGGAACAAAGAGCTTGAAGCGGCTAACAAGTTTACGCTAAGGGGCAGAATTAACCGCCGTTACCTTGAAAAGAAACTTGAACTGTAACAGGCTTTCAGAAATCATTTTTGAGAGCTGCAAACGCAACAGGGACGCTTATTTTATAGGCGTATTCCTTAACAGGTACAAACACTAGGGCAACAAAAAAGAACGCCAAAAAACAGCGTTCTAAGAAAGTGAGGTGATACCATGGAGACAGTTTATTTAAAAGCTAAAATCGGCGCAACAATGGCGAAAGCTATTCGCCAAAAGTGCCTTGACTGTAGCGAGAACAGCGCAGAAGTCAGACAGTGCCCGGCCGTAAAGTGCCCTTTATGGGGATATAGATTCGGCTGCAAGCCTGCAACAGCTATTGCTAGATTAGAAAAAACTAACATCGTTAAGCTGCTGGAGGAATAAACCATGGAATTAAAGTTGCCGGAAACAATTCAGCTTCGGCTTTTGAAAGAGTATATTTTTCATCGTGTACTGTCTGTACAACATTTGGCAAGCCTTAAAGATAAAGACCAAAGCTACATTCAAGGCTATATCAAAGGACAGTCATATATTATGCGTGACATACTGCGTGGCGCAGGCCTGCAAGAAGAATTTAAGAAATGGAGTGAGCAATTTGAGAGTCAAGACAGTTAAGCGCTTTAATTACGCCAAAGCGGCCTTTTATGTATATCTGCTGGCGATGATTATGTTTGTTGCGACCAATGCGGCGGCAAAATTCGCCTTTATTAAGGGGGTGAAATAATGCAATGGCATACCATAACACAAGATGAATTCGCCTTATTGAAGCAATACAGGCAGCTTTCACACACAGAAAAGATTATAGTTAAGCGTTTTCTGAGCGGCCTGCTGTTTAACGCACAAAAAGAAAAAATCGCCCAGCGGGCAAGGCTGAGCGACAACGGCAACCATTAACGGAATTGCCAAAAGAAGCACCATTATTATATCATACAAGGCTTGCCGCCGCAACGTGGCAAGCCTTTTTTATTAGTGAGGTAACATAATGAACGGCAATTTAAATTTAATCGATAACGCAAAAAATGCCGACGGAACGCACCGCAATTTCTTCATGGGACATGAAGAAGCTTATGGCTTGTTGGAAAAAGAAAAAGGAAAGGTGGAACTTGTTTACAGCTTTTTACTAAGACACGCTAACAGTGAATTTAACGTTACATTTGAAAACATTGCAGCAGCAAGAGGACTGTCTTATAAAACAGTCAGAGCTGGTTGCAAAAGGCTTACTGAACTAGGATTGTTAGAAATAAAAGATAACGCCACCGACGGCGAAAAAACTATAACTACAAGCCGGGGACGCAAAGTATGCAACAACACTAGAACTTTTATTGTTTACACTCAACCTATAAACAGCCTTAAAAATTTTGCCAAACATCCTGTTAAACGCAAGTTAAATACAGAAACAGCGACAACAACACCTAAGGTCAACCAAACGCCACAGCTTATAGATTTACCAACTGCGATTCCAACACCACAGTCTGTATCTTTGCAAAGTGGAACAGAAAAGCCAAAATCAGAAGCACAGCCGCAGGCACTTCACAAATCTACTAACTTCACTGCAAGAACAGAAATGATTAAAAAGAAAGCCGCTAAATATGAATTAAAAGAAGATGTTCTAACAATGCAATTGTCAAAATTTAAAACCCTTAACAGCCGTTTTGCAGAAGAAAGAGAGATTGAAGCAATTGCTTATGCAACTAAAGAGCGTAGCGCCTTTTTATTAGAAAAAGCACTCAAAGGGCAATGGACAATGCCTTGACGTACCTGTAAAACTACAGGTAGCAAAATTACAGGTACAATAACGTACCTATAAAAAAACAGGTACGATACAACACAGCAAACAAGCGCTTTCTCATGTACCTGTAAAACTACAGTTACATAACGTACCTGTAAAACTACAGGACAATCTAAAGATATATATATATCTAACAAGGGATAATAATATATATACTAATCTACTGTAGAAGTATATCCTAAGCGAAAAAAACATCATCATCATCAAGTTACCGAACGTCAAACAACACCCAAAAGGGGGAACAACCATGTCAGTATATCAAGACAAGGCCACAGGCAAATATTACTTTGTCTGCACCTATAAAGATTGGCAAGGCAAGTCACACAGAAAATATACTCGTGGCTTTAAATTGGCTAGGGACGCCAAAGCAGCCGAACGAGATTTTCTGAACCAACAGCACGGCACAAACTGCATGAGTTTTAAGGCCTTGTATGAATTATATATAGCTGATTGCCGGGCAAGGCTGAAAGAAAGCACAGTAATTAGCAAGGATTCACTTTTTCAACATTCCATACTGCCGTTCTTTCAGAGATTCGACAACATAGGCAACATAACGCTAGCGCACGTCCGGCAATGGCAAAATGAACTGCTGACAAAGTACAAGCCTACTTCTTGCCGCCGGATTCACAGCCAGCTTTCAGCAATATTTAATTTCGCCGTAAAATATTACGGCCTTGCAAGGAACGTAGCCTGCATTGCTGGCGGTATTGGAAAACGCAAGGCAGATAGCTCCAGCTATTGGACGCTGGAAGAATTCGAAAAGGCTATTGAACAGGTACAGGCATTGCAGGACAAAGCAGCCTTGACAGTATTATTTTATAGCGGCCTGCGTGTTGGTGAATTATTGGCGCTGACAATCGCAGACTATGATAACAAAGCCAATACCATAACAGTAACAAAGACACTGTCACGCACGGCCACAGGCTATGTAATAGCGCCACCAAAGACACCAAAGTCAAGAAGAACAGTCACTATTCCTTGCAAGGCTAGCGCCGTGTTAAATGCCTACATAGCGACACTATACGAACCACAGCCACGAGATACTATTTTTATTGGCTTGAACGGAAACCACCTTGCCTACGTTATTAAGCTGGCAGCCGCTGGCGCTGATGTAAAAAAAATCAGAGTGCATGACCTGCGACACAGTCACGCCAGCTTGCTGATAAACAACGGCGCAAACATAAAGGCCGTATCTGAACGGCTGGGGCATGACGATATAAAAACCACGCTGAACACCTACGGACACTTATACAAAAACCAAGATAACGCACTTGCCGCAATGCTGGACAAATTATAAAGTGTTGCAGAAGTGTTGCGCCTATAACAAAACAGAACGCCGAAATCCGCTTGCCTAACGGATTTTCAGCGTTCTGTCTGTTTTTGGAGGAGAAAATATGAATTTGCTTAAAAAGCAAATAGCAGCTTGTTTAAAAGTAGAGGAGCTAACCAATGCACTTAAGGAAATTGTCAAGGTCAAAGGTCAAGGCTGCAATGCAAAATCAGGAAGGGACGATATACATTGGTTAGCCATCACTAACTTCATGATTATTGTAGCACATATTTTTACAGTTAGCAATAGCTAATTTTAATTTTTTTATTTTTTTCCCGCGATTACCGCTGCGTGCAAAAAAACAACGCAGTCACGTTGCCGTTTTACGGAATACGTAACTGCGTTTAAGCTTGTAATTGTTATACTTCCGGAGTTTTCTCCTCTGCATTTTCTTTAGCCTGCTCCTGCTGCAGCAAAGCCATAAACTGCTCACCGGTGATAGTTTCCTTCTCAAGCAGATACTGTGCCAGTACATCCAGCTTATCTCTGTTGTCCTGCAAAATCGTGCGTGCCTTTGCGTGAGCCTCCTTAATCAACGCCAAAACCTTGGCATCAATCTTGCCGGCTGTAGTTTCACTGCACTGCAGGGCAGCGTCACCGCCCAGATAACGATTGGCCACAACCTCGGTAGCCATCATATCAAATTCTTCCGTCATACCCAGACGCGTTACCATGCTGCGTGCCAGCTTGGTTGCCTGCTCGATATCATTGGAAGCACCGCTGGTAATGCTGCCGAAAACAACCTCCTCGGCACTGCGGCCGCCGGTCATGGTTACAATCTTGTTGAACAGCTCTTCCTTGGTCATCAGCACGCTGTCATTTTCGCTGATTTGCATGGTGTAGCCCAAAGCGCCGTTGGTACGCGGAATAATAGTAATCTTATGAACCGGAGCACTGTGCTTCTGCATAGCAGCCACAAGTGCGTGACCGATTTCGTGGTAGGCAATAACCTTTTTCTCTGCGGGAGAAATTACCGCGCCCTTGCGCTGGTAACCGGCGATAACCGTTTCAATGGATTCCTCCAGATCTTCCTGCTCCACCACGTTACGATGCATTTTTACAGCTCGCAACGCACCCTCGTTGATAATGTTGGCGAGCTCCGCACCGCTGGCTCCGGCTGTTGCCCGCGCCAACGTACCGTAATCGATATTGTCTGCCATACGCACGTTACGTGCATGAACCTTCAGGATAGCCTCACGGCCCTTAAGATCAGGCAGCTCAACAGGAATACGGCGATCAAAACGTCCCGGACGCAGCAACGCCTTATCCAGGGATTCCGGACGGTTGGTAGCCGCTAAGATTACTACGCCCTTACTGCCGTCAAAGCCGTCCATTTCGCTCAGCAGCTGATTTAAAGTCTGCTCTCGTTCATCATTGCCGCCGAACTGGCCGTTATCACGGCGTTTGCCGATGGCATCGATTTCATCGATAAATACTATGCAAGGTGCCTTTTCCTGCGCCTGCTTAAACAAATCGCGCACGCGGGCAGCGCCCATGCCGACGAACATTTCTACAAATTCACTGCCGCTGATACTGAAGAACGGCACCTTGGCTTCGCCTGCTACCGCACGCGCCAGCAAGGTTTTACCTGTACCTGGAGGGCCTACCAGCAATGCACCCTTCGGCATGTTGGCACCGATATCCTTGTACTTGCCGGGATTATGCAGAAAATCCACTAGCTCCATCAGTGCTTCCTTGGCCTCGTCCTGACCTGCTACATCGGCAAAGCTTTTGCCTGTCTGCGCTTCCACATAGACCTTGGCATTACTCTTGCCGAAGCTCATAGCGTTGCCGCCCATGCGCTTGCCCATGAAGTACATAAACAGCTGTCCAAGTCCAAAGAAAATCAGAATAGGCAGTACCCAATTGGTGAAAAAGGTTACAAGCGGACTTTGTTCCTTAGGCACAACCTGCGTAAATTCTACCTTACTCTTCATCAGGCGGTTGGCCAGCTCCGGGTCCTCCACCCTGCCGGTAACATAAATTTCCTTTTCGTTGTTCTTATCAACCGCAGCCAGACGCTTATCGGTAATTTCTACCTTAGATACCTTGCCTTCATCCACCATCTGAAGAAAATTATTATAGGAAACCTCCTTCATTTTCGGGTTGAAGAACATTGGCATGATTACGGAATTGAATACCAGAATCAAAACCAGCATCAGCATATAATAATACGTCAATGGCCGTTTTTTATCATTGTTATCGTTCATCATTTCATCTCCTCGCTATGCTTTATAAGTATTATTGTATACCTATTTATAGCAATAAACAAACGAAAAAAATGTGAAGCTGATTGTATAGTCAACACAAAAAGTGTTAAAAAATCACACTCTCCCAGTCCCCTGCAAGAATACTTGTATACATGCGTCCTATCCCTTGAATTTACATGCCGTTTTCTATACAATTAGCATGTAACTATCTAAGGAGGTCAAACTTATGCCTAAAATCAATACAGTTTTAGTTGCTAACCGCGGCGAAATCGCCATCCGCGTTTTCCGCGCCTGCAACGAATTAGGAATCCGTACTGTTGCTATATATTCCAAGGAGGACACCCTGTCCCTGCATCGCAACAAAGCCGACGAGGCCTACATGGTAGGCGAAGGCAAAAGTCCGACCGACGCTTATCTTGATATCGAAGACATTCTGCGCGTAGCTAAGGAACACGACGTAGATGCCATCCATCCCGGTTATGGCTTTTTATCTGAAAACAGCAATTTAGCTCGCCGCTGTGCTGAGGAAGGACTGATTTTCATCGGCCCGCGCCTGGAGCACCTGGTAATGTTCGGCGACAAAATCAACGCCCGTAAACAGGCCGAGCTGGCAGGCATCCCCATGATTCCCGGCAGCAAGGGTACGGTAAACAGCCTCGATGAGGTACTGGCCTTTGGTGAAAAATGCGGCTATCCTATCATCATTAAAGCAGTCAACGGCGGCGGCGGCCGCGGTATGCGCGTTGTTCACAGCGCCGAAGAAGCCATAACTGCCTACGACATGGCTAAAAGCGAAGCTAAAAAAGCCTTTGGCAATGATGAAATATATCTGGAAAAATATCTGCAAAATCCGAAACACATCGAAGTACAGATTATCGGCGATGCCCACGGCAATTTAATGCATCTGTTTGAGCGCGACTGCTCCGTACAGCGCCGCCACCAGAAACTGGTTGAAATTGCTCCGGCCTTCGCTCTGCCTATAGAACAACGCAAAGCTATCTGCGACGCTGCTGTCAAGCTGATGAAAAATGTTGACTACATCAGCGCCGGCACCGTAGAATTTTTGGCTACTCCCGACGGCAAGTTCTACTTCATCGAGGTTAACCCCCGCATTCAGGTTGAGCACACCGTTACCGAGCAGATTACCGGTATCGACATTGTGCAGACACAAATCAAGATTGCCGAGGGCTACAACCTGCACGGCCCGGAAATCGCCCTTCCGCAGCAGGATGAGCTGACAACAATCGGCCACGCTATCCAATGCCGTATTACCACTGAGGACCCGTCCAATAACTTTATGCCCGATACCGGCAAGCTGATTACCTACCGCAGCGGCGGCGGCTTCGGCATCCGTCTGGACGGCGGCAACGCCTTCACCGGTTCCGTCATCACTCCGTACTACGATTCTTTGCTGGTTAAGGCTACCACCTGGGGCCTCACTCACCAGATTGCAATTACCAAGATGCTGCGCTGCTTAAAAGAATTCCGTATCCGCGGCGTCAAAACCAATATCCAGTTTTTGGAAAACGTACTGCAGAACCCGCACTTCATCAAGGGCGATTATACTACCGACTTTGTTGATAATACACCGGAGCTGTTTGTCTTCCAAAAAACCTTGGACCGTGGCAACAAGCTGCTGAACTACATCGCTGACATTACCGTCAACGGTTATTCCAACGTCGGCGTACAGCCGAAGCCGGACTTCGCCCCGCTGAATATGCCCAAACCCTACAACGGCATTCTGGCGTTGGGTGCTAAGCACGTTCTGGATACCCGCGGACCTGAAGGTCTGGCTGAATGGGTACTGGCACAGCAGGAGGTTCTGCTCACCGACACCACCTTCCGTGATGCGCATCAGTCCCTATTCGCAACCCGCCTGCGTACTGCCGATATGCTGCGCGTTATGCGCGATACCGCCGGCAAGCTTCCCGGACTCTTCTCCTTTGAATGCTGGGGCGGCGCTACCTTTGACGTAGCCTATCGCTTCCTCGATGAAAGCCCCTGGCAACGTCTTGCACAGTTCCGTCAGGCTGCTCCGAACATTCTCTTCCAGATGCTGCTGCGCGGTGCCAACGCCGTAGGCTACACCAGCTATCCGGATAATGTTGTTAAGCAGTTCATTAAGCTGGCAGCCAAGAACGGTATCGACGTTTTCCGTATCTTCGACAGCCTCAACGGTCTGGACAATATGCGCCTGTCGATTGACACCGTCCGCGAATGCGGCAAGGTAGCAGAGGCAGCACTGTGCTACACCGGTGATATTCTCGACCCCAACCGCGATAAATACGATTTACATTACTACATCAATATGGCTAAGGAGCTGGAAAAAGCCGGCGCCAACATCATCGCCATCAAGGATATGGCAGGCCTGTTGAAACCGGAAGCAGCTTACCGCCTTGTAAGCAGCCTCAAATCCTATGTCAACGTACCTATCCATCTGCACACCCACGAGGGCAGCGGCAACGCTATCTACACCTACGCGCGTGCTATTGATGCCGGCGTTGATATCGTAGATACTGCTATGAGCGCCATGAGCAACGGTACCTCCCAACCCAGCGGCAGCAGCCTGTACTACGCACTCAGCGGTCATCCGCGTCAACCGCGTCTTGACGTAGACGCTATGAACGAGCTTTCCCGTTATTGGGAAACCGTGCGCCCCTACTACAAGGCTGCCGACAGAACCGAAAACTTCCCCAACCCCGAGGTTTACGTACACGAAATGCCTGGCGGACAATATACCAACCTCAAGCAGCAGGCGCAGGCTCTGGGCCTTATCCATCGCTGGGAGGAAATCAAGGATATGTATCACCGCGTATCCATGATGTTCGGCGATTTAATCAAGGTTACTCCGTCCTCCAAGGTTGTCGGTGATATGGCACTCTTCATGGTGCAGAACGACCTGACGGAAGAAGATGTTTATGCTAAGGGCGATATTCTGGACTTCCCGGCCTCCGTTGTGGAATTCTTCGAAGGACGCATCGGCACTCCGTACCAGGGCTTCCCCGAAAAGCTGCAGAAGCTGGTGCTCAAAGGACGCGCACCCATCAGCGAGCGTCCGGGAGCTGTACTGCCTCCGGTAGATTTTGAGGATGTACGCGCTAAGCTCAAAGAGCTGGATGCACCTACTACGGACGAAGCAGTCAGTGCTTACTGCCTCTATCCTAAGGTATTCATCGACTGGGTAAACCGTTACAACCAATTCGGTGATGTATCCGTTCTCGATACTCCTACCTTCTTCTTCGGCATGACGCCGGGCGAGGTTATCAAGGTTGAAATCGAACAGGGCAAAGTGCTCGTAATCAAGCTGGACCACATCTCCGAAGCCAATGCTGCCGGTATGCGTACCGTATTCTTCGAATTCAACGGCCTGCCGCGTGAAATCGAAATCAAGGACCGCAACGCCAAGACCACCACTGTTACCCGCAAGAAAGCAGAAAAAGGCAACATGGGTGAAATCGGCGCTTCCCTTTCCGGCTCCGTTGTCAAGGTGCTGGTAGAAAAGGGCCAGTCCGTTACCAAGGGCACTCCGCTGATTGTTACCGAAGCTATGAAGATGGAAACCACGCTTTCGGCACCGATTTCCGGCATCGTCAGCGCTATCCATGTAGCTGCAGGCGAACGCGTAGAAAGCGGCGACTGCCTCCTGGAAATCAAAACTCAAATGTAAATTGCATACGCTTAAACTTAAGGCTGCTGACGTGGTGGATTTCCACCACTACAGCAGCCTTGTTTTTTTGCTGGTCATTATTTTTCCTCTATGTTATGATATAGTTACTCTTTGCTTTTTTTAAAACAGCATTATTTGCTGCAATACATATTTTTATTACGAGGTGAGCACATGAAGCAGACAATCTATCAATATGTAAACAGCCATCTGGACGAGCATGGCCGCTTTACTGCTACCAATCTGTGCGATGACCGCTACGCCACCATTCCCCGTCCTCTCGGCTCCGAGGATGCCTTTCACTATACAATGGGCAACCTGCCCAATCCCAAATCCGCCAGCATACTGCTCAAGCTGCTGCAAGCCTATCTGAACGAGCCTACTACCCAGCAGCGCAGCAAACTGTACAATGAACTGAAGGGCATGGCCTTTGCGGAATATTGCGACCCCTTTATCGAAGCCTTAGACCAGAATGATATCAACAGTGTTGCCTTTGACCTGGCTCGACGCTTTTTCTATAACGCTGACGGACGCGAGCAGGTAAAATTCGCCCTACTGCTTTTCGGCATGTACGGCATGGAAAAAATTTGTCAGCAGGAGCCGGAGCTGTGGCAGGATTTGCTGCGCATAGCACACTGCGAGGAATTTACCTTCGCCTTTTTATATTCCTGCCGCGTAACAAATTTCAACCCGCAAAACGCTATCTGGGAGCTTATCCGCTGCACCAGTGGTTGGGGCAAGGTTTTCAGCATTACCGACTGCCACTGCCGTGATGAGGAGGAACGCCTCTGGCTGCTGCAGAACGGCCCGGATATCGATGTAGAATATCCGCCGTTGTCCGTCAAATTCATCAGAGAAACACATTTAGAGGAACAGCTGGCACATCCGCTTAACTACGCACAATATAAAAGCGCTGTCATCATCGTGGGTAATTATCTGATTATGCTCAACCATTTCCCGGCAGATGTAATCGAAGAGCAATTCAACATCAGCGATATCCATCTGAACAAGCTGCTTACCTGCCTGCTTGCGCAGGCCGAAGCACATGTCAGCAAACCGGAGGATGTACTTGATTTAATCAGCTACGTTACGGCGCTGCAGCAGCTTTGCGATGAGCAGAACCATATGCAGCTCACGTTTAACCAATGCCATGAGCAGATTGCCGCCTGCGAAAAAATCATCTACAGCAAGGACTGGCAGCCGGAAATAGAAAATAATTTAATCAAGGACGATAAGCTCGATTACCAGCTGTGCAATCTGGCGGTGGAGCTGGATATAGACGTTTGGCCGCGGCTTTTCGATTTTTGGCTGGCGCATCCGGACGAAACACCGCTGTTCCCGTACCTGCTTTCCTACGAAGGCGAGCAGCGCTCCGAACGCGTGCTGCGTCAAATCGAAGCGGACCTGCCGCGCTACTGTGTAGAACAAAACGACCTGCTGGTACCGCTGCGTTATCTCAACACACATCCGGGTGAAAGCGATGCTATTATCTGCGCTGCCCTGGAATCTATCTTCGACTTGCCGCGCGGCATCGCCTGCGGCATTGTCGATGACTGGGGACAGGAATTTATCACGCCTGCCATCCGCCGCTCGCTGATTAAAGCACGTCAGCTCAGCAATAACGATGTAGTTACCGCGCGTATCGACTGCCTGCTGGCAGGCAAGCATTTCGACATCGGCAAGTTCCTCAACAAACGCAAATAAGCAGACTGCTATGCAATGTTATTGCTTAGCTTAGACAGTTATTGCTAAGAAAAGCTTTCTCAACACATAACAAAACCGGTTTCCCTATCGGCTTAAAAGCCTGGGAAACCGGTTTTTTAGTATGCACTTATTTACTTTTAGCCGCAATAGCCATGCGGATGGCCCTTATGCCACTTCCACGCAGTGCTGATAACCTCATCTACACTGCTGTGCTGCGGCTCCCAGCCCAGCTCCTCACGAATTTTTGCCGAAGAAGCAATGAGCACTGCGGGATCACCGGCACGACGCGCCTCCTCCACAACGGGGAAGTCAATGCCGGTAACCTTTTTGGCGCTGTCAATCATCTGGCGTACACTGAAGCCGTTTTCACTGCCCAGATTATACACACGGCTGCTGCCGCCGCTCAAAAGATGCTTAAGTGCCAGCACATGCGCCTTCGCCAAATCGCAGACATGAATATAATCACGCACGCAGGTACCATCAGCCGTCGGATAATCGGTACCGAAAATAGAAACCTGCTTGCGCACGCCCTGCGCCGTTTTCAGAATCAGCGGAATAAGATGGCTTTCCGGGCTGTGGTCCTCGCCGATATCGCGCGTCGGAGAAGCACCGGCAGCGTTAAAATAACGCAAAGCTACATAACGCATATCATAGGCATGGTCATAATCCGCCAGCATGCCTTCAATCGCCAGCTTGGTACGGCCGTAAACGTTAGTCGGTGCCAGACGGCTGTCCTCGGTAATAGGTACTGCTTCCGGCTCACCGTAAACAGCTGCGGTAGAAGAAAATACCATGCGGTCCACACCGGCACCACGCATAGCCTCTAAAAGATGCAGGCTTCCTTCAACATTATTAAAATAATATTTCGCCGGATCGGTCATAGATTCACCTACCAGACTGCTAGCAGCAAAATGAATCACCGCATCAATTTTAAACTGCTCCATAATGTGCTTGGCAAAGCGTACATCATGGATATCGCCTTCTACCAGCTGTACCTCGTCAGGCACTGCTGCCTCATGGCCGGTAGAAAAATTATCATAAACAATAGGAGTAAAGCCGCTCTTCTGCAGCTCCTCCACTACATGGGAGCCAATATAACCTGCTCCGCCGGTAACAAGGATATTCATTAATTATTTGCTCTCCTTTGCAACGATTCCCTGCAGATAGGTCAGGAACTTGTCACGCAGCTCAGGACGCTTCAGCGCCATTTCTACGGTTGCCTCCAGGAAGCCCTGCTTATCGCCCACGTCATAGCGACGGCCTACAAAGTCATAAGCATACATCGGCTGCTCCTTAGCCAATACCTTAAGCGCATCGGTCAGCTGGATTTCATTACCACGGCCGGGCTGAGTTTGCTCCAGAATCGGGAAAATTTCCGGTGTAATTACATAACGGCCCAAAACCGCCAGACGGGAAGGCGCTTCTTCTACCGCAGGCTTTTCTACCATATCATTTACCTTAACAGTGCGTGCTTCACCAGTCGGTTCACCGGCAACAATGCCATAAGCAGATACCTTCTCCTGCGGCACCTCCTGCACACCTAAAACGCTGGCACCGGTTTTATCATAGACATCAATCAGCTGCTTCAGCGCAGGCACCTGGCTGTCAACAACGTCGTCACCCAGCAATACAGCAAAGGGTTCATCGCCCACAAAATGCTTGGCACACAAAATAGCGTGACCAAGTCCACGCGGCTCCTTTTGGCGGATATAGTGAATGCGGATATCAGAAATTTTGCGAACCAGCTCCAGCTCCTTGGTTTTGCCGCTGGCCTCCAGGTTCAGCTCCAGCTCGATGCTGCGGTCGAAATGGTCTTCAATGGCACGCTTGCTGCGGCCGGTAATAATCAGGATATCCTCAATGCCGGAAGCAAGAGCCTCTTCGATAATATATTGGATGGTCGGTTTATCAACAATAGGCAGCATCTCCTTCGGAGTTGCTTTGGTTGCAGGCAGGAAGCGTGTGCCCAGGCCTGCTGCCGGAATAACGGCTTTACGTACAGGTTTAAACATTTAATCTTATCTCCTTTACAGACTCAAATGAAATATATGCATAGCAGCAACGCTGCAGGCAGTGCTTTACGAAAAAACACGGATACTCAGGAAAGTTAAGCTTCTTCGCCGCCAATAACTTCCAATAATTCTGCTGTCTTCGCAGCAAGCAGCTCCTTATCACCCTTAGTTTCTACGTTCAGACGCATTACAGGCTCCGTATTGGATACACGCACATTAAAGCGCCAGTTATCATAAGCAACGCTCAGGCCGTCCAGGTGATCCTGCTCGCCATCAGCATATTTTTTGCCCAGCTCTGCCAGTACTGCTACGGAATCAACAACCTTGCGGTTTATTTCACCGCTGCAGGGATACATAGCAACGCGCTCGCCTACCAGCTCGCTGAGCTTTTTACCGCTGCGGCACATCAGCTCAGTTACCAGCAGCCAGGGAATCATGCCGCTGTCGCAGCAGGAGAAATCGCGGAAATAATGATGCGCACTCATCTCGCCGCCGTACAGCACGTCATTGTTGCGCATGCATTCCTTCATAAAGGCATGGCCGCTCTTGCAGCGCACAGGCACACCGCCGTCACGCTGCAAAATAGCTTCCGTATTCCAGGTCAGGCGCGGGTCGAACATAATCTTCGCACCCGGCTCCTTGTGCAGGAAAACCTCCGCCAGCAGGCCGACAATGTAATAGCCTTCGATAAAATCTGCCTTCTCGTCAAAAAGGAAGCAGCGGTCGAAATCACCATCCCAGGCAATACCCAGATCAGCACCACTCTCGCGCACAACCTTGGCTGTAGCCTCACGATTTGGCAGCAGCAGCGGGTTAGGCACACCATTGGGGAAGGTGCCGTCAGGCGTTTCGTTCAGCGTAATAAACTCAAACGGCAAATGCTTAGCCAGCTCCTTCAAAATCGGGCCAGCACCACCATTGCCGGGGTTAGCAACAATCTTCATCGGTTTGAGCACACTCGTATCAACGTAAGTCAGTAAATGCTCAATATAAGCAGGCATAATATCCAGCTGCTCCAAGGCACCCATAGTCTTGCCTGCCACCACCTGATGTGCAAACGGCTTTGTAGTAGCAACCATCTCACCAATTTCCTTCAGACCGGTATCGCTGGAAACAGGACGCGCATCACGGCGTACCAGCTTCATGCCATTGTATTCCTTAGGATTATGGCTGGCAGTAACCATAATACCGCCATCTGCTTTCAGATGCGCGGTAGCAAAATAAATCATTTCTGTACCACACTGGCCGATATCAATAACCTTGGTACCGCCATGGCGCAGTCCCTCTGTCAGCGCATCTACCAATGCTCTGCCGCTCAGGCGGATATCATGTCCGACAACAACAGTTTCTGCAGCAAACATTGCTGAAAAAATGCGTCCCATACGGTAAGCCATTTCCTCATTAACCTCCGTAGGGTAAACACCACGTACATCGTAAGCCTTAAAAGCCTTATTTGTAACTTGCATTTCTCTATTCTCCTTTTTTATAGTGTATTTAGCAAAATTTCATTCTTCTGGAACCATTTTATATTATTCTTCATGGACGAAAAAAATCCTGCCTGCATCGCAGACAGGATTTGAACGCTATAGCTTTACTCCGCTCGAACGGATAACTTCTTCCGCTGCCTCGCCCAGATACCAACGGATAACGGAAAAGAACGGCAGCGTCACGCCATTATAATCAGGCACCAGACAGATGGTCGCCAGCATTTCCAAAACTTCATCCAGCTCACGGCCCTTACTAAGCTCATCACTTATCTGGTCCTCCAGCGTATGGATTACCTCACGACGCATGCGCATCAGCCGCGGCGCGTTCAAGTTCAGCTCGCGGATAGTGCTGCGCGCCTTACCCTGCAAATCTTTGGGGCAGGTATCTTCGTCTACGTACATCCGCCCGCTATGCTCCGCATAACGGAACAGACGGATTTTTCCGGGAATCTTCAGCGGATTGAGGATATAGTTTGTAATTTCACGCCCACCCTTGGGCACATCGCAGCTGCGGTCACGCTTCTGGCTGGAATAGCGCCACTCGGGATCAGGCACATAAGGCTGACTGCCGCCGTGGCACACGCCCAACAGATTGCGCCAATCCAGATGATAGTTGTGCCCATGCTCCTGCGTAGCATTTTTCGGATAAAAATGCTCCACGCGGAAGTCATCAACCTCGCCTTCCTCCTCCGCCAGCTTAATGCCTACCTCACAATAGGCGCAAAGGCCGTGCTGGTCACGCAAAATTGCTTCCCGCACCTGTTTATAACCCCTGCGGCAGCGACGGCGGAAATGCTCCCAGGTTTCCTCGGGATTATGCAGCCGGTACTGCCTGAGAAGCTCCGGCTCCTCCTTGCTTTTATAAACACGTTTCATGAGCGCCTCCTGCGGAACTGACGCATACGGATATCCATATCCGCACGCAGCAGAGCAGGCTCCTTGCCCTTGGACCATTTATCCAGCTTTTTGCGCAGTCCCAGCGCCTCCGGCGTATCCCAGGCATCCTCGCTCACCAGCTGCAGATAACGCTTTAAATCCTGCACAATCGGCAGAGCTTGCGGACGTGGGCTCACATTCTGAATATCCTGCAGCAGCTGATAGCTGTTGGCGCCCAAGGAAAAATCTACGTGGCGCACGCCTTCGAACTGCTTGCCCCAGGCCAATACACGTATGCTCTCTGCCGGCACGCTGCTAAGCACCTGCGCACTATGCGTAGTCACTACAAACTGTACCATCGGGAAGGTTTTCTGCAAATCCAGCAGTACCGTCTGCTGCCACAGCGGATGCAGATGCATTTCTACCTCATCAATCAATACAAGCCCCGGAGTCTTGGTTACCGCATCCTCACGCAGCTGCGGATTCAGACGCGTCATGCGATAGGCCAGGTCAGCCACCATGCTGATAATACTGCGGAAGCCGTCGCTCAATTCATCTACCACCATTTCACCCATATCGGGATGACTGACAACAAAGCATTTCAGGCGATAATTATAATACAAATCACGCAGGCCGGTACTTTCCAGACACACGTCGACAGCGTTCTGAATAGCATTCTTCAGCATCACATTGCGCTTCACCTCTGCGCTGTACTGCTGCTCTGACTGCGCACACTTGGTAACGTACTCAAACCATTTCCCGAAGGTGCTGTAGGAAGAAGACGGCTCCAGACATTCCTCGTAGCCTACATTGCGTTCCATCAGTGACTTATGAAAATTTGTCATCAGCTTGCTGTCTACCCAAATGCGCTGAGTACCGTAATAGGCCAGCACCGGCAGCAGCCTGTTGCCGTTCTCCTTGGCATCGTGTGCCAATGCGCAACCACGTTCGCACAGCTCAGCAGCATCATCCTCAGGCACATTACCCTCCAGCAGGCGGCGGGTACAGGTAAGCTTTTTGCCGTAAACCTCACCCTCCAGCTTAATTTCTACCGGATAATGGCATTCCATACCATCAATATGACGCATATCCTTTTTATAAACAGGCACACGTCGCACATCCTGGTGAGTAATTTGCCTGCCGCTGGCATCAAAGCTGCGCAGATAGGGCTCCAGAGCAATTGCCAGCGCATCAAAAATCGCCGTCTTGCCCTTGCCGTTTTCACCTACAATAACTGTCAGCCTAGGTTCAAAATCAATATCAAGCTCATCGTAACAACGGAAATTCTTCAGCCTTAATCTTTCTATCTGCATAATCTGACCTCCGTTTCTGTATCTCTGCTTACATTATAGCATTATTTGCATCCCATACTAAGATTTTTTACAGTTTTATTATGATTTTTTTGTAGCAGGGTGTATAATAAATAAACATCATCAGCAATTACTTGGTACTTGCCAACAATTACGCAACCGAAAGGAAAAACTGTTTATGAATATATTTCTTCTGCTTACAATCGCCATGCTCATGATTATCCTCATGCTGAGGCGTCACATCCCCATCGGTCTCTGTATGCTCACCAGCGGTATTTTTATCTGGCTGATGAAAGCACCGGAGCTGCCGTATCTGATACAGGCATTACGCGAAACATTAACAATGCCGCGCACCTATGATATTCTTTTTGCCCTTTATTTTGTCATGTGCCTGGAAATCGAGCTGCGCACCAGCGGTGCATTGGCAGGTATGGTGCAGGCGCTGCAGCGCATCTTTTCCAGCGCTAAGGTAACCCTGGCCGTGATGCCTGCCTTCTTAGGACTGCTGCCGTCATTGGGCGGCGCGCGCTTTTCGGCTCCCATTGTAGAGGAAGCCAGCAAAAATATTCCTATCGAACAGGACCACAAGGCAGCCATCAATTTCTGGTTCCGCCATATCTTTGAATTTTCCAGCCCGATTATTCCCGGTATGATTATGGCCTGTAACATTGCCGGTGTCAGCTACAGTGAATTCATCCTGCATCTGGCCTGGCTTACCGTACTGGCCTTCTCCGCAGGCTGGTTTGTTCTCATCCGCCCCATCAAAGCGGACAGCAGCCGTACTGAAGCAATTGCCAATGACAGTCAGGGTATGCAGGATTTATGGCTGGCGCTTTCGCCTGTCATTATCACCTTTATTCTCGTAGTATTCTGCGGCTTTAATGCCTCAGCCGGCATGGGATTGGTAACAGCCTGCCTTTTTCTGGTACTTCGCTTTACTAAACGCGAGGTCGGCCTCAAGGATGTTGTTATCGGTGCGCTGGACATCAAAATGTTTCTCAATGTGCTCTGCATCCTCTACTTCATTCAGATCTTGACCGTCACCCACGTGCTGCAGGAAATCGTCGCAGCCTTCCAAAGCTCTCCGCTGCCGGTGCCTGTTATCATCGCCTGCGTCAGCTTCATCATCGGCGTGCTTACAGGTATGTCGCAAGGACACGTGGCCATCGTTATGCCCATTGTCGCCGCTATGCAGACAGGCAGCCTGAACCTGGCCGGCGTTGCCATGGCCTTCGGTATTGCCGGACAGATGCTCACACCGACGCATATGTGTCTTGTTATCACCGTCGATTATTTTAAAGCCAACTTTTTCAAAACCCTTAAGCCGGTCCTGCTTTGTGAAATCATCATTCTGACTCTCTTTACAGCTTATACATATTTCACATGGTAAACTTTCAGTGCTTAATCAGCAGCAAGCAGTGTTCGGATTATTCCTCAAAACACTGTCCGCCGCAGATTAAACACTTTATTTTTATTATTTGCTTGCAGTAGCGCAAAGATTAAGTGTATAATAGTGTTATCTATTCTTAAATTTTGGAGGGGTGTTTGTGAATTATACAGAAATGGTAGTATTCATTATCTACCTGTTGTTCATGCTATCAATCGGCATCTGGTTCTTCTATAAAAATCGTCAGGGTGGTGAAAAAACCTACTTTCTCGGCGGCCGTCAGATGGGACCATGGGTAACCGCTCTTTCTGCCGGTGCTTCTGATATGAGCGCCTGGGTGCTCATGGGCTTGCCGACATCTATCTACGCTCTCGGCCTCGGTCAGGCCTGGATCAGTATCGGCCTGCTCACCGGCTATTCCTTAAGCTGGATTTTTCAGGCACCGCGCCTGCGCCGTTTTTCCATTGTGGCCAACGATGCCATCACTATTCCGCAGTACCTCAGCAACCGCTTTTTATCTAAGTCCCACGTGCTTCAGGTAATCTGTGCAATCGTCTTCCTCATTGCCTACACTATTTATTCCGCTTCCAGCATCAAGGCTTGCGGTACTCTGTTCAACACTGTTATCGGTATCGACCAGACCTATACAATGTATGTGGCAGCCTTTATCATCATCGGCTACACCTTCTTGGGCGGTTTTTCCGCTGTTTGCTGGACCGACTTCTATCAAGGCCTGATGATTCTCGGTTCTCTGCTTATTGCACCTATCTTCGCAGTATCCTTGATCAATCCGCAGGCAGTTGCCGGCATTCCGCCCGATTACTGGAATCCGGTTGCCAAAACCTCTGATATTATCTCCGGCTTCGGCTGGGGCCTGGGCTATTTCGGTATGCCGCATATCATCATCCGCTTCATGTCCCTCAAATCCCAGAAGGAAATGAAGAAATCCGCTGTTATCGCTATCAGCTGGACCGCCCTCATCTGCTTCTTCGCTACCATGGTAGGCGTAGTAGGCCGTATGTATCTGGGCATGGATGAAAACATCAACCAAAATTCTCTGGTATTCATCGCCATGGTTCGCAGCATTTTCCCGGCTCTGATGAGCGGTATCCTGCTCTCCGGCGTATTGGCAGCTTCCATGAGTACTGCTTCCAGTCAGCTGCTCGCTTCCGCTTCTGCCTTTGCCAGCGACGTTTATAAGCCTGTAATCCGTAAATACCAGTCCGGTGACAAGGAAATGCTTTGGGCAGGCCGCATCGTCGTACTCGTTATCTCCTTCGTTGCTCTGCTTATTGCCGATTCTCCGCGTGCAGGCAGCATTATGGAGCTGGTTGCCAACGCCTGGGGCGTATTCGGTGCAGCCTTCGGTTCTGCTATCATGCTCAGCCTTTTCTGGCGCGGCTTCACCTTCCAGGGTGCTGTAGCCTGCATCATCGTCGGTGCCGTTGTCGATATCGGCTGGTACCTGACTATGGCAGCCTCCACCGGCATCTACGAAATTATCCCCGGCTTTTTTGCCAGCCTCGTAGCAGGCGTCATCGTTTCCCTGCTCAGCGGCGGTCCTTCCAAGGATGTTGCTGAACTTTATGATAAAGCCAACAACTACGTTGAGGACTAATTGTAAAGCCTAAAAAAATCAGCCAAATAAGAAAGTCCGATTTGTCAGCACAGACAAATCGGACTTTTTATATTCTCAGCAAAAATTCAAACTAATTTTACTCAACGAAGCAAAAGCATAGCATTTTCACCGCACTCATATTATAATAAAAGTGAGCACTAAACTATCAACAAGCATTTGCTGAATACATTATGTGAGGAGGTTCTGCTATGCGTACTTTTCTGCCATTAGCCTTTTGGTACTGGCTCTATAATCAGCTCTTCTTCTTTTTGGGGGCATTGGGCTTTTTTGTAATTCATTTTCTTGTTGCTTTCATCGGCTTCGGCGGCATGGATACTCTTGCCAGCGCTATTTTGACAACACTTTATGCATTTATTCTTTACAAGCTCTTCGGGCGTTTTCTCTGGCGCAGCAGGCTACAGCAATATAATCCCAGCAGTAACACCCTTATATGCGCCTCCTTGCTGCCGCTGATTCTAGGCAGCGTAATGCTCACCGCCAGCTTCGCCATAGCAGACGGCAAAATCTATAACACTATGACCGCTATGCCTGTGCTTGCAGCAATTAATCTCAGCCTGTCCTATCTGCCGCTCGCCAAAAGCGTCTGGACTATGCTCATTTTAGGCAGCATCTTCAACATCTTCACCATCACCTGCTTCTGGCGCTACTGCCGCAAATATCTCCAGCAGGAAATTCCCTGGCTGAAGCTGTTCACAATAATAGCTATCTGTCTGGCAGTCTGCACCATCATTATTTACAGCATAACCATTATGTATCTGCCTGATGACAAAGTAGGAGGATGAGATAGTCAAAATTTTATCATCATTAATCCAAACATCTTATGAATTTTTTGCAAATATACCTCTAACCATATTTTCTATGATATAATAAGTCTAACATACAAATTTAATACTGTTGTCGTTCTCTTAGGAGTATTGTAGTACCAACTGCAATACTCCTTTTTTAATAGCATCATCAATACGTATTGTTTTTATACGTGTTAAATGATACAATTATGAAAGGAGCAATATCATGAAATTTAAAGAACTGGAAAAGCTACTGAAAAAAGCCGGTTGGACATTATATTCGACCAGAGGCTCCCACTTTTATTACGTACATCCACGCCAACCTAATAAAGTAACTGTTCCTAACCATAAGGGAGATATTCCCATAGGCACAGTTAAAGCTATTTTAAAACAAGCCGGTTTAGATTTTCAGAAAGGGTGATTTTATGTTATCAATGTATCCTGCGTGCTTTTATAAAGAAAAAGACGGACAATACACCGTAATTTTCCCAGACCTTAACCACCTGGCAACCTGTGGTACGGATTTACAAGATGCTATGAAAATGGCAACAGACTGCCTTGCCGGTTTTCTTTACGAAGCAAAGCTCAGCAATGAAGCTGTTCCGGAACCATCTGAATTAAACACTATTGACGTTAACGAAGAATATAGCGATTACGCAGAAGCTTTTGTTAATATAGTAAGTGTTGATGTAGAAGCATATGCCAAAGAGCACTTTACCAAAGCAGTCAAAAAAACTCTCACCATCCCCAAATGGTTAAATGATGCGGCGATTGCCAAAAAGCTGAACTTCTCCAAAATTTTACAGGATGCTCTCAAGCACGAGCTCAATATTGGATAAAGCAAAAATCACAACCGGTTATATTATTAACCGATTGTGATTTTTTATTATAGATTCAATATTTACTTACCGGCAATTTTACCGTAGCATTCCGGTCTGCGATCGCGGAACAGTCCCCAGCTCAGTCTGTCCTCAGCCAAGGCTGCCAAATCATACTCCGCATAAAGAATTTCTTCCTGATCACGCGATGCATCCTGCACAAGCTCACCGGTACCGTCGGTCATAAAGGAAGAGCCGTAGAACAGCAGTGAGGACTGTTGGCCCGCATTGCCTTCGCAGGGCTCCACAGTTTCCAAACCGATTCGGTTTGCGGCTACCACAGGCATCAGATTAGCTGCACTATGGCCTTGCATAACACGACGCCAATGCGGCATGCTGTCGCAGTCTAAGATAGGCTCGGAGCCAATCGCCGTAGGATAGAACAAAAGCTCTGCTCCGTTCAGCGCCAGACAGCGTGCTGTTTCAGGAAACCACTGATCCCAACAGATACCGATACCGACACGGCCATACTTGGTATTGAAAACCGTAAAGCCGCTGTTACCGGGTTTAAAGTAAAATTTTTCCTGATAAAAATGATCGTCAGGAATATGTGTTTTGCGATAAACGCCTAAAATCTCACCGTCAGCATCAATGCAGGCGATGGAATTATATAATTCGTTGACATCACGCTCAAAAAAGCTGATAGGCAGAACGATATTCAGCTCCTTTGCCAAACGCTTGCCCATCTGCACCGCAGGATTTTCTTCCGTAGGCAGTGCATACTGATAGAAATCATAGCGACGCTGCTGGCAGAAATACAGACGCTCCCACAGCTCCGGCAGCAGAATAATCTGCGCACCGTTCGCTGCAGCTTCGCGCACCAGTGCTTCAGCGTGCTGCAAATTTTCTTCTACGGTCGGCGCACAGCGCATCTGCACTGCTGCCACCTTTACCTTGCTCATAAGCACACTCCCTTCGGAATTTGCTGTGTAATGCAGTGAATATTGCCGCCACCGGTCAAAATTGCCCGCGCCGGTATCTGCACTACCTTACGCTCCGGACAGAGCTTGGCAAGAATTTCCGCAGCCAGCGCATCGCTGGCCGCATTCTCACCGCCAAAGGCAGGCACTACAACACTGTCATTACTGAAATAAAAGTTTACATACGAAGCCGCCAGACGTTCACCGGCTTCGCGCATATCCTCACCCTCGACAAAGTCGAAGCCTGCAACCTCTTCCTCCGTGATGCACACAGGCACCGCAGGAACAGGCAGCTTATGCACGATGATTTTACGTCCCTTGGCATCCGTCAGCTGCTCCAAAGCATCAAGGCTGGCCTTGCTCAAAGCATACTGCGGATCAGCTTCGTTATCTGTCCACGCCAGCACCACCTCACCGGGGCGGATAAAGGCACAGACATTATCTACATGCTCGTTTGTTTCATCGTTATAAATACCGCGCGGAATCCACAAAACCTTTTCCACGCCCAGGTAAGTCTTAAGCTTTTGTTCAATCTGCTCTTTGGAAAGGTCGGGATTGCGCCCGGCGCTCAGCAGGCAGGCCTCCGTTACGAGTGCCGTGCCCTCGCCGTCACAGTGAATAGAACCGCCCTCCAGCACGAAGGGAACAGCATCATACAGGGCAGCACCATAATGCTCGGCAAACTTTTCAGCCAAAGCATCGTCCTGCTCATAATCGGGATACAGGCCGTCTACCTCGCCGCCCCAGGCATTGAAGCGCCAGTTCACACCGCGCAGCTCACGTCCCTGTGCGCCGTCGCGCACAACAAACGTCGGACCGATGTCACGCGCCCAGCTGTCGTCTGTTTCCATAGCAACCAGTTCAACGTTGGCGACACCTGCAAGATATTTCTGCGCCACAGCAAAGTGCTTAGCACCGCAGATAACATAAACCTTTTCGCTCGCCGCAATCGCCTTAATCACAGCCGTAAACGCTTCGCAGGCCGCAACTGCGCCAAAGCTCCAGGAGCCCGGACGCTGCGGCCACACGATAATGCAGCCGTCATGCGGTTCGTATTCGCCGGGCATATGAAAGCCGTCGGCAGCGGGAGTAAAGTTTTTCTCTAACATCATGACAAACGTCCTTTAAAATCTTCATAACCGAAACGGCGTACCAGCTCCGTAGTACCGTCCTTGTGCAGCAGCACAATATCAGGCAACGGAATACCGTTAAAGGTGTTATTTTTTACCATGGAATAAATCGCCATATCCTCAAAAATCAGCTTATCGCCAACCTTGATTTCCTTTTCAAAGCTGTAATCGCCGATCATGTCACCGGCCAAACAAGTCATTGAGGATAAACGGTATTTATATTGCTTTTCGTCAGCCTCATAGCCGCCGCGCAGAGGCGGACGGTAAGGCATCTCCAGCACGTCAGGCATATGGCAGGCAGCCGAGGCATCAAGGATAAGAATATCCAGACCGTTATGCACAATATCCAACACCTCTGTCACGAGATAGCCGGCATTGAGCGCCACAGCCTCGCCGGGCTCCAGATATACCTCAACATGATAGGTATTACGAATATATTTTACTAAATCAATCAGCGCTTCCACATCATAATCACTGCGCGTAATATGATGCCCGCCGCCCAGATTCAGCCATTTAAGCTGCTTAAAGTACTTGCTGAACTTCGCTTCGAACGCCTTCCATGTAGTCAAAAGGTCATCAGCATTCTGCTCACACAGCGTATGGAAATGCAGGCCTTCGATTTCCGGCGGCAAATCCTCCGGAAAGTTCGCCAGCGTTACGCCCAGACGTGAGCCATAGGCACAGGGGTCATAAATTGCATGCTCACCCTCCTGCGTCGAGCATTCTGGGTTTACGCGGATACCAACGCTCACACCGGCCTGAGCGCAGACAGCCTTATGCTTTTCAAACTGCGCAAAGCTGTTGAAAATAATATGATCGCAAATTTTCACCAGCTCCTGCATATCCTGCTCCTTAAAAGCAGGTGCGAAAACATGGTTCTCCTTGCCCATCTCCTCATGACCGAGGCGCGCTTCATAAATACCGCTCGCCGTCGTGCCTGCCAGATATTCGCCCATCAACGGATACAGGCGGAACATAGAAAAGCATTTCTGCGCCAGCAGAATATGCGCACCGCTTTCATGCTGCACATACTGCAAAAGGCGCAGATTATTCAGCAGCTTGGCTTCATCAACCACATAGCAAGGAGTCGGCAGCGCCTTCAGCGCTGCCTCCTCACGCTCTGCGCGCAAATTCTTCTGCAAATCAGCCAGACGGGAAGCACCCTCAGCCTTGTCGACAACATATGCTGGCATTACAGTTTTCTTGGCGTCAGTCATCTTATTCTACCGTAGCCGGGTTTTCGTCAACAACCCAAGGCAGGCCGAACTTATTCAGCATATCCATGTACGGATCCGGATCGAATTCTTCCACATTGAATACGCCCTTGCCCTGCCATTGCTTAGTAATAACCAGAGCAGTACCGATCATTGCAGGAACGCCGGTGGTGTAGCTGATAGCCTGAGAGCCGACCTCTTTGTAGCATTCCTGATGGTCGCAGACATTATAAATATAAATGGTCTTTTTCTTGCCATCTTTGGTACCGGTGAAGATACAGCCGATATTGGTCTTGCCTACGGTGCGAGGACCGAGGGAAGCAGGATCCGGCAACAGCGCTTTAAGGAACTGAATAGGCACGATTTCCTTGCCTTCATAGTTAATCGGCTTGGTAGACAGCATGCCAACGTTCTCCAGGCACTTCATATGGGTCAGATAGCTTTGTCCGAAGGTCATAAAGAAGCGGATGCGTTTTACGCCGGGGATATTCTTCGCCAGAGATTCAATTTCCTCATGATGCAGCAGATACATATCCTTCATGCCAACCTCAGGGAAATCATACTCGCGTTTAATAGCCATAGCCGGGATTTCTACCCAATGACCGTTTTCCCAATAGGAGCCAGGAGCAGAAACCTCACGCAGGTTAATTTCAGGGTTGAAGTTGGTAGCAAACGGATAACCGTGGTCGCCGCCGTTGCAGTCCAGAATATCAATCGTTTCGATTTCATCAAAATAATGCTTCAGTGCATAAGCAGAGAAAACACTGGTAACACCGGGGTCAAAGCCGGTGCCGAGCAGAGCCATGATGCCGGCCTGCTCAAATTTTTCTTTATAAGCCCATTGCCAGGAATAATCGAAGTAAGCAGAGAAGCCCTCTTCCTTGCAGCGCTTGTCATAAACTGCACGCCATGCAGGATCGTCAATGTTTTCCGGCTCATAGTTAGCGGTATCGATGTAATCAACCTTGCATTCCAGGCAGGCGTCCATAATAGTCAGGTCCTGATAAGGCAGAGCAACATTCAGCACTGCGTCTGGCTGGTAAGCCTTAATCAGCTGTACAAGCTGTTCCTTGCTGTCAGCGTCAACCTGTGCTGTAGTAATCACAGTAGAGGTCGTGGGCTGCAGCTTTTCCTTAACTGCGTCACATTTGGACTTCGTACGGCTGGCAATACACAGCTCGGTGAAAACATCACTGTTTTGGCAGCATTTTGCGATAGCTACGCCGGCAACACCGCCGCAGCCGATTACTAATAATTTACTCATAATTCAAATCATCTCCTGTTCATAAATTTAAATCAATTATTTTTCTTCTTCTTCCAGCATATCTTCCACATACTTAGGCAGCATAAACGCTCCCTTATGCAGATGCTCGGAATAATACCATGTTTTAATACCACGCTCCAGCCACTTCTTGGCATCAAAATCCTTCAGCGGATGATATTTCTTAGAAGCAAAGCCAAACAGCCAGTAGCCGGAAGGACAGGTCGGAATATGCGCCTGATATACACGGCTGATAGGAAAGCTGTGGCTGGCCTTACGGTGCATAGCACGGCAGGTTTCCTCGTCCTCATCGTAGAAAGGACTGCCATGCTGATAAACCATGATACCATCCTCTTTGAGCGCACGGAAGCAGTTACCGTAGAATTCCTTGGTAAACAGGCCCGCTGCATGACCTAAGGGATCGATAGCATCGCTGATAATCAGATCGTATTCATCAACCTTAGTACGCAAAAAACGCAGACCGTTAGCGTTAAAAACAGTTACACGCGGGTCGTCAAGACCACAGGCGTTATCAGGAAAATAGTCGCGGCAGACATCAATAAAAACATGGTCTGTCTCTACTACGTCGATTTCCTCTATTTCATCATAATGCGTCAGCTCGCGCGCTACACCGCCGTCGCCGCCGCCGATTACCAGTACCTTGCGCACATGCGGATGCACTGCCATAGGCACGTGGACTATCATTTCGTCATAAACAAATTCGTCCTTTTCCGAAAAGACTATGGTACCGTCACAGCTGATAAAGCGACCGAATTCCTTAGATTCAAAAACGTCTATTCTTTGGAAATCCGTATCCGCACCGAAAAGCTGTTTTTCGATTTTGATATCCAGCTTCACATCTTCTGTATGATAGTCAGAAAACCATAGCTCCATTTAATCACGTCCTTTATACTAGTACATTGATATTATTAACGTCCGGATCTTCCGGTCCCTGCATTGAGCAACCCTTTTCCTTAGCGTAAATAATATAATCGATAATATCCTTGGTAATAACCTCACCCGGTGCCAAAATAGGAATTCCCGGCGGGTAGCACATTACAAACTCACTGCAGATGCGTCCCGCAGTTTCGCGTATAGGCAAAGATTCGTCCTTGGCATAAAAAGCCTTCTGCGGCGAAACAACAACCTTAGGCGCGATATATTCGGTATTGAGCATTTGCGACGGATCCTTGGAATACAGGCGCTTGATATCCGCCAAAGCACCCACAAGACGTTCAATATCCTGAATACGATCACCGATAGAAATATAAGCCAGAATATTGGCGATATCACCGAACTCAATCTGGATATCATATTCATCGCGCAGCAAATCATAAACCTCGATGCCTGCAAGACCAATATCACGCGTATAGACCGAAAGCTTGGTAACATCAAAATCATAAATACTGCTGCCGTTTTTCAGCTCGCGTCCGTAAGCATAAAAGCCGCCGATAGAATTGATTTCCTCGCGGGCATACTCCGCCATCTCCTGCACCTTGCCGAAGGATGCCTCACCGCGCATATACAGGTTACGGCGGGAAATATCCAAGCTGGAAAGCAAAAGATACGAAGCACTGGTAGTCTGCGTCAGATTAATAATCTGGCTTACATACTCCCAGTTAACATTCGGGCCCGTCAGCAAAAGGCTGCTCTGCGTCAGGCTGCCGCCCGATTTGTGCATAGAAACAGATGCCATGTCAGCACCGGCAGCCATCGCATTGACAGGCATATTTTTTCCGAAATAAAAATGTGTCCCGTGCGCCTCGTCCACCAGACAGAGCATGTTATGCTCATGCGCCAGCTTGACGATAGAACGCAAATCCGAACAGATACCATAATAAGTAGGATTGTTTACGAGCACTGCCGTAGCATCGGGATTTGCCTTAATCGCCTTAGCTACCTCGCCGATCTCCATCCCCAGAGAAATTCCCAGCTTACTGTCAACCTGCGGATTGATATAAACCGGAATCGCGCCATTGAGCACCAGCGCGTTAATCACACTTTTGTGTACATTGCGCGGCAGGATAATTTTATCGCCTGCCTTACAGGAGGACAACACCATGCTTTGCACGGACGAGGTCGTACCCCCTACCATAAAGAATGCGTGTGCCGCACCGAAGGCCTCCGCTGCCAACTCCTCTGCGTCACGGATTACCGAAACAGGATGGCAAAGATTATCAAGAGGCTTCATAGAGTTGACATCCAGGTTTACACATTTTTCCCCCAACAGCTCACGAAGCTCCGGGTTGCCACGACCGCGCTTATGACCTGGTACATCAAACGGTACAACGCGCTTTTTACGAAAACGCTCCAGTGCCTCGTACACCGGAGCAGAAGTTTGTGATAAATTTCCCATTTTCTTCTCCAAAGCATAAAAAAATAAAAGGACAGATGATATTTTCTTCTGTCCCTTTATCGTAACATTTTTAACCTGTTTCAGCAAGAGTTTTAAGAGTAACTAAGCAAAATCTTAGCCAATTCAGTTTATCTCATCGTTAGCGAATTTTGAAAAAATTTTTCATAGCTACTCTCAGAGCTCACAGCACTGGAAGCATATGTAAAAAATCTGGCTGAACTTACAGAAACTAGAGATAACTGTATATTTATCAATTCCATACTGTTACTGTGCAACACGTTAATCATGATATTCTATAAGTAGTTTTCTAAATATATTTCATTAACCTTTATCTTCATACATAGCAATACCTGTTTTCATTTTTTATTCTCGGTATATCTGCATTTTGGGTAATTTGAACAACCATAAAATTCGTGTCCGGCCAGCGCCCCCTTTTTCGCCACACGCAATACTAACTTGCTACCACACCTAGGACACACTTTATTCTGCTGAAGCCTTCGCAAATTCATTCTCTCTTGCAGATTTTTTATATGTTCCTGCTTTTGCTCTTCTGTCAACTGTGTATATGGATATAGCAAATCGTAGTACTTATTAATTTTTTCTTGATTAAATATAGTTTTGTTCGTATATTTCTGTATACTAGCAGCTAATTGAAATTGTTGAGTCAATATAACATCATCACTAAAAATAGTTACATCTTTAAATTCGCATCTATCCGAAAACACTATTACTGAATAAATTTTTCCATCAAACAATCCTAATTTTTTTCGCAAGTATTTTATGTGTGTTCTATTCTGCCAAACAGGATTATAAAAACGCTCTTTTTGTGCAGAATAACCTTCGCCTAATAAAGATTGTGTCCACCATGCATTCCGTTCATTCCCGAAAATCCAACCACCATAATTTTTGCTTTCAAATACATATATTCCACTATGATGTATCATTATTGCATCAATCTCAGTCGTTTCTTTGTTTTCCATCGGCAGATAGCAATTAAACAAAAAACTCGCTCCATCCATCTCATAATGAAATAATGATTTATAAATCTTATATTCGCCATTCTTACCTTTATCAAATTCTACATCCCAAAATGAATTTTTTGTTATTTTTCGATACTGAGATTTATTGTAATTGTCTACTTCTCTGGCACTATGTATACAATAAAGAATTATACACGCTAAAAAAATAATGAAAACTATCGACATGCTTAACCAATCCTCAATATAAAAATTTAATCACAATATTAGTTTATCACTATTATTTCTACTCGGTCAATTCATTATTTATTTCCAAGATAGCATTGTTCAAGAATCATTAGAATAAACCTAAAGGCAAACTATAATCAAAAAGCTCACGTGACCATTCCACGTGAGCCTGATTTATAAGGTTGGTGCGAGTGACAGGAATCGAACCTGCACGCCGAAAGGCGCTAGATCCTAAGTCTAGTGCGTCTGCCAGTTCCGCCACACTCGCATATACGATATTATATCATAACAAGAACATCTATGGCAACTGTCCATGTAAACAAAAAGCCGTCCTTCTTTCGAAGAACGGCCTGAATTTCGTGGTGATCCACCCGAGACTCGAACTCGGGACACCCTGATTAAAAGTCAGGTGCTCTACCAACTGAGCTAGTGGATCATTGGCTGGGGCGGCTGGACTCGAACCAACGCATGCGGGAGTCAAAGTCCCGTGCCTTACCGACTTGGCTACGCCCCAAGCTTATTAGTGGTTATTCAGATTTATCCAAATCTGAAAAGGTGGGGTGACTGGTGGGAGTCGAACCCACGCGTAACGGAGCCACAATCCGCCGTGTTAACCACTTCACCACAGCCACCATCTTGTTTCCAAGCTGAATAGCTTGGCGACGAATAGTATTATACTATATTACCGGCACTGCGTCAATAGGAAAATTTAATTTTTATAAAAATTTTTACAGCAGTCACCGGAGATAGTCAAAAATTGCTTTGCAGCAGTTAATCAGCGGCGGGCAATAACTTCAATTTCTACATGAGCGCCTTTAGGCAGAGCTGCTACCTGTACAAAGGAGCGTGCTGGCGGCTCAATTTTAAAGGTTTTTGCATAAACAGCATTAATAGCATCAAAATTCTTGATGTCGTCTACAAAAATAGTAGTTTTTACAACATCCATGAATCTGAAGCGTGCTTCCGTCAGGATAGCCTCAATATTGTCTAAAACCTGCTGAGTTTCAGCTTCGATAGAGCTTTGAACCATTTCACCTGTTTCCGGATTGATAGCAATCTGACCGGATACAAACAGAATAGAACCTGCTAATACAGCTTGAGAATAAGGACCTAAAGCTTTGGGTGCATTTGTTGTTGCAATAACTTCCATGATTAAAGTCTCCTTTGCTATTTTTTTATTTACGGGCAAAGTATTTTGCTGCCCACTCTATAGCCGAAGGCGTTGCGGCCATACCGCCGCCTGCGGTTTCCTTCAAAGCACAGGGAAGTGCATCCCCTACGCTCTTCATGGCATCAATTGCTTCATCAGCATTAATAAAGCTGCTGATTCCTGCCAACGCCAGCTCTGCTGCCAACAGCGCCTGCAAAGCACAGGCTCCATTACGTTTAATGCAGGGTACCTCTACAAGGCCTGCTACTGGATCGCAGACAAGGCCCAACACGTTTTTAAAAACGACCGCTACTGCTGTGCCAACCTGCTGCGGTGTGCCGCCCAGCATAGAAACCGCAGCACCTGCTGCCATCGCCGCAGCACTGCCGCATTCTGCCTGACAGCCACCCATAGCACCTGCCAGAGAAGCGCGCTCGTTGATTACCATACCAATACTGCCGGCAACCACCATACCACGCTGCAAGGTTGCATCGTCTAGTCCACAGTGCTTTTTCAGGGTGAAGAACACTCCCGGAAGCACGCCACTGGCACCTGCGGTAGGAGCAGCAACTATACGTCCCATGGCCGCGTTGCACTCGCCAACTGCTGTAGCATAGATAACGGCATCTAAGGCCTTCTCGCCCAAAAGATTGACAAAGCCTTCGGCACCTGCGGCTGCAGCCAGCTTTTTGGCATCGCCGCCGGTCAGACCGCTATGCGAGCGGACACCGGTTAACCCATGCTCTACAGATTTCTCCATGACGTCCAGCATTTCCTGCATCTTCGCCAATAAATCTTCCTGACTGCATTCCAGCTCACGCATATTGTAGTCTATAAGAAATTCGTCTAACGGTTGCTGCCATTCAGCAGCCTCTTTAATCCAACTGTTCAAAGACAGCATTTCTTTTTTCATGCTGCACCCCTTACAAAACACTGACGATAAAACGCACCGATTCTATCTGCTGCAGCGCGCTTATAAGATTGATAATCTCCTGCGGCACTGCCTCATCACATTCAATAACCATAGATGCCATACCGCCCTTGTCGCTGCGGAACAAGCGCATTGTAGCGATATTTACGCCGGCATTGGCCAAGGTACTGGTAACCAGCGCAATAACACCTCTTGTATCAATATGCACTGTCAAAATAGCAGGCAGGCGTCCAGTGAGCTCTACAGGAAAGCCGTCGATTTCCGTAACCTGTACCTGACCGCCGCCAACAGAAGAACCGACGATATCACAACGGGCACCATTTTCTGCAGTCAGCTTAAAAAGCACAGTGTTTGGATGAGCCTTATTGCCCAAATCAATTTTATGATAGGAATATTCCAGGCCGTTTTTCTCCGCATAGCTGTCAGCCTGCGGAATGCGTTCATCATCCGGCAGCCAGCCCATCAGGCCGGCAAGCAAGGCCATATCCGTGCCGTGTCCCTTATAGGTTTCGGCAAAAGAACCATGCAGATATATTTCTGCCTTTACCGGCTTAGCGCCAAGAATACTGGCGGCCAAAAGTCCCAGACGAACAGCACCGGCAGTATGCGAGCTGGAGGGACCTATCATCACCGGTCCGATAATATCCAAAATACTCATAAAGCACCTCTATTCATCACTGGCCAGCGAACGATGCGCCAAACCGACACACAGCTCATTGAGGTTCAGTACACCTACGCCCATATAAATAGCAACGCAAAGATGCTCTCCTGCGCGGGCAATACCTATTTTGCCGCCGACGTTAAAGCCAAAGGCCTTAACCTTTACCTGTTCCAGTGCTTCGTGCGCCGCACCGGCCACAGCACCCGCACCCACATGAGATTCGGTTACAAGTCCCTGACGCTGCGCAGCCACTACGGCACGCTCGACAATTTTTACAATAGAAGGAATAAATTCACCGCCGAAATCAACAGCTGTCGAACGGATTCCATGCTCCGCCAGACGTTCCTTTACCTTCGTTTCCTCCACGCGACTGGAGGTAAGTGCAATACGCAAGGCAGCACGGCCGATTTCGATGCTGTTGATGCAGCTTTTACCACATTCATGCATGTTAGTCACACCCCTCACAAAACATTTTTCTATCAGCAGGCGCAGAGATTACTCGTCCTCTTCAGGAACCTCTACAACCTCTTTGATTTTATTTTTATCCAGCATTGCTACCAACAGGAAGGTAATAATGCAGATAGGCCATTCAAAGTAAATTACTTCGTTGGCAAAAAGCGGTTTGATGCCTGCCAGCGGGCTGCCGGGAACAAACCAGAGAGCGATGCCGATAAGGCTCACCAATGTAGTCCAGAAAGCAGAGCTGCGACGGCACAGGCCGGGAGCGAACATCGTAAAGAAGAACACACAGGTCAGGCCGCAGGTCATAGACAAACCGGCAATCATTGTCTTAACAATGCCTGCCGCATTGAAGGCAAACCACAGAGTAATCAGGCCGACAGCAAAAACAGACAGACGATTGATGATGACAAATTTATTTTCCGCAACAGTAGGATTAATAAAGCGTTTGTAAATATCATTACTGAAGAGCGTAGCCGCACCCAGCAGAATAGTGCAGGCAGTAGATACATCTGCAGCCCACAAAGCAGCCAGAGTTACACCGCCGGCAAGAGGATCCAGAGTCATAACAACCTTAGGCATAGCAAGTGCAGCCTGCGCCACCGGCATTTCCGGATACATTGCCTTGCAGACAACACCCAATACAGCGCAGATGAAGCCTACAGGGAAAATCATCAGGCCGGCCAGAACATAACCGTTGCGGGCAGCCTTGGCATTTTTCGCACCGCAGGCAATCTGTACAGGGCCCTGCGCGGTAATAGTCTGGGTAATCATAACGATAATCCAGCCGAGAATAGTAGCAAAAGCCAGGCCTGCTACCGGACTGCCCATAACCTCGGGGTTAGGCAGCTTGCTAAGAACTGCGTCCCAACCACCTACGTTGGATACAGATTGGATTGCAGAGTAGATAATACCGATATAAATCAAGGTAACGCTGACAATATTTGCCAGACCGCTGGACCAAAGACCGCCAATCAGCGTAATGCCAATAAATACCACGGCACTCATAATCATACCGCCATGGAAGGAGAAAATCCCCGGCAACAGCGAGGATAAAATCGCACCGCCTGCCATATACTGCAAAGCAGTAATAACGCACATAATGATAACCAGACCGATTGCAGCGATTGCACGGCCTTTGGTATCATAATAGAACTCAAAGAATTCCGGGATAGTGGAAACCTTCATAGAACGCAACTTGCCTGCTGCCAAAAGGCCCATAACAATAGCACCGATAGACCAAGCACCGTTATACCAGCCTGCTGCCAGACCAACACTGAAGGCACGCTGTGCTACACCAACTGTAGAAGCGGCACCTACTGCCAGACCGGTAACATTTACTGCTACCAGAATTGTGTTCAGCTTACGGCCGGCCAGCAAAAATGCTGCCGAACCTGCGTCAGCCTTGTGCTTAACCCACAAGCTGATGCCAAAAAGCAACGCGATGTACACTACGACAATTACCAACTGAATAGACATAAAAACTACACTACCTTTCTTCCATGCTACAAAAGCATAATACTTGTGCTGTAAGAATATAAACCATGCTACCATCCTACAACGTACAATAATTTGTCTTATATTATACCAACTTTTTTTAGTAAATTAAAGCTCCCGCCAAAACTTTTCTGCAGCGGGAAATTTTTTGAAATAAAATTTACGTAAAATCTTTCTTGCGCAAGCGTAAGAAAAAGGATTTTATTTATTTTTGTCGAATTGTCTAATGTATGTTGTGATACAATGGAGGAAAGAAATATGTTTACTTATAAAACCTGCGGAGTCTGCTCCCGCGAGATTCATTTTGATATAGTTAACGGCAAGCTGCACAATGTAAGCTTTGACGGCGGCTGCCCCGGAAATCTGGCTGCTATCGGCAAGCTGGTAGAAGGCCAGGATGCCAAAGCAGTTGCCGATTTGCTCAAGGGCAATGACTGCCGCGGCCGCGGCACCAGCTGCGCTGACCAATTGGCCAAAGCTATCGCCGAGCATCTATAATATAATATAATATATAAAGATCGTTGCGACGCAGACGGTGCTTTATATTACATTGTTGAATTAAACAGGCGTGAGAGAAAGTACCGGATGCTAGGCAATGGCGACGACGGCGTACTTCTCGTACGTCTAGGAGCCGTTGTGACGCAGACGGTGCTTTATCGCACGCCTGCCAGAAAAGAGGAAAGGAGGAACCCTACTATGTACAAAATTTTAAAAAGTACCGACCAAGGACTGGACGAGCTGGAGCTGGAACATCTGGAAAAGGGCTACTGGCTTGACATAGTGGCTCCTTCTGTAGAAGAGCTGCAGGAAATAGCAGCAGCGACAAAAATCCAGATGGATTTTTTGAGTGCCGCACTGGATGAAGAAGAAAAATCCCGTATCGAAGTGGAAGATGACCAGATTCTGATTTTGGTCGATATTCCTTTTTTACGCAGCAATAAAGATTACGACACGCTGCCTTTAGGCATCGTAGTAACCGAAGAAGGCATTGCCACTATCTGTTTGGAACCTAACGCCGTAACTGCAGACTTTGGCACGCACAACAGCAAAATGTTCAGTACCTTCAAAAAAACGCGCTTTTTGTTCCAGATTCTTTATAAATCCGCTACTCTCTATCTGAAATATATCCGTATCATCATCCGCCGTACGGACGAACTGGAAATTCACCTGCGCCAGTCCATGGAAAACAGCGAGCTCTTCAACCTGCTTGATCTGCAGAAGTCCTTAACCTACTTTTCCACCTCTCTGCGCAGTAATTCCATTGTACTGGAAAGACTGCTGCGTCTGCGCAACGCAACGCAGTCCCAGCATCTGATAAAGGTATACGAAGAAGACGAGGATTTGCTGGATGATGTTATCATCGAATATAAGCAGGCTGTAGAAATGGTTGAAATGTACAGCCACATTCTTAACAGCATGATGGAAGTTTTTGCCAGTATCATCAGCAACAACCTGAACCTGGTCATGAAATTTTTGGCATCCGTCACCATTATTTTGGCGATTCCTACCCTCATCAGCGGTTTGTGGGGCATGAACGTACCTGTTCCCTTTGCAGAAAACCCCTTCGGGTTCCTTATCGTCATCAGTCTGGCGGCATGTATTGCCATCGGCACTGCCTTCCTGCTGTGGAAGAAGAGAATGTTCTGAGGTTAGAAAATGTCTAAAGTTACGCAAGAGAAACTGCTCGCCGGAATTATTTTCGGCGACAATGATAACGAAGAATATATTTACCTGCCCGGCGGCGAGGTTGGCAGCGAAGCGCCTCTTTGTGTGCTGGAACGCGGCGGCAGCCGCGAGGACCTGCCTCTTGAGGAGGCAGCACAGCAGGTTCATCGTCTTGCGCTGCGCCCCTGCGCTCATCCTCTTTGGGGCAAGCGTTCATACTAAGTCTTAATACCGCAAGGAGGATTGCAAGATGTATATCCCTAAACTGCACAAAATCTGGCTTTGTCAAAATGACAAGGGCGGTATCTATATGTATCCCAAAATGGCAAATCGTCACGGCCTGATTGCCGGTGCTACAGGTACAGGCAAAACCGTTACGCTCAAGGTGCTGGCAGAAAGCTTCAGCGAAATGGGCGTACCTGTTTTTTTGGCTGATTTCAAGGGCGACGTTTCCGGTATGTGCCTGCCCGGTGAAGACAGCGATGGCTTCCGCAAGCGTTTAAGAAACAAGCTGGGTTTGGAAACGGAATGGAAATTCGCCGGTTATCCGGTACGCTTCTGGGACGTTTACGGCAAGGGAGGCATTCCCGTACGCGCCACTGTTTCGGAAATGGGACCTGATCTGCTCAGCCGTCTGCTGGAGCTGAACGATACCCAAAGCGGCGTGATGAATATTGTTTTCCGCGTAGCAGATGACCAAGGCCTGCTGCTGTTAGACTTCAAGGATTTGCGCAGCATGGTACAATACGTCGGTGATAACGCAGCTCAGTTCAAGACCAGCTACGGCAACATTACTCCCGCCAGCATCGGTGCTATCCAAAGAGCTTTGCTGCGTCTGGAGGACCAGGGCGCGGATATTTTCTTTGGCGAGCCGGCACTCGATATCAAGGACTGGTTTGCTACGGCAGAAGACGGCCGCGGCGTTATCAACCTGCTGCACGCTACCGAACTGTTCCAGCGCCCGCTGCTCTACTCCACCTTCCTGCTGTGGATGCTTTCCGAGCTCTACGAAATGCTGCCGGAAGCAGGCGATTTGGATAAACCCAAGATGGTCTTTTTCTTTGACGAAGCACATCTGATTTTTAAAGATGCACCGCAATCCCTTTTGGATAAGATTGAACAGATTGTCCGCCTCATCCGTTCCAAGGGCATTGGTATTTACTTTATAACCCAACAGCCTACCGACGTACCCGAAAGCGTACTGGCACAGTTGGGCAATAAGCTGCAGCATGCGCTGCGCGCCTACACTCCTAAAGAACGTAAGAGCCTGAAGGCTACTGCGCAATCCTTCCGCGAAAACCCTGCATTAGATGCCGAAGCTGCCTTAGGCGAGCTTGGCACAGGCGAGGTACTCGTTTCTATGCTGGACCCCGAAGGTATTCCTTCTATCGTACAGCGTGCTTATGTAATGCCGCCGCGCAGCTATCTGGGCGTGTGTGATGATGCTAAACGCCAGCAGCTGATCAAAGACTGCCCACTCTACAGCAAATATGCAGAAGCTGTTGACCGTGAATCCGCCTACGAGCTGCTGACACAAAAGGCAGAGGAAGCACAGGCGGAAGCCGAAGCGGCAGCGAAGGCTGAAGCTGAAGCGAAGGAAGCAGCGCTGAGAGCAAAAGAAGAAGCCAAGCAGGCCAAGGAAGCGGAGCGTGCCGCCAAAGCTGCGGAACGTGAGCGCATTGCAGCAGAACGTGCTGCACAAAGAAGCAGCGGCCGCCAAACCAAGGGCGTGCTGGACAAGGTATTTGACAGCGCCGTCAATTCCGCTACCCGCACAGTCGGCAGCCAAATCGGCAGCAAGCTGGTACGCGGTATTTTAGGAAGTCTTTTCAAAGGTAAATAAAAAAATTCAGGACTGACGCACAGCCAAGGCGTCAGTCCTTTTAGTTTAGACATAGAAGCTATAATTATTTTTTGATGACCAGAGCCTGCAGCAGCAAATCCTCAGCAGCATCTGCCGGGTTGCCGATAGCATGACCTTCGCCGCTGGGACAGTGCACCTTATCGCCCGCATGCAGCGTCATAGCCTTGCCGTTATCATTGTAGTCGGCAGTTCCCTGCAACACCACGATAGTTTCGCTGTTACCGTCATGGATGTGATAGCCAAGGCTGCAGCCCGGTTTAAGAGTTACCTTAGCGTACATTACTACGCTGTCATTAAGCATGCTCTCGTCAAGATAATGTTCAATAATTACGTCACCATTGCCACCGAAGCGGTTGGCACAGATATCTGTTTTGCTGTTTGTTATTTTCATAAGCAAAGCCCCCTCTTTTTTTACTGCTTCCATTATATGCCTATTTCGTGCTGCAGGCAAATATTTCTCTGCCAGCATATATAAGTTATCTCCTTGACACTTACTGACAAAAACATTATACTTATGCTAACAACTTCATAAACAAAGCTTAGAGTGAGTCTGAAATTTAGCTCATGAAGGGGTACACCACCACGGGTGTAGCTTTTTCGTGAGTTTTTTTATTACCAGAAAGGAGAAAATCATGCTTATCAACGGAGAAGAAAAGCCCTTAGGCTGCCCCACCGCTCTCAGCGAGCTGCTTACGCAGCTCGGCTATCGCACTGCATTTGTTGCCGTAGAGCTTAACGGCACTATCATCAAGCAGGCGGATTTTGGCAGTACAACAATTACCGACGCTGATAAATTGGAAATCGTCAGCTTCGTAGGAGGTGGCTGAATGATTAGCAAGGAGGAAATCAATGCCGCACTCGGCAAAGGACTGACACAGGCGCAGCTTGACGCTCTGCATAACGCGCGCGTTGCTGTCGTCGGCCTCGGCGGACTCGGCAGCAATATAGCAGTCGCCTTAACCCGTCTTGGCATCGGTCATCTTTATCTTTATGATTTTGACAAGGTAGAGCTTTCCAATCTCAACCGCCAATATTATTTTCTTGACGATATAGAACAATACAAGGCTGACGCCCTTGTGAAGCATCTGCGCCAGATTAACCCCTACGCAGCTTTGCATTCGCAGGTAGTCAAGGTAACTCAGGAAAATATCCCCGCACTTTTAGGTGACTGCGATATTATCTGCGAAGCGCTTGATGATGCTGCCGACAAGGCTATGCTCGTGAGCACTGTATTGAGTACCTGGAGCGATAAAAAGGTTATCGCCGGCAGCGGCATTGCAGGCTTCGGCAAAGCAGAAGAAATCACCAGTAAAAAAATCACCAAAAATCTTTATCTTTGCGGCGACGGCAGCAGCGATTTTCACGATTTACCACTCTGCGGTGCGCGCGTCGCACTCTGCGCCATGCAGCAGGCACTGCTTGCCGCACGCATTATTTTAGACTTGGAGGAGAATTAAAATGACTAACGATACATGGACTTTAGGCGGACACGAATTTCATTCCCGTTTTATTTTAGGCAGCGGCAAATATTCGCTGGATTTAATTAAAGCAGCCGTAGAGCAGGCCGGTGCGGAAATCCTTACGCTCGCTCTGCGCCGCGCCAACAGCGGCGCTCTTGCCAACATTCTTGATTACGTGCCGGAAAACGTCACCTTGCTGCCCAACACCAGCGGTGCACGCAACGCCGAAGAAGCAGTGCGCATCGCCCGCCTCGCACGCGAGCTTTGCCACACCGACTTTGTAAAAATCGAAGTAATCAAAGACAGCAAATATCTGCTGCCCGACAACCATGAAACCCTCAAGGCAACAGAAATTCTTGCCAAAGAAGGCTTCATCGTTATGCCCTATATGTACCCTGATCTGCAAAGTGCACGTGACATGCGTGATGCCGGTGCTGCCTGCATCATGCCGCTGGGCGCACCGATTGGCAGCAATAAAGGCCTTTGCACCAAGGATTTTATCCAAATCTTAATCAACGAAATCGACCTGCCGATTATTGTCGACGCAGGCATCGGCAAACCGTCACAGGCCTGCGAAGCTATGGAAATGGGTGCAGCGGCAATCATGGCGAACACCGCGATTGCCAGCGCCGGCAACCTGCCGCTCATGGCCAGTGCCTTCCGCGATGCAATCAACGCCGGCCGCAAGGCTTATCTCGCAGGCTGCGGCAGTGTCCGCGACACTGCCAGCGCAAGCTCCCCGCTGACAGGCTTTCTGCATGATTGAGGTGCCAGCATGAAAAACGAAGATAAATTTTTTAACAACAGTATTTATGATGAACAGGCAGCAGCCTTCAGCGAAAAACAGCTGACCGATCCGATGCAATATCAGGAGGGCATGGAAATTATCGACTCCGATATTTTCGATAAAGTGCAGACTGCCCGCGCCGCTTACGATTATAATAAATATACGGAAGCAGACGTGCTTGCAGCCCTCGCTCACAGCGAGCGTACACCCGAGGACTTCGCGGCCCTGCTTTCGCCTGCCGCATTGCCTCTTTTGGAGGAGATTGCCCGTGCCGCACAGGTTGAGCGCCAGCGTTACTTCGGCAATAACGTCACCTTTTTTACGCCGCTGTATATCGCAAACTATTGCGAAAATTACTGCATTTACTGCGGCTTCAACAGCCATAATAAAATTCAGCGCGCCTGCCTGAGCAGCGAGCAGATTGCTGCCGAAATGCAGGCTATCGCCGCTACCGGCCAGCAGGAAATTCTCATTCTCACCGGTGAAAGCCGCAAAATGAGTGACGTGCATTACATCGGCGAGGCCTGCAAGCAGGCACGCCAATACTTTAAGGTTGTGGGCGTAGAAATCTATCCGCTCAACAGCGATGAATACGCTTATCTGCATGAATGCGGCGTAGATTACGTAACTGTTTTTCAGGAAACATATAATAAGGATAAATACGCACAACTGCATCTGGCAGGTCATAAGCGCGTATTTCCCTATCGCTTTTACGCACAGGAACGCGCCCTGCGCGGCAAAATGCGCGGCGTCGGCTTCGCCGCTCTGCTCGGCCTAGACGACTTCCGTCGCGACGCCCTCGCCACAGGCCTGCATGCCTACCTGCTGCAAAAGAAATATCCGCATGCGGAAATCGCCTTCTCCTGCCCCCGCCTGCGTCCCATCATCAACAACGACAAAATTAAACCGATGGACGTGCACGAGCGCCAGCTGCTGCAGGTTGTCTGCGCCTACCGCCTGTTCATGCCCTTCGCCTCAATTACCGTTTCCAGCCGCGAATGCGCACGCGTGCGTGATAACCTGATGCTCATTGCCGCCAACAAAATTTCCGCCGGTGTCAATACAGGCATCGGGGCACACAGCAAAAAGCAGGAGCTTGGTGACGAACAGTTTGAGATTGATGACAGCAGAAGTCTGCAGGAAATCTATGACGCTCTGCTGAAAATCGGTCTGCAGCCTGTAATGTCGGAGTACGTTTATGTCTGAGCTGCCGCTGATTGCCGTTACGGACAGCGCCACCTGTCCCCGCCCGCTGCCTGAACAAATCGAACGTCTGGCAAAGCTGACGGAGCTGCGTCCGCAGGCTGTTATCCTGCGCGCGAAGTCTTTAGATAAAGCAGCCTATCGCACGCTCGCACTGCAAGCACAGCAAAGCTGCGAAGCTATAGGTATACCGCTCATTTTGCACAGCAATTGGCAGCTGGCACGCGAGCTTGGCATAAGCATGCTGCATCTGCCGCTGGCACTTCTGCGACAAATATCGGAGTACGAGCGTGCGTATTTCACCTGGCTCTCCACCTCCGTTCACAGCGTAGGTGAAGCGCAGGAAGCGCAGGCGTTAGGCGCCACCATGCTTATCGCCGGGCACATCTACACTACGCAGTGCAAGGCAGGCCTTGCACCGCGCGGTCTTGGCTTTCTGCAGGCTGTCTGCAGCGCTGTAAGCCTGCCGGTTTACGCCATCGGCGGCATAGGCTTCGACGCTGCGCAGCACGCCGAACTTCAAGCGAATGGAGCACGCGGAGCGTGCGTAATGAGTGCTTATATGAGGCTGTAATAATGCTTGGTAAAAGTTGTGAAAAATCGCCCTGCAAAATTTGACATCGGCCTCCAGAACATCTATGATTAAGAGAGGAATTTGTAAGCAACATATTTATTTCTGTCCCAAAGCACAAGAGGAGGCAAAAACGAAATGACTATGAATATTTGGCATGACATTGACCCCAAACGTATCTCTCCTGACGATTTTATGGCAGTTATTGAAATTCCCAAAGGCTGCAAGGTAAAGTACGAGCTGGACAAGGAAACCGGTCTGCTCAAAATGGACCGCATCCTGTACACCGCAACTCACTATCCTGCCAACTACGGCTTTATTCCCCGTACCTACGCAGCAGATAACGACCCGTTGGATGTGTTGGTTTTATGTTCCGAAAACGTTGTACCGATGACCTTGATGCGCTGCTACCCCATCGGCGTTATCATCATGGAGGACAGCGGTGATATGGACGAAAAAATCATTGCGATTCCCTTCGGTGACCCAATGTATAATTCCTACAAATCCATCAGCGAGCTGCCGCAGCATATCAGCGATGAAATGATTCACTTCTTCAGCGTGTACAAATCCCTTGAGGGCAAAAGCACCGCTCTTGAAGAGGCACATGATGTAGACAAAGCAAAGGAAATCATCAAGCAGTGCCAACAGCGCTATAAAGATACCTTTTGCTGAAAAATAACCATGTAAAAAAAGGCTATTGCGTAAAATTGCTTACGCAGTAGCCTTTTTAGGTTGAAGCAGCTCCTTTGCCCACAAAAAAAGGACTGCCTTTCGCAAATGCGTCCAGCAGCCATAAAATAAGGGAAAGCGTATTTAGTTAAGAAGCAGCGGCTCACGCCAATGCTTCTTTTTAGTTGCCGCGTACATACTCGCGCGGCACACGCGGGCTCACGTCGCAGATAATTTCATAGCAGATAGTATCCGCCCATTCCGCAACCAGCTCCATTGGCAGCTCACGGCCGCCAAACACGATAACCTCACTGCCCAGCTTAACGTCCGGAATATCCGTCACGTCCAGCATCGTCTGGTCCATGCACACGCGTCCGATAATCGGCGCCTTCATGCCGTTAACCAGCATATACCCACGGTTAGACAAGCGGCGGCTTACGCCGTCGGCATAACCGATAGGTACAGTAGCGATAACACTCGGTCTCGTCAATGTATAGGTTCTGCCATAGCCGATGGTTTCACCGGGCGGCAGTGTTTTCACAAAAGCAACCTGCGTCTTCACAGTCATAACAGGCTCAAAATCCTTATAGCAATCAATCATATGCGCCGGGTGCAGGCCATACAGGGTAATTCCCTGACGCACCATATCCAGCTGATATTCCTGCAGCTCCGTCAGCGCAGCACTGTTGGCGATATGACGGATAGGAATATGCACTCCCTCCGCTTCAATCAGGCGCAGCGCCTCCTGAAAGCGTTCAAACTGATAGGCAGCATACTGCTTATCATCGGCATCGGCAGTCGCAAAGTGACTGAACACGCCCTCAATATAGATACCGGGCAAGGACGCTGCCAGCTTGGCAAACCTGCCGGCATCACGCACATGCACACCGATACGGTGCATACCTGTATCAATCTTAATATGTATTTTAGCCTTCGTATGCAGCTTCAAAGCCGCCGCATTCAAAGCATATAAGCGTTCTTCATCAAATACTGCATGGCTGATATCATAGCGCACACAGATTTCCGCAACCTCCGGCAGCATTGATCCAAGCACCAGAATCGGTGTTTCAATACCGGCCTCGCGCAGCTTCACGCCCTCCTGCAGGAGAGCTACCGCAAAAAAGTCTGCACCGTTACGCGCTGCTTCCTGCGCTACGCGCACAGCGCCATGACCATAGGCATCTGCCTTGACGACAGCACATAATTTGGTTGTCGGCTTCAGATTGGCCTTAGCCATCTGCACGTTATGTGCAACTGCATCTAGATTTATTTCTGCCCACGCACCACGTTGAATATGCACAATGGCATCCTCCTAAGCTTATCGTCCATAAAATAAGCCGCAGGCAAAGCATCGTTGCCGCGGCATCAAACTTACCCAAGAATTTTGTATAGCATACATTAATATTTTACAAAACTCTAATATTAGCATATAACCAACAAGGGATTTTGTCAACATTTTATTTTTTTATCGAGGTACAGTTTTTAGCATGCGGACAACCGGAACAGCCGTTGCACCCGCCGCGATACTTTTTACCAAAATAACTGCGCACTGCCAAAATCACCAGTACCGCTAACAAACCCGCAATAATATATGTTGCCATCAGTCTGCCTCACTTTATAATTATCAATATTTACTATATTAGACAGGAATTCTAGCTATAGTGTAAACCAAAATTATGCTTTTGACAAATGAATTCTTTGTGAAAGAGTGAGACGGAAAAATTTTTCTGAGAGGAACAATATACTGTTTGCAACATTTTATTTAACTCACCGTATATTCCTATAGCAAAAGTATTTTCCCTATTGCTAAAATCACGGTGCTATACTACAATAAATCTAAATTAAAACAGAAAGCAGGGTTCACTATGCAATTACCGGAAAAAAAATACATTGCCTCCTTTGATATTGACGCACAAAACACCTTCACCCCGGTCTGCCCCGATGAGCTGCCGGTTGCCGAAGGCGACACCATCGCTCCCGAGCTGAACGCCCAGGCACAGTTCGCCAGCCTGCGCCTCGCTTCCCGCGACGCGCACAGCCGTTGCGCGCTCTGGATAAGCGACGCTGAGCACGCTCCGCTCACTCCCATCAGCGGCTATCCTGATCTTGATATCCGTTGGCCGGCACATGCTATTATCGGCACCAAAGGCTTTGACTTCATCGACGGCCTTGATGAAGCTGCCTATGATTATCAGGTATTCAAGGGCATTGAAGCAGATAAGCATCCCTACGGTGCCTGCTACCATGACTTGAAGGACACTCTTTCCACCGGTGCCATCGAATATCTGCGTTGCCACGGTATCACCACCGTTATCTGCGGCGGTCTGGCAACCGATTACTGTGTAAAAAACACTGTACTGCAGCTAAAAGCTGCAGGCTTCGACGTAATCCTGAACAAAGCTGCCTGCCGCGGCATTGCTCCCGAAACCATCGCAAGCGCTATGCAGGAAATGGCTGCTGCCGGAGTAAAATTTGTAGAGTGCGCCAAGGAATTAGCTGAATAAGACTATTACTGAAAAATGCTGCAGGCTTTGCGCCCGCAGCATTTTTGTTTTACCGTAATACTATTCGATTTCACGCAGCGCGTGTGAGTGACCGGTCAGCGAGCATGCGCCCTTTTCCGTAACCACATAGGTATTTTCCGTACCTACCAGACCTAAGCCAGGCAAAGCAATTTTAGGCTCTACGGCAAAGGTCATACCGGGCTCCAGCGGCTGCTTAAAGCCCTTTGCTATAGCCGGCGCTTCATCCATCACCAGACCAATGCTGTGACCCAGGAATTTGCCGCCGTTCATAAACGCATCACCGTAAACATTATCAAACTTTTCCATGGTGCGCAAATACAGGTTTTCAATCGGCTCACCGGGAACCATCATGGACACTACCTCTTGCTCCAGCTCCAGGCAGCGCTCCTGTGCCGCCAAAAGTCTTGCGCATTGCTCGTCCTTTTGCAGACTGCCGAAATAATAAACGACTGTCTTATCGGTATGATAACCGTCAAAACCGCAGGGAACATCAAGATAAACCAGTCGACCGGACTTCAGCTTGCGGAAAGCATTGCCTATGGACTGTACCGCTATGCAGGTGCCGCCAGTACCGCCGGGGCCGTCAAAGCCGGTGCGTACTAAACCGCTCTTGCCAAAGGAAGCAATGCCTATAACCTCCTCGCCCAAGGACTGGTTAAAGCGCGCTGTTCCGTGCGAGCCGCGCTGCACCATCTCGCTGTAAAGCTCGATAGCCAGCTGAGCCTCACTGATACCTGCATGAATCAGCTTCGGTGCAATAACATCCAGCACTGTTTCGTGAATAGCGCCGGAGCGTTCCATCTGCTGCAGCTCGTAAGCACTCTTGCGCAGACGCAGCTCCTGCAGTACCGCATCAAAGGAGCCTATTTCTTCGAAGGCAAAATACTTATGCAGCATTCTTTCCCAATCCAAGGTAGCTTTTTTCGTTTCTACATACATAATGCGCGGTGCACTGCCATAATAAGCGGCAGCCTCACGAAAGCTGTGCATCGGACGGATATCGCCGAAATGCGATTCGTTTACTGCACGCTCATAGTTGCGGCGCACCCAGAAAATTGCATCCTGCGGACGAATCAGCAGCACGCCTTCCTGCATCGTACCCGTGAAATAATACATTGCAACCTTATGATTGACTGCAGCCATCTCCCAACCGGGATGCATTTCATCCATCAGGCGGCGAAACTTCTCCAGACGCGCCTCCAGCTCACTCGCAGGCACCGGGCGAATAGCATCAGTCAATACAGCAGTCTGCTCCAAAACAGCCATAGCAATACTCCTTTCATTATCACGACAAAATATTTATCCGTTATTAACCAAGATATTGCAGAATTTCCTTAGCATGCGGTAAAATAATATCCGGCTTAATAGAACCGTTTTCCACATCTTCCATGGTTGCTTCACCTGTCAGCACCATTACCGAAAGAATATCATTGTTCAGGCCAAAGGCAATATCTGTTGCCAGACGGTCACCCACCATAGCAATTTCCTCTTTTTTATAACCGGTTTTGTCCAAAACCACATCCACCATATACTTGTATGGCTTGCCGAAAATCAGCTGTGGCTTTTTGCCGGTAGCAGTTTTAATCAGCTCCAGCATTGCACCGGTATCAGGAATGAATTCGCCGCCTTCAATCGGGCAGCGCACGTCAGGATGCGTAGCAACGTACGGCACACCCTTGTCAATCAGGCGGCAGGCGGTAGTAAGGCGGTCATAGGTAAGTGTCTGGTCAAAGCCGACAACTACATAATCAGCGCCCTCCTCTAATGTATTTGTCAGAGTAAAGCCTGCTTCCTCAATTGTTGCCAATAGCTGCGGTGTTCCCAACACAAACAGCTTCGCGCCCGGTTTGTTCTTCTGCATCCAGTTGGTCAACGCATCTGATGAAATCAAGATATTCTCACGTGTAACAGGTACGCCCAATCCGTTCATCTTCTGCACATAATGCTCGTGGCTACGGGAAGAATTATTTGTCAGCAGATAATATTCCTTGCCTGCTGCCTTCAATTTATCAAAAAAGCCCTCCATACCCGGAATCAGTTCGTTACCCAGGTTAATGGTTCCGTCCATATCAAAAAGAAAACACTTAATTTTCGCTAAGCGAGCGTAATCATAAGTCATGCTCTATCCTCCATACTTAAAATATAACAATATTATAAAGCATTTGCCTTATTTGTGCTACAATAGACGAGGAAGAAAATCTGAAGTTCAAAAGGAGTTAAATCATGAAATATACAACCATTATTTTTGATCTTGACGGTACCTTACTCAACACACTGGCAGATTTAGCTGCCGCTACCAACCATGCTTTAGCAGAGCACAAGCTGCCTCAGCGCACCACAGACGAAGTGCGCCGTTTTGTCGGCAATGGCATCCGCAAGCTGATTGAGCGTGCGGTACCGGCTGACACCCCTGTAGAGCTGCAGGAGGAGGTCTTTGCAAGCTTCAACAGATACTATAAGCAGCACTGCGCCGACAGCACCAGCCCCTACGAAGGCGTGCCGCAGCTTTTGCAGCAGCTGCGTGCTGCAGGCTGCCGTACAGCCATTGTTTCCAACAAAGCGGATTACGGCGTACAAGCGCTGGCTAAGCAATACTTTGACGGCCGGCTCGACGCTGCCTGCGGCGAGCGCGCCGGTATCGCCAAAAAGCCTGCGCCGGATATGCTGCTGGCAATCATGCGGCAATTAAAGGCTGAGCCCGCAAGCACTATCTATATCGGTGATTCGGATACCGACCTCGACACCGCCCGCAATGCAGGAATTGCCTGCATCGGCGCCTGCTGGGGCTTCAGAGGCCGTGCCTTTTTGGAAGCGCACGGCGCTAAGCTGCTGGCTGAAAACGTAAGCGATATATGGGAGCTTATAAAGTAAAAGAGACTGCCTTACGGCAGTCCCTTTTTTATAACTATTTTAAGCTAAGCAATCGTCCATAAATTTAATCAGACCGTCTTCTACTTCATTACGCAAGCACAGCTCGTTGTGAATCTCATGACGGAAGCCGGGATACGGCTTCACGGAAACCTTATGTCCTGTTTTAGCAAGCAGATTTGCTACATGATACAAGCCCTCACCGTAATTACCACAGGGATCCTGGTCACCAGCAATCAGATAGCTGGGAATATTTTGCGGCACCTTGGCAGCCCACTCATCATTTTCAATATAATGATACAGCTGCACGAAATCATAGCACAGCTCCAGCGTAGTATCGAAGGTATTGAACATATCACCTGCATGGTCCTCAACAATGCGCGGATCTGTTGCAATCCAATCTGCCGGACTGTTGGGATTTTCCACTCTGTCCGTCATGCCGCAGAAAACACGCTCAAACCAAACGCCGCAAGGCTGATACGGATCTGCCTCATAAGCAGCCTTGAATTCTGCATTAACATAGGCATCCTCACAGCCCTGCCACTGCGAGCAGACACCGCACAGCATCATACCTTTGATATCCTCACCGTAGATTGACGCATAAGCACGCGCCAGCATAGAACCCCAACTGTGGCCGAAAACGAAATACGGCAGCTCAGGATAAGCCTCTTTAGCAATATCATGCAAAGCCTTTTCATCCTTCAGATAGGTCATATAGCCGCCGGAATGCGGATCACCCAGGGTGCCTCCGTCATAGCCGGTTTTACCGTGACCGAGATGGTCATCAGCAAACACTACAAAGCCTGATTCATTGAACTTGCTGATCATATGCAGATAGCGGCGTGAATGCTCACCATAGCCGTGAATCAGCTGTACAATAGCTTTCGGTTTGCCTAAAGGACTGTAGGACCAGGCCTTGATGGTATCTCTGCCGTTGGCAGAAGGAAAGGAAATTTCTCTGATGGACATAATGCGGACCTCCTCGCCTGTAATTATTTATAATATTAAGATAATGATAACACCTGCATTTCCTGCTGTAAAGCAATAATAGCGCTCTGAAGAATGTTTTACGTATTTTTTACACTAAATCCATCTCTGCATATCTCATAATTTCTGACCAAGGCATACAAAAAAACCACTATAACAAAATTGTTATAGTGGCTTACAAAATCTATTTTTAATTTTAACGGTCAGCTTAGCACTGAACTGTTTTGCTGATGTCAATACACAGCAGTCTTTATTTATTTTTCAGCACATAGAACGGATCGATATTTTGTCCGTCAGCCAGCACCTCATAATGAATATGCGGACCTGTACTGTAGCCTGTACTGCCGACAAAGCCGATAATCTCGCCTTTGATTACCTTCTGCCCTGCAGCAACGGCAATGCCGCTCATGTGGCCATAGGCTGTTTCGTAGCCATTACCATGATTTATACGCACATAGCGCCCGTAGCCGCCGTTCCAGCCTGCCTGTTCAATCGTACCTGCAGCCGTCGCATAAACCGGTGCGCCGAAATCAACTGCTATATCCAAACCGGGATGCCAATCATACCCACCCTCAATCGGACCGGTACGCACACCGTAATTACTGCTGATAGTGCCGCCGTCTGTAGGCCATTTATCCGGGAAGGACGCCATGCCGCCACCGGAGCCTTCAACCTCACTTAAGAGCTCGCTGACAGATTTTTTGGTACTATCAAGCATCTTTTTGATATTGGCATTTTGCGCTGTCAGCACCGCCATGGTGCCGTTGATATCCATTTTAGCAGGCCCGCCCTTACCTGTATAAGACGTATTAGCAGACGTTTCCTTTGCCGCTGTCGAATCCACCATGCTCGTGCCCTCGCCCAGTTTGCTGCTGTCTACATCACGGATGACAGCACGGCGCAGCTTTTTCTCCAGATTGGAAATTTCGGCCATATCGCGCAGCATTCTTTCGTTATCCTGTAAAAGCTTCTGCAGCTTTGTCTGCTGCTCGGCCTTATTTTGCTTATATGCAGCATAATCGGTTGCTTCGCTGCGATAATCCGCCAGCTGATGATATAAATAGCCGGCTCCGCCGACTGCTCCGACAAGCACCAGGGCAGTAACAGCAATGCCTGCCTTGAGCTTAGCATACGAAAAATTTACTACCTTGCCGTTTGGCAAGCGCAGTTCACATTTCCTTTCCTCCATTATTTTAATTACCTCACTTGAAAAGACCAAAGCGTTGGCCTACTGCCAACAATCTGCGTCCCACAAAGGGCACGTTGTCCAAATCCTCTTTATTCAGGCCACCGCATGTCAGCAGCGCCAATGCATAGACAGGAACAGCTGCCGCCATAGCAAACAGCACACACCACATACCCATGCTTTCCGTAAGCATCAGCACGCCGTAAATCGCCGCGCCCATGACACCAGAAGCAAAGCAGGGACGGATAATGCTGCCCACAGAGAAGCTATAGCCTGTCAGCTTGTAAATAAAGCCCATATTGATAATCGCTGCCACGGCAAAATCTGCTACCGTCGCCATCGACGCACCACGGATGCCCAGCTCCGGCACAGCAGTAAGATACCAGCTCATAACGATTTTTACAATGCAGGCAATAATCATATTGATTACAGGGATTGCCGTGCGGCCAAGGCCTTGCAGAATACCTGTACTGATCTGATGCATACCTAAAAACAGAATACCGATGCTCATTGTCTGAATCGCAGGCGCCGCACCGGGAGCGTTATACACAAGCGCCGCAACCTTTTCTGCCAGACAATAGAGGCCCATAAAGCACGGGAAGGTGATAATCATCGCCACACGGAAGGCAATGCGGATTTTATCACGGATAGCATCAAAGCTGCTCAGCGCACGAGATTCGGAAATAGACGGCACCAAGCTGATAGTCATTGCCGCCGTAAAAATTGTTGCCAGATTAACCAACGGTACAGCCATACCAGTCAGATAACCGAACAGCTCGGTCGCATGATGAATATTAAAACCGGCTGCTTCCAGACGCTGCGGCACAATCAGAAGGTCAAGGTTTGCACCTATCGGCAGCATCAGACTGGTCAGAGAAACCGGCAAAGCCAGCTTCAGCAGACGCTTGATGATATGTCCGGCGCTTTCTACCGGCGCACTGTCATCCTGCTCTGCCATTTCCTTTTGCAGACGCTGCTTCAGGCGGCGATAGAACCACATCAGCACCAAAAGTGCACAGAACGCGCCTACGCCGGCACCCATGCTGGCACCGCCTGCAGCGAACGCCAGACCGTACGGCATGAAGAGGTCGGCAAAAATGAGCATGGTAATAACACGCGTCAGCTGCTCGACAATCTCACTGACCGCCGTCGGCGTCATAATCTGCCAACCCTGCAGATAACCGCGGAAGCTTGCCAGAAAGGTTACGAAGAAAACCGCCGGCGCCAGAGCGATAATAGAATAATACGCACGGCTATCACGGATGATATGGTTATTAACCAGCCAGTCCGCACCGAAAAACAGTGAGGACGAAAATAAAAGGCCCGTCAACAGCAGCACTCGCAGCGAAACATTAAAGACTCGCTTGGCACCGCGATAATCCTTATTCGCCAATTTTTCGGAGGTAATAATAGATATTGCCACCGGTACACCGGCACTTGATACGGTTATTGCCATCAGATAGATTGGAAAGCCCATCTGATACAGGCCGATACCTTCGCCACCCAATACACGTGATAAAATAATCCAGTTCAGAGAACCGATAACCTTGACCACTATACTGGAGGCCGTAAGGATTAAGGTTCCCTTTAAAAATTTGCTATTCGAAGCTTTAGAATCTGCGCTCATAAAATCCCCTTGTTTATAGATAGATATACATTATAATTATCCTCTTTTCCGCGTGATTTTACAAGTACTTTTAACACATTTGTCATAAACACATCACTGCTTTTTGCTTGCATAACTGTCTTTATATGCTAAAATTAAGTTAAGACCAAAATTATGTTGTAAAAGGAGCGATGCAAAATGAAATCCACACATGCTTTATTAGCTTTCGGTGCAGCAATCTGCCTTGCAACCACCTGCAGCCTGAGCGCCTATGCTTCTCCGCTGAAAAATTATGACGCAGGCAAGGTTGCTATTGATGCAGGCATTACTCTGCCATCCAGTCTTAAAGGTGACAACTATAAATTCAGCAAATCCAACAGCACCTATCTTGGCGCAACTGTCGGCATCGGCCAAAAAACTGCTTTAAATTACAAATGGAATAATTACAAAGCAGACGAAGCCAAAACCCGCGCCCAACAATTCAACCTTATGTATAAGGTTCTGCCGGGTATTTCCGCTTACGCAGGTTATCTGAACGCTGATACCTCCGGTGACTTTGGCGGTAAAACCAAAAACTCCGGTCAAATCGGTCTGCAGGCTGCCTATGATATTCCCGCACTCTTCACTGTTTGGGGAAATGTTGGCTACGGCAACAGAAACAGCGGCTATGAAATCGGCATCAGCAAACCTATTCTGAACAACCTGGAAGTTAACGCTTCTTACTACAATCAGACATTTGATGATGCTTTTGGCGAAGACCTCGACATGAAGGCTAAAGGCGTTAATCTGGGCTTAACTCTCAAATTTTAATTTGTCAGCTACGGCTAACTAAATTAAAATGAAAACTAACGGATAATTATTATTGACAACTGTGCCAGCCTGTGTTATTATATAAGTGTCAAGGGCACACAAGCTGTGCAAGTCAAAAATAAAATTAAGCAATGCAATATAAAAACATGGAGGGAACTAATATGAAAAAATTTGTATGTCAAGTATGTGGTTATGTATATGAAGGTGAAGCTGCTCCGGCAAAATGCCCGCAATGCGGCGCTCCCGCTTCCAAATTCCAGGAAATGGCTGCTGAAATGGGCTGGGCTGCTGAGCACGTTGTAGGCATCGCTTCCGATGTTCCTGAAGATATCAAAGCTGACCTGCGCGCTAACTTCAACGGCGAATGCTCCGAAGTTGGTATGTATTTGGCAATGAGCCGCGTAGCTTTCCGCGAAGGCTATCCGGAAATCGGCCTGTACTGGGAAAAAGCTGCTTTTGAAGAAGCTGAACATGCTGCTAAATTCGCAGAACTGTTGGGCGAAGTTGTAACCGACTCCACCAAAAAGAACCTGGAAATGCGTGTAGAAGCTGAAAACGGTGCAACCGCAGGTAAAACCGACCTGGCTAAACGCGCTAAAGCTCTTAACCTGGATGCTATCCATGACACCGTTCATGAAATGGCTCGTGACGAAGCTCGCCATGGCAAAGCTTTCGCAGGCCTGCTGAAAAGATATTTCGGCAAATAATTAACCAATAAAAATTAATAAGACTTAATAAGGCTCCCGCTGAGCAATCTTAACGGATTACGGCGGGAGTTTTTAGTTTTCAACGAACATTTTCAGCGTTTTTTGGAATCATTCCGCCAATCTTCTTATTTCAGGCACTTTCTTATGTTTTTCACACTTAAAAAGCCTTCAATATCTTTATAAATTGCTTCAGATATGATATTATATAAAGGTTAGGAAACATATTTAATGACACTCATTATCACGTTCCTATAGGTGGTTAATTATATGCTTATTAAAACTAATTTTCATTATCCTGCTATGCTGCGTGTAGCAGGCAAAAACTGCGTAATCATCGGCGGCGGTGCTGTTGCTGCCCGTAAACTGGCAACACTGCTGGCTGCCGAAGCTAAAGTAACAGTTGTTGCCCCACTTTTCTGTGACGAGGTGCAAACGCTCGCCTCAACGCAGGGATGCACGCTCATCAAGGATTACTACAAACCGGAATATCTGCAGAATGCATTTGTAGTTATTGCCGCCACAGATAATAAGGCTGTAAACAGGCAGATTTCAGAGGCTGCGCCCTGCCTCGTCAATAATATTACCGAACCTGAGCTGAGTAATTTCACTGTCCCCTCAGCTATCAGCGAAGGTGATATCACCATTGCGTTGGCAACAGGCGGTATGCCTGCTTTTACACGCCTGCTGAAAAAACAGCTGGAGCACATTCTGACACCTGAGCTGGCTGACTTTAACAGCTTTCTGCTGCTGCAGCGTGAAGCTGTCAAAAACATCGAAAGTACGCCGCAGGAGCGGACGCAATTCTGGCGCAATGTTTTGAAACAGGATTTACTAAATTTAGTTATAGCAGGTAAGGCTGCTCAAGCAAAGGAGAAGGTATTAGATGCAGTTAACAGTTTTAGGACTCAATCACAGGACCGCCCCCGTTGAGATCCGTGAACGTTTCAATTTTTCCAATGACAGGGTGGCAAGTATTCTGCGCCGCCTGCGCAATTACGATAATATTCCCGAAGCCATGCTGCTTTCCACCTGCAACCGCACAGAGCTGTACATGGTTATCGAAAATCCGCACGAAGCAATTCCTTTTATCAAATCATTGCTCAAGCATTTAGCAGGTGAACATTATCAAAGCGATTATTTTTACAATCTACACGGAACAAATTGCGTCAAGCATCTGTTCCGTGTAGCCTCCAGTCTGGACTCCCTGATTGTCGGTGAAGGCCAGATTCTCAGCCAAATAAAAAATGCTTATCAGATTGCCCGCAATAACGGTATGACAGATACGATTCTCAATACCATTATGAATAAGGCTATTGCTGTCGGCAAACGTGTGCGTACCGAAACAAAAATTGCCTACAGCAGCGTATCTGTTTCCAGTGCAGCTGTTGACCTGGCCATCAAAATTTTAGGCGACCTGAGCAAGGCGCAGATTTTGGTAGTCGGTGCCGGTCATATGAGCGAGCTCACCGCACAGCATCTGTTGGACAAAGGCGCGCAAACCATCTGCGTCAGCAACCGTCACTATGAAAGAGCTCAGGATTTGGCAGACAAATTCCATGGTACAGCCATTCCCTACCGTGCCATGTTCGAGCATGCCGCTGATGCCGATATTATCATTACCTCTACCGGTGCGCCGCATTACGTGCTTACTGTAGAAAATTTAGGACCGCTGCTGCCCAAGCGCAACGGCAGACCGCTGATTCTGATTGATATTGCCGTTCCGCGTGACGTCGACCCCAGACTGGCCGATGTTGACGGCGTAACTATTTATAACATTGATGATCTGGAAGGCGTTGTTGATACCAACAAAAACTTCCGTGAAAAAGAAGCTCACGTTGCCGAGCAGATTATCAGCGAAGAGATTGGTGCCCTCAAGGAGCGCCTGCGTTATTACACCATGCGCCCTGTTATGGTACAGCTGCATGATAAAATGAATTTCCTGCGCCAGAAGGTTTTAAAGAAGGCCTTCATTAAAATGCCAGAGCTTACCGACCATGAAAAGCGCATTATTGACCTGATGACCCAACGTCTGGAGCATAAATTTCTGCGCGAGCCTATGAAGGCTATGAATGCTGTAGCAGGCACCGCAGAGGAAGAACGCTATAAAAAGATGATGTGTGATTTATTTTTATTAAACGAAACCGGAGAGGAGTTTGGTGATGAAAGCAAAATTGACGATTGGGACTAGACAAAGTCTTTTAGCGCTTTGGCAAAGCAATCATATTGCAGCCTTACTGCGCAAGCAATACCCTGAATGTGAGGTTGTACTGAAAAAAATTGTCACCAAAGGCGACCGTATTTTAGACGTACCCCTGGCGCAAATCGGCGGCAAGGGTTTATTTACCAAGGAAATTGAAGAGGATCTTTTAGACGGTACTGTTGACTTGGCAGTACATAGCCTGAAGGATATGCCTACCGTTCTGCCGGAAGGCCTGTGTCTGACAGCAATTACCGAGCGTGCCAACGTCGGTGATGCTTTTGTAAGCAACAAATATGCTACCTTCGAAGAGTTGCCTCTCGGTTCTGTAGTCGGCACCAGCAGCCTGCGCCGCAAGGCACAGCTGTTAGCTAAGCGTCCGGATCTGGAAATCCGCGACCTGCGCGGCAACGTTGATACCCGTCTGCGTAAGCTGGACGAGGGACTGTACGATGCTATTATTCTGGCCGCTGCAGGTCTGGAGCGCCTTGGCCACGGTGACCGTATCTCCAGCCTGATTCCCGCTGATGTCTGCCTGCCGGCTGTAGGCCAGGGAGCATTGGCAATCGAAGCACGTACCGAGGATAAAGAAGTACGCGATATGCTGAGCTTCTTAAACGACCTGAACACCAAACAGGCTACCGATGCCGAGCGTGCCTTCTTGGGCTTACTGGAAGGCGGCTGTCAGGTTCCTATCGGTGTACATGCCGACGTTGAAGGTGAAAACATTCGCATTGAAGCAATCATTGCTGCCTTAGACGGCAGCACTATTCTGCGTGATACAATAAACGGTAAGGCTGATGATGCTGTCAGCCTCGGTCAACAGCTTGGCAAAAAAATGCTGGCTGCCGGCGGTCAGGAAATTCTGGCCTCTATTCTTTAAGGAGAGTGACATCATGACAAAACAAGGTAAAGTATATTTAATCGGTGCAGGCCCCGGCGACCCGGGCCTTCTGGGACTCAAGGCCAAGGAATGCCTGCAGACTGCAGACGCTGTTGTTTATGACCGTCTGGCAGATCCGCGTATTCTGGCCTTCGCCCGCAAGGATGCAGAAATGGTTTACGTTGGCAAAGCCAGCGCCAACCACACCATGCGCCAGCCCGATATCAACAAGCTGCTGGTAAAACTGGCTGCCGAAGGTAAGGTTGTAGCACGTTTGAAGGGCGGCGACCCCTTTGTATTCGGCCGCGGTGGCGAAGAAGCCATCGAACTGCGTGAAGCAGGCCTGCCGTTTGAGTTCGTTCCCGGCGTAACCAGTGCTATTGCCGTTGCCGAATATGCAGGTATTCCTGTTACCCATCGTCATGTAGCAACCTCCTTTGCCGTTATTACCGGTCACGAGGATCCTACTAAAGGCGAATCCACCATCCATTGGAAGGGTCTGGCAACCTCTGTTGACACTCTCGTTTTCCTCATGGGTGTAGAAAATATTGAAAAAATCAGCCGTGAACTCATCGCTAACGGCCGCAGCGCCGACTGCCCGGCTGCCGTTATCCGCTGGGGCACTCATCCCGAACAGCGCACACTGATTACTACCCTTGGCAGAGCTGCCGCTGACGTTAAAGCAACCGGCATGAAGCCGCCGGCTATCTTCCTCGTTGGCGAGGTTGTACGCCTGCGTGAGCAGCTGCAATGGTTTGATAACAAACCCCTCTTCGGCAAAACCGTTATCGTTACCCGCGCACGTGCACAGGCCAGCGCTCTCACCAAAAAGCTGGAAGCACAGGGTGCCAAGGTTATCGAAGCTCCGGCTATCAAAATTGTTCCGGCAGCAGATTACGCTCCGCTGGACAACGCTATTGCCAATATCAATGACTACAAATGGCTTGTCTTCACCAGCGCTAACGGCGTAGATTACTTCTTCGAGCGTCTGGGCGCTGCTAAGAAGGACGCACGCGCCCTGGCTAACGTTAAGCTTGCCGCTATCGGCAGCGCCACCGCTAAGGCTCTGGCAGAGCACGGCCTCACCGCCGACCTCATTCCTTCCGCTTACAAAGCAGAAGAGCTGGCTGAAGCACTGGCTGGCGAAATCACCGCCGGTGACAAAATTCTGCTGGCACGCGCTAAGGTTGCACGCGAAGTATTGCCTGAATCTCTGCGCAAAATCGGAGCCATCGTTGACGTCGTAACTGCTTACGAAACCGTTGCCGACTGCGAAAACAAGGATGAGCTTATCGAAGCTCTCGAAAGCGACGAAGCAAGCATCGTAACCTTCACCAGCAGCAGCACCGTAACCAACCTGCTCGAGGTTCTCGGCGACAAGAAGGAGCTGCTGAGCAAGGCTGCTCTGGCTGCTATCGGCCCCGTAACCGCAGATACCCTGAAAAAGCATGGCTATACTCCGGCTATCAATGCCGCTGAATATACAATCGACGGCCTCATGACCGCTATCACAAATTTTTATAATAAATAAGGAAGTGTATCAAGATGAGTATTACCGGTTTTCCTGTATACCGTCCGCGCCGCACACGCGCTACTGAAAATCTGCGTGCAATGATCCGTGAAACCGAGGTTTCCGTAAAGGACTTAATATATCCGCTTTTCGTCGTTCCCGGCGAAAACGTTAAACATGAAATCGAATCTCTGCCCGGCAACTACCACTGGTCCCTCGACCGCGTTATGGAATGTGTTGACGAGGTTGTTGAGCTTGGTATTCCCGCTGTCCTGCTCTTCGGCGTACCGTCCTACAAGGATGCTGTCGGCAGCAGCGGCTGGGATATGAACGAGCCTGTACAGCAGGCCTGCAAGCTGATTAAAGCAAAATATCCTGAACTGGTTATCATTACCGACGTCTGCCTGTGCGAATACACCGAGCATGGTCATTGCGGCGTACTGCAAAACGGCTGCACCGTCAACAACGATGAAACTTTGCCGCTGCTGGCTAAGGTTGCTGTTTCCCACGCTCAGGCCGGTGCTGACATGATTGCTCCTTCCAACATGATGGACGGTTATGTTAAGGCTATCCGCGAAGCACTGGATGCAGCAGGCTTCAACCATATTCCTATCATGGCTTATTCCGCAAAATTTGCTTCCGCATATTACGGTCCCTTCCGCGCCGCAGCAGACTCTGCTCCGTCCGCAGGCGACCGCAAAGGCTACCAAATGGACCCCGCCAACAGCGACGAGGCTCTGCGCGAGGTTGCTCTGGATATTGAAGAAGGCGCAGACATCGTCATGGTTAAACCGGCTCTGGCCTTCCTCGACGTTGTACAGCGTGTACACGAAACCTTCAACCGTCCGCTGTGTGTTTATAATGTCAGCGGCGAATATGCTATGGTTAAAGCTGCAGCTGAAAAAGGCTGGATTGACGAAAAACGTATCGTTATGGAAACCATGCTGGGCTTCAAACGTGCCGGTGCCAAAATGATTATTACCTACCATGCGCTTGATGTAGCAAAATGGCTGCAAGGCAAATAAGGAGATATAACAATGGAACATACAAAATCTCAGGCTGCTTTTGAGGAAGCACGCCAATATATCCCCGGCGGCGTTAACAGCCCCGTGCGCTCCTTCCGCAGTGTCGGCGGTGTACCGCCGTTCATCTCCGGTGGCAAGGGCAGCAAAATCTATGACATCGACGGTAACGAATATATCGATTACGTTATGTCCTACGGTCCGCTGCTCATGGGCCATGTACCCGACTGCGTAACCGACGCTATCAAGGCTGCTGCCGAAAAAGGCACCTCCTACGGTGCTCCGACTGTTGCCGAAACCGAGCTGGCAAAATTAATCTGCCGCCTCGTTCCGTCTATGGATATGGTCCGCATGGTCAACAGCGGTACCGAAGCAACCATGAGCGCTTTGCGCTTAGCACGCGCCTACACCGGCCGTGACTGCATCATCAAATTCATCGGCTGCTACCATGGTCACCATGACAGCCTGCTTGTTAAAGCAGGCAGCGGCGGAGCTACCTTCGGCGTACCTGACAGCCCGGGCGTACCCAAGGCAGTAGCAGCAACCACTATTACTGTACCCTTTAACGACCTGCCTGCTCTGGAAAAGGTTTTTGCCGAACGCGGCGAAGAAATCGCCTGCGTTATCATGGAGCCTACTCCGGGCAACATGGGCCTTGTACTTCCGCACGATGGCTTCCTGGAAGGCGTGCGTGCGATCACTAAAAAGTATGGTGCTCTCCTTATCTGTGATGAGGTTATGAGCGGCTTCCGCAGCGCTCAGGGCGGCAGCCAGTCCCTCTATGACATTGACCCCGATATCACCTGCCTCGGCAAGGTAATCGGCGGCGGTCTGCCCGTTGCTGCTTACGGCGGCAAGCGCGAAATCATGCAGATGGTTTCCCCGGCTGGTCCGATGTATCAGGCCGGTACCTTAAGCGGCAACCCGCTAGCAATGGCCGCAGGCATTGCTGCGCTCACCTATATGGAGGAGAACGATGTCTGCAACCGCGCAGAAAGCCTTTGCGCTATTCTGACCGGTGGCTTGGAAAAGGCAGCAGCTAAGGCCGGTGTACCTGTACAGATTCATCGCCTCGGCAGCATGTTCACCGTTTTCTTCAGCGATAAACCGGTAACTGATTTTGACAGTGCTGCAGCCAGCGATCTGGAAGCATTCAAAATCTACTTCCACTCCATGCTGGAGCAGGGCATCTATCTGCCTCCTTCCCAGTTCGAAACAAACTTTGTTTCCGTTGCTCATAGTCCCGAGGATTTACAAAAGACTATCGACGCAGCAGAAGTTGCTTTCGCTGAGGTTGCCAAAGCAAGAAAATAACAGCTAAAGCATAAAAATAAGCGTGCAGGCTTGCACACGCTGACATCCGTCAGCTGCAAGCCTGCACGCTTTTAGTTTTAAATTTTAAAATCTCATCTTAGCCACGAATCAGTTTAATAGAAGGTACTGCCGCTCTGACAAATTTCCACAGCAGCACGGAAATACTACAATCCTTAACTGAATGCAGTACAGTACCCGCACCTACCAGCACGATAACGCTCATAACAAAGCCGTTGGACAGCTGCTCCGGCGTAAACATATAACCGCTGAAGAAGAAAGGAGCTACCACAAGCACCTCACCCAGAGCATGCAATACGGCAAGTCCCAGATTCAGACCGATACCGGCCACAAAGCTCTCCATAATATTCGGATAGCGCCTAATAATTAATGCACCGACCAGAGCGAAAATGATATGGGTTGCTGCACGCGCAGCGATAATCAGGGGTGTGGTTACAAAAAAGCCCATCGTTGTACCAAGGCAGACAGCAGCTGCCACCTTAGGCGAAATAAACATTGCCAAAAAAATTGCCACATGCGCACCCAAAGTACAGGACATCGGTCCGATAATCACCTTCGGCATAACCATAGGTATAACCAAGCCTATAGCGCACAATACACCGGCGAGAACAAGTTAATAAATATTTTTATGTTCCAAGAGTATTTCCTCCTATTCAAATATTAGCTAGTGGTTATAGCACTATTTGAGATAACGTGCAAGTACTATGTAAAAATGATTTTTTTAATACTAGGTTATTCACTTCTCCCGGTGGATTTATCCCGATAATTTCCCACTTATCCCCAGTTTTTCACAAAAGTTATCCACAATGTGCATAACTTTTGTGGATTGGTGGATAAAAGCTGTGCATTACCTTTATAAAAATCTCGCTATCCATAAATACTTCCGTCTGTTGTTATTATTTCACCGGCTCTTCCTCTTAGATTTGACTTATTATCCATAATAGCATATAATTTAAGTAGGTTTATAGATAATTACCGAGTTTAACTCAAAGGTGGAGAATCAATGAAAATATCAACTAAAGGACGCTATGCCTTGCGCATGATGCTGGATTTGGCAGAGCATCAGCAGGACGGCTTCGTTGCCCTCAAGGACATTGCGGCAAGACAAAACATTTCCAAAAAATACTTGGAGCAGATTGTGCCTATTCTGAATAAATCCAACTTCCTGCAGGCCAACCGTGGCTTTCAGGGCGGTTATCGTTTGGTTAATGCACCGCATGAGTATACTGTCGGCAGCATTCTGCGCCTTACAGAAGGCAACCTTACACCGGTAGCCTGTCTGGACTTTAACCCTGTAGGCTGTGAACGCCGCAACGATTGCATTACCTTGCCGCTGTGGCAGGGACTGAACAAGGTTATTGCAGACTATCTTGACAATATCACCCTGCAGGATATTCTCGACAACTATAAAGCCCGCAGCATTGATAATTATTCAATTTAATGCTTAACCGCCGGTTACATAACGCCGGCGGTTTTTTGCGCTCTAAATTAAAGAAAGCAGTCCGCGCGAACTGCTTTCTTTTGGTTAGGAAATGGGATGTGATATGTATTTTATATGCTTATTCAGCAAATAACGGAGTGGAGAGATAACGCTCGCCGGTATCAGGCAGCAGCGCTACGATAACCTTGCCCTTGTTTTCCGGACGTTTTGCCAGCACTGTTGCCGCATATACAGCAGCACCGGAGGAAATGCCTATGAGCACGCCCTCCTTATGGGCAATAGCACGACCGGTTTTGAAGGCATCCTCGTTTTCAACAGCGATGACTTCATCATAAACCTTGGTATCCAAAGTGTCAGGTACAAAGCCTGCGCCGATGCCCTGAATTTTATGCGGACCGGCAACGCCCTTAGAAAGTACCGGAGAACCTGCAGGCTCTACAGCAACAACCTTCACATTGGGATTTTGGGATTTCAGATATCCGCCTACACCGGAAAGAGTACCGCCGGTACCTACGCCGGCAACAAAGATATCAACCTTGCCTTCGGTATCCTGCCAGATTTCCGGACCGGTAAATGCTCTGTGGGTTGCAGGGTTAGCTGGATTGGTGAACTGGCTGGGAATAAAGCTGTTCGGAGTGCTCTCTGCCAGTTCCTGCGCTTTGGCAATAGCACCTTTCATGCCCTTAGCGCCGTCAGTCAATACCAGCTGTGCGCCATAAGCCTTCAGCAGATTGCGGCGTTCAACGCTCATGGTTTCAGGCATGGTCAAAATAATTTTGTAACCGCGGGCAGCAGCTACGGATGCCAGACCGATACCGGTGTTGCCGCTGGTAGGCTCAATAATAGTAGCCCCCGGCTTAAGAACACCCTTAGCCTCTGCATCATCAATCATTGCTTTGGCAATTCTATCTTTGACGCTGCCGGCGGGATTGAAGTATTCCAGCTTGCCCAGAATCTTTGCTTCCAGCTTGTTTTCAGCTTCGTAGTTTTTCAGCTCCAGCAGCGGAGTGCCGCCAATCAAATCAGTAATGCTAGTATAAATTGCCATAATAAATCGCTCCTTTATCTTTCTATATCAGTAATTTTCTTCGTTTAGTTTTTGCTCTATATCAACAAGTAACCAAAGTCAACATCGTGTATTAAAATGTAAACTCCTCATCGGTAAAATCCCTCATTTCCTCTGTTTATAATCTCTAGTAATCATAGTTGATTTATAGGTATTATTATACTGTTTTTTTTCTTACTGTCAACAAAAAGAATTAAAATTTTCTTCTCTTGACAAAAAAAGCTCTATAATGTACCATATGAAACATATTAATACAGTAGGAATTGAATTTTACTCAAAATACGCAACAAAAATACGCTGACTCTGTAAATCTCACGCCGGTAAGCGTATAATAGAAAAGTAAAAGCAGGATTTCCGCTATTGAAGGAGAATGTTTTATTATTATGAAGCAATTTATCTATGCAGATAATGCAGCTACAACAAAAATGAGCGACGTTGCCGTTAAAGCAATGCTGCCCTATCTTCAGGAAATATATGCCAATGCTTCCAGCGTGCACCTTTTAGGTCAGCGCAGTGCAGCAGCTTTGTTTAGCGCACGGCAGCAGGTGGCACAGGTACTGAATTGTGCTCCTAAGGAAGTTTTCTTTACATCCGGCGGCAGCGAAGCAGATAACCAGGCGCTTATCAGCGCTGCGGCTCTCGGTCAAAAGCAGGGCAAATGCCACATCGTTTCCACTGCCATGGAGCATCATGCTATTTTGCACACGCTCGAAGCTTTGCAAGCGGAAGGCTTTACCGTAACACTGCTGCGTCCGCAGGCTGACGGCATCGTCACCGCCACGCAGGTAGCAGAAGCTATTACAGATACCACCTGCCTTGTTTCCGTCATGTACGCCAACAACGAAACAGGTGCCATCCAACCTATACGCGAAATCGGAGCGCTCTGCCGCAAGCGCGGTGTACTTTTCCATACCGATGCCGTGCAGGCCGCAGGACATCTTACTATTGACGTACAGCGCGATAACATCGATATGCTTTCGCTTTCCGCGCACAAATTCCATGGACCGAAGGGCATCGGCCTTTTATTCGCCAAGAGCAATCTTCAGCTTACAAGTCTTATCCGCGGCGGCGGTCAGGAGCGCGGCAAGCGTGCCGGTACCGAAAACCTTCCCGGCATCATCGGACTTGCCGCAGCGCTTAAGGACGCGCAGGAAAATATGCAGGCAAACACTGCTTATATCACAGGCCTGCGCGATGCTCTGCGCAATGGTTTAGATAAAATTGACGGCGCAAGCTTCAACGGCAGCCGTGAGCATTGCCTGCCCGGTACTGTCAACTACAGCTTCCGGGGAGTAAACGGCGAAACACTGCTTTCGCTGCTTTCCAACGAAGGTATCTGCTGCTCGTCCGGCTCCGCCTGCTCCGCAGGCTCGCTCGAACCCAGCCATGTACTGCTCGCCCTCGGCCTGAGCCACGAAACAGCACAAAGCGCTCTGCGCTTTTCGCTGTGCGAATACAATACTATGGACGAAGTCCAAACAATTATAACTAAGGTTACAGAAGCGGTAAACCGCTTACGGAGGTAAAAATATGCTGTCAACAGCTGCCAATTTAATAAATAAGCTCGCCTGTGAGCATAATCTGAGCGACGCAGAGCTGTTGACGCTGATAACAAGTACTGAACCTGACATCAACAAGCTGCTCGCCTGCGAAGCGGATAAACTCCGCCGTCAATATTACGGCGACAAAGTCTATATCCGTGGTCTGATTGAATTCACCAATTACTGCAAAAACAACTGCTACTACTGCGGTATCCGCGCCGGCAACAGCTGCGCGGAACGCTACCGTCTGACACAGGAAGAAATCCTGGCCTGCTGCGCCGAAGGCTATAGGCTCGGCTTCCGCACCTTCGTGCTGCAGGGTGGTGAGGATGCGTATTATACAGATGACAAAATCTGCGCTATTGTCAGCGCTATCCGCAAGCAGCATCCGGACTGCGCCATTACGCTGTCCATCGGCGAGAAAAGCCGTGCCAGCTATAAGGCATACTTCGATGCAGGCGCCAACCGTTATCTGCTACGCCACGAAACTGCGGATGCGGAGCATTACGCCAAGCTGCATCCTGCCAGCATGAGCTTGGAAAACCGCAAGCGCTGCCTGTTCGACCTCAAGGAAATAGGTTATCAGGTCGGCTCCGGCTTCATGGTCGGTTCACCCTACCAGACACCGCAAAACCTTGTCAGCGACCTGCGCTTTCTGCAGAAGCTGCAGCCAGATATGATTGGCATCGGCCCCTATATTACACACGAGCACACGCCGTTTAAGGATATGCCAAGCGGTACTTTAGAGCAGACGTTGCGCCTGCTGTCTATCCTGCGACTGCTCTTCCCTTACGCGCTGCTGCCTTCGACAACAGCGCTCGGTACCATCCATCCCAACGGACGCGAACTGGGGTTGCAGGCCGGCGGCAACGTCGTAATGCCTAACCTTTCGCCTGTAGGGGTACGCAAAAAATACGAGCTGTACGCCAACAAAATCTGTACCGGCGAGGAGGCAGCCCAATGCCGTGGCTGTCTGGAGGCACGCGTAAAAATAGCAGGCTATAACATAGTAACCGACAGAGGCGATGTACGCCGCACTTTAGATAAACCAGAAGGAGAAAAATTATGAACAAGAAAGCACTAATCGCTATGAGCGGCGGCGTTGATTCCAGCGTTTCCGCATTGATGATGCTGGAGCAGGGCTACGAATGCACCGGCGTAACCATGAAGCTTTTTGCCAACGAGGATATCGGCGTTTCCAAAGCCAACAGCTGCTGCTCTATCGATGACGTAGCAGATGCCCGCAGCGTAGCAACAGGCCTTGGCATGCCTTACTACGTTTTCAACTTTGCCGACCGCTTTGAACGCGACGTTATCGACCGCTTTGTTGACGCTTACGTTAACGGCAGAACACCTAACCCCTGCATTGACTGCAACCGCTATCTGAAATTCGACCAGCTCTTCGTGCGCGCACAGGAGCTTGGCTGTGATTACGTTGTCACCGGCCACTATGCGCAAATCAGCTATGATGAAGCCAAGGGACGCTACCTGCTGCGCAAAGCAGTCGACCCATTGAAGGACCAAAGCTACGTGCTTTATTCCCTCACACAGGAGCAGCTGGCGCACGCTATGTTCCCACTCGGTGGCCTGCATAAGACCCAGGTGCGCAAAATTGCCGAAAAGCATGGCTTCGTCAACGCCCAAAAGCATGACAGCCAGGATATCTGCTTTATCCAGACCGGTACCTACGCTGATTTTATCGAAGCACGCCTGGGAAGAAAATTTAAGCCCGGCAACTTCGTAGACGAGGCAGGCAACGTGCTTGGCAGACACAAGGGTATTATCCATTACACCGTAGGCCAGCGCAAAGGCCTGGGCTTGGCGTTGCCGCAGCCTATGTACGTTAAAGAGATTGACACCAAGAACAATGCTGTTATTCTTACTACAAACGAGGGACTGTTTACCAAAAACGTTACAGCCAAGAACATCAACCTTATCGACTGCGACGCTATCACCGAACCGCGCCGCGTGAAAGCACGCATCCGCTACCACCAGCAGGAGCAATGGGCAACCGTTACCCAGCCTGACGCAGATACTCTGCAGCTCGTTTTCGACGAGCCTCAGCGCGCTATCACCAAAGGCCAGTCCGTTGTTATGTATGATGGTGACGTAGTTGTCGGCGGCGGCACAATCGTATAATACCCTGCAAATTAAAGGCATCAGTTGCTACAATAATTGTAGCAACTGATGCTCTTTTATTATACTCGTTCTGAATGAGTAATAATTTTACCAGTTGTCAGCAAAACCTTTTTAAGCATGATTAATATTTTCTTTATATATACATTGTTAACACTGACTCTATATGATAGAATATAAATAGGCAGATATAAAGCGAAACAATATTTTTATACCGCTCTAAAATAAGTTTGCCAGAAGTAAGGAGGAATAATATGAAATCATTAAAAGGCACCAAAACCGAAAAGAACCTGTTGGAGGCATTTGCTGGCGAATCCATGGCACGCAACAAATACACCTGGTTTGGTATTGTAGCCCGCAAAGCAGGCTATGATCAAATCGCTGAATTATTTGAGAAAACCGCTAATAATGAAAAAGCTCACGCTTATATGTGGTTCAAGGAATTAGACCAGTTAGGCGATACTGCAGCTAACCTTTTAGCAGCAGCTGAAGGCGAAAACCATGAATGGACCGATATGTATGTAAAAATGGCACAAGAAGCTGAGGAAGAAGGTTTCCCTGAAATCGCAGCAAAAATGCGCGGTGTTGCAGCTATCGAAAAACGTCATGAAGAACGCTATCGTAAACTCTTACAAAACATCGAAGAAATGAAGGTTTTCAGCAAAGACAGCGGCCTGACCATTTGGGAATGCCGCAACTGTGGTCATATTGTAGTCGGCCCCAGCGCTCCGGAAGTTTGCCCTGTCTGCGCTCATCCGCAAGGTTTCTTTGAAGTACATATGGATAACTTCTAAGCTTATACATCTCCCCAAATGCATAAGAGAAAGTAGAAAAGTGTAGCGTAAAATTTACGTTGTACTTTTTCTTTATTTCCGTTTCAAAACCAATACGCAAATGAAACGCAAATTTTTACGTTTCATTTCTAATGCAACGTGAAAGAGCCGTGCAAATTATGCATGGCTCTAATTTCTTATAATGAATTTTTAGGTTAAGGAATATTTTGTACCCCTACCCTTGCCACCTTTAACAAGCTTATTTTTCTCCACTAAGCTGTTCAACAATCTGATAGTTTTACCTCTACTAAAGCCTGTTATAGCTGAAACATCAGAGCTTGCCAAAACTAAATTAGCGGCAAAGACTTCTAAAACTGCTTGCTCATCCACATCAAGTGGAAGTTGATACTCCACGCTAGGCAAAGTAACCATTACAGCATTGTCACTTATAGCAAAATTCGGTTTCACGTCAGCGTTCCTGTATGCTTCTAAAATTCTACGCACTCCTGTACCAAAGATTTCTACATACTTTAATCTGAAGAACACATTGCCTAAAGTAGGATTACGTAAAACAGATACATACCCCTTCAAATATTCTTCCTTGCTAACACCTAATGGTAAGCCACCAGGAGAAACTATTTCTATTTTATCAGTATACATCAATACTCTTATATTAGCATTGATATCCCAGGTGCGATGTACTAAAGCATTAGCTAATGCCTCACGAAATGCCTTTTCAGGAATCTGTTCCTTAGTAATTCGTTCAGCGCCCTTTATCTGTTCATATACGTAATAACGCCTGAATAGCTTTATCGCCTTAGCAAATTGCTCAATAACTGATACATTCTTAATGAGCTCCCTATCTAAAATCACATCATTGCTGCTACCAAATTTAGCAATATCAATGCCCGGGAAGCTGTTAGTATCTGCCAAAAGTTCTCCGGCATTGTTGAATCTGTCCTTGCTGTAATATAAATTCAAGGTTCTGCATATATCTTTTGTCAGCTTCTTAATGCCAAGCTTAGCCTGCAATTCCTTTTCTAAAATAGTAAACCTTAATTCGCTATTTCCAGCAGGAAGTTCATCATAATACTTTCCCGTACCAAGTAAAGTCAAACGATTCAATTCCCCTCTATCAACCTCTATGGTAGAAGTATCATTACGTTTATAGGCCTTTCCCTTGTACAAATACGGTTTGTCCAAACCTTCAGAAACCTTTAAAGCTATAGTATTATTTTGAGAATTAATTCTCAGTGTAAAATCAGGCTTTGGTGAAATGCTGTCATTGATACGATTTTCTAAATCAAGGCATACCTTTTCAGGATTATTTATACCGCAAGGAGTTCCGTCATCCCTTACGCCAAATAAAATTTCTCCAGTGCCATAATTAGCATAAGCACTGACTGTTTTCAGAAATGTATTGGTGACCTCAGACTTAAATTCCAGGCTTTTAGTTTCTTTCATCTGTTACGCCTCCTATCACTATTAAACAAATTGTAGCAGAACTCAGCAGTAAGTGCAACGTATTTTTTTATGTTTTATTTTCGTTCCACTTTTATTTCATTTTTCGTTTCAAAATCAATACGCAAACGAAACGCAATTTTTTACGTTTCACTTCTGTTGCAACGCAAAAAAGAGCCGTGCCTGCGCACGACTCTTTTTTACTGCTTATTAAGCCTATCTTACCAATGGTATTTTTCGCCTCTGCTGATTTTAAAAGCACGGTAAATCTGCTCAATCAACAGCAGGCGAATCATCTGATGCGTAAAGGTCATTTTAGAAAAGCTCAGCGCCAAATCGGCACGCTTACGCAGCGCATCAGTATAGCCAAAGGCACCGCCAATCACAAAGGTGATGTGGCTGTTGCCGGCAAGCGCCAGCTCATCCAGCTTTGCCGCCAAATCCGGGCTACTCAGCTGCTTGCCGATGACATCCAGCAAAATCACATAGGAATTTGCCGGAATAATTGCCAGCAGGCGTTGCGTTTCACGCTCCAGCACCTGCTGCTTTTCCGCAGGGGAAGGATTGTCAGGCATACGCTCTTCGTTAATTGCCAGCGTTTCTAGCTTGCAGAAGGGTGTCAGCCTTTTGCTGAATTCCTCTATCCCCGCAGTAAGATATTTTTCTTTAATTTTGCCTACACAGGCTATCGTTATCTTCAATTGCCGTAATCCTTCGGAACCTCTTCCAATACCACAGTTCTGCTTTCTCTCTGACCGTTACGCATAATAGTTACTTCGGCTCTGTCGCCTACCTTGCATTTAGACAGAGCAGTGCGCAGGTCAAGCGCAGTCTTTACCTTGTTGCCGTTAAAGCTCAGGAGAATATCGCCGGGGCGGATATCAGCCTTCGCTGCCGGACTGCCGGGAACAACCTTAACGAGGAAGATACCGCCGTGCAGGTTGATTTCAAAGCCATAGCGGTTAGCAATTTCCTGATCCATCAGCGAAGCACCCAGATACGGTCTTGCAACACGGCCGCGCTCTGCCAGCTCCTGCAGAATCGGTTTAGCTGTATTGATAGGAATAGCAAAGCCAATGCCTTCAACACCGCTTACAGCAACCTTAGCACTGTTAATGCCTACTACCTCGCCGTCAGCATTTACCAAAGCACCGCCGCTGTTACCGGGGTTAATTGCCGCATCAGTCTGAATCAGATTGAACTTGCGCTCGCCTACTTCAATGCTGCGGTTCAACGCACTGATAACGCCTGCGGTTACACTGCCGCGGAATTCCAGTCCCAGCGGGTTGCCGATAGCAATTGCCGGTTCTCCGACCTGCAGTGTATCGCTGTCACCAAAGGTGGCAACGGTAAGGTTATCCGCATCAATTTTTACTACAGCCAAATCGGTTACAGCATCGGCACCCAGTACCTTGCCTTTAACGGTACGTCCGTCAGGCAGGCTGACGATGATTTCCGATGCACCCTCAACTACGTGGTTGTTGGTTGCAATATAGCCGTCCTTGTCATAAATAACGCCGCTGCCTGTACCACGCTCCATCAGCTGCGTGCGGTTGAAGAAGTCGCGCACATAAGCCTTGTTGGTGATACCTACGACAGCAGGACCAACCTTCTTGGCGGCTGCTACAATCGGTGTATTGCGTGCCGCACTCAGCTGTTGCTCAGTCTTGGCAGCAGGCTTTTCATGTACTGCAGCGGAGGTTTTATTGTCGCCACAGCCAGCAACAAGAATTGCCGCACCCAAAAGGCCACAGACAAAAATATTAGCTGATTTTTTCCAGATACTCTTGTTCATCTGTATCCACTCCTTATTTTAAATCTAAGACTGCCGGCAGCGGACTGTCTGCTACTACCCTGTTCTGGGCAGCCACAAAAAGCTCTGTTTCCTGCAGGCGGTTATTATCTTGTAAAATATTCTGCACCGTATCCTGCGCCAGCTGCGGCAGGTTATTGTGCTCGCTCAGGTGCGCCAGCACGATATGCTCCGGCAGACGTTCGAGCTCCGTCAGAAAATGTCCGGCGGTATCATTGGATAAATGTCCCAGCGTACTTAAAATACGCTGCTTCAGATGACGCGGATAAGGACCGTTTTTCAGCATTTCCACATCATGATTGGCTTCGAGCACCAAAGCACTGCTGCCGGCAATCGCCTCACGGATGGTATCAGTCACAAAGCCCGCATCCGTAAGATATGTGCACTTAGAGCCGTTGCTGCGGCTCGTAAAGGCATATCCGTGCGGGTCAACGGCATCATGCGGAATACTGAAGCTCTGCACCTCCAGATCACCGCAAAGCAGACGGTTATTGTCAATAAGACGGCAATTCTGGCGCACCAGACTGCTGTCCTTGGCTAATATTGCACGCCAGGTAAGCGCACTGCTATATACAGGCACCTGATAATTTTTTAAAAAGGTTGCCAGCCCGCGGACATGGTCGACATGCTCATGTGTAATAAACACGCCGTCCAGCTCGTTTACGCTGACGCCTATTTCCTTCATTCTCGTTGTCAACGCTCTGCAGCTGATACCTATATCAACCAAAAAGCGTTGCTTTGCTGTGCTTATCAAAGCGGCATTCCCCTTGCTGCCGCTAGCCAGCATGACTATCTGAAAGTCGTTTAGCACCAAGCCTTCACTCCTATCAATATAACATCTTTATTATAGCAAATTCATAAACTGCTATTGTGGCATTTTCGTAAAAATAAGTCTACAAAATTCTGACATAATTACCCAATATATAAAGAAAAGTGTACCAATCAGCTAGAGAATCGGTACACTTCTTTATAGTTTAATGCATCGTGGAGCACTTCGGACACAGACCAAAGAAATAGAACTGGCGGCGGCTGATAGTATAACCGCTCTGCTTTTCTACATCCTGTGTCAGCTGCAGCTTAACGCCGTCATCCATCAGTGCATCGTCTACTGCCCCGCATTTCAAGCAGCGCAAATGATAATGCTCACTGACATCGGCATCATAACGGAAGCTGTCCTCTCCTGTATTCAGAATCTGGATAACGTTGATATCATGCAGAATCTCTACAGTTTTATACACTGTAGCAAAGCTCATAGCAGGAAACTTCGGCTGCAGCTTATTAAACAGCATCTCTGCATTCGGATGCCATGTTTCATCAGCCAAGGCTTCATAAACAGCAAGTCTTTGAGGGGTGACCTTATAGCCACGCTCGCGCAACAGGTTGGTTAATTCCTGACTTGTAAGCATATTCATCACTCCATTGCCAACAGAATCGGATACAGCGGTTGTCCGCCGTAAAAGGTTTCAACCTCCCACTCATCATTCAACTCTTCCACTTCAGCTGCCAGCTTTTCAGCCTGCTCTTCGGTTACATCGGTACCATAATATAAGCTGATCAGTTCATAATCCCCATCTGTCAGCATCTTCTGCAGCACTTCCTCCATGCTGCTGCCGTTGCAAACAATTTTATCATTTAAGATACCAAGATAATCGCCCTCATGGATAGCAATACCGTTTACTACGCTGTCGCGTACAGCTACGGTAATGCTGCCACTGGCTGTTTCCTTGGCTTCCTTGGTCATAATAACAGTGTTTTCATCCATGCTGCGTGTTGCATCAAAATGCAGCAGTGCGGACAAACCCTGTGCCATATTGGTAGTAGGAACATAGGCCACCTTGGAATTACCCAGCAGCTTACGCACCTGCTCAGCCGCCAAAACAATATTCTTATTGTTCGGCAGAATAATGTACTGCTCGCAGGTACCGTTTTCAATAGCATTGACAAACTCTTCTACCGGAGGATTCATGCTCTGACCGCCGCTGATAATCTCGGCAGCACCCATTTCATGCATAATTTTGGCAATGCCGTCACCGGCTGCAACAGTAAGCACACCAACGCCATGCTTTACCGGTTGAATATCATCGGCAGTAAAGAGACGGTTTTCGTGCTGGTCGCGCATATTTTCTACTTTGATATCATGCAACGTACCCCATGTCTGCGCCATATTGAGCGCATCACCGGGATGCTTAGTATGGATATGTACTTTTACAATATCCTCTACCACTGCCACAATCATGGAATTGCCCATGCCCTCTAAGGCCTTGCTGACGGTCTGCTTATCAACATCAGCATCCTTGACGATAAATTCGGTGCAGTAAGGGTATTCCAAATCAAGCGGCTCACCCTTCTGAATCTGTACCTTAGCACGCGGTGTAACAGGCAGCACTTCGCAATCCTGACCGCGCAGGCCTGCCAGGCAGCCCTCGAAAAAGACAATCAGGCCCTGACCGCCGGCATCAACAACACCGGCTGCCTTCAATGCAGGCAGCAGCTCCGGAGTTCTGGCAAGCTCTTCCTTGCCGCTGCGGATAGCCTCCAGCAGCACTTCCTCCAGGCTAACGTTGCCGCGAACAGCATTATAAGCACCCTTAGCCATGCCACGGGCTACCGTCAGGATAGTGCCTTCTACCGGTTTGGATACACTGCGGTAAGCATATAAAATACCAAACTGAAAGGCCTTGCCTATTTCTGTATTGTTCAGCGTCTTTTTACCGGCAACACCCTTGCCGATACCACGCAGCAGCTGCGACAAAATTACGCCGGAATTGCCGCGTGCGCCCATAATAGCGCTGCGGGCAGCAGCGGCACCGATTTCGCCGGCCTCGGCCTCATCGCTCATTGCGCTGATAGCCTTCGCCACGGACGCCATAGTATGCATCATATTAGTACCGGTATCGCCATCCGGTACCGGAAAAACATTTAAATCATTAATAGCTTCAAAATTCTTTTCAAAGCTATGGTAAGCACCCAGCAGCATATCCTTCAGCTGCTTGCCGGTAATTACCTTGCTATTATTCATCTAAACCCCACACCTTTCCTTTCAGGCTTTGCGACGGACAAATACACCGATAGCACCAGGTCCGAGATGAGCAGCCAAAACGGTACCGATACCTGTAAGCATAGTCGGTACATTCGGGAACAATCCCTGCAACTGCTGTTTCAAATCCTCTGCATCTGCCAAAGCCTCTGCATGAGCGACGAAAATTGCTTCAATGGGTGCCTTTTCAGCAGCCATCTCAACCATGCGCTTCATAACCTTTTTACGGGTACGGCATTTGTCTGCAACTTCCAGTCTGCCCTCTTTATCTAAGTGCACAATAGGGCGAATACCAAAAATACTTCCTATCAAAGCGCCAACTGCGCCAATGCGTCCACCCTTTTGCAAATAGTCTAATGTATTTACACTGAAAAATGTTTCTGTACGCGCAACCATCTCACGCGCCATTTTTTCGGCCTCATCGATATCCATGCCTTCAGCTGTATGCTTCAGTACTTCCATCGCAATACCGCTGATAGGGCAGGCAGCCGTCTTGCTGTCGATTACACGGATATCCGCGCCCTTTATATCATCCATTACCTGACGCGCAGCAACACAGGCGGTCTGGTAGGTACCGCTGAGCACGCTGTCTACTGTCAGCATAATAACTTTTTTGCCTTCCTGAGCAAGCTTGGTGAAAAGCTCCACTACCACACCGATAGGCGGCTGAGAAGTAATCGGCAGTTTGCCGGTTGTGTCTACCATACCGAACAATTCTGCCAGGGAACGGTCACCGTCCTGCCATTCCAAATCTCCATGACGGATAATCAAACGCAGAATGTGACAACGGGGATCATCTTTCAAAGCTGTTTCGTCTGCTGCCGAAAGACTATCTACGACAACATGTATTTCATCGTGCATATAAGCCTCCTGTTAATTATGAATATTCTCTATATAAGTTATATCCGTTCTTCTCCCATATTATATTATATTGTACCATATTCTGAAAACTATTGCTACATTGACTATGGCTAACTGACAATATTTCCAAAATTAAATACTAAATTTCTAAAAATGGCAAAAAAAAAAAAGCCCTTACGAAGAAGGGCCAAATGAGGGGCTGTTTTGATGCTCTTAGTATACCATCTTTGTATACAAAATGCAAGAGTTTTTTGTAAATTTTTTTACGTTAGCTGACTAAATTGTCCACGAACCTCAGGCAAGTCTTCTGATTCGTGGACAATTACATTATTGATTATCATAGCCCGCAGTATCAAACCTGCGGCCGCTTACAGCTTATTTGAAGTCTGAGCCCAGCATAATTACGCCATCGCAGTCTGCAGCACCGTCACGGCTGATACGCATCTGATGCGCAAAGGGAACATTGGAAAGACGATTGACAACAGCACCGTTATTAGTTGTAGAAACAACAACAGTATTGGCAATTATTTCGCCGCTGCCGCCGCTGATAACCTCAAAGCCGGCATTGCGCAAGCGTGCGGCAGCCTCCGCGCCTGCTGTCTTGCTGCCGCTGCAGTTAACAAGACGTACAACTCCGCGGCTGTCGGAGGAAGCTTCTTGGGAAGCAGTATTTTTACCTGCATCCTTGTCTTTATCAGCCTGCTTCTTCTTTTCTTCCTTCGCTTTTTCTTCTTTCTTAGCTTTCAGTTCCTTTTCTTCCTTGACAGCTTCCTTGTTTTCCTCGCTGTCATCACCCTTTTCTACCTTTTCCACAGCGTTATTGTATTCCTTCTCCATCAGCTCAGCTGCAGATTTATAGTGTTCCGTCATGGTTGCACCCTGCATCTTGACCATCAGCTCACGCAGGTCGGTAATATCCGGTAGCCAATAGCTGATACCGTCGATATACTTCGGAGTACCAGGAACCATCGCCATAGACAGGCCCTTTTCCTTAACCATGGAATGCAGCGCTCTGCCCAAATCTATCATATCACCAAGAGGCATATCAGTCTTCACCATAGAGGTCAGTTGCTTAGCCAGGCCGGGGATATGCAGCAGCATATCAGCAGAGGTAATCTTGTCGTAAACTGCCATCAGGAAATGCTGTTGGCGTCGGATACGGCCGATATCGCCCTCTTCATCACGGAAGCGTACATATTGGATGGCTGTTTTGCCGTCCAGATGCTGACGGCCCTTTTTCAGGTCAACGGTAAAGCCGTCCCAGGTATCATGATAATACATATCCTTTTCAACATCGATATCAATACCGCCGATAGCATCAACAAGACCGGTAAAGCCTTTAAAATCAACCATTACGTAATTGTTGATTTTGATACCCAGCAGCTCTTCTACAGTTTTCTGTGTCAGCTCACGTCCGCCGTAAGCGTAGGCATGGTTAATCTTATCCCAGCCGTGACCGTCAATGCGTACGCGTGTATCACGCGGTACCGAAAGCAGGGAAGCGCTTTTGTTGCTGCTGTCGAACATTACGACAAAAAGCGTATCACTGCGGCCCACATCATCAGAGCGTTCGTCAACGCCCAGAACAACGATATTTTTTTTCAGATTCAGCCTGTCTGTCGGCGCAAGATTATCCAATCCCGTTTCCGGAAAGAAATAACCGAAGGCAATATAGCCTACTACACAGATAGCCGTTACAATTATTAAAATTTTTGTCTGGAGAATGCTTTTCATCCTTATATAACCTCTCAATCAATTTCTTCTGCCAGATATTCCGTCAGCTCCTTGCGGCTGCGGTACAGGAAAGCATACAGCATGCGTGCGGTCAGGCCCCAGATAACCTTATCCTCATACAGGTAAAAATACACATAATAGGACTTGTTCATGCGCCAGCCACGCTTGCGCTGCGGCACCAGGTCAAACGGAAAATCATCACCGGGATGGTCTGCCAGCTGCACGGAGCCACGCCTTGGCTTTTGCTCCAAAAGCACCTTAAGCGGTACAGTAAAAATACGCTCTACCTCGCTTTTGCTGTACGTAATCTTGCTGATATCATCAATCAGACCAACAAAGGGGTGGATAATCGGTCCGTTATGCGTCACCAGACAATCCAGTTCACCGCAGATGGTGATATTCTCCGGCTTCAGGCCAAGCTCCTCGCAGGTTTCGCGCACTGCGGTATTGCGAAAGCTGTTATCCTCACATTCGTACTTGCCGCCGGGGAAGCACACCTCACCCGGCTGACTGCGCAGCGTATGTGCCCTTTCCTCAAACAGCACACTGATGCCTTCGGGAGTACGCACTAAGGGCAGCAGCACAGCAGCATCCCACAAGCGGTCCAGCTTATCAATGCCAGGAGCACGACGGTGCAGTCGCTCAAACAATACATACTGTAATTTTTCCATCTCATTCATAATAACACCTTATTTTAACACCTTTGCCTGCAAAATTAAATAGTATTTATAAATTTCTGCGCAGCAAAAGTTTTTTCCTGCCAACAAATGTAACTAAGCTGTAAAATTCAGGTAACAATCCTTGAAAACTGCACTTTAAACATTATGTTTTTGCATAAAAGGAAAGCGCCAGCCGCTAATGCAACTGACGCCAAGGGAAAGACAGATTTTAATTAGTACAGAGGAGCTTCAGCTTCTGCATGCTTTTTTTCGCTCTTGTCAACCAGCAAAGTTACAGCAGCATCGCCGGTGATGTTAACAGAGGTACGCGGCATATCCAGGATACGGTCGATACCTGCGATAAGAGCAGAACCTTCCAGCGGCAGACCAAGGCTGGTCAGAATCATGGTCAACATGATGAAGCCTGCGCCCGGAACACCTGCAGTACCGATAGAAGCCAAAGTACCGGTAACGATAATGGTCATGTATTGGGAAGCGGTGAGGTCAATGCCGTACAGTTGAGCAATGAACAGTGCGCATACACCCTGATAAGCAGCAGTACCATCCATGTTGATGGTTGCGCCCAACGGCAGAACAAAGCTGGAAACTTCTTTAGAAGCGCCCATTTTTTGAGCACAGCTCATGGTCAGCGGCAGAGTACCACCGGAGGAGCAGGAGCTGAAAGCCATCAGGGACGCCGGAGCAATACCCTTAATGAATTGGATGAAGCCCATGCCTGCAAGGAATTTGATCATAGAGCCATAAACGAGAACTGCATGCAGGAGGCAAGCCAGATATACAGCAATAACAACCTTCAGCAGCGGCAGCAGTACGGAAGGACCGTTAGATGCAACTACCGGAGTAATCAAACCGAAAACACCAATCGGAGCAACAGCCATAATCATGCCAACGATTTTGTAGGAAACCTCAGCCAGACCATCAATGGTATGTTTCAGAGCGTTAGCCTTTTCACCAACAACGGTGATACCAGCACCAACGAAGAGCGAGAAAACGATGATTTGCAGCATGTTGGCTTTAACCATAGCTTCCAGCGGGTTAGTCGGGAAAATGTCAATGATAACCTTGGAAATAGGCGGTGCAGCTTTAGCAGCAACTTTAGCAGTATCAGCAGCCATATGCAAACCAACACCCGGTTGCATGATAGTACCGATTGCCAAACCGATAACGATAGCAAAAGCAGTAGTTACCAGATAGTACGCTACGGTTTTTACACCGATACGGCCTACCTTTTTGATATCACCAAGGCTGGTGACACCAATTACCAGGCTGGAGAATACCAGCGGTACGATAACCATTTTGATCATGTTCATGAAAATTGTTCCCAGAGGACCAATCCAGGTCTTGGCGAAGCCGGCACCTTCAGCACCCAGCTCCAGGCCTGCAATAATACCAAGCGCAAGGCCGATTAAAATTTTTGTAGATAAGTTCATTTTTACAACCCCCAGATATTTAAGTAAAAAACTGTTAAGATAATTATAGCAACTTATCATGGAAAAGTCCGATTGTATACAGTATTATTGGTTTGTATACAATATTATTTACGATTATCCCGTCGAAGCGCATAAAAATACCCCTGCAGCAACGCGCAGGGGCAAAGGCAAATTATCTTATTTAACTAAAAGCTCATACAGCACTACGGCCAGAGCACCGGGAACACCGAAGAAACCGGCAATCAAAGCCTTGATAACCGTAATCTTCATGGTAAAGCCCGCCAACGAACCTACCAGATTGATGAACCACAGCAGCAGTGCGCCGCAGAGACCATTCCACACCAGCTTGAAGGGCATCGACAGCAGCTTTACTACTACCAGAAGCAGCAGCACACCGGCAATCATCGGTCCAAAAGCACCAAGCGGTGACAAAACAGCATTAAGTTCCATAAATAAATAACGCCAGTCCTTTCTACATCTTGCGCCTGTTTTCCAGCGCTTTAGACAAGGTTATTTCGTCAGCGTATTCCAAATCGCCGCCCATCGGCAGACCATGAGCAATACGGCTGACGGTTATTCCTACAGTCTTCAGCAGCTGTGCCAGATAGGTAGCAGTCGCTTCACCCTCTACATCCGAGTTGGTCGCAATAATAATTTCACTGACCGATTCCTGCTGCAGGCGCAAGAGAAGCTCTCTGATGCGCAGCTTTTCCGGACCGATACCGTCAAGCGGCGAAAGCACACCGTGCAGCACGTGATACAGTCCGTGATAGCCATGACTGCGCTCCATTGCCGCAATATCCTGCGGCTGCTCCACTACACAGATAGTAAAGCTGTCGCGCGAGCTGTCACGGCAAATCTCGCATACATCGCTGTCAGTAAGATTAAAGCAGCGGCTGCAGTAGTGAATCTGCTCCTTGGCAGCGCTCAAGGCCGCCGCCAGCTGTTTCACATCCTCCGCAGGCATATCAATCACATGATAGGCCAGTCGCATAGCTGTTTTCGAGCCGATGCCCGGCAAACGCCTGAGCTGCTCATATAAATTAGCCAGCGGCCTGATCATTCTTGCCATCAGCTTAGAACATGCCAGGCAGCTTCATGCCGCCGGTAACCTTAGCCATTTCTTTTTCGGTAAGCTCGTCAATCTGCTTCATAGCGTCATTGACAGCCGTCAAAATCATATCCTCCAGCATTTCTACATCCTCGGGATCTACAGCGGTCGGATTGATTTTGATGGATTTCAGTTCTTTTTTACCGCTGACAACAACGGTTACGGCACCGCCGCCGACAGACGTTTCTACAGTACGGCTTTTCAGATCCTCCTGCATTTTTGCCATATCAGCCTGCATTTTCTGTACCTTTTTCATCATTGCCTGCATATTACCCATGCCACCTGGAAACATAATTAAATTCCTCCTTGATATTTACATATATTGATATTATATATTTTCAGAAACATAAGCCAAGGCTTCAGAGCCTCAAATTAGGTTTCATTGGTCTGATATATCCGTTACACTGCCGCCTAAGGCATTAAATGCCTTGCGTAGGTTTTCCGGCAGCTGCGTTGCCTGCAGATTTTGCGTTTTGCTTTCCGACGGCTGCTGCACCTCCTGCTGCTTTACAGGAGGCTGCGGCAGCTTGGCCTTGCCCTCGATAACAGCCTCCAGCCTGATTTCACGTCTTGCCAGACGCAGCAGAACCTCCTCGAAGGCTTTGCGATAGTCATCCTTGTTCATCCTGTCCGCAAGGAACGGTGCCTTGAAGGCAACCTGCAGAATGTTGTTGGCAAAGCTGAAGACTCTGCCGTTCTTAGCGCAGGATACCATAGAATTCTTCTTTTCGGCCTTCATAATCTCCAAAGCCTGCTTCCAGAAATCCTCACCGGCTGCAAAATCACCGGCATATTCCTCTGTCTGCTGTACTCTGGCACTTTTAGGCTTAGGTGCGGCGTTCACCGCCGCAGCCAGCGTATCGGCAGCAGGCTGCGCTTTAGCTGCAGGCTTCTTAGCCGGAGCAGCTTTTGCTGCCTGCATAGGCTCTGCCGCAGGTGTCTGCTGTGCAATTAGCTGCTGTGCTGCCGGTGCGGCATATTCCTGTACGATTGGCTGCTGCACTGCCACAGCAGACGCAGGCTGAGCGTTAATCGGAGCCTGCTGATAAGCAGGCATCACACCGCCTGCCAGCTGACGCTCCAGCTGTTCTATTCTTGCCGATAAAGCAGCCAATGTGCTGCCCTCTACGCGGCATAAATCCAAAAGGCACAGCTCTGCCGTAATGCGCGGACGCATAGAACCGCGCAGCTCCTGAATAGCGCTGTGCAGCCTTTCCTCCGCCGCCAGCAGACGGTCACGTCCGAATAACGGTGCCAGCTCAGCCAACGCTTCTTTAGTATCCGTCAGATAAATTTCCTCATAGTCAGGCACAGCCAGATAAAGCACCAGCGCCCGCAGATATTCAATAAGCTCCGTAAGCACCTGCTTGACATCCTTGCCCTGTTCCAACAGCAGATTCAGCGTAGCCAGCGCCTGCGGCAGTTGCCTGCGGCCTATTGCTCCCGTCAGCTCGTGCAGCGCTTCACGCCCTACGATGCCCAGCACCTCGCGCACGGTTGTCACCGTAACACGCTTGGCCATGACACCGCACTGGTCTAGCAGGCTAAGCGCATCACGCATGCCGCCCTCAGCCTGAATAGCTATTAAGCGCAACGCATCCGCATCCGCCTCAATACCGCTTCCAGCCGCTACCATAGCCAGATGCTCCGCAATCTCGTCTACCGTCACCCTGCGGAATTCAAAGCGCTGACAGCGCGACTGAATCGTTGCAGGCACCTTCTGCGGGTCCGTAGTCGCCAGAATAAATACAGCGTGTGCCGGCGGCTCCTCCAATGTTTTCAGCAAAGCATTGAATGCTCCGGTAGAAAGCATGTGCACCTCGTCGATAATATAAACCTTGTAACGGCTTTCGGCAGGTGTAAAGGCTACCTGCTCGCGCAGGTCACGGATATTATCTACGCTGGTATTGGACGCAGCGTCAATTTCAATTACATCCAGAGAGGTTCCCTGCACAATGCGCTGACAGTTGCCGCATTGGCCGCAGGGCTCGGCAGTCGGCCCCTGCTCGCAATTCAGAGCCTTGGCCAGAATACGCGCCATGCTTGTTTTGCCAGTGCCGCGTGGACCGGAAAACAAATAGGCGTGAGCAATTTTACCGCTTGCCAAAGCATTTTTCAAGGTTGTTTTCACAGCCTTCTGGCCCACAAGAGCGTCAAAATCCTGCGGACGCCACTGGCGGTATAATGCTACATAAGCCATCACTGCACCTCCCCGGAATTTATTACATACATAATTATTATACTCAAAATAGCCTGAAATGTAAATTGAAGTTTTGTAGTCCCAAAAAACCGTTGAAATAAATATTTTACTAATACACCAAAGTATTATATAATATCTTCAGCAATTTAAAAAGGGAGGCTACAGTCATGACTATACCCGAAATTGATAAAGATTTCCTGCGCAGGCAGCTGCCGGAATTTTCCGGGCAGACTGCCGACTATCATAACGAGAAAATCGGCAAAATTGCCTACAAGGAGTTTTCCGGTTACTTCGGCAGCTTCGCCCAACGCGACGGCAAAAGCAACATGCTGCGCCTGCGCTGCAGCGCAGGACGCATCACTGCGGAAAAACTGGCCTTCATAGCCAAGATGATCCGCAAGTATAACATCAGCCGCATTCACTTCACAACCGGGCAAACTATACAGCTGCATGACCTCAGCGCCAAGGCTGCCGCTGAAATTTTGGAGCAATGCCTAGACGCGGATATCATTCCCTTCGGCTGCGGCGGTGACTATCCCGGCAATGTCCTCTGCTCACCCTTAAGCGGTGTGGAGCGCGAAGAATATTTTGAAGTTCTGCCTTACGCCGAAGCAGCAGCGCAGTATCTTATCGCTGCCATTTCCGACGGCAAGCTGCCACGCAAATTTAAAACCGGCTTTTCCAATTCCCCGCAAAATCTTACGCACGCTACCATGCGCGATTTAGGCTTCGCCGCCCGTCCCGACGGTCGCTTCGATGTCTACAGCGCCGGCGGTCTGGGACCTGCTCCCTGCATCGGTATAAAAATGGCCGAGGCTGTTGCTCCCGAAAAAATCTTGTATCATATCAAAGCAATGCTCGCCACCTTCCGTGAATGCGGCACCTATACGCAAAGATCCAAATCACGCACCCGTTATCTGCCTGAGCTTTTGGGAGGCAAAGCCGCTTACAAAGCAGCCTACAGCGAACGCCTCCTGCAGGCACTGCAGGAAGGCGGTCTTGATTTGCAGCCTGAGGCAACAAAAATCACCAAGCGCGACTTCAAGCTCATCACCGGCTTCCGCATTACCTCACAGAAGCAGCCCGGTCTTTACGCTGTAAATTATCATCCACAGGCAGGACTGCCCAAAATTGAAAGCTTCCTCGCTCTGGCGGATTATCTGCAGAACGTTAAAGCCGCCGAGCTGCGTCTTGCACCCGACCAAAGCGTCTATATTATCAACCTCACTGCTCCCGAAGCAGCAAAGGTAATGTCGCTCACGCCTGACACTGCCTACAACGCCTTCACCAGCAGCGTGGCCTGCATCGGCTCCACCGTCTGCCAGATGGGCATGGGAGATTCCCAAAGCCTGCTGACAAGCTGCTTCGAAGAAATGGCTACGCAGTACGCCGCCAGTGATGCTCTGCCGCAGATTTATATTTCCGGCTGTCCTTCCAGCTGCGGCACCCACCAAATAGGCGAACTCGGCTTCCGCGGTACAGTTAAGGTCATCAAGGGTACAGCACACCCAGCCTTCACTATGTACATCAACGGCTGCTCACTGCAGGGCAGCGAACGCCTAGGGGAAGAAGTAGGCACACTGCTCGCCGAAGATATCCCCTTCGTGCTTTTGGAAATCGGCAAGCATATCGCCCAAAGCGGTCTGGACTTTGCCGCCTGGCAGGCAGCAAATCCTCAAGCCATCGCTACTATCGTTGCTCCCTATATGAAAAAAATCGAGCTGCTCAGCAAATAAGCGCAGCACAAAAAAATCCGTCGCACATGCGACGGATTTTCTTCGTTTATTTCCCTGTAGGACCGCAAAGACGGGCTTCCCCACGGCACATGAAAGTATCCGCTTAAGGCTGCTTCCTTCCGGACCTGACCTGGTTCACAGGCTCCCATTGCGCAGGACCCAGCTCTACGATCCTACAGAGAAACAAGCTATATGATTTTATTAAAAAAGCCGCTCAGTGCGGCAGATTTTTAAGTGGCGGAGAGAGAGGGATTCGAACCCTCGGTACGGTTTCCCGTACACACGCTTTCCAGGCGTGCACCTTCAACCACTCGGTCATCTCTCCAAGGTTGAAAACTTTAAACTATTTTCAATTTGCCAGCACAATACGTACCTGCAGTCAACATAACTGCAAGTAGTATTATACTGGCATTTTTAATGAAAGTCAAGCGTTTTTTGTAAAAATTTTTATAAAATCATCAAAAAAATTCTTCTGCGGCAGTTTAGGAGAAGGTATCCTCCTCATCACTGTCTTCAGCCGGCAGCAGCATTACCGCACAATCAGAATTCAGAACCACGTTTTCCGAGGTGCTGCCCAAGTCATCACCGTTAGTCATATCGGCACCGGTTTTAGTCATCATAATCAGACTGACATTGTCGCGCTCACAGATAGCGGCAATTTTTCTGGAGGCTACGCCATGTGCAATGCGGTAATCGGCTTCAATACCGAAAATTTTCATTTCGTCTACCAGCTCTTGCAAAAACATCTTGGCACTGCCGTATTTTTCCTTGTAATCATGTTTGTTTCTGCTATGCTCAACAACATGCACAAACAATACCTTGCCTACATATTCACGCAAGCTACGGATAACGTTCAGCGCTTCTAAGGATTTACGGGAAAAATCGGTCGGTATCAGCACAGTATCCAGCAGATTTTCTGTAACCTCATCTTCCTCATCCTTATTAATCAGCAGGGGAATCATTGTAGCCCGTGCCAGCTCATAGGTAGTGCTGCCCATCAGCGCACGCTTCAAAAAGCCCTTGCGGTGAGATGCTACCAGCATCAGGTCAGCGTCGTTTTCTTCCGCCAGCCTGCTTAAGGTTTCGCAGGGCTCGCCTGCCGGGGTTACAATAGAAATTTCTTCATAGCCTGCCTGCTCTATATCATTTTTATACCCATCCAATCGGCTGCGCGCTTTTTTAAAGCTGCTACCGTCAGGGTCGGCATCATCGTCATCATCAAAGACGTGAGCCAAAACCACTTCCGTTTCCGTATCGGGGCATAAGCAAAACAGACACTCGGTCAATTTATCAGCCTGCGGGGACAGATCTGTGGCCAACAGGACCTTGGTGAATGTACTCATCTAATTGCTCCTTTAAAAAATATGTAATATATGGATAGTTCGCCATGAATCCCGAAATTCCTGCCTGAGTAAAAAACAGCTTTCCTAAAAATACTGCCACAGCAAAAACAAAAAGCAAAGCCATAAAATGACTTTGCTTTTTGTTTCAGGCACGTGCCTTTTTCAGGAGTCTTGCCAGCTCCATAACATTTTCCAGAGTTATATCGCTGCTATTATCAGCTTCCTTTTCCCCTTCGATATCAACAAAAAAAGAACTGATAGGGCATTCCAAAATCTGATGCAGCTTAATCAGATTGGGTATTGTCAAACCCGCACGTCCGTTTTCGATGTTGCTCAAATGCGTCTGAGTTACCCCCAATTCCTTCGCCAAATCTGTCTGAGATACCTTAGCAGAAATGCGCTGCATTTTTACACGCTTGCCTATCAGGCGATTGTATTCCTCTGTCATATTCATCAGCATCTTCCCCTTTTCATAATATATATTCATTATTCCTAATTAAATTTATATAGACAGCATTATAACATATGCGTATTTTACAAGCAATAGTTTTTTAATTTTCCGCAATTTATTTAACTCTGCCTCTATCAAGTTGGCAACATTTATAATGTAGGCGAGGAATATTGTAAATAAAAAAAGCGACGTACTCTTGCATATAAGAGTACGTCGGACGCTATATTAAAATTATTCAGCAGTGCTCAAAAAGAATCAGGCCCGGATAAGCTTGCCAGGATTCAGGATATTGTTCGGGTCCATAGCGCGTTTAATAGTCTTCATGATAGACATTTCTACCGGGTCGCAATAAGCTGCCAGTGCGTCAATCTTTTTCGCACCGATGCCATGCTCGCCGGAAAGACGGCCGCCCAGGCTGTAAACATATGCGTAGCAGATTTTGTGGAACTCTGCGAGCTGTTTTTCCCATTCTTCGTCGGTCATATCCATTTTCAGGCAATTAAAATGCAGGTTACCGTCACCTGCGTGAGCCAGGCACATGCATTCGAAATCAAATTGCTTTGAAACCTCCATCAGGTGGTTCAGGCAGACAGCGATTTTGTCGATAGGTACAACAAGGTCATCAGAGGTGGAAACCTTGCTCAAAGCCTTGGAGCCTTCCAGGCAGCTGCGGCGCACCTTCCATACGCGCTCGTCTGCTTCAACAACGTCGGTTGCACCGCAGGCAGTACAGATTTCGTCAAGCTGCTCCATCTTCATATCCAGCTCGTCCTCGTTAAAGGTTTCCACGGTAACGATAACGTAGCTGCCATCCTCGTAATGCGGCAGACGCTGTTCTGCATAATCGCTGGCAGCACGTACAAAGCCGTTGTCCATGAATTCAACACTTGTCGGATTCAGGCCGGCCTTAACCAGCGCAGGCACCAGGTCGACAGCCTTCTGTACCTCGGTGAAAACTGCAAGGATATCCAGACGATACGGAGCCAGCGGCAGCAGCTTCAGAGTTGCTTTGGTGATGATACCCAGAGTACCCTCACTGCCCATTACCAATTGGTCGAGGCAGTAGCCGGTGCTGCATTTTTTTAGGCGGTTGCCCAGCTCAGCGATTTCACCGGTCGGAGTAACAACCTCTATAGAATAAACCTGATGACGGGTAGTGCCGTAGCGTACAGCCTTGTTGCCGCCGGCGTTGGTTGCAATGTTGCCGCCGATCATACAGCTGTCAGCACTGCAGGGGTCACCGGCATACAGCAGGCCTGCTTCGTTAGCCTTAGCCTGAATATCAGAGGTCAGCGCACCAGCCTCAACCTCCATATACATAGCATCGGCATCAAGCTTAATAATCTTGTTCATGCGTTCCATCAGCAGCACAATGCCGCCGAAAACAGGAATCGCACCGCAGGATACACTGGTACCGGCACTGCGCGGAGTTACAGGTACAAGATATTTATTGGCGATTTTCATAACAGCAGCCACCTCTTCGGTGCTGCCCGGTGCTACAACTACCTCCGGCAGATGGTGGTAATGAGCATCCGGCTCTTCGTCGGTTTTGTAACGCTCCAGAGTTTCGGCATCATTTTTTACATGCTCTGCACCGACTGCTTTACGCAGCTCCTCCAGGACTTCTTCGGTTACGGGATTGTAATTTGTCATACTAAAATCTCTCCTTTGCTACTTAGCTACAATGCTACATATTTTAGTTTTACAGCAGACCATTGAGATAGTCTTATAAATTAAAAACCTTGCCTGGATTCAGGATATTATTGGGATCCCAGGCTTTTTTAATTTTTCTCATCAGTTCCAGCTCACCGCCAGGAGTAAAGCGCTCCAGGAAGTGTGCCTTCTTGCTGCCAATGCCATGCTCACCGGAAAGACGTCCGCCATGCGCATAAGCATATGTATAAACCTCTTCCGTAAAGCGGCTTAATTCGGATTCCCACTCCTCATCGGACAAATCCAGCTTACACAGCACGATATGCAGGTTGCCGTCACCGATATGCGCGTTGATACGCAACGGGAAGGGATATTTTGCCACAGTTTTAATGATGTACTGAATCATATCGCTCATTTCATCAACCGGCACAACAACGTCATCCGTCGTGCACACCTTGCTGATGAGGCTGACAGATTCCAGACAGTTGCGGCGCATCGACCAGATACGCTCATCAGCCTCCAAAACATCTACAGCGCCTGCGGCCTCGCAGATATCGCTGGCCTGCTCCATTTTCATGTCCAGCTCGTCTTCGTTGAAGGTTTCTATCGTAATAATAACGTAAATACCGTCTTCAACATGCGGTGCACCGGGGAACTCAAGATATTCCGAGGTTGTCCGCACATTAGGGTTATCCATATATTCGATGCTTGTCGGGTCAATACCTGCTTTCACAAGCTGCGGCACAACGCCGATTGCTGCCATCGGGTCGTGGAAAATCGCCAGCATATCGATTTTATACGGAGGCAAGGGCTGCAGCTTCAGCGTTACCTGCGTAATGATACCCAGCGTACCCTCACTGCCGATAACAAGCTGCTCCATACAGTAGCCTGTGCTGCATTTTTTCAACGGCGAGCCCAGGTCAACAATGTCGCCGTAGGGCGTAACAATCTGCACAGCGTAGACCTGATTGCGCGTTACACCGTAGCGCACTGCCTTGATGCCGCCGGCATTTGTCGCCAGATTACCGCCAATCTGGCAGCTGTCGCTGCTCGACGGGTCACCTGCATAAAGCAGGTTCTCCGCCTTCGCTGCTGCCTGAATATCCAGCGTGCGCACACCGGCCTGTGCTACCATGTACAAGCCTTCCTTATTCAGCTCGATAATTTTGTTAAGGCGTTCCATTAAAAGCACTACGCCGCCCTTGTCGGCAATAGCGCCGTCAACGATACCTGTACCGCCACCGCGCACGGTCAGCGGAATGAGGTATTTGTTGCACAGCTTCACTACGCCGGAAATTTCTTCGGCGTTTGCCGGAATTACCACTACATCCGGCAGATGGAAGCAGCGCTCGTCCGCCTCCTCGTCCGTCTTATAGCGGTCGAGCGTATCAGCATCGGTTTTGACATATTTTTCGCCCAACAGCGTTTTTAATTCATCAATAAATTCAGGAGTTACAGAATTGTAATTGCTCATAATACACTACCTTTTCTAAAGGCTGACGAAAAGGTATCAGAGGCGAAGAACAGGCACCGCCGGCGTACTAAACGTACGTCAAGGTGACTGTGATGAAGCTCGTCGCAAGCGACATTAGCACGACCATCGGTTTTTCGCTACGCAAAGCTTGCGACAAACCGGGTCTTTGCGTCTATGATGCCTTATTCGTCAGACTTCATGCGTTAAACACCTTACCCGGATTCAGAATCAAATTCGGATCCCAAGCCAGCTTAATTCTGCGCATCAGCTCCAGCTCACCGGCAGGCGTAAACTCTTCCATATAAGCCAGCTTCTTGGCACCGATGCCGTGCTCACCGGCTAAGCGGCCGCCCTGAGCGTAAGCATAGGCATAAACCTCTTCATGGAAGTCATGCACGATTTTTTCCCAGGTTGCATCATCCAAATCGCATTTGCAGAGAACGATATGCAGATTGCCGTCACCGATATGCGCGTTGATTTTTACCGGAATCGGGAAGGGATACTTGCTGCCGATATGCATAATTTCTTTAATGGTCGGTGCAATACGGTCTACAGGCACAACAACATCATCGGTCAGGGAAACCTTGCTCACAAGGCTTATGGATTCCTGGCAGTTGCGGCGCATTGCCCAAATACGGTCATCCGCTTCCAGAACTTCAACAGCGCCTGCTGCCTCGCACAGCTCGTCGAGCTGTTCCATCTTCATGTCCAGCTCATCCTCGCTGAAGGTTTCTACCGTAATGATAACGTAAATACCGTCCTCATAATGCGGTGCGCCCTTAAATTCAATATAATCGGCGCAGGCACGCACATAGGAATTATCCATATATTCCATGCTCGTCGGGTTCAGACCGGCCTGCATAATCTTCGGCACTACGTCAAGAGCCTTGAACGGGTCGTCAAAAACTGCCAGCAGGTCAAAGCGATAAGGAGGCATCGGCTGCAGCTTCAAAGTAACCTTGGTGATAATACCCAAAGTACCTTCGCTGCCCATTACCAGCTGCTCCATGCAATAGCCTGTGCTGCATTTTTTCAGACGGCTGCCAATCTCCACAATTTCGCCGGTCGGTGTAACCATCTCCAGGCTGTAAACCTGATTACGGGTAACGCCATAGCGGACTGCCTTGCTGCCGCCGGCGTTGGTTGCCAGATTGCCGCCAATCAGGCAGCTTTCGGCGCTGCAGGGGTCGCCTGCGTAAAGATAGCCTGCTTCGTTGGCCATCTTCTGAATATCAACTGTACGCACGCCGGCTTCGGCGACAACATACATCGCTTCGGTATTCATCTCGATAATTTTATTCAAGCGCTCCATGAGCAGTACAATACCGCCGCAGACAGCAATCGCTCCGTCGGCAAGGCTGGTACCGCCGCTGCGGACAGTCAGCGGCACATTGTACTTATTGCACAGCTTCACAACTGCGGCAATTTCTTCGGCATTGGCAGGACGCACAACAGCCTCAGGCACACGGAAACGGCGCGGATCATATTCCTCGTCGGTTTTATATTGCTCCAGCTTTTCAGGCTCGGTAAAAACATTGGCGTCACCTACTACGGCGCGCACATCCGCTAAAAACGGTTCTGATACGGAATTATACTCTTTCATCATATTCCCTCATTTCTAAATTACATATAGACATCTGTGCGAAAGACAGCAGATGTTACTTATCTAACTTTATATTATAGTACAAATCGCGCTGTTTGTCTGTAAATTATGTATGAGAAATCAACACAAAAAGTTTTCCTTGCAGAGAAAATAGGCTCCGCCATATATTGTATACTTCCCCGCACCCATTGCCAAGCAATATAAAAAAGGTTAAGATATAGATAATGAAGCTGCCTTTGCTGCGCCTTAACGCAAGGGCAAAATAAATTTACAGCTATAGGAGAGAGGTCTTATGCAAGCTTTATTTGATGCAGTTAACGCCATCTGCGCCAAAATCCAGATTGTTTCCAATCTGTTCTGGGATTTCCCCTGCAATCTTGACTGGTACGGTTCTATCCCCATTCTGGGAAACTTCAGTCTGGCAATTATTTTATTGGTCGGCACAGGTATTTATTTCACCTTCCGTCTGCACTTTGTCCAGGTGCACAACTTTGTCTTCGCTGTGAAGGTACTGATGCAGCGCAATCATACGCGCAACGGTATTTCCTCACTCACAGCCTTTTTGCTTTCCACCGCCATGCGTGTCGGTCCCGGCAATATCTTGGGCGTAACCGGTGCGATTTCCATCGGCGGCCCGGGCGCGCTGTTCTGGATGTGGGTTTCCGCCTTCTTCGGCATGGCAACGTCCTTCGCCGAATCCACGCTTTCGCAGATTTTCAAGGAAAAGCGCGACAACGAATATGTCGGCGGCCTGCCCTTTTACGCACGCAAATTATTGAACGATTCCGCCGCTGCCGGCGTTGCGCTCAGCATGCTGTACATTGTTTATGCGCTGCTGTGCTTCCCCGCACAGGGCTTCAACACTATTTCCGCTGTGGGTGCTATCGCCGGCAAAATCTCCGGCGTAAACATTCCCACCAATTCCTCGCTCTACTGGATTTCCTTTGCAGTGCTTATTGTTATCACTGCTGTTATCAGCTTCGGCGGTATTAAGAAGGTAACGAAGGTTACCGACCGCATCGTTCCCGTTATGGCAGTTATTTATGTGCTCACCGTCATCGCTTTGACCGTCGGCAATCTGGACCGCATTCCGCTGTTCTTCAGCTCCGTTTTCACGCAGGCCTTTGCGCCTGATGCTGTTTTCGGCGGTGCCTTCGGTCTGGCGCTCAGCCAAGGTATTAAGCGCGGTCTGATGTCTAACGAAGCAGGCCAGGGTACCATCACCATGCCGGCAGCGGCAGCAGAGGTTGCTCACCCCTGCGAGCAGGGCTGCGTGCAGGCTTTAGGTGTTTTTCTTGACACTATCGTTATCTGCACCCTGACAGGCTTTGTCGTGATTATGGGCAGCATGTGGCTCACAGCTGATGCCAATGCCTGGTTTGAGCTGGGCAAGCTGGATAAATTCCTCGCCTCCTGCGGCGCTCTGACCGGCGGCAATGACACTCTTTACAGCGTTGTTACGCTGCTCGTAAGCGTTTGCTTCGGCCTGTTTGCCTTCACCTGCCTCTTAGGCTTTATGTCCTTCACCGAAATGTGCGCTAACCGAATTTCCAGTAAGGCGTCCTTCATCAATTCCATTCGTGTGTTGTGCCTCATCGTTATTTCCTTCGGCGTTATCACCAACATCGCCGGTATGGATTTAGGCGCTCTGTGGGAATTGAGCGACTTTGCCAATATCCTTATGGTATACTGCAACTTACCGCTGCAATATATCGGCTTTAAATATGTACTGCGTGCTTGGAAGCATTTCGAAAAGAACGATGGTACTCCGTTCACCTCCGAAATCGCCGGCCTGCAGCTGCCTGTTTGGGATGCTTTGGCCAAGGAACACAAAAACGAATATCATCACTAAAAAATTAAGCGTGGCCGCTACTCGCAGCCACGCTATTTTTATACTCTATTTACCTTTCAGCATCCGCAGGAATTCAGCCTCATCAATAACCGTTACGCCTAATTGCTGTGCCTTTTCCAGCTTACTGCCGGCCTCCGCGCCCGCAATGACGTAATCCGTCTTTTTGCTGACGCTGCCGCTGACCTTCGCACCCACATCCTGCGCCATCGTCTTGGCCTCGGCACGTCCTAACGTAGGCATAGTGCCCGTAAAGACAAGCGTTTTGCCGAAGAAGGGGTTATCCTCCTGACTGGCAGGCGGTGTAAACGTCATCGTCAGTCCTGCTGCCGCCAAGCGCTCCACCAGGTCGATATTCGCCGGCACGTTCAACCAGGTAACGGCGCTTTCCGCAATTTTATCACCGATATCACGAATCTGCGCCAGCTCCTCCGGCTGTGCCTGCTGCAGCTTTTCCATGCTGCCGAATTCCGTTGCCAGAATACGCGCCACCTTGGCACCCACATGACGTATACCCAAAGCAAAGAGCAGCTTGTCCAGCTCGTTCTTCTTGCTCTCGGCCAAGGCTGCAAGCAGGTTATCAGCAGACTTTTCACCCATACGCTCCAGCTTCAGCAAATCCTCCTTGCGCAGGCTGTACAAATCCGCAGCATCGCGCACCAGACCTGCATCAAGCAGCGCATTGATAACGGAAGGACCACAGCCGTCGATATTCATGGCATCACGACTGACAAAATGAATCAAGCCCTCGCGTCCCAGCGCCGGACAATGCGGATTGGTGCAGCGGATAGCTGCCTCCTCGCCCTGACGCTCTACACGCCAGCCGCATTCTGGACAAAGGCTGGGAATTTCCACCTCTTTTTCGTCACCGGTGCGCTTTTCAACAACTACACGCAACACCTCGGGAATAATTTCACCGGCCTTGTTGATGATAACCCTGTCACCGATGCGGATATCCTTGGCGCGGATAAAATCCTCGTTATGCAGGGTTGCACGGCTGATAACGCTGCCGCTTAATTTTACCGGTGTCAGCACTGCCGTCGGTGTCAGTACGCCTGTGCGTCCTACACGCCAGTCGATATCCTCCAGCGTAGTTTCCGCCTGCTCCGGCGGATATTTATAGGCCGTGGCCCAGCGCGGATCCTTGCCTGTCGCACCCAGAATACGCTGCTGGTAAACATCGTTGACCTTGATAACAGCGCCGTCGGTATCGTAGGACAGGCCTTGACGCAGCTCGTTGAAATCGCCGATATATTTAATCGCCTCGTCGATATTTTCGACAACCTTATAATTTTCGCTCACCTTAAAGCCGTAGCGCGCCAGCAAAGCCAGCGATTCGCTGTGCTTGGGCTGCGCTCCCTCGCCTACCAGATAATAGGCAAAAAAGCTCAGGCTGCGGCTTGCCGTTACCTGCGGGTCCAGCTGGCGCAGACTGCCTGCCGCCGCATTACGCGGATTGGCAAACTCGCTCTCGCCGCGCTCCGCGCGCTGCTCGTTTAAACGCATAAACGCCTGACGCGGCATATAGACCTCACCGCGCACATCCAAAAGCTCCGGCACTGCTTCACCCTCAGGCACCTTCAGCGTCAGCGGAATGCTGCGGATGGTGCGCACATTGGCCGTAACATTTTCGCCCACTACACCGTCACCGCGGGTAGCGGCGCGAACCAGCTTACCGTTTTCGTAAATCAGACTGCAGGCCAGGCCGTCAATCTTCGGCTCCATAACGTATTCCACCTTGCTGCCTGCAGGCAGACCGCTGCGAACACGTTCATCAAAGGCACGCAGCTCCTCGGCGGAAAATACATTGCCCAGGCTCAGCAGCGGCTCCAGGTGACGCACCTCGGTAAATTGCGAGGAAGCACGTCCGCCGACGCGCTGCGTAGGCGAATCGGCCGGAATGCTGTCAGGATAGCGCGCCTCCAGCTCACGCAGGCGCACCATCATGCGGTCATATTCGGCGTCCGTAATCTCCGGCGCATCCAATACATAATATAAATATTCGTTATGACGGATTTCGCGGCGCAGCTTATCGGCCTCGGCCAAATCTGCTGCACGCTCATCAGCAAATAAATCCATTTCTGCCATTGCTTTATCCTCCAACATTTTTATCAGGAAAGCCGCTGCTTACAGCTTTTCCAGCTTAGCATACTTCGTCAGCAGGCTGCGGATACCACCGCCGGCAAACGCAACCGTAACCTCCTGGCCGTCATCCGCAGCCTTAGCGGTAACAATCGTGCCTGCGCCCCACTTTTTATGCATAACCTTATCGCCGACATGGAAGCTGCAGCCTGCCGCCGCACTGCTTTCCCTCGGGAAGAAGCTGGCCTTATGCTGCTCGAACCAGTTGGCGTTTTCCTTGGCAGTAGGCTTGTGTACCTGTGAGGTCATCGCCGGACGCTGCACTACCGGACGTTTGATTACATGCACCAGATTACGCGGCACCTCCTGCAGGAAGCGGGACGGTGTGTAATACTGCGTGCGGCCGTAGATAGTGCGTGTTCTGGCGTTGCTCAGGAACAAATGCTTTTCCGCACGCGTAATGCCTACATAGCACAGGCGGCGCTCCTCTTCAATCTCATTCTCATTCATCAATGTGCGGGAATGCGGGAAGATACCCTCCTCCATACCTACCAAAAAGACATCGGGGAATTCCAGGCCCTTGGCGGAATGCAGCGTCATCAGGGTAACTGCTTCTTCGCCCAGCTCCGCATCATCAATATCGGCAACCAGCGCTACGTCAGCCAGGAAGTTTTCCAGCGTCGGCTCTTCGCCGTTACGCTCGCATTTAACTGCGAACTCCTCGGTTACGCTCAGCATTTCCTTAAGGTTCTCCACACGGCTTTCGTCCTGCGGGTCCTTGCTGCTTTGCAGCTCCTCCAGATAACCTGTTTTCAACAGCACATCATCCAAAAGCTGCTTTACCGGCACATCGGCAGCCTCGCCCATCAGCTCAAAGAGCAGACCGCTCAGCTCGTCCAGCTTGTTGGCAAAACGGCTGGCAAGACCGGGGACATCCGCTGCATTGGTCACTACCTCAAACAGGGACTGTCCGCTGGCATTGGCATATTCCTGCAGGCGTGCCAGCGTCGCATCACCGATACCGCGGCGCGGAACGTTGATAATACGCAGCAGGCTCAGGCTGTCATGCGGATTATAAAGCAAGCGCAGATAAGCCAGCGCATCCTTGATTTCCTTGCGCTCATAGAACTTCGTACCGCCGACCATCGTATAGGCGATACCGCTCTTAATCAGCATTTCCTCGAATACACGCGACTGCGCGTTAGTGCGGTACAGCACCGCCATATCGCCCAGCTTAGCGCCTTCATTCAGCTGCAGCTTCTGCATATTTTCAATCACATAACGTGCTTCATCTCTTTCATCGTTCGCCTGATAGTAAATGATTTCCGAACCGTTGCCGTTGGCAGTCCACAAATTTTTCGGTTTGCGTCCGCTGTTATTGTCGATAACGGCATTGGCGGCATCCAGAATAACCTGCGTACTGCGGTAGTTCTGCTCCAGCTTCACCAGCTTGGCATCGGGATAATCCTTTTCGAAATCAAGGATATTCTGAATATCGGCACCGCGCCAGCCGTAAATGCTCTGGTCGGCATCGCCTACTACGCAGATGTTTCTGTGGCCTGCAGCCAACAGTTTCGTCAGCAGGTACTGCGCATGGTTGGTGTCCTGATATTCGTCAACCATCAGATAATCAAACTTGCGCTGGTACTTTTCTCTTACCGCCGGATTTTCCTGCAGCAGACGCAGCGCCAGCAGCAGCAAATCGTCAAAGTCTACGGCATTGTTGGCCTGTAGCTTTTTCTGATAAGCATCATAAATTTTTGCCACCTGCTGCTCATAGTAGCCGGAGGCCTCGCGAGCGTAGGCATCTGGCAGCAGCAAAGCATTTTTCGCGTTGCTGATATGGCTGATAATCGCCGGCAGCGGGAAACGCTTTTCATCCAGATTCATTTCCTTCAGCACCTGCTTAATCAGGTTTTTGCTGTCGCTCGTATCGTAAATAGCAAAATTATTGGCATAGCCGTTAAGATTTTCCAGCTCATAGCGCAAAAGACGGGCGCAGAAGGCATGGAAGGTAAACAGCCACACATCTCTGGCCGCAGCGCCTGCCATACGGTCTACACGCTCTCGCATTTCCGCGGCGGCTTTATTGGTAAAGGTAATCGCCAAAATGCGATAGGGACGCACGCCCTGCTGCAGCAGATGCGCAATACGGCAGGTAAGCACCTTCGTCTTGCCGCTGCCTGCGCCTGCCAGAATCAGCATCGGTCCGTTAATAGTCTGTACTGCATCAAGCTGCTCTTTATTGAGTCCTTGCATTGTATCGGTCATCAGTCGTTAGCCTCCATAATATTTCACGGATGCACCTGCATCCTCTTCTTTGGTAAAAATATTTTTGACTTAAATATTATATCACAAAACGCGCCGCTTAGGCGAAGAAAAGCAGCCGCTTTAGCCTAGAGATATGCTAGGAAAAGCAGCTGCATTGTGTTAAAATAATGCTATGTAATGCAAAAGGAGATTATACAGATGACTAAGAAAAGCACCTTCGTTCCCGCCAAGGATTTAAGCAAGCTGTGGCGGGCTATTATAGAATTCGATATGCTGCAGCCGGGCGACCGCATCCTTGTCGGCCTCAGCGGCGGCAAGGACAGCATGCTTTTAACAGCTATGCTAGCGGAAATCAAAAAATATTCGCCGATTCCCTTCGACCTTGCCTGCTACACCGTCAACGGCATGTTTGCACCCAACTTTCCCAAGGCGGAGCTGGAGGCCTTCTGCGCGCAGTTCGGCCTTACACACTACAGTGACGATGTTGACGTAATGGCGGCACACGAAAAAAAGGGCGGCAGCCCCTGTTTTACCTGCGCCTATTTCCGCCGTGCAGCCACCAACCGCCGCGCACAGGAGCTTGGCTTCAACAAGGTAGCCTTGGCGCACCACAATGACGATGCAGTGGAAACCTTCTTCATGAATCTGGTGACCAGCGGCCAGCTGCGCACCTTTTTGCCCGTAACGCCGCTGTCGCGCTCCGGCATCACGGTACTGCGCCCGCTGCTCTACTACCGCGAGCAGGAAATCCGCGAGCTGGTGGCAAAGCTGAGCCTAAAGCCTATCAAAAATCCTTGTCCTTATGACGGCCACACCATGCGTCAGGACATCAAGGAGCACATCGCAGCGCTCGATGCTCAGTATCCGGAAATCTACGAGCATCTGGCGGCAGCCATGCGTGACAGCGACAGGCAGGAGCTGTGGCCGCCCAAGCCTGGCAAGGAGCTGCTGCAAAAATTCCACACTTTTTGGGGACGTGGCAAAAAGCAGGCTGAGCAATGAAAACAAAGGCCTATATTTATATCATCTCCGCTGCTGTCTGCTGGGGTTTAATCGGGCTCTTCGTCAGAACACTGGCAGCACAAGGCTTCAGCTCCATGCAAATAGTTGCCCTGCGTTCGCTGGCAGCGGCAATCTGCATCACACTGCCGCTGCTGCGCTCAGGACGTGCCGCCCTGCGCATCAGACTGCGTGACCTTTGGCTCTTCGCAGGCACCGGCATCTGCAGCCTGGTATTCTTCAACTACTGCTACTTCAACGCCATGCAGCAGACAAGTCTGGCGGTAGCAGCGCTTTTGCTTTACACCGCACCCGTCTTTGTCATGCTTATGTCGCTAGTATGCTTCGGTGAAGCCTTCACGCGCACCAAAGCACTCGCTCTGCTGCTCACCTTCAGCGGCTGCGCCTGTGTCACCGGTGTCTTCGGTAGCAGTGTGACGCTTACGCTCAGCGGCCTGCTCTACGGTCTGGGCAGCGGCTTCGGCTATGCTTTGTACAGCATTTTCGGCAAGTACGCTGTGCGCAAATATTCATCACTCACCATCACCGCCTACACCTTTTATCTGGCACTCATTGCCTCCTGGCCACTCGCGGATTTTGATTATCAGCGTCTTGCAGCCATCGACCTGCAGGCAATCGGCAGCGCTTTAGGTCTGGGCCTGCTCTGCGCCGTGCTTCCTTATCTGCTCTACACCAAGGGACTGGAGCAGATTGAAGCAGGACAGGCTTCCATCCTGGCGACAATTGAGCCCTTTGTGGCTGCTGCCGTCGGTGTCATCTTCTTTGCGGAAGCACTGACGCCGGTGAAAATCATCGGCATGGGACTGATATTTGCGGCGATTGCTGTGTTGAATATCAGGAAAGCGTAAAAAGGCTAATTTATCAATGTATTGTTAGGTTTTGCACTATAAACAAAATCCTCACTAATATCGAACTCATACTTTTTCATTAAACCTCTTATGAAAAATATACATGCAGATGCAGAATAACCTGTTGAAATATAAATGTTACAATTTCTCAACTTAAACGGATTGCGTACACCATCTTCTTCATAAGAAAACGCAGGTGTTGTCCATTCCGGCAGTGGTTCATGTTTCTTAGCCATATCATCAATAATGCTATTGTCCATATCGTACAAAATTTGAGCAATAGACCTTACCATCTCAGCAAAACTACTAACATTCACACGTTCTCCTAAAAACTCAAAATAATTTACTGTTTTATAAGTAGCATCATCCGGATTCGCTAATGTATAAAGCTTATAGTGGGGATCAGTAAATTCAATTTTTGTTTTTGGTTGCTCAATAGGAAATAGTTTTAAAATAATCTCAGCCAAACGCTTCGCACGTTTTTCCATATTTACGCTATTCCATTCACTCTTATCCTTAACATCCCTATAGAGAACAGCTATATGTGTAATGGTTTCTTCCAATTTCTCTTTCTTTTTTTCAAACGGCTTATCTCCAAGCTCACTATTATACCCTGTTAATGTCAAATTACCGAGCGTATGAAGATACTTTTCATGCACAGATTGCCAATTTTCTCCTAACATTTTTTGCCACGACATCGACAAATTTTTATTTTGTGGCATTATATGCTCAATGCTTAGATTTTCTGTATCTAATGTTTCCTTGCCTTGGTTTTCGATTGCACAGAGTAAATATTTGCAAAGAGCATTTTTACTATAAAGATTCTTTTCTTGCAATGCTGTCACAAACTCATTATCTGATGGTATTGTATTTTTCGAGGTTTGTTGCAGAAAGAACGAAACTAGAGAATCGTAGTATGTATTTTTATTTTCTTTTTGTTCGAATACACGTCCATAAAGAGTCTTATATAATCCACGCAGAGTATTAGAACCAATCTCACAAACAAGTCTTCTTATACTGTAGCTTAGAAGCATTTTGAGCACTCTCGCCAGTTCATTTTTATTAATAATTCCATTTTCATAATCATCAAAAACTCTGAACAAAAATAAGTATACCGTAGTCTGCTTTAGCTTGCGCAAGCCTGCTAAAGCTTTATTTACTTCAGCGCCAAAATCACTGCTTCCATAACAAAATACATAATACTGCTTTGCGTAATGCAAAATTTCCTGAAGCATTTTCTCATTGTCATACTTACCTTCTACATATACCTGTTTAAAGCTTTTATAGGCTTCACTTTCTTTTACAAAGCCATCGCTTTTCATATTCAGATAATCTATAAAAAAGTTATCAAGCAATTTATCAGGCAATAAGTTCTGCACAGTAAGCCAATACTCTTCATATAAACGTTCTTGATCTGTATCAGTCATTAATATATAATTACGAATCAAATCTGCTAATCCTAGCTTAATGCCTGTTGAATTAATTCTTTCAAATATTTCTTGAGCATTATCGTCTGTATCTAATCTAATATCTGCACAAATCAGCTTTTCTATCCCATCATTAATCATCAGTACAGAATTAGCACTTGATTCCTCAAGAAATGATTTTATTAATTGCATAAAAAGCATATAGTTATGATAAATTATGCCTCGCCTGCTCTTATCCATCTGCTCTATTTTTCCTGACATTAATAACAGAAGTTGATCATTATCAGTTTTTACCGGTTTTAATTTCAGCTTGCTTTTTTCGTCTAAGCCATATCTGTTAAATTTATCTTCATTGTAGAGATATCTTTGCAGAGCCTCCTTATCTCTATCATCATCTGCTGAATCAGCAAGTGCTTTTATCAAGATATAAAGCGTCGTAAAGCGTTGTTGGCCATCAATAATTATATATGAATCAATATGTTTTTTAGAACCCAAAGGTGCATACACGAAAGAACCACAAAAATGAGGTCTGTCTTTTTTATATGCCATCACTATATCTTCAAAAAGCTTTGTACACTGCTCTTCAGTCCATGCATAATCCCTTTGAAAAACAGGAATGCAGTACTGTTTTTTGTTAGGTTCAATATAGTCATTCAGCATTCTTCCGCTTTCAATTTTCACCTTATTCACTCCCTATTTTCATCATAATACAGCCAACTACTTCTGCAGCACCTCTACCTTACAGCGGTGCTGCTTTGTTTTCTTGGAATAGCCTATACCGACAGCCAAAATCCGTCCTTGATAACGCTTGCTGCCATCTCCCAGAGTTCCGGCAAATTTGAGCGCATACTGCCTGCGTTTAATCTGCTCAATCGCTTCCTCAGGCGTATGGTCCACCTTCAGCTCCAATATAAGGCAATCATCGTTTTCCTGATAGGGATAGAAAATAAAGTCAACATAGCCTGTCCCGGCCTTATCCTCCCTCTGGACATTATATCTGTCACGTGCTGCCAGATATATAAGATTAACAATGGCAGCCAGTTCGGTTTCATTGTTATATGCCAACAGCGGTGTTTCCGTATTGTGCGCAAATTCCAGAATCCTGCTCATTGTAGCAGTATCACCCTTAAGCGTAGCCTGCAGCATTGCTTCCGATTTTACCGCCAGCTGATGTACGTAGCCCAAGGAATCCTTATTCAGGAGCAGCTCATTAAATTTATCCATCAATTCTTTGTTAGGGATGAACACTTTGCCGTTTTCATATGTCAACAGGCCATAAACAACCATCGCCGAAAAAATCTGTTGCTTTGTATTAAGCTCCAGCAGCATGGCCGCATATTCCTGTATTTTCAAGGGTATGCGTTCACCGGCAGCCATCAGCGCCAAATCATCACGCACCGCCGTTACATTGTTGCGGATATAGTAAAACAATTCATCATAGGGACCAGAGCTGGTCCAATAATTATAAAGCTGGTTATTCTGCAAAGCCATAACCACAGAACGCGGATTATACAGTAAATTGCCGGCAGCAGTGTGATAGCCGTCATACCATATTTTTAAGCCTTCACGTGTAACCTGCGGTTGAGCCGTCAAAGCTTGATACTTTGCAAACAGCGCATCTACTTCCGCATCATTAAAGCCAAAAACATCACTATATAATGACATCGTCGCCATATTATATTCCGCAAAGGTATTTAATTCCGAGCCGCTGGTATATTTTGATATCGGCAGTACGCCAGTCATATACGCCAGCTGAACATATACTCTGTCCTTAAGCAAATCCTTTAAGAACAGCAGGTATTTTTTTCTGTCATCTTCGGAAATAAAGGCAGCATGAAAGATTGCATCCCATTCGTCAAAAATGAAAATAAACCTTTCGCCCGTCGCTGCAGTAATTCTTTCCAAATCCTCAGCTACGCCGCCTGCCGCACGATAATCAACATCGGGATACGCCTTATGCAAATCCTTCTTCAAGGCATCAGCAATATTATCTATATAGCTTTGGTAATCATTGCTGCTGATTCTGCTGAAATCAATATAAATAACATTATATTGATTAATATGCTGCATAGCCTCGGCATCACGTCCTATCTTTAACTGTGCAAAAAGCTTTGCCGTAGCGGCACTTTTAGTCAAAAATGCTCCCAGCATATTAGCCATAACAGTTTTGCCAAAACGGCGCGGACGTGTGATGCACACATACTTGCCATTAGTACCTATACGCTGCAGCATTTGGCCTATAAAGGCTGTTTTATCAACAAAATATGTACTTTTAGCCATCTCCTCGTATAACACTGCCGGAGAGAGAGTATTTAACAATAATCCCATATGATTCTCCCCCTTGCTTTTGCGCATAGTCTATATCTCTGATTATAACATACATTTTCACAAGTGTTGTTTATTCCTTACAGCGCTCCTCATATCCCTTTTCCCGCCAGCACGCCTGCTCCCGCAGCCAGCAGTCCCAAAAGCAGGCTGCCCCCGCTATACGCTGCCGCTGCAGCGATATTCCCCTCCGTCAGAAGCATCAGGCTTTCGTAGCCGAACGAGGAAAATGTAGTGAAGCCGCCCAACAGGCCCACGCACAAGAACAGACGCCAGGCCGCAGGCAGCAGCCCGCGCTCCACAATCAGCGTCATTAAGAGTCCCATGCAAAAGCAGCCTATGATATTTATGGCAAAGGTTCCCCAAGGAAGGGCGCTGCCGCTCGCTCTGCTGATAAAATTACCCAGCAGATAACGGCACACTGCACCCAAAGCACCGCCCACAGCTACGCTTAGTATCTCCATCATGCACTCTCCAGCTGCTCAATATATTGCAGCGTGCGCTGCCAGTCATTCTTCACTGCTGTCAGCTTCGCCTGCAGATGAGGCACGGTATAGTCCTCGCTGCGCAACAAACTCACAATATCGGCAAACTGCGCCTGCAAGCCTGTCAGCCCCAGCGTTGCACACACGCCCTTCAGGTTGTGCGCATAGCGCAGCACCTCCTGCAGGTTGCCTGCCTCCGCAGCCTCCTCCATCAGTCTGTAATCATCGGTTGTCAGCAGCTTGCGCAAAAAGCGCACATACATATCTTCACTTTCCATAAAGCGCTCCTCCAGCGCCTCCTGAATATCAATCGCCACATACTGCGGCAGTTCCTGTAAATGCACGGCTTCGCACCCCTTTCTGCTCTCAATGCTGCAGATACGCACTCATCATCTGCGCCAGCAGCTTCATCTGTACCGGTTTCACCATAAAATCATTCATGCCGGCAGCCATCGCGCGTTCCACGTCATCACTGCCGCTGTTGCCTGTCAGCGCCAGAATCGGCACCTTACGCGCATCCTCACGCGGCAAAGCTCTGATAGCCTCGGCAGCCTCACAGCCATCCATTTCCGGCATCTGCATATCCATCAGCACCATGCTGATGCTGCCCTCCTCCGAAGACTCAAACAGGTTCACGGCCTCCTTGCCGTTGCTTGCCGGCAATACCTCTAAACCATTCATCGTCAGCAGCTCGCTGATAATCTCCATATTGATACTGTTATCCTCTGCTACCAAAATTCTGCAGCCCGCAAAATCCTCCAGCTTCGGCATGCTATCCTGAGGCTTGCTTTCTACCTTTTTCACAATATTGAACGGCAGAGAAATAATTACGCAGGTGCCTTCATCAACACGGCTGCTGATATGAATGCTGCCATCCATACGCTCCACCAGGCTTTTGACAATCGTCATGCCAAGACCTGTACCGGTAACGCGCGGCACACCGAAACGGCTGTCGCGTTCAAACGGCTTGTAGATTTTCTCCAGGAATTTGGCCGACATACCGCAGCCGGTATCCTTAATAACAAAGGTATAATGTACGCGGTTGCGCTCATTGCCCGGCTCACGACGCGCCAAAAAGCTGATTTTGCCATGTGCCTTGGTATATTTAATCGCATTCGACAAAATATTATTCAAAATCTGCTGCAAGCCCTGCAAATCGCCGCTCACCATTTCATCTTCTTGCAGCATCAGCTGAGAGTCAAAGAACTTCTGCTCCAGCTCGGCCTGCGCCGCAAAAATATCGCTTGTATCCTGCGCTACCTTGGCAATCATAAAGGTTTCCTGCACATGCTCCACCTTGCCGTTGTCCAGGCGCGCCATTTCCAGGATATCGTTAATCAAGGTCAGCAGCTGCTGCCCTGCGGCGCTTATTTTGCGGATATATTCCTTCACCTGTCCGCAGTCATCCTTGTGCAGCTCTGCCAGCTCCGCCATGCCGATAATGCCGTTGAGAGGCGCACGCATATCATGCGACAGTGCAGAGAAGAACATGTTTCTGGACTTGGCATTTTCGCGTGCTACCTGCAGTGCCTGCTCCGTCACCTGAATATGCTCCAGCTCCTTCTGCTTTTCGGCGTCTACCTCACGGAAGAAGAAAACTGCTTCATCCTCATTCAGCAAATCATCGCGCATCAGGCGGACATTCAGCCATCTGTATTCCTTACCGAAGCGATAGCGGAACTCACCGCCGAAGTCATTGATATGACGCTCCACCAGATCCTTGATATGCTCACGCGCAAAGCTGGTCGCAAATTCTTCGGTAGCCTCCGGCTCCACATTCTTTATCAGCTCCTGCAGCAGCTCATCATAATCGCCCTCAGGCTCCTGAGGTCCTGGCGGAGTACTTTTCAGCATATAATAGCGTCCTGTAATATAATTAACTCTGAACACAGCCAGGAATGATTTGCTCATAACGCGGATAACCTCGTTAATGCTCTGCAGCTCCCTGTTCAGCAAATGCTCGCGCAGTGCCAAACCGGCAGCTAGCAGCAGGAAAATAGCCAGCGTCAGGCTGAACCACTGCATCAAATCCTTATAATCACCCATCAGGAAATCATATGGAATCGTTACAATAGATATCCAGCCCTTTTCCGAAACCGTGTAGTAAACCCCGCGCTTATTGCCTTCATAGTCGGTAATATAAGATACATCACTGTCAGAATCACGGATTTCCTTAAAGATTTTATCTACATAAGGTTGCTCTTCTTCTATCGACAGATTGCGGTCATTGATGGTAAACATAATATTACCGGACGGATCGCAAAGGTAGTAATAGCTGTCCTTCGGTAGCTTATTGTCACTCAGCAGGCCATTCAGACGCTCCGGATAAAGATTCATCGCCAGTACATTGTTATCGCTAAAGCGCACGGCCATCGTCAGCAGGCGCTCATTATTCTTGCCGTATTGATATAAATTAGTATAGGCTACGCCGCTTTTATTGCTCAGCGCTGCCTGATACCATTTCAGCGAAGCAACATCTGTCGGCTGTCCCTCCAATCGCTTGCCAATAAGATGCCCGTGTACTACAGCGCACATATCAAAGCGGCCCACATCAGCATTTTTTTCCATATAATCGGTAAAATGCGTCAGCGCCTCCTCCAGCTCTGCATCCGTCATATCGGGCTTCATTTCCAGCATATGTGCAAGGTTCTGCGCGGCACTGCGCAGCAGCATTTCCTGAGCTTTTATGCGTCCTGTTTCCCTTGTGGCAAAGCGGGCTGCCAGCTGCTGTCCCATAATATGCGAATTATCCAATATTTTTTCGCGCACAATATACAGGCTCACTAGGGAAACAAGCAGGAAGAAGGCGAAGATGCCTATGCTGTATAGAGATACCTTTATTCTGTTCCTAAAAAATTTAAAGTCCATAAGCCCTCCATTGAGCCACTGTCAATAAACATGTGCATATTTCATTCATACACATTTTATTATATAACACCATGCACATCTCTACAAGTGCACACGTCAAAAAGCCGCCTGCGGATATAGGAGTTTCCTCTGCAGGCGGCTAATTAGGTATTTATGTATATATATGCTTGTTGCGTTACTATTGTTGACTAAAATATTGCATTAGGTAACGATGAGGACAAAGTGAGAAGGAGGTTAGGCTTCTGATTTTGTTAGTGAAGAAAGAGTTATTTTCTTATACAAAATTCTCTGCACCCAACTAAAAACAAAAAAGCTGCCTGCAAAAGGACCTCGTCCCTCTGCAGGCAGCAAAATTCATTTTAAGCTATAATCATGCCTGTTCCGCTCTGGCATCAATAGCAGCAGCTTCTTCATCCGTCATATATTCCGGCTTAATGTCACGTCCCATATGATTCAGCATCTTTCTGTCGCTGCGAATCGTAGCGCAGGCCACAGTAGTCAGCATATTGCCGGTAATGGTAGCGGATGCACCTGCCTTGAAGGCCGTTTCACCGTCATTGGTAAGCAGTGCACGGCCTGCACCCAGGCGGATATTAGCCAAAGGATTGATATAACGGAAGAAGGCCACAGTACGCAGGATATCAGCCTCGCTCAGACGCGGCAGATGCTCCAACGGCGTACCGGGAATCGGCATCAGCGCATTCAGCGGAATAGAATCAATGCCCAGCTCGGCAAGGCTGATAGCCATATCAAGACGGTCCTCCCAGGTTTCGCCCATGCCGATAATACCACCGGAGCAGGCGCACATGCCATCCTCCTTGACCATCTTCAGCGTGTTGATTTTCATATCATAGGTATGCGTAGTGCAAATGTTGGGGAAATTGCGCTTAGAGGTTTCAATATTATGATGATAGCTGGTGACACCTGCCTCATGCAAGCGATGCAGCTGCTCACGGGACAGGAAGCCCATGGAAGCGCACAAATCAATCTTCAAATCACGATGCATAGTCTCATACGCATGAATCGCCTTGTCGAATTCTTCGCCGGTCAGCGCCTTGCCTGCGGTTACAATGGAAAAGCGGTGTACGCCCTCCTCCTGGTTCAGGCGTGCCAGCTTCACGATATCCTCCTCCGGCAGGAAGCTGTAAACCTCGCAATCGGTGTGGTTATGTGCGGACTGCGCACAGAATTTGCAGTTTTCCGGACAGCGGCCGCTGCGTCCGTTGATAATGGAGCACAAATCCACGCGCCACCGACAAAATGCTTGCGGATTTTATCTGCGCCTTCACATAAGGCCTGCAAATCGCAGGTCAGAAATGCCTTTAAATCGTCCTGACGAGTCAGTCTTCTGCCATCAATAATTTCTTGTGCTAATGCTTGCGGGTTCATATTCTCTTCTCCTTTTATAACCTATTTAATCGGTAGGCTTATGTTGTAAAAAAATAAGTGATACGTTAACCTTGACGTTTTTAACGTTCACCATCTGTTAACCAAAATTATAGCACAGGATAACGATGAGTGCAAGCAGAAGAAGCGGCAAAATGCCGATAATAGCATTTATGTTCTCTGTACCGATACTCTGAAACAGCAAAAAGCTGCAGCCGGACGCCTGTCGGCGCCAAGCTGCAGCCTGCAATTTTTAATTATTTTCGTGCGCTCCACTCCCAGATGCGATATTCCAGCCAGGCGCAGAAGACACCGCTGAAATCCAGCAGCACATCCTTCACCCTGCTGGCACGTCCTGGCGAAAAGGCTTGGATATATTCATCTATTACAGCTACCAAAAGCGCTAAAAAGAGAATATAACCGGTTGCCGTAAGCTTAGGCACGCCCCAGGCACTGAAGCTGCGGCACAGCAGCAATCCCAGCAGCGCAAATTCGCAGAAATGCGCCATTTTGCGGATATGATGCTCAACATCGCCCGCCAGATGAATATCCAGATGCTGCGCCAAAAGCTGCGTCAGCGCAGCAAACCAGCCGCTAATCTCGGAAGACTGCTTCAAGGGCAGCGACGAATTATAATAGATAATGCCCACAAGACAGGCAGTGAGAAAAACCCATAAATATTTCATAAAGCTCCCCACTTAATTATTGTACCTGCAGCAAAATCAGATATGACGTGTCAGGCACTCCATTACCATCATATTGCTGACAACACCGATACCGCCCGGCACAGGAGTAAAGGCGCTCGCCTTTTCGGCAACTGCAGGGTCAACGTCGCCCACCAGCTTGCCGTCAACAGCGTTGATGCCTACGTCCACAATCACAACGCCTTCCTTAACCATTTCCGGCTTCACAAAGCAGGCCTTGCCCACTGCAGCGACGATAATATCTGCCTGCTTTAAAATCTCCGGCAGGTTGCGTGTACGCGAATGGCAGATGGTAACAGTAGCATTTTGCTGCAGCAGCAGCACGCTCACCGGCTTGCCTACAACATTGCTGCGGCCGATAACGACAACGTTCTTGCCCTCCAGCTCAATGCCATAGTGCGCCAGAGTTGCCATGCAGGCACGCGGAGTGCAGGCAGCAAAACGGCTGCGGCCCATGAACACATCACCGATATTCTGCGGATTCAGGCAGTCCACGTCCTTGTTCGGAGAAACTGCCGCGCCCACGTTATCGCTGTTGATATGCTTCGGCATCGGCATCATCGGCATAATACCGGTAACGTAACGGTTACGATTCAGCTTTTTGATGATGCTGATAACCTCCTCCTCCGGAGTATCGGCAGGGCAGGTGATAACCTTAGCGGTGCCGCCCAGACTTTCAATTAATTTGACCAGCCTGTCCTTATATACGTGAGATGCGGGATCATCACCCACAACCAAAATAGCCAGGGTTACTACCAGGTCGTGCTGCTTGGCAACAGCAATCTTTTTGGCAATAGCCTCACGGTAAACATCAGCAACAGGCTTACCCCTCATTAAAACAGTTTCCATAGTAAATTCACCTCAAAAAGCATAGTTGATTTATTATAGATAGCAAAACAGGAACGCAGATGGTGCTTTATCCGTCAGACTTTTTTAGAAGAGACCGCTGATAACACCATCATCCGTAACATCAATTTTCTCTGCTGCCGGAACCTTAGGCAGACCGGGCATAGTCATAACATCACCGGTCAGAACTACGATAAAGCCGGCGCCTGCTGCAATGCGGCAGTTGCGGATAGTAATCTTAAAGCCGCTCGGGCGGCCAAGCAGTGCCGGGTCATCGGAGAAGGAATACTGGGTTTTAGCCATGCAGATAGGCAGGTTACCATAGCCAAGCTCTTCAAATTCCTTGAGGGCTTTGTCTGCTTCCTTAGTATAGTTAACGCCGTCAGCACCATAAATTTCTTTAGCGATGGTTTCAATCTTGCCCTTCAGGCTCATTTCCAACGGATAAATCGGCGCAAATTTGCTCTCGCCGCTGTCTGCCAGTGCAATTACTTCCTTAGCAAGGTCGATACCGCCTTCGCCGCCTTTAGCGAATACGTCAGACAGTGCAACGTTAACACCGTGCTTAGCGCAATGCTCGCGTACTGCCTCCAGCTCCTCTGCGGTATCCTGAGCGAAGATGTTGATAGCAACTACGCAGGGAACGCCGAATTTTTTAACGTTTTCGATATGCTTCTCCAGATTTACCAAGCCTTTTTTTACTGCCTCTACGTTCGGAGTCTTCAGCTCGGTTTTCGGTACGCCGCCGTGCATCTTCAGTGCACGTACGGTAGCAACGATAACGGCTGCGTCCGGTTTCAGGCCGGCATAACGGCATTTGATATCAAAGAATTTTTCTGCACCCAGGTCAGCGCCGAAGCCTGCCTCGGTGATAGTATAATCAGCCAGCTTCAGGCCGGTCTGAGTTGCCATAACGCTGTTGCAGCCATGGGCAATATTAGCAAACGGACCGCCATGGATGATTGCCGGTACGTTTTCCAGAGTCTGTACCAGGTTAGGCTTAACGGCATCCTTCAGCAGAGCTGCCATTGCGCCCTGAGCCTTAATCTGGCCTGCGGTAACTGGGTTGCCGTTGTAATCATAAGCAACGATAATTTTTGCCAGACGCTCCTTGAGGTCATGCAGGCTGCTTGCCAGGCACAGAATAGCCATAACCTCGGAAGCAACGGTGATGTCAAAGCCGTCCTGACGCGGTACGCCGTGAGCCTTGCCGCCCAGGCCTACTACGATGTTGCGCAGCTCGCGGTCGTTCATATCTACAACACGCTTCCACGCAATACGGCGCGGGTCAATGTTCAGAGCGTTTCCCTGTTGGATATGGTTGTCGAGCATTGCTGCCAGCAGCATATGTGCGGAGGTGATAGCATGGAAGTCACCGGTAAAGTGCAGGTTGATGTCCTCCATAGGCACAACCTGAGAATAGCCGCCGCCTGCAGCGCCGCCCTTAATGCCCATGCAGGGGCCGAGGGAAGGCTCGCGCAGAGCTACGATAACCTTTTTGCCGAGCTTAGCCAGGCCCTGTGCCAAACCTACGGTAGTAGTGGACTTGCCTTCGCCTGCCGGAGTCGGGGTGATAGCGGTAACCAGAATCAGCTTGCCGTCTTTTTTATCTTTAACACGGCGGATTAGATCGTAGGACAGTTTTGCTTTATATTTGCCATATAATTCAATATCGTCCTCGCTAATGCCTAATTTTGCAGCAACATCAGTAATTTTCTGCATTTTTGCCTGTTGGGCAATTTCAATATCGGATAACATGTTTATCTCCTCCTATTTCATTGCGTAAAAAACTGCGCATAGTGGCAAAGTATTTTATATAGTTCTTCCCCGAGTAGCTTTTTTCCTGCCCGGGGAAGTAAAATAATACAAAAATTTTTAGTTAAACCACACTTCTACCGTAGTGTTTTCAAGCACCTCACTGCCCGGAGGCGGCTTCTGCTGCCATGCATGGCCGCTGCCGTAAGGCTTCAGCTTTAGCTTGTACGGCTCCAGCAAGTCGACAGTATTGCGCATATCCAGTCCTTTGAAATCCGGCAGCTTGATTTTGCCGTCCGGCATTCTCTGCAGCACCGGCAGCTGCTTCGGCTTCTGGGCATCCTTCTGTCCGACGGCATTCATCTCCTCGAAAGAAGGCAGGCCTTCGCTTGCTGCGGGCTGAATGCCCTTGGCAACCAGTATCTGCTGCAGTGTATCGCGGAAAATAGGCGCGCTGACCTGCGAGCCGTAGAAGGCTCCCTGCGGCGTATCCAGCATAACAAGCATCGCATAACGCGGTTTATCCGCAGGCACAAAGCCTACGAAGGAAGCAATGTACTGACCGGCCGCATAACCGCCGCCGGCTGCCAGCTTCTCGGCCGTACCTGTTTTGCCGGCAATACGGTAGCCCTTAATCGCAGCAATCTTGCCACCGCCCTCGCTTACTACCTTTTCCATCATCTCGCGCATCTGGCGTGCAACCTGCTCGGTAATAACATTGCGTACTACCGTCTTTTTGCCTTCCTTGATAACGGTCCCGTCGGCAGCCACAATTTTTTTGATGATATACGGCTGCAGCAGCTCACCGCCGTTGGCAATCGCGCAGATAGCGCGTAGCTCCTGCAAAGGCGTCACCGCAACGCCCTGACCGATAGCCATCGTCGCTACGTCAGGCTCATACATATCCTTGGGATTATACAGAATGCCTCCCTCTTCACCTGGAAGCTCAATGCCGGTAGGCGTACCGAAGCCGAACTTTTTCGCATAGCTGATAAGCCTGTCCGCTCCCAGCTTCATGCCCAGCTGTACCATACCGGTGTTGATAGAAAACTTGATAACCGTAGAAAACGGCACCGTACCCATGCCTTCGCCATCCCAGTTATAGATTACGCGGTCGGCAATCTTGATACGGCCGTTGTCCTGAATAGGTGTATCAGGTGTAATAATGCCCTCCGTCAATCCCATGCAGCCGACAATCGGCTTAAATACCGAACCTGGCTCGTAAATCATGGAAACGGCACGGTTTGTCCAGCTGTCGGGGCTGTACTTGCCGAAATTATTCGGGTCAAAGGTAGGACGGCTGGCCATACCAAAAATCTCACCGGTGTACGGGTCCATGATGATGGCTGCCGCACCCTTGGCCTTGGTGCGTGCCATAGCATCATCCATAGCATCCTCCAGCACGTACTGGATTTTGCTGTCCAACGTCAGATAGACCGTAGGCAGCTTTTCCTGCTTCGGCTGCAGCTCATGCCCCGGATCATTCACCATCAAGCCTAAAAGCTGCTTGCCCACCGCATCATGCAGCTTGGAATATGTTGTTTCGCTGCCCTTCAGCACATCATCAAGCTGATATTCCAGGCCGCTCAGACCCTTGTCATCGGTACCGATAAAGCCAAGAATCTGCGCCGCAGCACGCTTTTTAGTATAATAGCGCTTGCTTTCCTCCAGAAAATGCAGCCCCTTCAAATCATTATCCTTAATAATTTTCTGTACCTGTGCTGCTTCCTTCGGCTCCATCGTGCGCTTCAGCCAGACAAAGCGTCCGCCGCCGGTAAAAATACCGTAAAGCTTTTGGGCATCCGTTTTCAGCACCGGTGCCAGCAAATCCGCGCTTAAGCGTCGTACATCGCGCTGCACGGTTTTTTTGTTCTTTTCATCCTGCTCGTCCTGCATCATTTCCGGGTCTGCGTAAAGCGAGCCCGTCATAATACTCACAGCCATCTCCTCGCCGTCACGGTCAACAATGCGTCCGCGCGGAGTGCCGCGTATATACTCTGCCGTCAGCTGTGATTTCGTCAGCTGCTTGAGCTTGTCTGCCTGCACTACCTGCAGCCAGATTAAACGCAAAAACACACCGGCTACAATTACAACCATACATATACATAAGGCTGTAAAACGCCGTTTACTGTCCAAAAAAGCAAAAGGCTTCATTGCTGCCACCTCCTGCTGCCCACAACACGCAAATCACTGCGGCGTTTTTCCGGCGGCTCGGCATCCAGAAGCTGCTGCTTTTCTTCCTCGTCATAAACCGACAGCAGTAAGCCTATTGCCGCCATCGAAATTATCATCGAGCTGCCGCCGTAGCTGATAAAAATAAGCGGTACACCGATAACCGGGAAAATACCGCAAACCATCGCCATATTGGCAAAGGCCTGGCCGATGATTAAAAAGGTAACTCCGGCTGCCAGCAAAAAGCCCTTCTGATCTCGCGTACTGATTGTAATCTTATAAAAAGCAACTCCCAGCAGACAAAAAACAAGCAGCAGAATAAGCGCACCGAAAAAGCCGTTTTCCTGACAAAAAACAGCAAAAGCAAAGTCGGTATGAGCCTCCGGCAAATAAGCGAACTTTGCTGCGCCGTGTCCCCAGTTGGTGCCCGTAAGGCCGCCGCTGCCGATTGCCAGCAGCGACTGCACCATCTGATAGCCCTTCCCCTGCGGGTCGAGCCAAGGGTCAAACCACACATGCAGACGTTGCAGACGATATTCCGAACTTATTGACAAAAGCACAGCGCCGACAGCACCAACGCCAACGATAGCAGTTATCCAACGCGCAGGCAGCCCGGCAATAATAAACATACCCATTACCAGCGCCGCAATAATCGCCGCGGTTCCCAGGTCAGGCTGCACAAGAACGCCAAATGCCGCTATACCGGCAGCCATGGTTACCAGAAGGCATTCGCCATTATACAGGCTTATCTTCTCTCCCAGCTTCATCGCATTGCCCAAAAATCTGGCTGACAGCATAATCAGCACCAGCTTAGCTATCTCTGACGGCTGGATAGAAAAAGAACCTATATAAATCCAGCGTGTAGCACCCTTATTTGCTGCTCCCCAAAAATGTACTACTACCAGCATAACCAGCACTATGCAATAGCATATCCACAGAAATCTTTTATTCAGCAACCTTTTGTAGCCTATTTTACGGATAAAATAAATTCCCACAAAGCCCAGCACAGCACAAAGGTAATAGCGAAGCAGATAAGACAGTCCGTTATCATACAAGCTGGCACTGAACACATTGATACCACCTAGCAGCAAAAGTACGGCCATAAGAGTAAAAATAGCCTGACGGGGATTATCCCATAACAAAAATCTCTTATTCATGGCAAAGCCCTATTTAAAAAACTACCTCGCAGAAATTAATCGGCGTACCCAGCGCACTGAATTTCTGCTCATATTCTGTTTGTACAGGGTTCTCATATTCGGAATGATGCAGGTCATAGCTCAAAGCAATAATCTGCAGACCGAACTCCTTGAATTCCTCTACGGAAAAATCAAACAGAGCGCGGTTATCCGTTTTAAAGCGCAGGTGACCGCCCTCGCCCAGCAGCTGCTTGTACAGTGCCAGAAAGTTGCGGTGCGTCAGACGGCGTTTGGCATGACGAGCCTTCGGCCAGGGGTCGCTAAAATTCAGATACAGCTCCTTGATTTCGCCGGGCTCAAACCAGTCCAGCAGGTTTTCGGCATTAGCACAAATGATTTTAACATTCGTCAGCTCTTTGTCCTTCGCTGCCTTAGCGGGGAAATAGGCAATATCATGCTGTGTTTCAATGCCGATAAAGGCCTTATCCGGATACAGCTCTGCCATACCGATGGTAAAGCGTCCCTTGCCGCAGCCAATTTCCAGACACAGACGTTTGCCCGGGAACATCTCCTGCCAATGTCCCTTAAACTTATCAAGATCATGCAGGAAAACGTATTCTCCCTGCACTTCCTTCATTGCTTCTTCAATCCATGGTTTTTTTCTTAAGCGCATATTCAGACCTCACATAAAAATATTTTCTCAAGTATATATTATACAACAAATCCCCTTAACTTGGGAAAAGAATTATAAAAAAGCCGGCAGCATAATAACTACACTACCGGCATAAGCAGGTGTCTCAATCCTTCTTCAACACGCCCTTTACCTTACGCAGCAAATCGTCGACCTTTTTATTTGCCGGCGAATCGTCATCCACCTCAAAGCGACGGCTTTCATCGCCCAGCGGCTTATCCTTGCAGGCCATATTCTTCAGCTCGCCCAGCATTTTGATGCCTTCGATGCGTGCCTCCTCATAGGTCGTTTTAAAAGCAGATAAATCATCGGGGCAGCCTGCTGCCAGCCAGGCATTCGCCACCTTGCCCACAGCGTAGGTCACCGACATGCCCACGGGAATCTGCACCGGTGCAAAGGGAATCAGCGTTGCCAACGTCTGTCCCACAAAGGCACCGCCCAAAGAACCTAAAAGTCCCAGCACCGCACTTTCGGAAAGCTTAATGCCGCGCAGCTTGGCCAGACGGGTAATCATATAAACCTCGTTCGCCATCAGCGTCATCGTGCCTACTACCGGAGCAACAACAATTACCCCGGCACGGGCTGCGGCCCAACGGCAGATATCCTCCGCCTCCTTATCCGTATCAACGGCGTATTTCATTTTATGCTCATCCAAACGCTCTGTCATTTTCTCACCTCATTTATGCAGCTTACAAAGCATTTTGCTTTTTATAATTACATTATACAGCAAAGCAGACAGGCGAAACAGTGAGATTATAGTGAAATCGCCGCTGCCGCAAACTTTTTCCTTCATACTAACTAATCTCCTGAGCAAAGCAGGAGAGTTTATGGTAAAATATTAGAGTATATATTGATATTCGGTCAAGGTGGTGAAAAATAGTGACAGCGGACAATACGCCTGTCGTAGGACGCTTTGCGCCTACGCCCAGCGGCTTTCTGCATCTGGGAAACGTTTTCTGCAGCCTGCTGGCCTGGCTCTATGCCAAAAGCAGCGGCGGCAAAATAGTTTTGCGCATCGAAGACCTGGACCCGCAGCGCTGTTCCCTCGCCAAGGCAGATGCACTGGCGCGTGAGCTGGAATGGCTGGGGCTGACGTGGGACGAGGGTGCGTATTGCAGCGCTGACAGCGACAGCTTTTTCCAGAGCCGCCGCAGCGATATCTACGCTCACTGCTTCGACCTTTTACAGCAGCAGGGGCTTGTCTATCCGTGCTTTTGCAGCCGCAGCGAGCTGCACGCCGCCGAAGCGCCCCATGCCAGCGACGGACGTATTATTTACGCCGGCACCTGCCGCGAGCTTACGGCAGCACAGCGCAGCGCCAAAATGCAGCAGCGCCGTCCCGCCTGGCGCATCAAGGTTGATGACGAGCTTATCGCTTTTACGGATATGCACTACGGCAGGCAGCAGGCTAATTTGGCGCACGAATGCGGTGACTTTATCCTGCGCCGCAGTGACGGCGTCTACGCCTACCAGTTAGCTGTAGTCATTGACGATGCGCTCATGGGCGTAAATCAGATAGTGCGTGGCTGCGATTTGCTCAGCTCCACACCGGTACAGCTTTATCTTTACCGCCTGCTGAACCTTACGCCGCCGTCCTTCTGCCACATTCCGCTGCTGACAGATGCCGCGGGACGCAGGCTTTCCAAACGCGACGGTGATTTGGAAATCGCAGCCCTCAGGCAGCACTTCGGCAGTCCGGAGCCGATTATCGGCCTCTTGGGCTATCTTGCAGGCCAGCTGCCCCAGCCGGAGCCGCTTACCGCAGCAGAGCTGCTGCCGCTTTTCCGTCCGGAAAAAGTTCCCCAAGACAATATCGTTGTACCGCAACTGCTTTGATTGCGCAGGCAATAAAACATTACTCTGATTATAAAACCTGGGAGGAATATATAATGAAAAAATATTTAATGAAAATCAAGGTTAATATGCTGATTGTACTCATCATCAGCTTACTCGGCGGCATGGCAGGCAGCTACTTCTTCAACAACCGCTGGTTAGGTCTGATTGTCGCTATTCCCCTGTGCGCTCTGTATATCTATCAGGTATATCAGGTGCAGGCAGACTATCGCGAGCAGCACACCAAGAAGAAACACACTAACAAGTACAGATAAGCTAAGGCACAAAAGCAAAACTGCCCTGAAGCAGCTTATGATATCTATCATGGCTACATCAGGGCAGTTTTTTATTTTATTACCATTTCTCCGGTACTTCCTGCAGCTTATCCATAACAAACATAATATAAGTAACATTACAGATCAGGTTGCCTGCATCATCCTTAATTTCCGAAACAATATTAATCGTAGACTGGCCTTTATGTACAATTCTGCTTGTAACGCTCAGTGCGCCCAGTCCGCGTACATTACTGATATAATCAATATTCATATTCAGCGTTGTACAGATTTTGCCGACAGAGGCACAGGTAATACCGGTTACGCAATCTGCCAGCGCTGCCATGGCACCGCCATGCACGCCCAGCCAATGATTGGTATGAATATCAAAATCAATAGGCATCACCAAGGTTGCACCGCCGCAGTGCACCTCCTTGATTTCGATTTTCAAGACATTCATAAATGCGTTGCTGCTCCACATTTTGCGGATAATTTCTTCCGGATTCATAAAAACGCCACCTTTCATTTTTTATGCTAAAGCTTAAAAATACATATTAACCACAGTCATGTAAACAGGAATTACCAAAAGTCCGCCGATAATAGTGATAAACGAAAGTGCTGCCGCATAACGGCTGTCACCGCCATACTGCTTGCAGACTATAGCCATCTGTGTCATTGCCGGCATAGCAGCCTGCATAGCAAAAACCTTGACGGAAATCGGCGCTACATTAATAAACGGTACAAGGCACAACACGCACAGAGGGCAGACAATGAAACGGCCGAACAAACCGCCCCAGATATCTCTTTCAAAATTAAAATCACGCAAGTTGATTTTACTAATCTCAATACCAATAAATACCAAAGACAGCGGTGTTGTCAGATTACCTACATACTGAAAGCCACGTACCAAAAACCTCGGCAGCGGAATATTCAGCACTATAAGCAGAATTGCTGCCACGAAACCCATCAGCGGCGGTGACCACAGCTTTTTCAACACCTGCATAGAAAAAATACCGCCGGCCTTGCCCTCAATATCCGCAACTATATTCTGCACACCCAACGTCCAGAAGAAGGTCAGGTTAACCATGTAATACAGCATAACGGAGGGAATACTTTCATCACCAAACAGCGCCAGATTTACCGGTAAGCCGATAAACATGGTATTAGCTATAAAAAAGTTGGTAACAAAAACACCGCGTCTTCCCTGACGTACATGCAGCAGCTTAGCTGCTGTTTTGCCGACAATCAGTGCAAAAAGCATAGAGCATACCGGCAGCAGCATATCAGGTGCCAGCTCGACAAGCTTTTCTGCCGTAAAGTTTTTCGTCAGACTAGTAATCATATACAGCGGCAGTGATACCGTTGTAACCAGCTTAGCAATCAAAGCACTGCTTTTATCATCAAACCAGCCTTTTTTACTGAGCACATAACCGATACCGACTACAAAAACAATCGTAAAAATACCATCGAGAGCTTGTAAAACAAAATTTATCATCATTATTCACCTTTTTCCAACGCACAACAAGGTACGGCTGTCCCTACCGTACCTTGCTATGCTAAATGGAGGAGTATTAGCATCTATGTGCTATGCATCTGTATATGTCAAGGAATTGCCTGATATACCATGTCCCTAAAATATATCCCGGGGAAATTCCTTATGTTCGAGTAAATATAAAGTAATAGTAACGGAAAGCAAATCTGCACTGCCTCCCGGACTAATGTGCCTTTGCAAGAAGTACCTCTCAGTCTCAGCTATAGCCATTCTGCCTTTTTCGGCGAAGACACTGCCAAGGCTCAGAATGTTTTTAGCAATTCTCTGCACTTCCAACAAAGTATCATAATCAGTGCGCCAGATAACGTTACTGTCCTCAACAACAGTCATCAAAGCTATCAATGCATGCACTAAAGCATCATTAATCGTCGCACCTTTGTCAAAGGCATCTTCCAAAGCGGGCAGTCCATAGTTTACCACACTTGGGAAACCATTTTCAACCTCTCCACGAATACCTGTAATACCATATTTATAATATAGCTTTTCGCCTGCTGTCATTGCAGCATGGTCAAGATTCTTCAATTCCCTGGCTACTAAGCCTGCAGCCATTTCCTTGATCATCGGCAGCAAAGCATCTCTGCTCAGCCCCATATTCATAGCATAGCCGCTTACAGCGCTCACTATGCCGCCGGCGAATAAAATTCCCCGCTGTGTATTCACTCCCTTAGTCACTCTCAAAAGCTCTGCCTCTGCGCCAACGCCGTAGCTGCGCAGCTTGCAGAAAAGCTCTGCCAAGGTTCCTCTATGTGCCTGTCCGATATCCTGTAAATCATTGAACGCTTTGCTCAGAACAGCTGAGCTCATCATAAAGGTAAAAATACTCATATCCTTATGCGCACCATTGGATAATCTGGTTACCAGACCCGGTTTAGGATGCGTAGATACTTCCAGCAATATTGCCTGCGTCAGATATTGACCGACCTTTTGCAAATCAGCATCGAAAGGAGAAAGTCTGCAAGAATAAACTTCATTAGCGATTTTTATTTCATCATTGTCTACTCTTTGAAGTAAAAATTGTTCTTCGCTCATTATACCTACCTACTTTCTCCGTATCAAATGCTTAGTTTTTTATATCATTAGCCAAATATTGCTTTAGTTAAGAAGTAGAAAACAGACGGGAAAGTCAAACAACCGGAACCCGTGTAGAAGGTTGCAGTCATTGCTGCATAAGGAACCAGCTTAGGATCGACTGCTGCCATACCAGCCGCAGTACCGGATGTTGTACCCATCAGACCGCCAAATACCATTGCAGCTTGCGGATTAGTCAAGCCAAGCGGTTTAGCAACTAACGGAGTAATAATCATTACTGCTACGGATTTCACAACACCTGCTGCAATACCAATAGCAATTACTTCAGAGGAAGCACCAAGAGCAGCACCGGTTACAGGACCAACAACGAAGGTACACACACCGGCAGCAATCGTGATAATGCTTATGGTATCGCGATAACCAAAAGCGTAAGCAACTATTACGCCTGCTACCCAAGAAATTACAAGTCCCATTACCAGAGAGAGTACACCGATAACGCCAACCTTCTTTATCTCACGCAAATCTGCACCAAACGCGGTAGATACGATAGCAAAGTCACGGAACATTGCACCACCCATCAAACCAACGCCGGCGAACAGAGGAATGGACGCAAGACCTTTAGCACCACCGCCAATGTAGGCTAAGATAAGGCCGAAGAAAATTGCTACTGCACTGCCATGAATACGTCCCTTGGAGAGTCCGGCAAACTTATATGCAATAAAGTTTGTAATACCTATAATAACGAAAGCAAAAATCAGTCCATTTTTGGTTAAAAGTTTGGTTAACATTGCCATAATGTCCATAAATAAACACCTCCCACCGTTTTTTACTCAGCTTTAGCTGCATGATTCTTACTCATAATAGGAATCAGCAAAAAGCCAAAAACCGTACACAGTAAGCCACCAAGAATTGCTACCGCACCACCAGAAATAGCAGCGACAACATTTTGAATAGAACTCATTGCAACTACGATAGGGATGTACATTGCAGACCAGAAAGCAATACCTTCCTGACTTTTTTTATCCAGCCATCCGGCATCAATGCCTTTGTTGCTCAACAAAATGAGGAAAAGCATTGCAAAGCCTACACCACCAACATTTGCCTTAACGTGCAGTAAAGCACCGAGAATATCACCAAGAAAGTTACCGGCTAAGAAACATGCAGATAACAGAGCTACACCATAAATAACCATAATTACACCACCTTAGTACAATTTTTTATTATCGCTGCCCATAATAGGGCAGCGAAACAACTAAAGTCATTGCATTCAGTTTTTTACAAAAGTGTTATTCAACAATAGCAACAACTTGACCAGCACTTACACGGTCACCAGGCTGTACTTTGTACTCTTTTACTACGCCTGCTACCGGAGAAGGTACCAACTGTTTCATTTTCATTGCTTCCATAACGATCAGTACGTCACGAACTGCAACAGTGTCACCAACTTGTTTTTCAAAACGAACGATTTTACCGGGTACGCGAGATTTAATTTCCATGATTCATTTCTCCTTTTATTGTGAATTATTTAAGTGCTTTATTAAAACTAAGCTAATACTACAATCAGCTGAAGCTATTATTCAACGATAGCAACAACTTGGCCAGCGCTTACACGGTCGCCCGGTTGTACTTTGTACTCTTTTACTACGCCTGCTACCGGAGAAGGTACCAGTTGTTTCATTTTCATTGCTTCCATAACGATCAGTACGTCACGAACTGCAACAGTGTCGCCAACTTGTTTTTCAAAACGAACGATTTTACCGGGTACGCGAGATTTAATTTCCATGATTTTCTTACTCCTTTAATCTTTAAAAATTAGGGAATCAATTTCCCATTTTAAATTTATTAAAAAGCTTATTTTAGTCTTATTCAGCCTGACAGCTGCAAAGACTTTCAGATTTCAAATATTGCATGACATCCTTACGGTTAAGCAAAGAGACATCTTCTAAACTTTTACCAAGTACAGTCTGAGTTTCCATAAATATTTCAGCAAGCTTAACACCGTAGCCATTGGGCAGATCAAGCTCAAAATCCATATTAATGTCACTACAGCAGGCCTGTGCTGCGCGATAAAACTGCAGCAGACGGTTATAACCGGCCGGTTTGACTATTAAATCGATATCTGAGTTTTCATCTGTATACGGCAGTCCTGTTATCAGCTCCAGAGCAGCAGAACCAAGTAGGCCAATCTGCAGGTCGAATACGTCAGCCAATTCATATAGCTGGCGCACTATCTGCATGCAACGGTTGCGCGTTGTAAAGGCAAACGCCCTGCGTGTCAGGACCTCATAAGGTGTCATAATCGTCACTACATCATCAGCAGCAGTAAAAGCACCTATACGGATACGGTTTCCGTCTATACGTTTATGATGGACAAAGCCAATGGCAATTCCCTCTGTATTTTCCGCATCATTACGACGCATAAAACCGGGAATATCCACATTGCCCTGTAAAACCTCTTCTGCAAGATGCTTACTTTCGCCATCATAGCATGGGGAAATATCGCTCCAGATTTTGTCTTTTCCCTGCTTCGATATAAATACCAGATTATGTCTTTTTAATTGCGTTTCGTCCATGTCGGGTCCGCCTTCGCTTTCTGTTGATAATCGAGCTGTGCCTGTACCAGATCATCAAAGAATCTGGTCTTTGCCGGTCCCTCGATTACAATGCCTTGCTGCTTGCCGGCTGTAATGTAATCAGGTATCAGTTCCAGCACAGTGTGCTCGGCACCTGTAACTACATCCGGACTAATCTTGACTACGCGGCCCTTAATGCGTAATATCGATCTTGCTACACGGCCTAAGGTAACAGCAGAAGTAAGTGTTGTAGCTTTTACAATCACTTCATATTCAGGATAAGTACGCTCACGACGATAGGTAATTACCTTACCGTTACGGTTACATACATGACCGCTTTCAGAAACCGGGAAGCTGTCACCCATAGGCAAACCGCCTACAACCAGCTCATACATATCCTGCCCGCCGTTATCAGGCAGCTTTACAAGCTCTATATCATCACGCACCGGCACTCCGTCCATGCACAGCCAGCCAAATTCCTGGCAGCCATACAAGTCATGAACCTCCGCATTCAGAACCTCCTGCGCTATCGGCAACAGTTCCAAATCCAAAGGCGTACCAGCAGTAAGCAAAACAATATCTTTTGGCAGCTCATCCGCAACACCCATATGCTTAGCATCTTCCAAGGAAGCTCTGATAAAAGAAGATTCACCTACAACAGCCTTCGGCTGGAATTCATAAAGCGCTGCCAAAAAAGCATCTCTGCTGGACCGCACCAAAAAATCCCATTGCAGGCCATATTTTTTAAAGGCTTCACCACTGAAAACATTTACCAGAGGAGGATAAGTAACAAGAACCCTATCCCCTGCTTTAAGACCTGCCCGCTCCAGAACCGTAAAGGAAGCCTTCACGCGTGCAGGCAGTTCAGCAAAAGTAATGCCGACAATATTTTGAAAAGCAGATGAACCTGTAGTAAAAGTAAGATAAGCAAGATTAAGGGGAGTATGAACCTCTTCTATCGTATGGGCAGCGGTCGGTCCCGCAATGCCTTTGTCAGCTAATGTCTTGCGCGGCATCTCTGCAAATGTAGGCGCAGAACCAAAGTCCTTAACCATCGATGCTATTTCAGCCAGAATACCTTTCATACTACCCCTTCTTTCTTCCTATAATTATGCGTTGATATATTTGTCAGCAACAGCAGCGAACTCTTCGTTCATTTTAGCCATAGCTTTCAGACGATTTACACGGCCACCACGCTCGTTGCCGTCCAGGCCACGGCCCCAAGGACCGAGCTGTTCATATTTATCGGCAGCTTTAAGCTCCTGTACTTCCTTGATATGCTTTGCAATGGTATCACGCATATTTTCAACCTTGTGAACGATTTCTTTTACGCCGCCCAGGTTGTAGAAGAAGTTAACGCCAGGTGCGAATACCGGGTTAACCTTTGCCAGCTCTTCCAGACGCTCAATATCCATCTTAGTGATACGGGAAATAGAGGTCAGAGGCATTACGTGAATCATAGTGCCGAATTCCGGAGAAAGGGCAAGGATTTCGTCAGCCTGCAGGCCATGGCACAGGAATGCGCCGGAGATTGCACGGCCGATTACCATTGCTACGATAGGATGACCGGATTTGCGTGCTTCAGCCAATGCCAGCTGGTAAGCACCGGTAGATTTGTTCATGCCGGCAATTTCTTCCATTTTGCCGGGGCCGTTGCCCGGGGTGTCTACGATCAGAACGATCGGGCGTTTTTCAGCTTCCGGTTTATCTTTATCAGCTTCCATAGTACGGTATACTGCGGTAGCCATCTTGTAGCCTTCTTCCAGACCGATTACGCCGCCGAATACAACCGGGAAGCGGTCATTGAAAGCATATGCATCGTTTGCGATAACAGTTACAGTTTCATCTTTCAGCTTAGCGGTACCAACTACTGCACCCGGGCCATAGTCAGGATCGAACTCAGCAGTGCCGATTTTGTTTTCTTCGAAGGAGCCTGCGTCAACAATCATTTCAATTGCATCACGGCCACGGCCAATCATAGTGTTTTCCATTTCATCCATGTTTCTTTACCTCCTTCTCTTATGCACGCGGTCTGCGTTTAACAACTTTCAGGAATTCCTCGGTAGTCATTTCCGGAAGTTCAGCAGGGTTTTCGTTACCATAGTATTTCCACAGGTCCATAGAATCCTTAGGCTGCATTTCAGCTACCAGCTTAACCAAACCTTGCTGTTCCTGAACCAGTTTCAGAGAGCCGATGCGGCGCATTTTTTCGATAGCCTCCATGGAGAGGTCAGCAACCTCAGCCAGAGCAGCTTTGAAATCGCCGACGGTGTCTTCAACCAGATAGTTGCAGTCGCCGATGATGTATTTATGCTTAGCACCGGTAGTACGATATACCAGAGCTTTGTTGGAAGCGTCGAATTCGTCCTTGCCCATTTCCTGCTCAATTACTTCAGGACCGGTCAGACCGATACGGCCTTCTTCGTTCATAACGATAACGTCGGTAGCAGCAGCTACGAAGCCCATACCGCCGAAGCAGCCAACCTTGGAGCCTACAACTGCAACAATCGGCAGAATGCGGCGGCAATCCTGGATTGCGTCCATAACCTCAGCATGAGCCAGCAGGCCGGCATTTGCTTCGTGCAGACGAACACCGCCGGTTTCAAAGGAGATAGCAACCAGAGGACGACGAGCGTCATAGTCATCAGCATGAGCAGCTTTGATGTCTTTAGCTGCTTTCAGAGCCAGGCGCAGGGTGTTAACCATTTTCGCACCGTTAACTTCGCCGATAGCACCGCCGATGAATTTGCCTTCCATAGAAACTACGAATACAGGGTGCTTGCCAATCAGGCCAACACCGGTTACGGTGCCGTCATCAAACTCTACTGCAGTACCGAGTACCGGCAGATGCGGACTTTCAAAGCGATCATGAGGTCCGAGCAGTTCGGTAAAGGTGCCTTTGTCGCACAGACCTACAGCGCGTTCACGGGCATTAGCATCAAAGAAGCTGCTTTTTTCCAATTCATTCCAGTTTTTCATCTTATTCAGCCTCCTTTGCGGTTGCTTCTGCCAGAGCCTGGCGCAATCTCATGTATACTACGATAGGAGTAGCATTATCGTCGTTGATTTCAATAACGATGTTGCCTACACCGGTATCGTTAACGAATTTACCCAGCATTTTTTCCCAAACAGCGTCAAATCCTTTTACCGGAGTGCATACTTTAGCCTGAACTTTTCCGCCGAGGTCTTTTTTCGTAAACATAACTTCCAGGTCACCAGAGCCGGTTACGCCCATATGAGACCATTCCGGGGTAATGGTTTGGGTATTTTCAGATTCAAACTCAAATTCCAGATTTTGTAATGCCATTTTAAGCTCCTCCTATTACCAGTTTCTGAATTTAGCAGGCGGATTGTACAAGCCACCGGACCATTCAACCAGGTCATGTACGTTCTTAGCTGCCAGCATGGAGCGATTAGCTCTGCTCATATCGATACCCAGGTCTTGCGGAGTCTTGATAATACCCAGCTCACGCAGACGTTTGGTTTCTTTCGGGTCTGCTTTCATACCGACTTCGGTGAAGCCTGCAATACCACGGATAGCAGCAGTACGCTCTTCCATGTTACGGCACTTCGGCAGATATGCGATACCTTCTTCAGTAATGATATGAGTCAGGTCATCGCCGTAAATCATAACAGGTTCAATAGACAGGTTAGCGTTTTTAGCCAGCTTGAAAGCATCCAGCTCTTCTACGAAGCCAGGAGCCAGTTTTTCACGGAAGGTTTCTGCCAGCTGTACAACAAGGCGTTTACCGCGATGTACAGGGCCCCACATCTCTTTGTTAAGTGCGTATTCTTCGCCGCATTTGAGCCATGCGCCGGAGGAATGACGACGGCCTTTCGGGTCGCAGCCCATGTTCGGTGCGCCGCCGAAGCCTGCAACACGGTTAGCGGTTGCGGTAGAGCTGTTGCCGTACGGGTCAATCTGCAGAGTGCCGCCGATGAACATGTCAATTGCATAGTGGCCTGCAGTTTGAGAGAATGCACGGTTGGAACGCATGGAACCATCCGGACCAACGAAGAAGATATCGCTGCGGGCAGCTACATAATCTTCCATGCCCAGCTCACCGCCGAAGCAGTGAACGGATTCTACCCAACCGGTTTCGATTGCAGGAATCAGAGTCGGATGCGGATTCAGGATGAAGTTCTTGCAGATCTTACCCTTCAGGCCAAGCTCTTCGCCGTAGGTTGGCAGCAAGAGTTCGATAGCAGCGGTATCAAAGCCGATACCATGATTCAGGGAAGCTACTTCATATTCACCGTAAATGCCTTTGATTGCCATCATGCCTTTGAGTACCTGTGCATCGGTAATCAGTGCCGGGTCACGTGTGAACAGAGGCTCAATATAGAACGGTTTTGGAGATTGGATTACATAGTCAACCCAATCACCGGGGATATCAACACGAGGCAGCTTGTCAACAATTTTGTTTACCTGAGCGATAACAATGCCTTGGCGGAATTTAGTTGCTTCTACGATTGCCGGAGTATCCTCGGTGCTGAAGCCGGTGAACAGATTGCCTTCTCTGTCAGCCATAGTAGCTGCAACGAGGGCAACACGCGGAGTCAAGTCTACAAAATAACGGCCATATAATTCCAGATAGGTGTGGATAGCGCCAAGCTCCAGTTTGCCTTCCTGCAGGAATTGTGCAATACGGCCAGCCTGCGGACCGGAGAAAGACATATCCAGCTTTTTAGCGATACCTTTTTCGAATACATCCAGATGTTCAGGAAGAGTCAACACGGATTGAACCATGTGCAGATCATGAATCTTAGCGGGATCAACTTGGCACAGGCATTTTGCCAGGAAGTCAGCTTGCTTTTGGTTGTTGCCTTCGATGTTAACCTTGTCGTAAGGTTTGATAACAGCTTCCAGCAAAGCAACTGTATCTTTTGCATCAACAATTTTCCCTTCCTTGACCAGCGGAGCAGCATTTTTTGCGCGCTCCATTGCGTCCTTTTTCAGAGTGTCCCACTCACGGGTAACTTTTTTGAACTCCATTACGGTCTCTCCTTTCTGAATTAAGAAAAGCTTCATATAATAAATCGGACAAAAAAGAGAGCTTAAGGTTAACAGCCACTTAAACTGACTGTCTGCTCTCGCTCTCTCTATCACCAATATGAAATTTTAATTGTGATTCAGTCCGATAATATATGCATTTATATATGCATTACGCCTAACCCTGCACGTTCATGATTAGTCATGTAATGCAGTGCAGATTTTCCAAACAAGGCAACTGCTATCCAATGCTCATTTCTTACTATAGCAATTTTCATTGCCAGGCTTGAACTTGTGCTAACACTCACTAATAGACCTCTTTTAGCCTCTTCTGTAGCATGAATGACTGCATGAATATCATTGCTCTTTTTTTCAATAAGTCCTGAATTTAAACAAGCCCCAATAACAGCCCGGTTAATTCTCTCATTGAAATCATAAAAACTGGTTTTGCCTCCCACCTCAGTGACTACAACTTTTAGCCCTTTCTTCGCCACCAGCTTTTTGGCCAGGTCCTCATCATAAATAGTCTGAGTCAAAGCCAGCATCATTGCTGCGGTTCCAGGGCTCGCAATACTATTTTCCAGGAAATCTGGAGCATTACTAGCCGTCATCTCAATCACTCCTTCTCTTCTCAAAAAAATCTACAAAGCATTTAGCGGATACTTATTTCACCAAAGTTAAAGCTTTGGATTATCCCTTGCTCATTGCGCACGGTAATTGCACCTTCTTCATCTACGGCTGTTACTGTACCGGCAAAAATAACCTGGTCGTTATCTTTCACCAATACATGTCTGCCTACTGTGCAATTAAGCTTTTGCCATTCCTTCATCACGACATCTGCTCCCAGCAGCAGCCACTTGTCATACAAGATACCAAAGTCTTCCATAATAGCAGCCAGCACCTGATCGCAGGTAAAGTCCTTATGCAGGCTGGCATTGAGGGAAGCTGCAGTTGCAGCTACTTCCGCAGGGAAGTCTGCAGCTGACAGCGCCACGTTTACACCAATACCAACTATAGCATAATCTATTACGCCGTTTTCATCAAGCTGTAGCTCAGAAAGAATGCCGCAGATTTTTTTACCATCTAACAGCAGGTCATTAGGCCACTTTATTTGCACGCTTTCCGTATCATACAGTCTGCGTACGGCCTTAGACACAGCAACGCCTGCAAGCAAGGTAATTTGAGCAGCATATTGGGGATCGATTTGCGGTCGAAGGATAACGGTAAACCATAGGCCGCCAAGCGGCGAACTCCAGACACGTTGCATACGGCCATGTCCGCCTTCCTGCCTGGCAGCAACAATAACGGTTCCTTCGGGAGCGCCCTCTTGGGCCATAGCTACAGCAGTTTCATTTGTTGATTTCAATACATCAAATTCTCGGAGCTGTATTTTCATAATACTTTATCAGGTTAATTATTTAACCAGACCGATGGTTGCAATGAATACGCCGCAAGCGATAGCGGATACAATAACACCACCGATATTGGCACCCATTGCAACAGGCATAACAACTGAGAACGGATCTTCATCCTCAGCAGCATGCTGAGCAATTTTAGCAGTGGTCGGTACGCAGGATACACCGGCAATACCAACAACCGGGTTGAAGTCGCCTTTCTTGAACCAGTAAACAACGTAACCGCCAAGGATGCCAACTGCGCCGGAAACTGCCAGAGCAAGAACGCCCAGAACAATCAACGGAGCTACTTTCGGGTTCAGCAGGGTGGAAGCTTCGCACAGAGTGCCAAGCAGCAGACCGAGCATCATAGTACCGGTGTACAGCAGGGTATTTTCAACCAAATCCTGGTAAGGTACAATTTCGGATTCTTTAATAGCCATACCCAGGAAGAAGGACATAATCAGCGGAGCAGCCATCGGCAGCAGCAGGCAGAGCAGTCCGCAGCATACCAGAATGAAGATGAATTTTTTGGATTTAGGAACTTCCGGAGCATAGTACATAATATCTTTGCCGCGCAAAGCTTTCGGAACCATTAATTTTACCAGCCAAGGATAGCCGGCATAAGTCAGAGACAGATACAGGTAAGCGATTACGGAAATCGGAACGAACAGGTGCGGAGCAAGCATCAGGGAGGTGAACAGAACCATCGGTCCGTCAGCACCGCCAATAGAAGCAACTGCTGCAGCTTCAGGAGGTGTCAGACCAAGATGTACGCCCAAAACCAAAGTTACGAAGGTACCGCATTCAGCAAAGATGGCGATGATAATGGAAGTCCAGGGGTTAGCCAGAATAAAGCCGATTTCGCACATTGCACCAACGCCCAAGAATACTACGCAGGCAACCAGGCTGTTGCTGAAGGTCAGGTTGTAAATCGGCTGCAGGAAGTTAATCTGCATAATATCAACCAATTTTGCAGGATCGGAAACCAACGGATCCAGGAACAGGGTACCCAGCTTGCCGCCATCCAAGAACAGCACGCCGCAGTTAATACAAATCATGCCAATACCCATCGGCACCATAATCAACGGCTCGAGGATACGTTTAAAGCCCAAGTAAGCTAAAATAAAACCAAATGCAATAAGTGCAATTCTGGCAATAGCAATGGTTGTATCTTGAACCATCAAAGATGCAATGCCAGGGAATAATTGTGCAACGATATTTCCGTCCATTGTTATTCCATACCTCCTTCATCATTACTACCGCCCATAATTTTGTTGAGCAGTACTACAGCACCAATCATAACCAGAGCAATTGCTGCGGTAAATGCGTAAGAAAACAACGCATAAAGTTCAACGCTCATAATTAATTAGTCTCCTTTCATCTTATAAGAAAATTTAATAATTTTTATAATTTCGGACATCTTTACTGCAGTAATTTCCGGACATCACAGCAAATAAAAATATCCTTTTCTGCTTGCGGCGGAAAAGGATACAATACATCTAGGCACAGATATCTCGTATACACTCCGTCTCTCGCAGAAATATATAACATAATCAAGGCTGCGATCTGACTTAACTACTTAAAGCTAACTTCAAGAAGCATCACAGTGGCGTGACCGTAGCAGATTTTCACTGCTTTCCCTAATTTACCCTGCACCAGGCAGGCACCTCAATCAGTTTTTTTAGTTGTTCTCTCAAAATACTATCTCATTTGACTAATTTCATGTTTACCCTTAAAAAAGCAAAAAGAGACTGAATGAAATTTCTCATAATCACTCAGTCTCCATTATTCGTTTTTATGGACATATAGACGAAATTGTTTTTTCTCTCATAGTCTCTCGATGCCTATATTCTATATCACTTTCACGTATTTGTCAACAATTTCACAAAAAAATTATTCCTAAAGCCGTTTTAATGGGATTTGCTTGCGTTAAGTATATCGTCTTTTATATGTTCCGATACTAGTAAACTCTTGGCCCATGCGCTTTCATAAAATTCGTCAGTGTCTGATAAGGCTAAACACTTCTGTATTCTACAAGAGAGTACTCCTTGTTTTATGTAATTATCCTCCATACATTTTATTGGTATTTCTCCACCGCTAGTGTATAATAGCAACTAGGAGGAATTTACTATGCATTTACAAAAAACAGCTCTCGTTCTGGAGGGCGGCGGTATGCGAGGAATGTTTTCCGCCGGTGTGTTTGAAGCCTTTTTGGCGCATCAGCTCACCTTTCCCTACATCACCGCCGTTTCTGCCGGAGCCTGCAATATCTTATCATATATGTCTGCCCAACCGCTGCGCACACGTCAGATTATCGAGCACTACGTCACCGATAAGCGTTACTTCAGCGTGCGCAACTGGATTAAAAGCGGCAGCATCTTCGGCTTTGACTTTATCTTCAAGGAGCTTCCCAAGCAGCTGCTCCCCTTTGACTATGCAGCCTACCGCTCCTATCCCGGCATACTGCAGGTTGCTGCTACCGATATCGTCAACGGCGAAAGCGTCTGGTACGACCAGGAAGCAATGGGGCAGGACTTTATTCCTGTGCGCGCTTCTTCCTCCATGCCTTTCGTTGCACCTGTTGTCAAGCATGAAGGACGTGCGCTGCTCGATGGCGCGCTGCTGGCACCCATTCCCTACCAAAAAGCACTCGACTCAGGTTATGAAAAGCTAATTGTCGTGCTCACACGCAACGAAGGCTACCGCAAGAAAAAAGGCGTGCCCAAATTTCTGCTCAAATCCGTTTATAAAAAATATCCCAAGCTGTGGGATATCATGGAGCAGCGTCCTAAGCTCTACAACGAGCAGCTGGAGGCTGTTGAAAAAATGGCACGTGAGGGCAAGGCGGTCATCATCCGCCCGCAGATTCCGCTTACGATTGATAAATTTGATATCAAGCCGCACAAGCTGCTGGCACTGCATGACCACGGCATCGGCTGCGGACTTGCTGCAATCGATAGAATAAAAGAATTAGAACAGCAATAAATTCTTTTATCAAAACTATATTCAGTGTATAATATATCCTATAATAAGGAATAACAAACAATCCATTCTTTATTCCTTGGAGGTTCATATGAAAATAAGGTTAGGCGTTATCGGCGAAGAAGAGACCATAAATATCCTGCAGGAAGTTATAGAAGAATATAATGACTACGAAATTACTGCATTCATTGATCCCGACGGAACACATACACTGAATATTATCGATAACCACCAACAGGAGTTTGACTCCTGGCTCGTCTTTGACCAGATAAATTATTTGCATATAAAAAACTGGGGCAAAGCACAAAAGCCCGTCTACTACATTCCTTACCGCGGTGCCAGCTTTTATAAAACACTCTGCACTGCTATTTACCAAGGCTTTAAAATAGATGAATTAAGTATAGATACAATCCCCTATTATGACATTACCCGCGCTCTGGATGATATGCAGATAAACTATAACGTTATTAATCATTTATCCGATGAACATGGTGCCTTATCGCTCAACGGATATGCTGCTTTTCATCGTGAGCTCTTTAAAAAAGGCATCACTAAAGCTGCTGTCACCAAAAGCTGCTATGTGAAAAGCCTATTGGAGTCAGAAGGCATTCCGGCCTTCTGTATTATGCCGGTGCGTGTCACTGTACGTAATATTTTAAACGTAATTTTAACGCAATTCCGTATAAAAAAACTCTGGGAAGGCCAAATTGCCGTGCAAGTATTCAGCTTTAATCTGCTGGGAGATAAAGATAATTTTTATTCCGTAGATGACTTATACAGCCGGGAAATCGCTATCTCGCAAAAGCTTATCAGCTACACCAAAAACATCAGCGGCTCATTGAAGCCCGCCAACGAAGGTAATTTTTATATTTTCACCACGCGCGGCAGCTTAGAGCAGCTCACCAACAGCTTCACCAGTCTGCCCGAACTGCCAATTCTGCGCGATTTAAACAAAAGCCTGCGGGCCTGCGGTATCGGTATAGGCAACAGTGCCCGCGAAGCAGAATATAATGCCGTTATTGCTTTAAAGCATGCTTGCGCCGACCAGAAAGGCAGCTGGTATGTCGTACTTGACGACAAAACAATCAGCGGTCCTTTAGGAAGCGCACAACAGATAGATTATCAGTATGCCTCCGTACAGCTGGAAGCAGTAAGCAAAAAGACATCTCTCAGTCAAGCCACCTTAAGCAAAATTTGCCATGCGTTGAAAATTTACGGACGCGATGAGCTTAATGCGCAGGAGCTTGCCACAATACTGCAGATTCTTCCCCGCAGCACCCGTCGCATTCTCACCTGCCTTACGGAGCATGGTTATGCCGAAGAAATCCGTTCGGAAATGTCTGAAACCAAAGGACGCCCACGCAAAATATACAAAATAAAATTATAAATCCCCCTCCAAAGACTGAGGTTCAGCACCAAACTGTAACCTCAGCCTTTTTATTTTTAAATTATATACACATATATCTCCTATTGACACACTAGGCGAAAAGATGTATTCTTTAATAAAGGTCTTAGCCTTTATTAGTCTTTTATTATTTTGAGGGGGCAAAAACAATGTCAGATACATTATTAGACAAAAACAAAATTTGGCAGCAGATAGACGCCGAAAAGGAAAAAATGCTGCAGCTTTGGCAGGAATTAGTTAACGTTGATTGCGGTTCCGGCAACAAAGCAGGCGTTGACTTCATCGCACAAAAAATCGAAGCTGTTTTAAAATCTCTTGACTTTACTACAACTCAGATTGAATTTGAAAAAGCAGGCAACACACTTGTCGGCAAAATTGGCGATACCAGTAAAGATTTTATCGTTTTATTAGGTCACATGGACACCGTATTCAAGGACGGCACAGCAGCAGAGCGTCCGTTTAAAATTGTTGACGGAAAAGCCTACGGCCCCGGCTGCCTTGATATGAAGGGCGGTATTGTTATTATGCTGACAGCTTTAAAAGTGCTTTTGGCAAATAATTATACCAAGCATGGTATTAAAGTAATCCTCGCAGGCGACGAAGAGGTAGCTCATTACTTAAGCAATGCTTCCGAAACAATTTTGGCGGAAAGCAAGGGTGCGTTGGCAGCATTTAACTTTGAAACCGGTTTCTTGGATCAGGGCGTTGTCACCAGACGCAAGGGCAGATACGAATTTACCATGGAAGCCTATGGCCGCGGCGCGCACGTAGGCAATGACCCGCAAAACGGCCGCAGCGCCATCATTGAATTAATGCATAAGGGCCTTGATATCGAAGCCTTAACCGATTTCGACAAGGGTATTAATTTTAACGTAGGTTTATTCGAAGGCGGCACAGTCAGCAACGCCGTTCCGGACTACGCAAAATTAACCTGCGATACACGCTATACCGACTATGCTTTACTGGAAGAATTTTTACCCAAATTACAGGCTATTGCGGCTAAGCAATACGTTCCCGATACCAAAACTGTTCTCAAGACTGCTACGGAATTCCAATCCATGGATGAGGTTCCCGCACAGCTGCTTTACTTAAATTAGTACAGGAAGCAGCAGCAGAATGCAATTTACCGCAACCGACAGCCAAAGCAGTCGGCGGCGGCAGCGACAGTGCCTATGCTACAGCTGCAGGCGTTCCTACAATTTGTGCTCTCGGCGTACAGGGCGCACGCAACCATACGGCAGAAGAATTTGCTGTTGTAGACACTCTCTTCAGCAGATGCAAACTGTTTGCCACTATCATGCTTAATATCTGAGGCAAAGGATTCAGCTTACAGATGCCTTGTTTGCATCTTACATATCATATTCTTCCTACATACCCCTAAAAAAGTATCGTCCCGGCATTTTTGCCGGGACGGTACTTTTTTATATCTGTTTTACACTTTTGTCTTTTAATCCTCAATAATCAGACGCCCCTCAATCTCACGTTTGAGATGCTGATGCGTCATAAAGTATTCCTCAATCACATCGCGGTACGAAGTCGCCAGCACGCGTACTCTGCCATTGGCTTCGGCCTCCTCCAGCGTAATATCCAAAAACGGCTTCAGGCTGCTGTAGTGATATTTGCACAGACCAATCTTATAAATCTGCTGTGCCCCCAAAGGCTTGCCCTCAAATGTCAGTTCCTTGAAGCACTGGCCGCTGCGGCTCCATACTACGTGCATTCCCTGTGACAGCTGATAAAATTCCGTATGTTCGCCGGTAAAGGCCTCCTCGCGCAGGAAGCGCTTAATCATGCGCGTCAGCTGCTCACCGGTAACCGGCAGCATATATACAGCTTCATCATAGGGGAAGCATTCGGTAAAGTCGCTGTACAGCACTACCGGTCCCAGATTATAGCTGCGGATAGCACCGGAACCCATCAGCATAACATCGATGCCCAGGCTCTCCTGCAGCGCATCCGCTACCAAGCTGCCAAGAGGAGTTTCCTGTATTCGGGAAGGATGCTCCAGCTTGCGGGCAAAGCGGGTAACCAGTCTGCCGTACTTTTTATCTGTCAAATCCTTGTAGTGCATAATGAAGTTTTCCAGGCTCTCATCACGCGGGCAATGGGTTTCATCGATAGGCACAGTCGACCAGGTATAGGTATCTACCGCATTCAGGTCGGTATCTACCATGATATCAAAACGACCGATCTGGTCCGTGCCTGTTCCGGCCTGTACAATAAGAATATCATTAACCTTTACAGGATGCTCCAAAAAGGTATGCGAATGACCACCGATAATAACGTCAACACCCCAAGCGGGATCAAGCATTGCTGCCAGCTTTTTATCCTCTTCGAAGCCGATATGCGTAAGAATAATCGTAAAATCGATATCGATTGGATTGTAGGTATTACAAATACGGCCGATTTCCTCTGCCGCCTCGCAGATATCTACAAAGGAACCGATTACCTTATCCATCTTCGTCTGCGCCAGTACGTCCTCGGTAATGATGCCGATGAAGAGAATCTTCATACCATCGATATGCGCGATATAAAACGGCTGGAAAAGACGCTTGTTATTCGTGCGGATATGAAAGTTCGCATTGATAATCGGGAAGTTAGCGCACTTTTCGATAAACAGCAGATGCGCCAAACCGTAATCAACCTCGTGATTACCGATGGTCACAACGTCCGGACCTAACAAATTCATAATCTCTATGGTCGATACACCCTTGTATTCCGCATCAATTACAGAGCCACGGAACATATCCCCGGCAATGCAGTAGATAACATTCTCTTCTTCTGCGCGAACCTTATTGATATAGCCGGAAAGCATGGATACGCCGCCGACAAGCTTATTATCAATTCTTTCAGCCAGGAAATCACCATGCAGGTCATTGGAATGTAAGAGTGTCAGTTTCTTTAAATTTTTCATAGTTACACCTCGCTTCCTGCAGCTATTGTATTTTGTGTAATTCTATTATAAGGTAATCCCGGTAATTTGCCCCTACCCCAAAAGCGTTTTTCGGGTAGGAAGAAGCAAATTTTTTATTATTTTCGGCTACTTTCCGTCTGCTTTACTTTTTTACCGATACATAGTATGATATTTTCATCTGAACTTATCAATTTATCCGATATACCGAATTTCATTATAGTCAAAAATTTTCTTAAGCTTTTCTGTCAGAAAGGATTTTCTGCTATGCTAACCTACAGCTTTGCCGACTTACAGGGAGAGAGTATGTACGCTCATCTCTACAAATGCATCAAAAACGATATCACCAACGGTGTCCTCCATGCCGAAGAAAAACTGCCCTCCAAGCGCATGCTGGCCAAAAATTTAGGCATCAGCCTCATCACCGTGGAAAATGCCTACGCCCAGCTCGTTGTCGAAGGCTACATCTATTCGCAGCCCAAGCGCGGTTACTATGTAGCGCGCATTGAGCAGCAGCCTCTGCCAGTAAAATCAGAGCGCGAGGCAGCACCTGCACTTAAGACACAGACAAAGGCACCAGGCGTCAGCTTCGCCAAAAGCAGCGTTCCGCCGGACACCTTTCCCTATAACATCTGGGCGCGCCTTTTGCGCAACACGCTCACTACAGCGGACGAGCACGCCCTCATCAGCGATACCAGTGCCGGCGGCGTTTTACCGCTACGTCAGGCACTCGCCCGCCATCTTTACCAGTTCCGCGGCCTGAACATTGCGCCCGAGCAGATTATCATCGGCGCAGGCACGCAGACGCTGTATAATCTTATCGTACAGCTTTTGGGGCGCAGCCACGTCTATGCACTGGAAACCCCCGGTTATCCGCAGCTGGCAGCAGCTTATCAGGCCAACGATGTTTTCTGCCGTTATCTGCCCATGGACGCACAGGGCATCCGCGCCGACGTTCTGGAAAACAGCGGTGCCGATATTCTGCATATCAGCCCTTCGCACCAGTTCCCGACAGGTATCGTCATGCCCGTCAGCCGCCGCTACGAATTGCTGCGCTGGGCAGCAGAAAAAAGCAGTCGTTATATCATCGAAGATGATTACGACTGCGAATTCCGCCTGTTCGGCAAGCCTATTCCGCCATTGCAAAGCATTGATACTGAGGAAAAGGTTATCTATATCAACACCTTTTCCAAAACACTGGCACCAACCTTCCGTATCAGCTACATGCTGCTGCCACCGCACCTGGCATCGCTGTTTTATGACAAACTGGGCTTTTATTCCTGTACTGTATCTAATTTTGAGCAGTTTACGCTCGCTAAATTTATCGAGGACGGTTACTTTGAACGCCACATCAACCGCATGCGCACCTACTACCGCAGCAAACGCGACCGCCTGCTGCAGTATCTGACGCAGTCCGCTGTTGCTCCCGCACTTGCGGTAGAAGGCGAGGACAGCGGTCTGCATTTTCTGCTGCATCTTGCTACCGACGCCAAGGATTCTCAGCTCGTACAGGCTGCAGCCGCCAAGGGCATTCAGATTAAATTTCTTTCGGACTATTATCATGAAAAGGTCGGTGACAGCTCGCACACCCTGCTGATGAATTACACCGGTCTGGCGGATGATAAGCTGTATCCGGCCTTGGACACACTGTTTACCGTGCTGAAGCCTTATCTGAAGCTGTAATTATTTTGCAGCACAAAGGCTGACAAAATATTCGTGGATAGCCGTACTTTTGGCTAAGTCCAGCTCCGGATGAAAGGCCAGCGCCAGCTGCTTGCCGTACTGTGCCGCCACAATATGCTCATCCACTGCAGCAAGCACCTCTACACCTTCACCCACGCTGTCTATATACGGCGCACGGATGAAGGTCATCGGCACCTTGCCCAGCTTACCGAATTCAGCCTCGGTAAAGAAGCTGCCCAACTGCCTGCCGTAGGCATTACGCTTCACGATAATCGGCATGGTTGCCAAATGTACCTTGCTGTCGTTCGTCAGCTTTTCCGCCAACAAAATCATACCTGCGCAGGTTGCCAGCACCGGCAAGCCCTGCGCTATTTTTTTCTGCAGCGGTGCAAACATACCAAGCTCATGCAGCAGCTTGCCCTGCACCGTACTTTCGCCGCCCGGCAGGACGATGCCGTCCAGGGGCTGCTCCAAATCCGGCAGCTGACGCAGCTCTACAGCTTCCGCGCCCAGCTGACGCAAGGCCTGCACGTGCTCAATAAATGCACCCTGCAGTGCTAAAACGCCGATTCTCATTATTTACCACGCTCCGCCATCAGCAGTTGAATTTCCTGCTCGTTGATGCCTACCATAGCTTCGCCCAAATCCTCGGACAGCTCTGCCAGTATCTTAGCATCGTTGAAGTTGGTTACTGCTTTAACAATAGCCTGCGCACGCTTTGCCGGGTCGCCGGATTTGAAAATACCGGAGCCTACGAATACGCCCTCGGCACCCAGCTGCATCATCAGTGCTGCATCAGCCGGAGTTGCTACACCGCCTGCTGCAAAATTTACTACCGGCAAACGCTTATGCTCGTGTACATAAACTACTAAATCATACGGCACCTGCAGCTCTTTGGCAGCGTTGAACAGTTCGTTTTCTTCCATCGCAGCGATTTGTGCAATTTGCTGATTCATTTTGCGCATATGACGTACTGCCTGTACAACGTCACCGGTACCGGGCTCACCCTTGGTACGGATCATGGATGCACCCTCGTTGATGCGGCGCAGCGCTTCGCCCAAATCCTTGGCACCGCAGACAAACGGTACGTTAAACTTCGTTTTATCGATATGGTAAACATCATCAGCCGGAGAAAGCACTTCGCTCTCGTCGATATAATCAATCTCCAGAGTCTCCAGAATCTGCGCTTCTACAAAATGACCGATGCGCACCTTTGCCATAACAGGAATAGAAACTGCGTTTTGAATTTCCTTAATCAGCTTCGGGTCACTCATGCGTGCTACACCACCTGCTGCACGGATATCGGCAGGAATCTTCTCCAGTGCCATAACAGCGCATGCACCTGCTGCCTCCGCGATACGCGCCTGCTCCGGTGTCGTAACATCCATAATTACGCCGCCCTTTAACATCTGTGCCAGCTGTGCATTTAATTTATAACGTTCGTTCATTGTGAATACCTCCAAAATATATGCAAATAATAGGTTATGTGTAGTATTATACTCACATCTGAGCTTATTAGTATATTCATTTCTCATCAATTTACTATGTTCAGTTTTAATATATGTATTCTTCACAGCTTACACAAACATACTGCTAAGTAACGCCTTAAGCATTGCCGCAGACAGCAAAAAAAGCAGTCGTTCTATCATCAACGATGATAGCGACTGCTTTTGCGTATCTTCAGCAAGCTCAATACTGCATTTACATATCTGCCTTCTTCATAACAACGGCAATAGCATTTTACAACTTCCGGATGTCATTACTTTTGCATCTGACCTCACATTTTTATGTAAAACTGAACTCTTATTACTGCACTATATTTAATTATAAACATACTGCACTTTATAAAGCATTCATCAAAAATTTAATGCCGGTAATCAGCACCAGTACGCTCGCCAGCTTCATCAGAATGCCGGACTGCAGCCTTTGCGCCAAGGTTACACCGCCTTGAGCACCGACAAAAGCGCCTGCACCAATCGCCAAGCCGCTGGTCCACACAATATGCCCCAGCATAGCATGCGAAACTAAGCCTGCAAGCGAGGAAACTGCCAAAATGCAGGTAGAAGTAGCAATGGCCACGTGCACAGGGAAATTCAGTACATAAACCATAAAGGGAACGTGGACGATACCGCCGCCTATACCCAAAATGCTGGCTAAAAAACCAACACCAACGCTGCAAAGAACGCCCAGCTTCCAGTTATAGACTTCCGGCACCTCGCCGGCCGTCTTACCCGCCGCCTCCTTATTGGCCTTACGATACATATTTATCGCCGCCAGCACAAAGAAAGCGCCAAACACCAGATAAAAAAGCCTGCCCTGCAGATACTCTGCGGCATAGCTGCCCAAAAATGCACCGGGAACGGTAGCCACGGCAAATTTCAAGGCTGCATCTACGCAAACCTTCTTCTGCCTGACATACCCCCAGGTCCCCGAAACAGCATTCATCAGTACCACCAGCACCGAAGTACCGATAGCCAGCTGCGGCTCATAATCCCAAGCAAACACCAGAAGCGGTACAATCACCATACCGCCGCCAATGCCTAAAAGCGCCCCAAATAAGCCAACTAAAATACCTAAGGCCAAAAAGCCTGCTACTTCCATCTGCATCCCTCTCATTCTCTCATAATTCTCATTGCAGATTAGCTTAGTTTTTTTAAAACTCTCGTCGGTCAAAATCATCTTTTGACCTGTATTCTCATATATTCCGCAAGTATTCAAAAACAATTGCGGAACAGCAAATATTTTACACCTAAACAGTCAAAAAAGGAAGTACCTGTAATATAAATGACTTAGGAAAAGCTAATTTTTCCCAACAGCTTATATCAGCAGCGTACTTCCTTTATAATTTTGTTATATTACCTGCTTTTTAAACCGGACCGAGGTTAATTGCTGTCGCATAGGTCAGGAAGCAAAAGGCTACTATCCACCATGCGCCAATAAGCGGCAGTACAAAACGCAGCCATTTTTTATAAGGCACGTTCGCCATTGCCAGATAGGACATAGTTGCACCGGACGCAGGAGTAATACAGTTGGTAAACGCATCACCGAAGGTGAAGGCGAAAACGGCGGTCTGACGTGTCAGGCCTACGATATCAGCCAGCGGTGCCATAATCGGCATAGAAATTGCTGCCTGACCGGAGCTGGATGGTACCAGCAGGTTGAAGCAGTCCTGAATAATGAACATACCGAAGGCAATCGCAGAGGACGGGAATACGTCCAGCATACCTGCGAGAGCATGAATGATGGTATCCATAACTCTGGCGTTATCCAGCAGAATAGTTGCCGCCTTACACATTGCTACCGCCAGACAGGGCAGCATCATACCCTTGCAGCCGTCAAGAAAGGCGTCGCAGATATCATTGGGCTTCAGGCCGCAGATAATACCGGACAGGACACCCATGATGATGAACAATGCGGAAATCTCATTCATGTAAAAATCAAATTTCAGCACGCCAACGATAATACCCACAAAGTTCAGGCCCAAAAGCGCTAGACAGATAGCCTGACGTTTAGTCAGCGGCTCTGCCTCCTCAATGTTGATATCATGTGTCTTAGCCTGGTCAATTTCATAAACAGGACTGCTCTGCGGATTTTTCTTTACCTTATGCGCATGATACATCACGTAGGAAATATTCAGTATCAGCAGGACGAAGAAAATACCTACGCGGTAAGGCAGAGCGGAAAAAATCGGCACACCGGCAATACCCTGCGCTACGCCGACGGAAAACGGCTGGGTGCAGCCTGCGCCATAGCCCGCAGCAACGGAGCAGAACAGCATGCCTAACGCAGTAAGGGAGTCAAAGCCCAAAGCCAGCGCCACGCTTACTACCAGCGGAGTAAAGGCCAGATATTCCTCATTGCAGCCTGCTAAGGTAGAAAAGGTTGCCAGCGTAGTCATCAACACAGGAATCAGCAAAATGCTGTGGTTGCGCATTTTTTTAACCAATGTGCTGAGGCCGGCAACAATAGCGCCGGTCTTGGCCAGAATGTTCAGTGAGCCACCAACCATAAACAGGAAGGCGATAATGGTGATACCACCCTTAAAGCCCTTGTTGATGGAAGTAAAGAAATCCAAAAAGCCTGTCGGCTTTTGTGCTACATAATGGAAGGTAGCAGGGTCAACGACCATTTTACCGGTGTGTACATCCTTTACGCGCTCATACACGCCTGCAGGAATCACATAGCTGGCCAGTGCGCAAAACAAAATAACGCAGACCAGAATAATTATGGGACTTGGTGCCTTAAAGGCTTTTACCTGTTCCTTTGACATCAATACATCTCTCCTAGCTTGTTATGCAAATTTTTCTGTGTAGTCCTGCAGCTCCATCGCGCAAGCTACAGCAATCATCCAACGGCGGAAGAAGCTGTCTACCGAAGCACACTCCTGCTTGGTGTGCGCACCAGAGCCCTGACCGCCCATAGAGCAGACTGTCGGTATACCAAGACTGCCAAAATAGGACGCATCCGACATACCGCCGACATAAATCGGCTCCGAAGCAGGATAACCGAACTTCGCAGCAACGCTGTTGATATAATCAAGCAGCTTATGGTTGGCCTCGGTTTCCTCAAACGCCGGCATCGGTGCTACAAACTCTACCTCGGTTGTTGTACCTTCGATATAGGTTTTGGCGCAAACCTCGCGGATTTTCTGCTGGATATATTCCATATGCTCCAGCTTTTTGTAGCGCACATCAAGCTCGGCATAGCAAATATCCGGTACTGCGTTGGACACCATACCGCCCTTGATAACGCCTACGCTTACTGTCAGGCCCTCATCATAAAGCGTCAGGTTCTGCAGCTGCGGCAGCTTATAGGACATCTCAATAATCGCATTGCGTCCCTTAAGATAATCATTGCCTGCATGCGCTGCCAGGCCGTGTACCGTAATATGGCAGTCCATACCGCCCTTGCGTCCGACAGTGAGGCAGTTATCCATACGTCCGCTTTCCATATTAAAGCAGCACAAAGAGCCCTCGGCCTCCTGCAGCAGAATCTTATCAGCGATGCCTGCTCCATGACTGCTTTCTTCATCACCGACAATCACCGCCTTTACCGGTCTTTCCTTGTAGCCGAAATGCTTTAAGGCCACCAGCAGATAAAAAATCTGGGCAACGCCGTTTTTCATATCCACTACGCCGGGACCATAGGCAAAGCCGTCCTTAATATGAAAGGGATCGTCGGGATAGCTGCCGGAAGGAAAAACAGTATCGCAATGACCTGCAAGCAGAAGCGGCTTACCGGGGACATCCTTGTTCAGCTCAGCTACCAGCACATTGGCGCTGCCCTTGCTGTCTACAAGGCGGCAGTCAATACCTTCTGCTTCAAAATGCTTCTTCAAAAAGTCAATTATTCTGTTGACCTTCTCAATTTCATGGGAGCCTGCCTGCATATTCACCAGGTTTTCCCAAAACAACAACATTTCATGCCTGTTCTTTTCGACAAAGGCACGTAATTCTTCAATAGGAGCCTGCATCATAACCTCCTGCAACTCACAATTATTTTGTAAATAAAAAAACTAACTACTTTATTGTACTAAACAGTTAAATCCTTGTCAACAAAGTAAAAGCGGCAGCCGCCACCGGCGACTGCCACATGCATCAGCTTCGCTCTGAAATTATTCGGCAACTACCATAACCTTAAAGGTAGCAGTTACATCGGTATGCAGCTTAGCAACGGCGGTGTATTCACCTAAACCCTTAACTGCGGATTTCAGCTCGATTTTACGACGGTCAATATTCAGACCGGTTTGCTTAATCAAAGCTTCGGCAACATCCTTGGAGGTTACGGAGCCAAACATTTTACCGTTTTCACCCACGCGTACCTTCATGGTTACTACAACCTTTTCTACCTGCGCGCCCAGAACAACAGCCTCATCCTTAGCCTGAGCCGCACGATGCTTAGCGGTTGCCTGGTCCTGTTTAGCTTGGTTAAGGTTAGCAGCGGTAGCTTCCTTAGCCAATTTACGCGGCAGCAGGTAGTTGCGGCCATAGCCTTCGGCGGTTTCTACGATTTCACCTTTTTTGCCTAAGCTTTTAACATCTTGTAAAAGAATTACTTTCATCTGTTCGACACTCCTCTAACTGTTTTTTAGTCAGCGCAATAATCTGCGCTTCTACATCCCTGGCACGTTTATTTGCCAGCTGCACACCGGCCACCGTCTGATGACCGCCGCCGCCCAGCTCTTCCATAATTACCTGCACATTGACGCTACCGTCACTGCGGGCACTTATGCTCAGGGAACCATCTTTATATTCAACAATTGCCATGCCTACAGCTACACTCTCAATAGTAATCAGAGTATCCGCTGTCTGCGCGGCAAGCACGGAAGACATAGTATCATTATCGGCATTACGCATAACTGCAATGGATAAGCCCGGTATCGGCATTTTAGCTCCGGCTATCAGCTTAGCCTTCTGCTGTACAAAGCTCAAATCATCCTTAAACAGCTGGCGTATCAGATTCGGATTAGCACCGCAGCGGCGCAGCAGAGCGGCAGCCTCAAAGGTTCGCTCGCCTGTCTGCACATTAAAGTTTTTCGTATCCAGGACAATGCCTGCATACAAGGCAGTTGCCTCCGCCGGTGTAATATCAAGCCTGTCATCAAAATAACCAATCAGCTCCGTTACCAGCTCACTGGTAGACGAGCTGGAAGGCTCCAGATACAGCAGTGTTGTATCACCGATAATATCCTCGGCACGACGATGATGGTCGATGATAATGCGGTTTCGGCAAGCCTGCAGTACAGCCTTGCTGGCAGAAAGTACCTCGCGGTGATGGTCGACAATAACCAAAAGGCTCTTATTGGTAACTAGCGGCAAAGCATCGGCACCGCTCCGCATTATATCTATATACTTTGTTTCGTTAGCCGAAAGAATGATGTTCTCATTATCCAGCACCTCGGTAATACGCTTATAATAGGCATTATGCTCGCTGCTGACAATATAGGTTTCCTTGCCCAGCGACAAGCCCAGCTTAGTCATACCAATGGTAGCGCCGATAGCATCATAATCCTCATTAACGTGTCCCATAACAAAGATACGGTCAGCCTGCAGCATCTGCTCATGAATCGTCTGCGCCACGATACGGGCACGTACACGCGTACTTTTAGCACCGACACTGCTCGTGCCGCCAAAGAACTGCGTATTCTTATCCTTCATAACAACAGCCTGGTCACCGCCGCGTCCTAATGCCAGATACAGGCTCTTATTGGCATTGCCGATAAGCTCCTCCAGCGTGACGCCGTCGCAGGCTACGCCTATACTTACAGTAGGCGGAATTTTATTGCCGCTGCGGATTTCGCGAACCTTATCTAAAATCATGAACTTATCTTCCATCATATCCATTACGGCAGACATGGAAAAGCCCATCAGACTGCTTTCCTTGTTCATACGGCATATAAAGCCCTGCTTGGAGGCAGCCCATTTGGTCAGCAGCTCGTTGATTTCGCCATTCAAATTGGCCATATTGGTTTCACTCAGCCCGCGCATAACCTCTTCGTAGTTATCAAAGCGCACATAGGCCAGGCACAGCTTATCATTGCTGTATTTCTGGCGCAAAAGCTCATAATCCGTGATATCCGTCAGATACAGCATCAGGCCGCTGGAGGTATTTTCCTTTTTGCTGTGACGCTCCTGCGTTTCTACACTGTAATAGCGCATACGATAATAGTGGTCCTCAATCTGAATAACCTGCTCTCCGTCACGCACGCTCATCAGCTCAAAAGCATTCTGTGCCAACGGCAGAATTTCCTCAGGCTTTTTGCCCTCCAGATTACTTTTGCCTGTCCAGGCGGCAAATAATTCATTTTTCCATTGCAGCTTGCCATCTTTGGAAAAAACTGCAATGCCTACATCCAGCTTGCGCACCGCAAAATGATTGGTACGTTCAATATTGCGGATAATATTATCCAGATAACTGCTGAAGAAGATTTCCCTGTTAATAAGATTCTGGCGGCTGAAATAGTAGATAATACCAAACATAATCAGTGCAGGAAAAATCAGCTTGGGCTGCAGATAGCAGACTAATATTGCCAGCAGCACAATTATCAGCAAATAAATATTAGTATCCGCTTTGGAATTCATATTCCGGTTAAACCTACTGAACATCATTTTCACCTCAAATCCGGCACAGCTGCCGAACTTTACCTTTGTTTTCTGAATCTGCTTGCAGGACGGATTTTCCTGAAATCCATAACAATATCAAAGGCACCTACATAAACCATAATCTGAGTAAAGATAGGAACTATAAAGAGCAGCGCTATACCGATATTGGCCCACCAGCGCGGCTTATGCTTTGTTTCTACAAACCAGTAAAGCAGCACGATGCCCTGCAAAACCAGCACAAAGCTGCAGACCGTCTGCACATTGACAGACAGTGTATACATCCAGCTTGCCTGATCATGCTGATAGTAATAGGTTACCGCAAACAAAGACGCAGCATAAGGCCACAAAATCCAGCCGGGAACCTGCAGCATCGTAAACGGAGGAAAGGCTTCAAAGCTTTCACCCAGCTTCGTAAGAATCTTTTTGGCAGCCATATAGTTCACAAAGGCCATCAGTGGCGCACACATCAGAAAAGCACCCGGCATAATAATGCGCATCATGCGCAGCATTTCAGCATAACCGTCGACAGTCTTTTTGATATCAGCTTCGCTCATGCCATGCTCGCGGTAATAAACCGTCAGCTGCTCCAGACTTTGGTGGAAGGAGCTGAACATCATCTCAATCGGGTCAATGCCCAGTACCCAGAAGCTCAGCACGATATTCAGCACCAGCGCAATTACAGCGCCGACACTGCCGTAAAGCATCATTTTCATCGGCGGCAGATGACGTCGCATGCACTCGCCCAAAATCAAACCCAAAAGGCCGAAAATAGCCGCCAGGAAAAAGGCATTAATCGGGCTGATAATCATCGCGATAATCACTGTAGCAACCAGCAGCGTCATAATGCTCCATTTCAAGCCATGACGGCAGCCGCAGATAACTATCGGCAAGGGCCAGACAAAATTAACAAAAGCACCCAGCACAGGCACATACATACTTATTAAAGCCATAACGATGGCAACGGCAGCTAAAATACCGGCCTCAACCATGGCAGATGTTTTACGAATCACAGGTTATCCTCCTTCATGGATATATTTCTTCAATATATTATTGTACTACATCAACCGCTGAAAAGCAAAGGCTTTGCACCCGCTGGCAAGCCGTATTGTGCATTTCATACAAAAATGGTATAATATATATATACGTTCTTGTACAACAATGACTGCCGTACATAGGCGTCTTTTATTTTTTCAAAGGGGTTCTTAGCTTGCACAAGCAATATTTTCCGCAGCGTTGCTGCATGTTTCTCGTCGGTATCTTTACCATGACACTCGGCATCGCTCTTTCCTGTAAGGCCGATTTAGGTACTTCGCCTATTTCCAGCGTACCATGGGTTATGAGTATGTTCATGCCCTGGAGCATAGGTGAAATAACCATCGTCATGAATTTACTTTTTATCATCGCCCAGCCCATCCTGCTGCGGCAATTTTACTGGCGTAAGCTGTTGGGCCAGCTGGCAACACTGCTCGCCTTCGGCTACTGCATAGATTTTTCGATGAGCCTGTTGAGCTGGGTAGCACCGGATACCTTGTTTTGGCAATGGTTTGACTGTATTCTTAGCACTATTCTTCTGGCCTTCGGCGTATTTCTCTGCATCCGCGCTAAAATTTTTGTTGCTGCCGGTGAGGGCCTCGTCTTGGTTATCGCCTTCGTCAGCAAAATTAAATTCAGCATCATCAAAAACTGCTTCGACTGTACGCTAGTCGCTATCAGCTTGGCAATTTCCTTCATGCACTTCGGTGCTATGCGCGGCGTAGGTGTAGGCACGATTGCCGCAGCCATTCTCGTCGGACGCTGGATACAGCTTTACAGCAACTGGCTGCATATTTTCGACAAATGGAGCATCTTAGAGTAAGATTTTTTCTTACTCTAATTATTTCGTTTTAATTTTCTGAATTTTTCTTGTTTTCTGCAAGATTGTATGTTATAATCCATTACAACAGCTGTTAGTATAATATTTGTCAAAGAAGGTGCAATTTATGCTCAGTATTGGTACAGTAAAATGGTTTAATAATAACAAAGGCTATGGATTCATAGAAGCACGCAACGGTCAGGAGGTTTTCGTGCATTTTTCAGCCATCCGTTCCGACGGCTATCGCTGTCTGCAGGAGGGCCAGCGTGTTTCCTATCATCTGTCACGCGGTAAACATGGCCCGATGGCATTGAACGTGTCGCCGATTATTTAAGCCTAACAAAAAAGCTTGTTATGTGCTTTATGTACTAAAAAACCGGTGGAGGTTTACCGTTAGGTAAGTTTCCACCGGTTTTTCTATTTAAGGCTGAGTTATGTCCCAGCAACTTTTTATGCCAAATTCACTCTTCTTAAATCTTTACGTCCAGCGAAGCGCTCACGCCCACGCCCTGTACACGGTTAACATTTTGATAGGACACATTGTCTACCGGAATCAGCACCTTGCAGCGCACACCCAAAAGCGTCTGCTCAATCATCAGCGCTGCCTTCACCTGATCAACCTTAGACTGCGGACCGGAAACCTGTGCCGCACCGGCACGGCTGCCGTCACCGACAGAAATAACCGGTACTACCTTCGTAGCATCCGTCGAGCTTACACCATACTTGGCCGTTACAGAGTTAATTGCATTATTCAACGCCGGAGCGGTAGCATCTACAGCATAACCGATAACGCCGCCCTTGAGAACCTTATCCAAAATACCAGCCTGCGCTGCAGGCATACTGTTACCTAACACAAAGCCGCACACAAGTGCTGCCGCAATCCATTTTTTATTTCTCATAACGCATACCTCCTCGAATACTTATTATATTCGACAAGCAGCATCAAAAGCCTTGCAAGCATTCTGTGAAATTACTACGAACAAAATATGCTATGCTGTATAGTCAATCCTTCATTCTTCAATACCAGCTAATAATCCCGGCATTTGTAGTTGCTCGTAATATTGTGGATATACTGAACTTGCTAAAACATATGCAGCTTCTGCAGCATAATGTGACACACAGTAACGATAATATTTATCTGGCAAAGCAATAATCTGCTTATTTTGTACAGCCTTTAAAGTCATATATGACGGATCATGGAGGATTTCATCTATAGCAGTTTTACGTTTGCTATCTGCCATCATTCTGGTAGCAGTCGGTAAAAGAATAACGTCCGGCTGTAATTTTACTATACCTTCCTTTCCAATACGTGCACCAGTTGGCAGTTCAATATTTCCAGCCGCATTTTCTATATATGCATAATGGCATAAATCATCGAACAATCCACCTTTTACGCCAAATGCACCTTCTACAGATACAGCAAGTATTTTTTTCCGTTCAGTCACTGGAATAGATGAATTAGTCTTTTTTATCAGCTCAAAGATACTCTTCATGTTCTGCACAATAGACTTTCCCTTTTCAGCTTCACCTACTGCTTCACTTACATCTAATACACATTGCTCTATTTCTTGCATATTATGCGGTGCTTTAACAACGAAAACCTTTATTCCCATAGAGCGCATCGTTTCAATCTTCGTCCTGTCGGCATTATATGGCGCCAAAACTAAATCTGGCTTAAGCTTCATTATTTGTTCAACAGGAATAATACGTTCTGTTTTTATCGGCACTTTTTTTGCTTTATCTGCAATAAACGACACTTGCGCATCAGAAAAATACTTTGGCAAAGCCAATATACGTTCTGGTCCAGTAAGATCCATTACTATATCAGGCACACCAACACCTAATGGTAATATCCGATGCGGTTTCTCTCTAAATCTTATATTAACGCCTGTAGCATCTTGAACTGTATATAAGGCTTCTTCATCATGTGTTTTCAGCCCTTTCCCGCAAGCCATCGCCAAAAGGGCTAAGGCTATAAGCATTATTACACAAATTAGTCGCTTCATCTTTCTGCCTCAATTATTTTATCATATCGCATTTGTATATACTGCTGCCAAAGCAGTTTTTTTAAATTATAGTAACCTGTTATTCCTGCAAGCGGCATACAACTGATGTCATCATAAACTGGCTGGGATATTGCAATAAAATATGCTCTGCGTCCTGCACGGCGTATATACTGCTCACTTTCAATGCTACTACCTATAATAAGAATTACTGTACCGCTATTTTCTTGTAGCACATCATCCATATCCCGAACAATCTTATATGGACCATCAGCATTTTTCTGCTTCATATTTCCGTGAATAATTAAGTACATTTTATCAAATCCTGCTAATTCCATTGTCAGACTTTTTGCCAAAGCATATGCAACTGACTCTGGCGCCGCAACTACTATAATCGGGAAATAAATGCCACCCCACTCCCTTTGCAAGCTAAGTTCATCAGCAGTAAACATCTTATAAGTAGCCTCAGACTCTTTTTTCAATACGTTTAGTCTATCCGTAGAAAGATTGCGTTGTTTTGCTATCTTTTCTAGCCATTGCCAAGTGCCAGCATAACCATATGGTATACCTGATGCAAGTATTCCTTCATTCCCTTGGGATAATTCTGATGCTATTACAGGAAAATCCTGATACTGCAAATTCAACCCTTGACGAAGTAAACGACGAATTTCCTGCATATCATAATAAGCATTATAATAGCACAAACTATACCCCCGCAAATAGCAAAATGTTACTTTTAGGCCTGCCTGCTCTACCATCTTAAATGCATAGTTATAACCATCCCAGAAATCGCCAGTCATAGCACCGCTTTCCATACTTAAGCAACACACATCAGGAATTTCTTCTGCTACAATGCCTAAAATGTCATCACCTATTAAACTAACAGCACAAGAATTGACAACACCTATACATGTTATTGCTTGCTTTTGTGTTTTAATCTGCCTCAAGACCTTCTTTACTTTGCCTTCTGTACCAAAAACAATGGCATTTTCGTCAACATCACTACAATATAGCCTGTCTTCAATACTAAATGGTAGCATTTGCTGAAGTATTCGTTTCATTTGCAAGTAGCAAAATCGCGGTCCATTAACCAACACAACGGCTTCCCCAATATGCTCAAGCAAGCAGGCAATTTCTCCCACACCTGCACAATAATTTGTTTCTTTTTTTAATTCATATAAGCGTTTATTCATAATAGCCTCTATGCTTTTTCTGTACTATCATTCTTTTGATATCTTCTATTAACATTTGCAGGCCTTCTAACCCAAAGCCCATATTCATGTATGGTAACGACACGGCAAATGGTAATAAGTCTCGTGGTACTCTCACAGAAAGCACATTTTTGCCATCTAACCTTAAGCTGATTTCTTCTATGGTAAGATAAAAGCGGTCTATGTTTGAAAGCCTTGGTACATCATGCAGCAAAGTATCTAGGACATTTCCGTTCGCCATTGAATTATCCTGATCCATATAAATGCCTTCTACTTCCAGCTGCAAATCATCCAACAGCTCATTCAGCCATGTAAAGTTGAGTATAACCTTAGCATCTCTGATAACTATGCTAACCTTATTTCCTTTACCAGCTATAGTTAAAAAATCATTTATGAATTGACTATATTGCTGTTTTAACTGTTCGCAAAGCATCTTGTAACTGTATTCTGGCGATTGCAGAGCAATATGTATTCTTTCCAGCCAAGTCAATGTTTCCTTAAAACCTGCCGGATCAGCATAATCTAGTATCTGGATTCCAAGTTTTTCGTTAAGTAAATTCGCCGCTGACTCATAATCCGCTACCAACATGTTATTATGATCGATAATGACACCATAGCGGCAGGTACACAATAGCTTTATTTCTTCCAAACTAGCAGCTCCCGGGAATAATATAACTTTCTTCAGACCTAAGAAGTAAAGATATTGCTCTATGGTGCGGAATGCCGCAGAGTGTTTTCCTTCAAATGGAGCTATTATAACTATTGTATCGTCTCGCTTTTCTTGAAGTATACAAAATCGATTGAGCATTATGCTGACAGCAAGTTTAAAGCCATTAGAGTAAGCGCCATTCATAAAGCCAAAACTATTAATTGAAATGACTGGCACTTTATAGGTACCTTCTGCTTCCGCAGCTACTGCTTCAATATCATCACCGATAATCCCTACCATACACGAATTAACCACCAAGATATAGGCAGGGTTATATAATTGCGCAACCATACCTATTGCAGCAGCCAGCTTTTTTCCGGATCCGTAGATGCAGTCATCATTAGTCAAATTTGTATATACAATCCTTCTACCAATGCTGTTAAACATTCCACGCATAGCGTTGGTAGCCTGATAGTTGCGTTCCAGCTCCCTGTCACGCAAAATATGTGCACATCCCAGTGGGCTGTTTAAGATTACTACCACATCTTCCGCATACGCCACAACGCGGCAAGCCCCTATCATGCTACAACCATAGCCTTTAAATCTTCGCAAAAGCTGTTGTCCCATTATCTAACACCTTTAATCAGAAAGTATATTCCATGCCAACCATATAATTTCTTCCTGGTGAAGCATACCATGCCTCTGGATCCAAATCATATACTCTTTCAGTATAGTTGGTATTAAAAATATTTCCTATTTTGCCGAACAATTTGATACTATTGCTACATTTATAATTAGCACTTATATCCCACACCCAAAAGCTTGTAGACGTATGCACCTTAGCTGCTTTACGTCCTTCCCTGTTAATAACTCCACGTCCGTCAAAATCTACCGCCAAGCGGTCATTGTCATAGCCGATGTTAAAATTCCATACACCTCGTGGCAAATATCCGTTTTTATTAGGGTTCTTATTTGGTTGCGGATCAACATAAATATAAGTATAGCCAGCACCAAGATTAATACAGTCATTAATACTCTTATTAACCTTTACGCTAAAACCTTTTGTTTTTTCAATATCATAGTTAGTATAGATACTATCATCACTGCCATCATTTTTCTTTACCAAACCGATAGCATCGCTGGATTTACGTCTATAGGCATTCAAATCAATAGTGGTATTCTTATCAAAGTAATGCTTCATGCCAAGCTCATAAGTATAGCCTGTTTCGTATTTCAAATCAGGATTGCCGGAACCGGAAGAATACAGTTGGTTTACTGTTGGTGCAATAAAGTACTGCTTATAAGACGCATAAAAATTTGTCTTATCATCAGGAGTAAAACCGATAGTCGCACTACCGCTAGTATGGTTGCCATACTTGGAATGACTGTCATAGCGCAGACCATATGTTAAATTGTATTGTTTGGAAAAATCCCAAATATCTTGTATATATAAAGCTGTATTATGGAAATCTTTGTTTTTAATAGTCTGAGAAGCTCTATCAATACTATCTTTTGTATATTCAAAGCCACCTACCAAAGTATGATGTTCACCTATTTTATTTGTTAATTGGTCATTAATACTAAGGTTAGTTTGTACATATTGTACTGGTTTTCTCGCGGTATAATTGTCATTTATATCCTTGCTATTCCTGCTGAAGCTTAAAATATTATTGCTACTCTCAGAAAACTTATGATTATAGCTCATAACAAAATTATTGTTATCCTTAGTTCCATAAATCGGAGTGGCTTTTTCATAAACTTGTCCTTTTTTAGGTTTAATTCTGGAATAGTCAGATTTATACTGCGTGTACATTAAGCTCAAGTCATTTTTTTCATCAAAAGTTTTGCCCAACTTAACATTAAAAGTTTTGGCATCAACAGTTTCCGGTACCCTTCTTCCTTGACCATCTTTGAAGCTACCAGATTTTTTATTTTGTGCAGCAATATACCAGTTCAAGCCTTTTTCAGTACCGCCAGCACTCAAACCTACGTGGCTTGTCTTAAAGCTTCCGTAATCTGTGTGAAGTTTACCATACCCATTACCAATCTGCTTTCTAGTAACAATATTAATAATGCCACCTTGCGCGTCAGAACCATATAAAGTAGAAGCAGAACCTTTAAGCACCTCTATACGTTCTACTAAATTCATATCAATGAAGTCTGCGCTAGAAAATTTTTCAGCATCGCCTCCATTAAAATTTATTCTTACACCGTCAATTAAAACTACAATATTTTTTGAACCATTAATATAAAGAGTGTTATCTGCATAAGCTTCACCACTGCCACCCATGTTCTGAACATTAACACCCGGCAAGTTGCGGATTGCTTCACCAATATTATTAAAATGCTTATTTTCTATTTCCTGTCTACCTACTACATTAACGTTCGCATTAGCATTAAACATTGTCGTAGGTACCTTTGTCGCACTAACTACCAATTTCTCTAATGAAAATTCAGGTAAATCTTCTGTAGGCATTGCATTTGCAACATTAGTAATAGCGCCAACAGCCAACATCAATATTAAACTCTTATAACCACTTGAAATCATTGCACTCACTCTCCTATAAGCTTCAATATTCGATTGATTTTTTTAGCTTATGTGATATTATATACTATATAGCGCTATACACTCAATATGTTTTTCAAGGGGATTTAGTATTAAAATGAGTAACACAAACTACTTTTCTGTAAGTGAACTCGCTGCCTTAGGTAATGTATCTCGACAAACTATTCTCTACTATGATAAGCACAATTTACTAAAACCTAATTTTATAGACAGCAATGGTTACAGATACTACCACTTCAAAGAATATCTTATTTTAGAAATAATATTAAATTTTCGCAAATTAGGTATGTCTGTAGACGAAATAAAGGCTTACATAAATGAAAAAAGTCCAGAAGCTTTAGATAACATACTAATGAACAAAGCAACAGAATATGAGTTAACTATAAAAAAACTAAAATGTTTATTATCAGATATCGAAATAGTTCGCACAAATTTAGCAGCAATCAATAAATATAACGTCGGTAGTCTAACTATTCACCAACAAGAGCAAGAGATTCTAATACTTAGTCCTTTGGTTGATAAAAAAGCACCAATCAAAACAAGAATAAAAATATTAGGAAACTTCAACCTACCGCTATATAAATCAAATCACTTTAAGTCCTGCAAAGTCAGTTGGATAATTACAGCAAATGATTTTCTTAATGGTGAATGCAGGAAAAAACGCTACTACTGCTCACCAACATATGTTGATTCAAATAATAAAAAAAAGATTATCTTACCTGCTGGAAATTACTTAACATATATTTTTCAAGGAGCTTTTCAACCGCAAGCCACAAAAATCTATGATATTATTACCCAATATCTGCATAAGCAACATTTAAAGATTATTAGCCCGATAAAAATTACTACCTTGAAAGATTTTTGGACAGCTAAGACAAGAGATGACTATATAAGTATGCTTTCTGTTGCGGTAGAAAAGGAATGAAAATATTTAGCTTATTACTATATTTTGACTTGTTTTCCTTTATAACCGAATTGAATTCCAAGAGATTATAACCCAGATAGTATTACCAATAAATTCTATTTTAAACAACAAGGCTGTTGTACCACCCTACATGTACAACAGCCTTCTTATTTCTTTGCTTATTATATTTTATATTCTCATCTATCTTTCCGCTACCATCAGTCCGTTATCATGAACGCGCAGAGGCACCTTCAAAACCTGACCGGGATAAATATGCTTAGAGTTAAGTTTGTTCGCCTGTTCAATGCGGAAAATAACCTCACGCACATCCTCACGCGCTTCTGTATGACGACCGGCAATTTCCCACAGCGTTTCGCCCTCAGCAACAGTCACCGTATATTCCTTATAAACAGGTTCATCAGCAAACACAGCACTATATCCGGCATAAATTAAACAAGCGCAGCAGATAATACTTAAAAACTTTTTCATATCTATCACCACCTAATAAATCTATGTTTGCTTATATTATAGTGTGTCGCACGAACTTTGTCAACACTTTTATGAATTTTTGTTTGTTAATTGTCGATTCTTTGCGAACATATCTCCAAACATCAATATTGTTTATGCGTCATATATAAAAATCAACGCAGCAAAAAAGGCATCACCTCTCGGCAATGCCCTTTTACTTAATATATGCTACTCTATATCGAAAATTTTGCCCGGATTCAGGATATTATTGGGATCCAGGGCTTTTTTAATCGCACGCATCATTTCCAGCTCATCCGGATTAGTGAATTCCTCCATCAGCTGTTTGCGTTTATAGCCAATACCATGCTCCCCGCTCAAGCGTCCGCCGTGTGCGTAAATAAAGCGGTACAGCTCCTGCTGGTTGGCTTTGACTCTGGCATCCCAGTCCGCATAATCCTCCTGCTCCTGCTTCAGGATATTCAAATGGATATTACCGTCACCGGCATGACTGGCAATGCGTGTTACCAACTGATATTTATCAGCCAGACGCAAAATTTCCGCCAGCAGCGCAGGCTCATGATCTACCGGGCAGACAACGTCCTCCTTGCAGACAATCAGGCTTTCCGCACGCACTGCTTCGGCGAAGGCCTTGCGTGCCTGCCAGATTTTATCATGCTCCGCTACTAAGACATCTCCGGCACCGTTTTCCGAGCAGATTTCATCCATCGTGCAGGCTTTTTCATCCAGGTCATCCTCGCTGGTGCCTTCCACTTCTACGATAAGATAATTGCCCTTGTCACTGCCCTGCAGCGTTGTACCGAGATAACGCTCTACGGATTTAATAGTGATATTATCCATGTATTCTACGCAGGTAGGCATAATACCGGCCATAATCAGCTTGTTTACCGTGCCTATAGCATCCTCAGGGGATTCAAAAACCGCCAGCAGATCCATGCTGTACTTCGGCAACGGCAACAGCTTCACTGTAATCTGCGTGATGATTCCCAAAGTACCCTCGCTGCCGATTATCAGCTGCTCCAGGCAATAGCCTGTAGTCTGCTTTTGCAGGCGTGCTCCCAGCTGCACAATCTTGCCGGTAGGATTTACCACCTCAACGGCATATACCTGATGACGCGTAGTACCGTATTTAACCGCGCGGTTGCCACCGGCATTGGTTGCCACATTGCCGCCGATAAAACAGGAATCACCGCTGCAGGGGTCTCCTGCATAAAAGGCTCCCTTAGCTGCAGCCGCAGCCTGCAAATCCGAAGTGCGCACACCCGGCTCTACAACTGCGTACATAGCATCGGCATTAACCTCGATAATTTTATTCATCTTTTCGAGCGAAAGCACTACACCGCCGTAAATGGGCACTGCACCGCAGGCAAGACCTGTGCCTGCGCCGCGGGGCACAACCGGGAAGTGATATTCATTCGCCAGCTTGACCACAGCTGCCACCTGCTGTGCATTTTCCGCAAATACAACAGCCTCAGGCATATGATGATAAGCCGGGTCAGTTACTTCATCATGGGCATATATTTCCATCTGCCCTGCATCCGTCACTACATTCTGCACGCCGACCAAAGCCTGCAGCTTGGCAATTATTTCGTCAGACAGCTTGTTATACTCCATAATTCAGTCCTCCTCATTTGCAACATTTATATTTTAAACTACTCTATGCTTATTTTATCACAAACAGTGACATTTATAACAGCAAATCTTTTTCAGTGTACCAGCCACATATAAAACGGTATTGCAAAGACCGCTAGCACCGTGCTTACCGCCGTCAGCATGGCAGCATATTTATAATCGCCGCCATAGCCTTTGGCCACAATCGCCGTATTGGTCATCGCCGGCATGGCCGCCATAATTACAAATACCTTTTCCATCATCGGCTCCAGATGGAAAAACGGCAGAATCAGGAAAACTATCCAAGGACAGATTAAATAGCGTCCCAGCATAGCAACTACCAGCTCCTTACCTACGGCAATTTCTTCCCAACGGGTTTTGCTCATAGCAATACCGATAAACAGCATCGCCAGCGGCGTAGTCATGCTTCCCAGATAATGAAAGGACTTGAACACCGGCTCAGGCAGATTCCATTCCAGCAGTACCATCACCACTCCCAGCATAAAGCCCATCAGCGGCGGCGACATAATGCTTTTCAGTGTCTTACGGCTGAAAAGCGGCATTGCTACGCCATTGCTGCTTGCCAAATCATGAAAGCCGATAGTCCAGAAAAGCGTTGTGTTCACCATGTAGTAAATCATAATATAAGGAGCGCCGGCATCACCGAACAAGGCTATACCTAACGGCAGGCCGATAAAAATTGTATTGGAAAAGCTGACGCAGATAGAAAAAATTCCTCTGTGCTCCCGCGGAACACCTATCAGACGTCCGAGCAGCCTGCTGATAAAATAGCCTGCCAGCATTGAAATAACCGGTACAATCAGGCCATGTGAAAGCGTAATGAGCTGGTCATGCTTAAACTGCCCCAAAATATTGGTCAGCATATATGTAGGCAGGCAGACATAATTCACCAGACGCGAAATCAGCGCCACACTTTCCTCGCTGAACCAGCCCCTGCGCTCTAAATAAAAGCCGACAGCAATCATCAGCATAATGGTCAACACACCATTTAGTGCATGTAAAACTATTTCCATTCTCTTCCCCTCATAAAACAAAAATTGCCGAAGCTGCGTGCTTCGGCAGTAAAGATTTTAGTTTTTGGATTTTTTTACTTCTTCCAGTTTGTTTTTCATCCAGTCAATCATTGCTACCTTACCAAAATCATGCCAGGTTTCACATTCGGTGTTTTTGGCAATATACTCATTCCATTTATCCTGATTAACATTTTCTACTTCCATCAGGTTCATAATGCCAAAGCCGCTGCGCCAGATCATATCATCCATAGAAGTAAATTTGCTGTTTTCCTGCAAAAACTTAGGATTGAATAATTCCTGGAAGGATACTTTGTTCAGAATCTTGCCCAATTCCTTATCCTCGGTAAAAATAGCCAGGTAATGCTTAAAGGTTTTATCTAATTTATTTTTTTCCATCTTACTTCCTCCAAAAAAATAGTTGTATAAGGGTATTTTAACACAAAAGCAATAAAATGGCACTAGCATTTTCATATTCCGTGTACAGAATCATTAATTTATGCCCGCATAACACAGATATGATAATCATTATTGAATTCCTACTAAATTCATAGTAGAATATAGTCATTAGAAAGGTTGTGACCATAATGAAAATTTCTACCAAGGGACGTTATGCCCTGCGATTGATGCTCGATTTAGCAATCAACCACACCGGTAGCTATATACCATTAAAAACAGTTGCCAATCGGCAAAAAATTTCCGATAAATATTTGGAGCAGATTATCCATCAATTAAGTAAGGCAGGCTTTGTCCAAAGCGCCCGCGGCGCTCAGGGAGGCTATCGTCTGGCGCGCACGCCTGATGAATACACTGTCGGTGAAATTCTGCGCACAGTCGAGGGCAGTCTTGCTCCCGTATCCTGCCTGGACTGCAAAACACCCTGCGATCAGTTTGACTCCTGTATCACCATCGGTCTTTACAAAAAAATTCAGCAGGCCATTGACGGCGTAGTTGACCACACTACGCTGCACGATATGATAAGCGATTACCGTGCCAAGCATCCGCAGGCTGAAAATATTTAAAAGCGAGCTAAGCACCCGCATTTTATAGAAAAACAACAAAGCATTAGGAGGAAAATAATATGAACAGAGAAGAAGCCTGGAATTTATTACGTCAATATAACAAGGAATCCTTTCATCTGCGTCATGCGCTGACTGTAGAAGGCATTATGCGTTACTTTGCCAAGGAGCTTGGCTATGCAGACCAGGAGGAATACTGGGGCATCGTAGGCCTGCTGCATGACTTGGATTTTGAGCTGTATCCCGAGGAGCACTGCGTAAAATCTCAGGAGCTGATGCGCGAGCACGGTGTAGATGAAAACATTATCCGCTCCACTGCCAGCCACGGCTGGGGCCTGACTGCCGCTAACATCGAACCTGAGCATCAGATGGAAAAGGTGCTTTTCGCTATCGATGAGCTTTCCGGCTTAATCGGTGCCGCTGCCCTGATGCGTCCTTCCAAAAGCGTACAGGACATGGAGCTGAAATCCCTGAAGAAAAAATTTAAGGACAAACACTTTGCATCCGGCTGCAGCCGCGATGTAATCAAACAAGGTGCCGATATCCTGGGCTGGCCTTTGGACGAGCTGATGGAAAAAACTATAGCCGCTATGCGTGTAGACGAAGCAGCCATCAACGAAGTCTGCGATAAATTATGAGGCGCACATCCTTAATCTGCTCTTTGCTGCTCAGCCTTGCAGGCAGCAGCTTTGCAGCTGCAGCTGAGGAGCTGCCAAATTATGCTACGCAGCCTGCTGTAGTTTCCACCTCTCCGGCTCAACCGGCTGAGCCTACGGAAGCAGAAAGCAGTATTGACGCATCTGCTGCAGACAGCACCGGCAACACTGTACCGGCAACGCCAAAGCAGGAGGAAGCCGTAGCTACCGAAGCAACAGCAGCAGAAGCTGCAAACGCTGCAGCCACGCCTCCCGTTGTCAGCAACGAGCCTGTGCCGCCTGCAGATAAACCCAAGCCTAAACCAAAGCTGAATCTGGTAGGCAAGCCGCCGCTGCCCAGGCAGTTCATGCGTACGCCACAAGCAAGCGATTTCATTAGCGTCAGCAGTGAGGCCGGTGGCTATAGTATCGCCGTACCCAAAGCTTTCGGTAAAAATCCGCTGGCAGACCTGCCGCAAGCCGAAGGAGCTATGCTGGTGCGCACTGCAGGCAACACTCTGATGTTGGCAGCAACCGTGCTTGACCCTGCGGATACTGCAAGCTTTAAGGCAACAGAAGCTCTGCCTGTCTATGAAAATGCCAAAGTATACTGGCAATGGCAGCATGGCAATCAGTTAATTTGGACCTGCCGCCTGAGCGCACACAATGATTATCACGGCAACAAGCTGCTTTTGACTGCAGAAGCTCAGCAGAACAACAAAACCTACCAACTGCTTTACGTAATGCCTGCAATGCAGGCAGATAACTATCTGCCCCAGGCAATTTATTCCTTAGACAGCTTTAAACTAAATCAGCCATAAAGAAAAATCCTCCGACAGCTCGCCAGCTGCGGAGGATTTTCTTCTTTCTCTCTCGTTAATTATGAGTCCGGGGACATTAGCTTTGTTGGGACATTGGCTAAAAGCAAGGGGTGTTAAAAGTTAAGAAGAAATAAGCAGAGGGATAACACCATATGCAGACAAACTTGATAACCACGAGATTTTCTATGCAAATTGACTTTTAAAGAAAGGCTTTTTTAGTTAGCTCAGCTTCTTCAGATAAGCTTGTCCTTTTTCATGCTCGGACATAAACTGGAACAGGTAGAGGCCGCACAAGAATAAGAAGATGTTAGGCAGGAAAGGCACATACTCCAGCGAGACAAAATCTGCACCGGGCAGCCCCAGCCATACGTTCCAGTCACCGTACAGGAAGGACGGCAGATGTCCAATTATCTTACCCTGCCAGATGATCACGCCATCGGTAAGATGCCTTGTCAAATCATAGGCTATTGCAGATAATAGCCAACCGCAGGAACCGGGAGACTTCTGCAGCCACCAATGAATGGGCTGTACTACCAGATATGCAAGACCAAGGAAGGTAAAGATGCCAAAATAAATCGGATGCTGCGGTGTGAAAATATAGGTGCAAAGCGAAATCGCAGTACCTACACCCAAAAGGCCCAATCCCCATTTGAGGTAATTGCTGCCCTGGCTAAAGGTCATACCGCACAGAACCACAATGCTCCACAGCGTCAAACGCTGCCACCAGGCGTAATCCCAAGCAGGATTAGCACCCTGAGCAACATTGATATTATACAGGAAGTAGAAAACTGCCAGATTTAAGAAGGCTGCAGCCTTGAGTGCGTTCAGCACCCGGTACTGCTTCTTTTCTGCTTTGCTTTCTGACTGCTCATACATTTTTGCTAATAACTTTTCCATAATACTTACCTCGCTTTCATCGTGGGAGGTGAAGCGCCGCGCAAACCTTAGGGAATATTTATTATTCCCTGTAGTTATAATATAAACTATTCTGTCAGAATTTTCAAGAGGTCAAGTTATATCGTTTGGGCATGCGGCAATTAGTTTTATATTAGTTATGCTTTATTGGAATATTAATAATGCACAGTAGGAATAACATAAGCCATTTAAAGCCAAAAACAGCAGAGAAAGTGTAAACTACGTTACATTTTCTCTGCTGTTTTGTAAAGTAACTTCTTTTCAGCGTTTTTTATTTTTCTGCACCGAAGGTATTGGTCAAAGCCGCAAAATCCTCCAGGCTGAGAGTTTCCGCTCTGCGCTTGCCGTCTACGCCGGCACGCTGCAGCCACTGCGCACACTGCTCGGAGTTGATGCCCATATTCTTCAGCGAATTGCTGAGCATCTTGCGTCTGAGGGAGAAGGCTGCCTTAACCACGCGGAAGAACAGCGCTTCGTCGCACACCTTTACCGGCGGCTCGGAGCGGCGCTTGCACACAATAACAGCCGAATCAACAGCCGGTGCGGGAATAAACGAGGTCGGTGGTACGATAAACGCTATCTCCGGCTCGGTATAATACTGAATAGCTACCGAAAGCGCACCATAATCCCTGCTGCCCGGTTTGGCAGCCATGCGTTCGGCAACCTCCTTCTGCACCATAGCAACTAAGCGTTCCATAGGCAGGCGCTTTTCCAACAGGGCAAAAATAATCGGCGTAGTAATATAATACGGCAGGTTAGCACACACCTTAAATTCCGGTGCTGCCACCGTTTCCATAATATTTACCTGCAGGATATCGCCATTGACGATGCGAACATTGTCATAGCCCTCCAGCGTAACATCCAGTACCGGCAGCAGGCGTTTATCCAGCTCTACCGCCACAACATCGGCACCGCTTTCTGCCAGTCCCTGCGTCAGCGTACCGATGCCCGGGCCTACCTCCAACACCTTATCGGCAGGCGACAGCTCTGCTGCTTCCACAATACGGCGCACGATATTTTCATCAATCAGGAAATTCTGCCCCAGCTTTTTATCGGCACGCAGTTTAAAGCGGTGCAGAATATGATTCGTTACCTGGGGAGAAGCAATAACCGGTTTATTCACTCTTCACTCTCCAATTTTTCTAAAGCAGCCGTAAATTCTTCACGGCTCACACCATAATGATTCAGGCGTTCCAAAAAGCGTTTGGCATTGCCATAGCCTATACCAAGCTCGGCACCCAGCGCATCACGGCGCGCAGAGGCACTTTCGCTGCCATTCAAATCATTTTGGAATAAATCGCGCATGGTAAATTCCTGCTGCGGACGATATTCATGGTGACGCACCTTAGCCAGAGCTTCCAAAATCGCCTCCGGCTGCGCCTGCTCCACGCCTACGTCATTATTGGCAGTTGCCTGACGCTTAGGAATAAACGCCTGACCTGCGTCCGGAAAGCGTTCCGTCAAAAAGCGGCGAATGCGTTCACCGGCACCGTCAGGATCGGTCAGGATAATTATCCCGCGTTTTTTATACGCAGCCTCTATCTGGCGCAAAGTATAGGGGGCCAGCGTAAAGCCGCCGGTTTCGATAGTATCGGCCTCCAGCGCCTTACCGATTGCCACCGTATCCATTTTTCCTTCTACTACGAGCACTTCCTTAAGCATCAGATAAATTCCACCTTAATCAGCTAAAATATAAATATCTACATCGCGTCTGCCCCACTGGATAGCACGATGATAATCATTAAAGAACAAATCTACTCTGTGGTGAACCATATCGCCACCGGTATCACCGGCCATAGCGATACCATAACCGGGGATATACATTTTTGTATAATACGGAATAAAGCGCGGGTCAACAGCCACAATGCCTTCATACGGAACAAGACCGATAGAAGTACGGCTGCCTGTTGCTACATAAGCAGAGGCATGCGCACTGATTTTTTTCGTATAGCGCTTATAGCCCTCAGGAGTATAGACGCTCATCGCCATACCCTTGCGGATAACCTTTGTTTCCGGCTCAATCAGCACATGACGCGTCAGCTCCTGTACGGAATGACTGCCATCACCGTTTTTCACCTTTTTGGAAACAACCTTCGCTGTACCGGCCTTGCCTTCAACATGTATCTTTTCCGTACCGAAGTTCAGACTATAATCGTCCTCATACTTCACCGGAATATCTACACTAGCTTCACTGAACTGCAGCTCCTCATCGGCATTCAAAATATAAACCTGCATGCCTTCCTTGAACGGCTCATGCACATCCGGATAAACACGCTCCTTTTTGTAGGAGATGCCCAAATCCTTCAGCGCCTCGCCTACAGTCGGCTTGCAGCTTTTGTATTCTACCGTTTCATTGCCACGGATAACAGTAAAGGGCTTGCCGCGCAGTACCTCAATCACACTGCCGTTCTGTACCCTTTTGGTATTCTGCAGCTTCCAGCCATCGCCCTTCTCCAGGACAATGCCGGCCTCCTGCAAAATTTTGCCAGGCTTTACTGCATTAGTACGCACTTCCTTGGTCTGACCATCATAAAGAATAGTCACCTGCTGTGAAATATCAAAACCGGTCAGGAAGGGTACCATCAGCATAAGGATAACGGCAGATAATAAACAATTTAAATGTAATCTGCATATATGCTTAATCATAAAAACCTCCTTAATCCGATAATTATTTTAACATAAAACAGCAGGAAGCGTCAAATCCGTGACATTTACAGCATTTTCGCGTATCTAAAATGTATAATTTGTTAGCATATAGACTACTTATATTCTAACATTTTCCCGTCCATTGAGATTATTTAACAGCAGGCTCATAGAATTTTTTCACCTGCTCCGTATAACTGCCATCCTGATTATACATAATCAGCGGCGGCAAAACATCCAAGCCGTAGCTGCCGCCCTTCTGCATTTCCATCAGGAAAATCCAGGCAGGCTTATCAATTTTGGAATGCACCCATTGCAAACGCTTCGGCTGCAGGCCATATTTCAGCGCCAGCTGCATGCTTTCGGCAAAGCGCTCCGGCAACTGCACCAAAGCAAAGCGTCCGCGATAGCGCACAGCAAAGGCCGCCGCTCGGAAAAAATCCTCCAATGTCGAGGTAACCTCGTGGCAGGCAGCAGTGCCTACCTGGCGCACGTTGCCGCTGTTGCGGTAGGGCGGATTGGCAGCCACCAAATCCATGCTCTCCGGCTGCAGCAGCTGCTTGTAATTGCGTAAATCGCCGTCTATAACAGTAACCTTATCCTGCAGGGAATTATCCGCAACGCTTTGACGTACCAGCTTTGTTACCTGCGGATTGCAGTCCAGTGCCATCACCTCTGCGGCACCTCTGCTTTCCAGCAGCATACTTATAGCACCGGTACCACAGCCCAGCTCCAGGACCTTAGCCTTACGCACGACATGCGGAAAGTTGCCTAAAAACACAGCATCCGTAGTATAGCAGAACTCTTTGGCATCCTGCCAGATTTTATAGCCGCAGCCCGGCACATAATCACAGCGCAGGCTGTTTTCCTGCTCAGACATTATCAGCCTGGGAAGCATCTACAAGCTCTTCCCACTCCACCTGAATAGTATTATCCGGAGAAAGCTGTACAGCAGCGGTACGCTCCTTTCGGTTAATGCCTACTACCTTGCCTTCGCCCATAGTAGTCACTACCTTGCTGCCCATCTTGGGAATTTCAATACGCTCGCGACGACCGCAGCCGTTGCAGCCGTGCTTGCAGTACATATGGTTTTCATACTTCAGGCAGCACATCAGACGACCGCAGATGCCGGAAATCTTCGTCGGGTTCAAAGACAGGCTCTGGTCCTTGGCCATGCGGATAGAAACAGGCTCAAAATCGCCTAAGAATGTTGCACAGCACAGCGGACGGCCACAGCTGCCGATACCGCCCAGCATCTTGGCCTCATCGCGCACACCGATCTGGCGCAGCTCAATACGGGTACGGAAAACAGCTGCCAGATCCTTAACCAGCTCACGGAAGTCAATGCGTCCGTCAGCAGTGAAGTAGAAAATAATCTTATTCACATCAAAGGTAAACTCTACGTCAATCAGACGCATGGGCAGACCATGATTTTTGATTTTGCGCAGGCAGATATTGAACGCTTCCTTTTCACGGATTTTGTTTTCTGCCAGCTTCATGTCATCATCGGCTGTTGCTTTACGCATAACCGGCTTGAGCGGGGAAACAATCTGCTTGTCTTCTACCTCACGCGGTCCGATAACAACCTCGCCGTATTCCACACCGCGCGCTGTTTCCACGATAGCGAAATCACCCTTTGCTACACCTGTTTCCGCCGGGTCAAAATAATATATCTTGCACGCTTTTTTAAAGCGAATGCCTACTACTGTCGGCATAAAATATCACTCCTTATAAATTTTATCTATTTTAAGCGCCATGGTTTCCAATGCCGTTTTCATACCGACACTGCTCACCAATGCGTCATATGCTTCTTGTACAATCACTAAAGCCTGCTTCAGCGCCGACAGTTGCCAGCCGCTGCTTTGGCTTTTAAGCTCATCCAGTAAATCTATATTATATATTCTATCATAAAGCTGCAATTTGCACATCATTAAATCGCGCAACAGCAGCTGCCACAGCTGCACAAGCAGCAGTGCCTGCCCGCGCTGCAGCTTTTTGTCCAGCCAGCTGCGGCCGGCCAGATAATTCATCGGCATCGCCAAGGGCAAAGCCTCCAAAAAGGCTGCCGCCTGCTTACGGCATTCAAATACATCCAGCTGCCCCTTGGCTGCAGCTAAATTCAGCGCCAAGCCGATTGAGCCTTCGCTGATACGTGCCAACACCGCGGCCTTGACAGGCTCTATCTGCCTTGCCTGCAGCGCCTGCTCCACCAGCTGCGGCTCGATTGCCTGAAAGCGCAGCTGCACCACGCGCGACATAATAGTCGGCAACAGCCTGTTGACATTGGCTGCCAGCAAAATAATCACCCAGCCGGCCGGCGGCTCCTCCAACAGCTTCAAAAAAGCATTGGCTGCGGCGGGAACCATAGTATCCGCATCCTCAACAATGCACACCCGCGTCGGTGACATCACCGGTGCCAGCGCCGTTTTAGCCGTCAGCTCCCTGATCTGGTCGATAATAATCGTATCTCTTAAACGGTCCTTTTTATCATCCCATTCATGCTGCACCAACACAAAATCAGGATGGCTCAGATTGCCGTCCTGCAGATTCATAAGCCTGCAGGCCTCACAGCCATCTGTTCCGTTATGCTGAAAGCACAGCAGTGCCTTAGCAAATTCCAGAGCCAACGTACGCTTGCCCAAGCCGGCAGCACCGCTGAAAAGCAGCGCATGCGGACGCTCCTTGGCCTGCAGATAGTTCTGCAGAAATTTTTTCTGTTCTGTGTGGCCGATAATATGCTCCCACATTTTATTTCTCTCCGCTGATTACTCTGCTGATGGCCTGCAGCACCTTAGCAGTAACCTCCTGCTGCGTGCCTAAGGCATCAATCACCTGCATACGCTGCGGCTCCGCCTCGGCAAGCTGCAGAAAGCCTGCACGCAGACGCTGCTGAAAATCCAGCCCCTGCTGCTCATAACGGTCCTGCACACCACGCTGCTGCCGACGCGCCAGCAATTTTTCCGGGTCTGCATCAAAAACAAGCGTCAAATCAGGCTCCAAGCCTCCGGTAGCAAAAGAGCCCAACCGGCGCAGCTGCGCAATCTCCTCCGGAGCTTTGCCCTGCGCCAATCCCTGATAAACCAGTGTTGAATCATTGAAGCGGTCACAGATAATAATCTTGCCTGCTTCCACCGCCGGACGCAGCAGCTTGTCGACATGCTCGCTGCGTGCTGCCAGATACAGCAACGTCTGCGTTGCTGTTGTCAGCGGCAGCTCCGGGTCAAGCACCAAAGCGCGCACCTTTTCAGCCAGCTGAGTACCACCGGGTTCGCGGCTTTCCAGTACATCATAGCCCTGCTCGCGCAAGGCCTGCGCTGCCAAATGCTGCTGGGTAGTTTTCCCCGCTCCGTCTATTCCTTCAAATGTAATGAAAAATCCTCGCATTTTATTTACCTCAATCCGCAATAATACGTATCGTTTGTAAGCTGCTGTCCGCAGGTCCGCTTACCGGCAAACCCAGCTCCTTCTGCGCTCTGCAGTAGGCAATAATCTCTTTCGTTACCAGTTCACCCGGCAGCAGTACCGGTATTCCCGGCGGATAAAAGCTCACCTGCTCGCCGCAGATTTTGCCTGCAGCCTGCGCCAACGGTACCGCTTTTTTCGCACGATAGAATACGTCGCGCAAGGGCAGAACTGCCTGCGTCTGCGGCACCTTCGCTGCCGCTGCCAACTGCAGCGGCGCACGCTTATGCGCCTGCATCTTATCCAGTACAGCGGCAATTCTTGCCAACGCCTCGTCATAATCCGTAGTAACATCTGCATAGGTCACCAAAAAGAGTACATTATAGGCATCTACAAGCTCAACAGCAACTCTTGCCTCACGGAAAAGCTCACCAACCTCTACGCCGGTATAGCCCCAGGCTGCAAAATTCACCGTAACCTTGGTAGTATCAAGCTGCAGTCCGCCGCAATCTGCCGCTTCCATTACACACAGGCCGCTATAGGCGGCACACAGGCTGCGCAGCTTGGCAGCAGCCTGTACCGCCACCGCTGCCATCTCTCCGCCGTAGGCCTGCACCTGCGCTCTGGCGGCATCCAGTGATGCCATAAGCAGATAGTTGGGACTTGTCGTCGTCAAAAGGCTCATCACATCCGCCGCACGCTGCAAATCAAGGCGCGCTCCCTGCACATGCAGCATGCTGCACTGCGTCATAGCGCCCAAAATTTTATGCGTACTCTGAGCACAGGCATCAGCGCCGCACTGCAGAGCGGATGGCGGCAACAGCTCACTGAAGCCCAAATGCGGTCCATGCGCCTCATCCACCAGCAGCACTGCATTATGCGCATGGCAGCAATCGGCAATCGCCCGCACATCTGCCGCCACACCGTAATAATTGGGGCTTGTCAGCAGCACCGCCTTAATTTTGCTGTCCTGCGCCAGCGCCGCCTCTATCTGCTGCACGGTAACCTGCATCTGAATACCGAATTCCGGCTGATACTCCGACTGTAGATAAACTGCCTCTATACCACCCAAAACAAGTCCGCCGGCAACACTGCGGTGCGCATTACGCGGCAACAGCAGCTTTTCTCCCGGGTTCAGCGCCGTCAGCAGAATGGCATGAATTGCCTGGCTCGTGCCGTTGACTGCCCAAAAGCAGGCATCACTGCCGTAGGTTTGCGCTGCCAGCTCTTGCGCTTCTTTAATATAGGTTTCCGGCTCATGGATATCGTCCAGCTCGCTCATCAGCGACACATCCATCTGCACGCTGGCACCAAGTTCCTGGCGCAGCAAGCGCTGCATGCCGCGTCCTCCCTTATGTCCGGGAGTATGCAGAGGATAGACGTCCTCTCTTTTATATTGCAGCATCGCCTCTATTAAAGGCATGCTAATTTTATCTTTCATTATTTGCTCCCTCCGGCAAAGCTAAACTAATTTAGTATATCATTATATTTTAACATATTTAGCACTGCAGATATAGCTTTAAAGCAGCCATCCGCACAAATTTATTCTTTACGCTCCGCACGTCTGCACAAAAAAGAGAGGCCCGTGCATCACAGGACCTCTCTGATTTTTTGCCGTAAGCAGCCTTATGCTTATTTTATCTTTTTGAATAATCTTTTGGTATTTGCCGTAGCAATTGCCGCCAGCTCTTCAAAATCCATTCCCAGAACCTGCGCCGCATTGCGCGCTGTATATTCCGTATAGCCGGGATTATTGCGCTTGCCGCGGAACGGTACCGGTGTAAGATAAGGGCTGTCGGTTTCAAACAGCAGCAGCTCCTTAGGAATATACTGCATAACCTCACGCACTTTCTGCGCATTCTTATAGGTAGACGTACCGCCGAAGCCAAAGTAATAGCCACGCTTAGCCAGCTCCTTCGCCATCTCCAGCGAACCGCTGAAGCAGTGGAACACTGCCTGTACGCCATGCACTTCCTTCTGGAACAGCTCCAGCATATCGCCATGCGCATCCCTGTCATGAATAATCACCGGCAAATCAAACTGCTTAGCCAGATCAATTTGCTCTAAGAAAATACGCTTCTGTACATCCTTGGGCTCGTTTTCCTTCCAGTAATAATCAAGACCGATTTCACCGATTGCCACTACCTTCGGGTGCTGCGCCCACTCTGCCAGCTGCTGCAGATAATCAGCAGGAATTCCCTTTAAATTCTCGGGATGCCAGCCTACTGCCGCATATATAAACGGATACTTTTCCGCCAGCTCCACCGCAACAGCACTGCTGGCAGCATCACAGCCGGGATTGACGATGCCGTCCATATCCTGCTCCAGCTGTGCAATCAGCTGCTCTCTGTCCTCATTAAACGCTTCGTCATCTAAATGGGCATGCGAATCCCATAAGCCTGTTCTGCTCATAATCTACCTCACATTCACAAAAAAGTTCAGATACAGCTGCAAAAACAGCAGCATGCTGAACAAAATATAACGGAAAACCGCCGCCTTACGCGAATAATATTCGCAGCCCGGCAGGTAAAATTCCTTGGGATTTTGCGGATTATAAATAATTTTACGAGGCAGCTTCAGCGTAAAGCCACGTTCCAGCACATCACCGCTCTTTTCCTTAGTTCCCTTAGCCTCGTTCAAGGCTTCACTGTATTCCTTATCGCCCACTTTATAGGTAAAAACAGGACACAGCTGCTTGCCACGGCTCCAGCTGCTCTTGTAGCCGGTAATCACCGCGCGCACCTCTTCGGTACAAAGATTGCTCAGCTTAGGGAAATAATTCTTCGTAAAGATGCAGACGATACCATACAAATAAATCAGCAGCGCCAGCTTCAGCGTCCAGGCCATGCCCTTAAACATGTAAAAATCGTAACCGGGATAATGCTGTCCCAGCCATGCATGCGGCAGGATATACGGCACCATGCTGCTGAGCAGCACTAAAATCATACTGATGCCTATAAAAATATACGGTCGCCAAAACAAGCGCGAAAATAGCTTTTCGGACACTGATAAGTCCCCCTTCCAAAACAAAAGACAATATGTTAATAGACGAAGAGCAGGCACTCCTCATCCGCCAAAACGTATCAGAGTGACTGCTCTAAATCTCAGAGTGCATCAAGCACTTTTTTATTTTACACGACTGCCGGAAGCAAGATTTTGCGGGTCGACAAGAGCAAGATTGCCCTGTCCGTCGGAAGCACACAGCAGCATGCCGAAGGATTCGATACCCATCAGCTTAGCCGGTGCCAGGTTTGCTACAACAACAACATTTTTGCCTACCATCTGTTCAGGCTCATAGTATTGGGAAATACCGCTGACGATAGTGCGTACCTCATTACCGATTTCTACCTGCAGCTTGAGCAGCTTTTTGGATTTCTTAACCTTTTCTGCTTCCAGAACCTTGCCTACGCGCAGGTCAATCTTCTCAAAGTCAGGGAAAGCGATTTCCGGTTTAATCGGCTCCATAGCAGGCTTTGCTTCTTCTGCCGGAGCAGGTGCGGGAGCTGCAGCCTTATGCTCATAGCGTTTGCCGCCGATGATGGTTGCGCCGTCTTCGGTAACCTCGATACGCGGATACAGGGGCTCGCCCTTGCAAACCTTGGTGCCGTTTGCCAGACCGCCCCATTCAGCATCAGCCAGCAGGAACTGCTCAGGCACAGCCAGGCCAAGCTGGGTGTAAATCTTCGGGCTGGTGGTTGGGATGTACGGGCTGATTAAAATAGCTACGATACGCAGGGTTTCAGCCAGGTTATACATAACAGTCTTCAGACGATCAGCCTTAGCCTCATCCTTAGCCAAAATCCACGGAGCGGTTTCGTCGATATATTTGTTGGCGCGGCTGATTAAAGCCCATACGCCTTTAATTGCAGTGTTAATTTCCATGTTGTCCATAGCCTTAACATAGTTAGCTACGGTTTCCTTAACGAGAGCCTTCAGCTCATCATCAATCGGCTCGCTGGCACCGGTATCGGCAACAATTCCGCCATGATATTTTTCAATCATGCTTACGGTTCTGTGCAACAGGTTGCCCAGGTCGTTGGCCAAATCGGCATTTACACGGGTAATCAGCGCATCACGGGAGAAGTTGCCGTCGCTGCCCAGGTTGATTTCACGCAGCAGGAAATAGCGGATAGCATCAGCGCCGAACTCATCAATCAGGCCCAGCGGGTCGATAACATTGCCCTTGGATTTGGACATTTTATCGCCGTCAACTACGAGCCAGCCATGACCGTAAACCTCTTGCGGCATTTCCAGACCCATAGCGTGCAACATGATTGGCCAGATAATGGTATGGAAGCGTACGATTTCCTTGCCTACCAAGTGCAGGCTTGCCGGCCAGTATTTATGGAAGAAGGCATCATCGGTGCCGTATTTAATGCCGGTCAGATAGTTCAGCAGAGCGTCGAACCATACATAAACAACATGTTTTTTGTCAAACGGAACAGGAATACCCCAGTCAAAGGTGGTACGGGTAATGCACAAATCCTCCAGACCTTGCTTAACGAAATTAATCATCTCGTTGCGGCGGCTTGCCGGTTGGATAAAGTCCGGATGCTCTTCGATGAATTGCAGCCACCAATCCTGGTATTTGCTCATTTTAAAGAAGTAACTTTCCTCTTCCATCTCCTCTACCGGACGATGGCAGTCGGGGCAGCAGTGGTTTTCATCCAGCTGACGCTCCAGCCAGTAGGATTCGCAGGGTACGCAGTACAGGCCCTTGTAATTTTTCTTATAGATATCGCCCTGCTCATAAATTTTTTGCAGTGCGTCCTGAACAACCTTATGATGACGCTCCTGGCTGGTGCGGATAAAATCATTATTGGAGATATTCAGCTCTTTCCACAGCAGCTTAAAGTTAGCAATAATTGCATCTACATACTGAATCGGGGTTACGCCCTTTTCCTTAGCCTTACGCTGGATTTTCAGACCGTGCTCGTCACTGCCGGTCAGGAAGAATACATCCTCACCCTTCAAACGGTGAAAGCGTGCCAGGCTGTCAGCGATAGTTGTGCAATAGGCATGGCCTATATGCAGATTGTCACTCGGATAATAAATTGGTGTTGTAATATAATAACTCGGTTTAGTCATTGTCAGACCCATCTCCTTCAGAAATTAGTTGATTATATAGCTCCCGTTTGGGAATTTTACGTTTTTTTGCTACCTGCGCCAAGGCAGCCTTCTTATCTACGCCATCAGCCATCAGCTTGCGCACCTCGTCAAGAGGTTCAAGCTTCTCCTCGGCTGCGGCGAAAGCACCGTCGCCGGCACCAAGCACCAGGCAGAACTCTCCGCGCGGCGAATTGGCCTCCAGCCATTCCAGACAGCCGCTGACCGTGCCACGGTAGAATTCCTCATGCAGCTTCGTCAGCTCGCGTGCTGCCGCCAAAGGACGGTCGCCCCACGCAGCCAGGATATCCTTCAGCACCTCCACAATCCTGTGCGGTGCTTCGTAAAGAATAATCGTCGCAGGAATATGCTGCCATTGCTCCAGCTGCTCGCGTCTGTTGCGCTTACTCTTTGGTAAAAAACCGCCGAAGAAAAACGGATATGTCGGCAGGCCGCTGGCAATCAAAGCACATAAAGCAGCGTTGGCACCTGGTACAGGCACCACTCTGATACCATGAGCAATCGCATCATGCGCCAAAGCTTCACCGGGATCAGCAATTCCCGGAAAACCTGCGTCGCTTACAAGAGCAACATTTTTGCCTTCCAGCAGCTGGCCTAAAAGATATTCGCCCTGCTTATCCTTGCTGTGCTCATCATAACGCACCAAGCGTCCTTTGATGTTGAAGTGATTTAAAAGCTGCAGCGTATGACGTGTATCCTCCGCCGCAATCAAATCTGCTTCCTGCAGCATCCGCAAAGCGCGCGGTGTCATATCCTCAAGATTACCGATAGGTGTAGCGCATAAATAAAGTGTTCCATATATATTGTTTTGCTCTGCTGTCACAGCTCCGCCTCCTATCATTTAACGGTGGTCAGCAGGTGCAGTACATACTAACCCATAATATATTAATTTTATCACACACAGCGTGATAAATAAAGAAAAAACGCGTAACTTTCGTTACGCGTTCAGCTTATCAGTAAACAGCTCGGCCGGATTTCCAACCGGGTGTAAATGTAGACTCGATAGCAGCGCATTTATTATTATAGCTGTCTGCCAGCCAGGAAGGATAATCAAAATACCAGGTATTCCAATATTCATCGTTAATAAAGCACTTTTTGTAGTAAATCCTGTCATTTTCCAGATAGGAAATAACATACCAGTCATCGCCTTTAGCCTTATAAGCAGCAGACGGATGATTTTGGATATCCATATCATATTCATCGGCCAGCGTCATGCCCAGACGCTCCATCAAGATTTTGGGCGCTGTGGTATTCGTACCTACATCAATGCCCACATGACACATGATGCCCAAGAAGCAGAGAAAGATAAACGGATTGCCCAGCAGGGCGAGGCACTCCCCGAAGGTGGAAGGGCGTCCCACCTCCTTTTCCTCACGGGTGCAAGTACCGCTCAGCTCGAGAATGGCAATTACCGCCACTCGCCTAACGACAGGGCACTGTCACC